>Ga0326727_10013599_pt1 | contig 18038 bp, 14 predicted proteins | sample MB2enrmetagenome_FD_207643 | JGI IMG/M metagenome (GOLD analysis project Ga0326727, IMG submission 207643) | Lab enriched peat soil microbial communities from McLean, Ithaca, NY, United States - MB29MY | ecosystem: Environmental > Terrestrial > Soil > Wetlands > Peat | place: USA: New York...
CGCCGCTGTAGCCGAAGATGCGGATGCAAACCAGCCCCACCACCGACGCCACCAGATAGCAATAGCGGTAAAGATCGTCAAACGTAGCGTAGGTATCGGGCGCGCCGGTTGCCGCGCGATCGAGATCCATCGCAACGCCCTCGACCAGTTCGTCGAGCAACTGCAGCGGAATAGCAAAGCGCTCGGTGGCATCGCGCACCGCCAGGAACACCGGATCGTTGGTCGCGGCGCCGGCTGCAGCTTCATGCCACGCGGCCAGCCACGCATCGAGCTTGCGCCGGCGTTCCTCGCGCGGCAGGCTCTCGTCGTCGGCAAGGTCGTCTGCCTGGCGCATGAAGGCGTAAATCGCGCAAATGGCATTGCGCCGCGCGGCGGGCAGCGCAACAAAAGCATAGTAGAAGTTCTTCGCTTCACGTTTGGCAATCGTCCGGCACGCCGCGTAGGCGCGCGCCAGTTCCTGCGATGGACCTGTCGGACTCAAGCGGCCTTCCCTGTCCCGAGACGCAAAAACGGCAGCGCCTTGCCGCCCAGTGCGCGCAGGGCCAACGCGAGCTTGGTGCGCTTCGAGATGGCCGGCCGCGCGCTCAGCACGTCGTAATCGCAGCGCTCAATGGCGCGCAGAATTTCGAGGCCTCCGCGGCTGAAGAGATCGAGATCGAGCGCGAGATCACGATTCACCCGCCCGATCAGCGGCAGCCCCTGCTCGAACAGTCCGCGCGCGTACTCAACTTCGTGGCGCAGCAGGGCGCGAAATTCCGGCGTGGCCACGCCGCACGCGATGGTCTCGTCGTTCACGCCAAACCGCCGCATCTCGTCCTGCGGCAAATACACGCGGTCCTTCTGGAAATCCACGCGCACATCCTGCCAGAAGTTGGCCAGTTGCAGGGCCGAGCAGGTCGCGTCCGAGAGCCGGAAGTTTTCCTCGCTCACCTCGCCGCAAGCGTAGAGCACCAGCCGGCCCACGGGATTGGCGGAGTAGTGGCAGTAGCCGAGCACCTCATCCATATTGGCGTAGCGCGTAACCGTCTGATCCTGGCGGAATGCCACCAGCAGATCGGCAAACGGCTCTTTGGGAATTTTGCACACGCGGATGGTCTCGGCCAGCGCGACAAACACGGGATGACGCGCGCGCCCCTCGTAGCAGGCGTCGAGTTCCCGGCCCCACAGATCCAAGAGCGCGAGCGCCACTGCGCGGTCGCCCACTTCGTCGCCCAGATCGTCCGAAATGCGGCAGTAGGCGTAGATCGAATGAAAGTGCGGCCGCAGCGCCTTGGGCAAAAACCACGTAGCCACGTGGAAGTTTTCGTAGTGCGATTCGGCGAGTTGACGACAGTAAGCGCGGGCCTCGTCAAGCGTCGGCGCAACCTCGGGAATACGATAGCTGGCCGGCAGCGCAGCCCATCCGCGGGCGAGCAGTTCGTCGGTCGTCGGCTGAGCGGTTGCGGTCATGGGACCATGGGCCTCATCGATATTATTTCACTGGTTGAAGGGAGAAAACCGGTATCGTTCGTGCGCAACCTGAAAGCCGCCACGAAAAATTCACGGCACGATTGCGGTCTTGATCTCGCTCTCGTCGGCGCGGTTCATCAGCTTCTCGAATACGCGATTCAACTCATAGAGATGAGCGCGGCCGGTGATGAACGCGCTGGCCTGGAAGCGCCCGCTGGCGATCAGCGCCAGAGCTCTGCGGCAAATCGCGGGCGTGTGATGAAAGGTGGCGCGCAACGTGATGTCGCTATAGTGAATGCGGTTGGTGTCGAGCGTAACGTGCGTATTCCGGGCGCAGCCGCCAAAAAAATTCACGGTCCCGCCCTTGCGCACAAGCTCCACCGCCTCCTGCCAAGCCTCGGGCACGCCCACCGCCTCAATGGCAATATCCACGCCGCGATCGTTCGGCGTCAGCGCGCGCGTCTCCTGGATCGCTTTGCGGATCGAAGTGCCCTGCACCACGTGCGCCGCGCCCAGTTGCCGCGCGGCATCCGCCTGGCCGTCGTGCCGCACCAGCGCGATGGTTTCGTATCCCGCCAATGCGGCCACGTGCAGAATCATCAGCCCCAACGGGCCGCCGCCGATCACGGCCACAACGTCGCCCTTGCGCGGCTGCGAATCCTCGAATCCATGCACCGCGCAGGCCAGCGGCTCGGTCAGCGCCGCGTGCTCCAGCGGCACATTCTCCGGAACGCGAATCGTATTCTTGGCCACAATGCGCTCGGGAATACGGATGAACTCGGCGTAGGCGCCGTTGTTGAAGAGCAGATCGTCGCAGAGATTTTCCTGGTCGTGCAAGCAGAAATAGCACTTGCCGCATGGCGCGGAGTTGAGCGCCACCACGCGGTCGCCCGGCGCAAAATCCACCACGCCCTCGCCGGCTTCGACAACCGTTCCCGCCAGCTCGTGGCCAAACAGCGCCGGCGGCACAATCATGCGCGCGTGATAGCCGCGCCGGAAGACCTTAAGGTCCGTCCCGCAAGTGAGCGCAGCACCCACGTTCACAATCAGCTCGCCCGCCGCGGCCTTGGGAATGGGAACCTGCTCGATGCGCACATCTTCGCGGCCATGCAGAACCGCCGCCTGCATCGTGCTGCGCCCCAGAATCGCACTCTCCACCGTCCTGCGGCCCAGGCTGACCGCGGACTCAACTGTCCTGCGGCCCTTGACCACCACCGCATCGACAGTATTCAGGCCTGCCTCGACGACCGTCTCAACAGTATCGAGGCCCCCCTCGACCACGTCTTCGACCTTCTTGCGGCTTTCTTCAACAACCGTTTCGACCGTCTTGCGGCCGCGGAGGATCGCGTCTTTTACGGTATTCGCCATCGCATCCCCTACTCTTTCCCGGCCCCGGGCACAGGTTCCATCATAATCTTCATCGAGTCCGCCTGGGGATGGGATGCAATTCCAATGGCCGTCACCGCTTCTTCGAGCGGAAAACGGTGCGAGATCAACTGCGTCAGGTCGAAGCCGTTGCGGTGCCCGCCGAATACCACCTCGGTCACCTCGTCCGCGATCGTAAACGAAGAGGAGTATGACCCAATCAGGCTCTTTTCTTCCATACAAACCGCAGCGGGGTCGAACGTGGCCTCGCTGTGTTGCGTCTGCGCAAACAGCATCACCTTGCCGCCCGGTCGCACCGCGTCCATCGCCGTGCGGATCAGCGCGTTGCCGCCCACAGCCAGAATCACGGCATCGGCGCCGCGGCCATCCGTCTCGGCGAATACGCGCTTCTTCACGTCTTCTTTGTCCGCGTAGATGGGATTCTTGAGCCCGAAGCGCGCCGCAATCGCGTGCCGCTCGGCAAAAAGATCGGAAGTAAGCACTTTTGCCCCGCTGCGCGCCGCAAGCGCGGCATGCATCAGGCCGATGGGCCCCTGGCCAATCACCAGCACCGTTTCGTCGGGTGCGAGATTCAGCAGTTTCACGCCCTTCAGCACCGTATTCATGGGCTCGATAAAGGCCGCCTGCTCAAACGGCACGCCGTCGGGGATGCGCACCACTCCGCCCTCGTTGGCAATCCAGTCCATCACGCGAATGTACTCGGCAAATCCGCCGCCTGAAGGCTCGAATCCGGCCGTCGTGCCCACCTTCTTGTAGCGTTCGCATTGCGCCGGCGTATTCTTGCGGCAATAAAAGCAGTGGCCGCAGGGCACGTGGTGGTAAACCATCACGCGCTCACCCACGCTGAACCGCGCACTCTCGCTCCGCACCACAATCCCGGCCATCTCGTGGCCGAAGATGCGCGGCGCGGAGTGCGAGCCGGTGTGGACCTTCTTCAGGTCCGTCCCGCAGATGCCACAGGTCGCGATCTTCACCAGCAGCTCGCCCGGCCCGATCTCAGGAACCGGGACGGTCTCAAGGCGCAGGTCGTCCACGCCGCGATACACAACGGCGCGCATGGTGGAAGGAATCTTTTCGTCAGGGCGAAGCTTTAAGTTGGAGATTTGCGTAGCCATTCCTTTTTTCTATGCGACTTCAAGCATCGAGAGATTCCTCGTGAAGAAAACCGTGCAGCGTCTCCGCGATGCTTTGGGAAGCCCGCTTACTATTTTCGCCCATCCGGACGAGTGCGGGCCAGTACCAGGGCCGAAGAACGGCAAAAAGAGCAAAAGAAACCATCCGAAAATGCCCGTCGGGCGTGAGAAAGGGGTTGAAATCGGGCAAGCGATCGTTCAAGCCGTCGCTGACGCCTTTAATCGCGTAGAACGGGATGCCGCGCATGGCGGCGAGGCGCGCGATGGCCGCTGCCTCCATATCCACGAGCGCGGTCTTGTACGTGGACGTGAGACGCAGCTTCTCAGAATAAGGCGCAACCTTGGGGCTGGTCGCGAGCCAGAGTTGCCCTGCGCCGGCATCGCAATTAAAGCGCTCACCGGTGCGCACATCGATCACGCCGGCCACATTGTGCGCCGACCCCGGGACGATCTCTGCGCGCAATGCTCCGGCCCAGCCAACAGAAAAGACGAGATCAATGGGTCCGCCATCCTCGATGCCGGCGAAGGCGCGCGTCGCAGCAGCCTGGCCCGCTCCGGCGCACGCTGCGATCCACTCCTCTTCTTCGTTGCGCTGCGCCCAGAAGTGAATCCCGTTGCGCGTCGAATGCGGCCAGCCCCCAACGAGCGGCTTAAGCTCGCCAGGCATGGCAGCGATGATGGCGGTGCGGGTCATTGGCCTCGCATTCCATTGTAGGGCGCGGAGCGCGCGGGTCAGGAGACCGGCGGTACTTGCGCTATGGCGCATAGCCATTCGCGCGGAACCACTCAATCGCAGCGCGCATGGCCGGATACACCGGAACAATGCGGAAGCCGAGTTCGGCCTGCGCGTGGGCGCTCGATGCATACATCTTCTTGCGGCCCATGAGCACCTCTTCAAACGTGGCGCGCGGCTCTTTACCACGAATCCGTCCCGTGATCCATTCCTCGAAAAACGCATAGGTCGCGGCCACGACAAAGGGAATCTTGACCGTGGGCGATGGAATGCCGGTAATCGCCGACATCTTGTCGAGAATCTGCTTGAGCGTCAGGTTCTCGCCGCCCAGAATGTAACGGCGTCCGGGCGTTCCCTTCGTCAGCGCCAGCACGTGCGCCCGCGCCACCTCGCTCACATCCACGAGGTTCAGGCCCGTATCCATATACGCAGGAAACTTTTTATTGAGAAAGTCGACAAAGATCTGGCCCGTGGGCGTGGGTTTGCGGTCGTTGGGCCCGATCGGCGTTGTGGGATTTAAGACCATCACCTGCTGACCGGACTGCGCGGCCTTGATCGCTTCTTGCTCTGCCAGAAATTTTGACCGCTTGTAATGGCCGACCATGTCGCGAAGCGCAACCGGCGTGTCCTCGTTGATCACGATTCCGTCGGTACGAAAATGCATCGTCGCCACACTAGATGTGTAGACGAAGCGCTTCACGCCAGCCTCGCGCGCCAGCCGCAACAACTCCCGCGTGCCATCGACGTTGGCCTTGTACATCGCGGCGGGATCGGGAATCCAGAGCCGGTAATCCGCCGCAACGTGAACCACCGCATCGCAGCCTGCAACCGCGCTCTTCAATCCCTCGGGCGCGAGCAGATCGCCGACGACCGTCTCGCCTTCGATGCCTTCGAGATTCGCAAGGTTCGAGGACTTGCGCGTGAGCAGGCGCAAATCCGCGCCCTCCGCGCCAAGAGCTTTCGCGACATGATGCCCAACAAACCCGGTTGCGCCTGTGAGGAAGACTTTCATCGATCGAGTGGGACTGCCAGCAGTTTACTCCAGCGCCTCGGGATACAGCGCGATGTTCTTCTCGCCGGCCGCTTTCTTTGCTTTCCAGTCCTTGACCCAGTCTTCCCAGTGCTTGCCGGCGGCGCGATCCTTCCCTGAAAACTCAATGCGGGCGACGTCGGCGTAGCTCACCTTGCGCTTGTCGGGCGCGTTGGGTGCGAAGTATTGCACCCAGGACTCGGCCAGCGACGCGCCGGTCTGCCGATTGAAGATGTAGGCTTCGATCTTCTCCCCCGATTTGAGGGTGAGCGTGACGTCGCCGCGATAATCGAAGGCCTTTTCTAGAGCAGCCTTCACATCGTCCTCCGAGGCGAGAGTTGGAACCCAGCCCTCTAGCTCTTCGTGCTCCGTGCCGGGGGCAAGTTCGAGGGTTTCGATCTCCTCGCGGGTGAATTTCAGGACTTCGGCCGTCATGCGCGCGTCTCCTCGTAGGTGTGTTCCGCGATCTGCACCAGCGGCGCGCGGCCGGTTGGCATGGGATCGTTGAGCAGGTCCAGAGCGTGCTTGTCGGGGTAGAGCGAGAAATTGCCCTTGACCATCGCGATAAATCCCTTCAGCGAACCGAAGCCTTCGAGAACGGCCGAGGGCTCGTAGCCGCAGCTCACCATGCAGTTGGCGCACTTGGGATTGCCGGACCCGACGCCGTACTCCTCCCACTTGGTGGTTTCCATCAGTTCCTGGAACGTGTCGGTGTACCCATCCTGCAACAGATAGCAGGGCCGCTGCCAGCCGAAAATATTGAAGGCCGGCGAGCCCCACGGCGTGCAATCGTAGTTGCGATCGCCCATCAAAAATTCCAGAAACAGCGGCGACATGTTGAATTTCCAACTCTTTTTGCGGTTCGACAAAATGGCGCGGAACAAGCGGCGCACGCGGGCGCGGCCCATAAAGCGATTTTGGTCGGGGGCCTTGTCATAGCTGTAGCCGGGCGAGAGCACGATGCCTTCGACGCCGATGGCCATCATGTCGTCGAAGTGCGCGCGGACGTGATTGGGATCGGTTCCGTCAAAGAAAGTGGCGTTGGGCGTAACGCGGAAGCCGCGCTGCACGGCCTCCTTGATGCCCTCGACCGCAAGATCCCAGCCGCCCTCGCGGCAGACCGAGAAATCGTGCTCGTCGCGCTGGCCGTCCAGGTGCACGGAAAAGGTGAGGTACTTTGAAGGCGTGAACTCCGGCAGGCGGCGCTTGAGTTCGAGCGCGTTGGTGCAGAGATAGACGTACTTCTTGCGCGCCACCAGGCCGTTCACGATCTCGACGATCTTCGGATGCAGCAGCGGCTCGCCGCCGGGGATCGAGACCATGGGCGCGCCGCATTCTTCGACAGCCGCAAAACATTGCTCGGGCGTGAGCTGCTTTTTCAGGATGTGCGGCGGATATTGCACCTTGCCGCAGCCGGCGCAGGCCAGGTTGCAGCGGAAGAGCGGCTCCAGCATGAGCACAAGCGGATAGCGCTTGCGGCCCTCGAACCGATTCTTGAGGACGTAAGTTGCCACCGTCCACATCTGGGAGATTGGAACTGCCATTTTCGGGTAAACCCTCCGTGATAACTTCTAGCTTCTAGCCAAGACCGCATCGCGTGCGTTTGAGCAACTCGCCAAAAAGCCAGTGGCTAGAGGCTAGAAGCTGCTCTTTCCATCGCCCGCTTGTAAGTAGTCAGCGCCATCAGCGGGAAGTACTGGCGATACATCGTGTACGCCAGATAAAAAACCTTGGGAAAGCCGGTGCCGGTAATGATGGACTGGCGCGTGCGGCCATCGCCCATCGATTCCTCCCAACCGCCGTCTTCACGTTGCTGCTCGAGCAGCCAGCGCACGCCTTTGGCGATCGAATCCGAGCGATCGTCGCCGGCCGCAAGCAAAGCCATCAGCGCCCATGCCGTTTGCGAAGGCGTGCTTACACCGATGCCGCGCGTGTCGGGCTCGTCGTAGGTGCCGCAACTCTCGCCCCATCCGCCATCGGAGTTCTGCACCATGCGTATCCACTCCGCGGCCTGCTGCACCTGCGGCTCCAGGTGATCCACGCCAATGGCATCGAGCCCGCGCAGCACCAGAAAGGTGCCGTAGATGTAATTCACGCCCCAGCGGCCAAACCAGCTTCCATCCGTCTCCTGCTCCTTAAAGATGAAATCGATGGCTCTCTTGACGCGTTTATCTTCGCGCGTGTAACCATAAACGGCCAGCATCTCCAGCATGCGCCCCGTGATGTCGACAGTGGGCGGATCGAGCATGGCGTTGTGATCGGCGAAGGGGATGAACTGGAAGATCATCTTGGTGTTGTCTTTGTCGAAGCTGCCCCAGCCGCCGTTCCTGCATTGCATGGCAAACTCCCACGCAATGGCTCGCTGCGCCACCTGGTGCTGGTAGCGCTCGCGGGGATTGTCGACCTTGCTCAGCGCCAGCAGAACCTGCGCCGTGTCGTCGGTATCGGGATAAAACTCATTGTTGAACTCGAAGTACCAGCCGCCCGGCTCTGTGTTCGGAACCTTGACCGCCCAGTCGCCCTTGTGGCGGACTTCTTTCGCCAGCATCCAGTCCACGGCCTTCAACATCCGGGGATCGTTGCGCGGCACGCCGGCTTCGCCCAGCGCGTAGACGGCCTGGGCCGTATCCCACACCGGCGAAACGCAGGGCGTCATGCGGAAGGTGGGCTCGGGCATACCGGGCGTGGGGCCCTGCTCGATGCCCAGCTTCTCGAATTCGTCGCGCGCGCGGATCACCTGGGGGTCGTCTTCCGAGTAGCCCAGGCAGCGCAGTGCGATGATGGCGTTGAGCATGGCCGGATAGATGGCGCCGAGGCCGTCGGTCATCTCCAGGCGCTCAAGCAGCCATTTTTCCGCGCGCTTCAGGGCCAGCGTGCGCAAGGGACGAATGTGCACCGCCTCGAACCAATGTGTCAGCCGGTCCAGTGCCAGAAAGAAATTTCGCCACGAGATAAGGTGCTTGCGATCCATGCGCAGGCGCAGGATGGAGTTGGCGCGGCCGCCCACGAACAACTCGTCGATTCCCTGCTCCGGCGGAATCTTTTTGAAGGGTTTTTTGGCGTACATGATGGCCAGCGGAACGATGATCGACCGCGACCACGACGAGATTTCGTAAATATTGAAGTAGAACCACTTGGGAAAGAGGACAATCTCGGGCGGAATGGCTGGCACGGCGTCGTAGTCGTACTCGCCCAACGCGCAGAGATACATCTTGGTGAAGGTGTTACAAGCCGTAACGCCGCCGTGCGCGAGCACCCACTCGCGGCATTTTTTCAGGCGCAGATCGCCGCCGCCGATGCCCATCAGCTTGGCTGCGGAGTAGCACTTCACCGAGAGCGAGATGTTGCCAGGGCCGCCGGGATAGATGCTCCAGCTTCCGTCGTCGTTCTGGTAGCGCATCATCTCCGTCAGCGCGCGGCGCAACCGGCCGGGATCGCCGCTTTCAAGCACAGTATGCAGAAAGATGTAGTCGGCCTCAAGCATGGAATCGGCTTCGAGTTCCCCGCACCAATAACCGTCAGGATGTTGCAGGCCGAGTAGAAAATCGCACGCGCGGGCATGGGCCGATTCCACTTCTGCCATGTCCGCGTCAATACGGCCAAATCTAGGGCGGCCGAATTTTTGCTCTGCGAAAACGGGCGCTACGGATTGTGTCTTTTGCTGCTCTGGAATCATGCGTTTGATTCGCCTCTGTTTCCGGGGAAAGCGCGTCAGCCTGTAGCAATCATCGGATTCCTGGCGCGCAACTGTGCAGCGCCGGTCCTTGCGGTCAATATCTTAGTTGACGGGTACCGGTCCGTCGGCGCCGCCGATGGCCTGCACGATCTCCGGGGGCAGGCCAAAACGAACATTTTCCGGCATCACCTCAACCTCTTCCACGTTTTCAAAGCCGTTCTGGCGCAGATAATTCACCACGTCCTCCACCAGCACCTCAGGGGCCGAAGCGCCTGCGGTCACGGCGACGGTGTCGATGCCGGTCAGCCACTCGCGGTCGATGGCCTGGGAGTTCTCAATCAGATACCCAATCGTGCCCAGGTTGCGGGAGACTTCAACCAGGCGGTTGGAGTTCGAACTGTTTGTGGAGCCGACCACCAGCACCAGGCCGGCATTGTGCGCCACGTTGCGCACCGCAACCTGGCGGTTCTCCGTGGCGTAACAGATGTCCTGCGAATGGGGACCGACGATATTGGGATACTTCAGCTTGAGCGCATGAATGATGTCGTGCGCCTCGGAAAGACTCAGCGTGGTCTGCGTCAGGTAAGCTACGCGGTTGGGATCGGGCACCACCAGCGCTTCCACCTCGGCGACGTTCGAAACCACCTGCGTTACATCCGGCGCCTCTCCCAGCGTGCCTTCGATCTCGTCGTGATCGCGATGGCCGATCAGCACCAGAGAATACCCCTGCTTGGCGAATTTGACGGCTTCAAAGTGCACTTTGGTTACAAGCGGGCAGGTGGCGTCGATCACCTTCAGGTTGCGGCCCTTGCTGCGGTCGCGGACCGCGGGAGAAACCCCGTGCGCCGAATAAATCACGCGTTGCCCGTCGGGCACATCGTCGATCTCGTGTACGAAGATCGCGCCTTTCTCCGCCAATTCGTTTACAACATAACGGTTGTGGACGATCTCGCGGCGCACGTAGATGGGCGCGCCGAAGGTTTCGAGAGCGATCTTCACAATATCGATGGCGCGCACCACGCCGGCGCAAAAACCGCGCGGTTTGAGCAGCAACACCCTCTTCTGGCTGGGGGAAGCCCCGGGGGAACCGTGACGGGGAATGGAATCGAGGACAGTTGTGGTCACATCTTCAAGTATACCAACGGGCGAGACGAAACGATAGGAGAGAAATGGCCTTGATTGCAGCGGCTATCGAGCAGGACCAGGTCCACGGACGGGGGCCTGCCCTTGCAGCCCCACGGAATGTGAAGGCACGATCCAGAAGTAGAGGCTTCGCGGAGCGCCGCGCAACTCTAATCGGGGGTCTCCGGCGATACACCAACGCGACCGCCCAGCCGATCGACGCGGCTGGACCTTCGCGTGAATTACACAAGTTTCAGCTTGCTCAAGCTTAGTGTCTGTTGGCGTCTTCGGCAGCCATCTTCAATTCCCGGTTCGCCTGATCCAGCAAGTCCTTGGCCTTGGCGGCATGGCCGTGCATGTCCCACTCGTTGGCCTGCTGAGCGTCGGTAATCCTCTGGTACGCCTGCGCGACCAACCGCTGGGCAGCGGCCAGGTTGGGGTGTCTCCCGTGGTTGATGTCCCGTTCAGGTTGCGCTAAGGCGAATCCGCCGGCAATCATGCCGGCACTCAGCAAGGATGCAAAAACGATAGAACGCGTTTTCATCGAGGAAAACCTCCGGCAGCAACCTTACACACCGCACAAACCCTCGCGCAAGTAAAAATCTCGGTTTTCCTCCGTCGGAGGGAGCGGCAAGCTTCAGCCTCCCGAATAGAGCCGCTTGATTCAGTTGTCCCACCCTTGCCGTGATCGCTTTCCTCAAGAAACAAGCGCCAAGGATGGGGCGTCCGGTTCCGCCTCGAAGCAAATGAAGTCCTTGATCGTTAGACGCCGGAGGATTCCCGTCCCCCGGGCGCTGCTTATTCGCGCGCCAGCCGCATCAGTTTCCATCCCACAACAAAAAACCAAGCCGTAACAAAGAGCGCGTTGCCCATGATCACGGGGAACCAACCCGTGAGCGAAAGAATGCCGAGAAAGCCGGTGATCAACGCCAGCCACGCCGCAGCCTTGCCGAATTTGGACTTCAGCATGACGATGCCAGTCAGCAGCACGCCGATCGAGGGAATCACGATCGCGTAGACGATTTCCATAGGCGTCGCCAGCACCGCGGCGGCATATTCGGCGGCGGCAAGAAATGCCGCGCGATGCGCGCCGTCGGCAGCCAGCGAGTAATTGTGGAACAGCGTCAGGATGGAAGCGTAATGCCCCTGGGTCATGGCGAGATCGAGAACCACGAACATTCCCATGAAAATAACCGCCAGCGCCATCAGATATTTGTTGACCGGCTTCAACGCCATGTAGAGCGAAAGCGCCAGCGGAATGTAGAGCAGGTCGGTAAAGACGGATAGTCCGAGAATCCACCACCAGATCGTGGTTTTTCCCGGCAGGTAGTTGAAAAATCCTTCGCCGCCCGTCGGCGGAGTTCCCACATTCGCAAACAACGGGATGATGGCCAAGTAGCCAGCCGCGATGATGAAAGCGGCAATGCCGCCCCATCGATACGCCTGTCCTCGATTCCCTAAAACTGCTTGCCCCGCCGTTTCATCAACGATCATCGGATCGACCTTCCACCGGAATTGAGTGATTGCGTAAATAAGATACGCCGCTCAGCGCGTCAAAGTTCCCGCCGAGTCTCTCGCTGAACCCGCAAGATGCGCACTCCTGGCTGCAAAGCGTGCCAAGATTTTCGTAGTGGGTCAGCTTGAAACCGTCGTGAAAGGGCACGACTTTACAGGCTGCTGAAAAACTCAAATGGCGGGTTGTTTTGTATCAGGGCACGAGTTTACTCGTGCCGTAAGTCGCGCAAAATGATTGCAGGGCTTTAGCCCCTGCGTGGTGTTCCCACAAGATCAACCGCAAAATTGGCGTTTTTCCGCAGCCTGTTCAATCGTGCGACAAAAAGACCCCAAAGCATAGGCGGGCTTCAGCCCCTGATGGAAAGTTTTATTCAAACTGACCCACTGCCAGGATTCTTCGGCACTTTCTCGGTGGGTTAGTATTTCATCAGCCACGCATGTTGGTAACAATCTTTGGCATCGGCTCTAGGAGTGACAATGCCCGCCCGAGGTGTAATCCGCAAACCCGCAACCATTCAATACTCCGTGCTCGCCGTGCTCTTACTGATCACAGCGGCTTATCAGATGCGGCGCACGCATTTCATCCTCGATTACATTCAGGGCCGGGTTATCGCGGTGCAACCTCCGGGAGATCTCAAGAGCGATCGGCCGGTGGTCACCGACGTTGAACCGGAAGCCGCGCGCGCTGGACTGCAAAAGGGCGACACACTTCTCGCCGTGGATGGCCGTCCGCTCGAAAGTGAGACCCAGATTGTCCGCGACATCGAGTACGCGCGGCCAGCAGATAAGCTGGAACTCACCGTCCGGCACCCGAACGGCAACATACAAAACCTGTCGATTTCGCTTGTCGAGCGGAAGCACTCGGCCAGCGATAACTGGCTGTTTGCCCTGGCGCTGCACGTGGTGCTCCCGCTGGCATGCGTGGCCCTCGGCTTCACCGTGGCCTTTCTGCGTCCGCGGGAGCCGATGGCGTGGATATTGCTGGCGCTCCTGCTCGGCTTCAGCCAGATCTTCGGAATTACCATGGAAGACGCCGATGGCACGCTGGCCAGCAATCTGGCAATAATTTTCAAGGCGGCCTTCAGCTCGACTTGGACGGTCTGGCTTCTCCTGCTCGGCATTTACTTTCCCGAGCGCCTGGACTTCGAGCGCCGCCACGGCTGGATCAAATACCTGGCGATCGTACCCCTGCTGCTGATTGCAGTCTTCGGGCTTGCCGCATTGGTGGCCAGCCTGCAGGGCTATGCCGGCTTCGCCGTTCTCGACCGGATCATTCCGGCGGCATTGAGCCCGCGGCTAACCATGCTCATTGGCTCCATCATTGTCGCTTCCATCGCGGGTTTCTTTGTTTTGATCGTTGCCAAATACTTCGTCGCCTCCACGCCGGATGCAAAACGGCGTCTGCGCCTCCTCTACGGCGGATTGTTCTTCGCCATGATGCCCACCCTTGCGCTGGTCGTCGCCAGCGGCGTTCTCAACAAGGGGCTGGATCAGTTTCCTGCGTGGATCGAACTCCCCTGCCTGCTGCTGACCCTGCTCTTCCCTGTCACGCTGGCTTACATCATCGTCGCTTACCGCGCCATGGACATTCAGGTGGTGGTGCGCCAGGGCCTGCGGTACACGTTAGCCCGCCGTGGCGTCGGTGTGTTGCAGGCACTGGTCACCGCGCTGCTCGTCCTCGTCATGGCTCACCTGGCACAAGTGCACCAGGCCACGCCGAACGACAGCCTTCTGATCATCGGAATCGGCATCGCGATCATCTTTCTGCTTGGGCGCGGCGCGCAACACACCGGCCAATGGATCGACCGCCGCTTCTTCCGGGATTCCTACAACGCCGAGCAGGTGCTGATGGAACTCGGCGAGCAGGTGCGCACTGTCGTTGAGATGCGACCGCTCTTGGAGATGGTCTCGCGCAAAGTCTCCGAGTCTCTGCATGTGCCGCAGGTCGCGGTGTTGCTCGGCGGCGTTCAGTACCGGCTGGCTTACGCGCAGGGCTTTGACGAAGCCATGCAGGTTGAGTTCGGCGACCATTCGGCCACGGTGCGCCAACTCCTGCAAGAGCAGCGCCCGACCCGCGTTTATCTCGACGATCCAGGCAATTGGGTGAATCGCGAACTGCAGGTGCCGGATGAGGAGCGCAGCATGTTGCAGCGTATGCGCTCCGAACTGCTGGTTCCGCTCCAGGCCGCCGGACGCCTGCTGGGTTTCATCAGCCTGGGCCAGAAGCGCTCCGAGGAGCCCTACTCGCGAACCGACCTGCAACTGCTTGGCTCAGTGGCTGCGCAGACTGGGCTGGCGCTCGAGAACGCGCGGCTCACCTCCGCCGTGGCGGAAGAAGCTGCGCAGCGCGAGGCCATGAAGCGAGAAGTGGAAATCGCCCGCGAGGTGCAGGAGCGCCTCTTCCCACAGAATCTGCCGAAGATTGACGGTCTCGACTACTGCGGACTATGCCGTCCGGCCCGCGGCGTGGGCGGTGACTACTACGACTTTCTTCCGTTGCCCGGTGGAGAACTGGGCGTGGCCATCGGCGACGTAGCCGGCAAAGGCATCTCCGCGGCGCTGATGATGGCCAGCCTGCAAGCCTCGCTGCGCGGCCAAACCATGACTGGACCGGATGACCTCGCTGGCGTCGTCGGGCGCGTCAATCGCCTGGTCTACGACGTCTCCTCCCCGGAGCGCTACGCCACGTTCTTCTTTGCTCGATACGATCCGCGCACCCGCAAGCTGACTTATGTCAATGCCGGTCACAACCCGCCCATGCTGTTGCGCCGCCGCGACGGCCAGTGGCAGTTGCAGCGCCTGGAGCAGGGTGGCACCGTCGTAGGCCTGTTTCCGCACTTCGATTACACCCAGGACTCCGTCGAACTTGCCCCCGGAGATCTGCTCGCCGCCTACACCGACGGTATTAGCGAGGCCATGAACGAGCGCGAAGAGGAATGGGGCGAAGACCAACTGCTGGCGGTCCTCAAGCAGTGCTCCTCCCTGAGCGCGGCAGATACCATCGCGCGCATTATGGACGCCGCCGATAGCTTCACCGCAGGCGCAAAGCAGTATGACGACATGACAATGGTGGTGTTGAAAGTAGCCGCAATCAACTAGTCCCGCCGCTTCCGCCGTCCCATTCCCTCATGTAAATTCCGCACCCTTTTCCGCGTGGCGGCGCTAGGGCAAACGTCGGTGGCCATGACGGAGAGCGCAAACGCGAACGGACAGAGAGCGCTGCTCAGGCGGCGGTAAAAGCCTCCACGTCACGTTCTATGGTCTTCTTCATCTGCAGCCGCGTCTTCGACAGGTCGTGCATCTGCTGCAGATTCAGCCAGAATTCCGGACTGTTCGAGAAAAACCGGGCCAGGCGCAGCGCGGTGTCGGGAGTGATGGCGCGTTTGCCCTTCACGATCTCTCCGATGCGCGTGGCGGGTACGCGCAGCTTCAGCGCCAGGGCATTCTGCGAAATTCCCAGCGGCACAAGAAACTCCTCGCGCAGCATCTCGCCGGGATGCGTAGTGATGCGCTGCAGGTTCCATCCGGAAGCGGGCCGTGCGAAGACCATATTTGAGGATTCCTTTCAGATCACAGTTGCGGGGTCGGGCACTCGGCTCGGGTCACCTAAATGGTTGGCCGTGTGTGATCGCACAAGCGACCGCGATAGCAAGCGTAATGTAGGCGATCACAAAGCAAGCAAGAGCGCCGAAGCCCATTGCGAACATCGTCGAAGAGCTTTTTGCGCCGAAATTCTCCGGATTATAGAGCGCCTGCTCGTAACAGTACGACATCCAAGATACAAAGAGCACACCCCACAGCACAGCAAATCCCAGTAGAATCACAGAAAATGCAAGTATTGGCTGGCCAACGACATGGGACGGAACGAACACAATCGTGGCTGACGCAATTGTGATCATGATCTCGGCGGTCTTTGTGTACTGGTGCATTCTAGGGACAAAATCGGCGGTTCGATCGCCAACAAGGTACCTCGGGCCGGAGCGGGGCCATTCGGGATTCCGGCGCCACTCAAGAGGTGAGAGAACGATGTCCTGTTTCCGCTCGATGTTCCACTCGGCCAGGAACAGGAGAATCGGCGTCAATACCCCGACAGCGACTCCGCACCAAATCCACATGTGCTGTCTCCCGAAACATCCCCTGCATCGAGTTTACGTCAGCATTTGGAGGCAGATAGTCAAAATGTCCGTCTTAAATCACCCCTCTTTTCCTCAATAGACCCCGGTTCTGTGCTGGACCGGCCGACGTATGACCGAGAGCGGCCACACTAAAATCGAAGTAGCCATGTCCGAATTCACCCATCTGCATCTGCACACCGAGTACTCCCTCCTCGACGGCGCTTGCGACGTTTACAAACTCGTGGACCGCGTGGCCGCGCTGGGGCAAAAGTCCGTGGCCATGACGGACCACGGCAATATCTACGGCGCAGTGCACTTTTTTGATGCGGCCAAGGCCAAGGGCGTCAAACCCATCCTCGGCTGCGAGCTCTACGTGTGCAAGTCGGAAGATCACCGCGGGGACGTGACTTGGCGGTCAGGCGAGTCCGGCTCTCAGGGAAGCGAGCGGGAGAGCGAGTACAACCATCTCCTCGTGCTGGCCCAAAACGAAGAAGGCTACCGCAACCTGATCCGCCTCACGTCGGAGGCCAGCCTGAACGGTTTCTACCGCAAGCCGCGCGTAAGCAAGAAATATTTGGCCGAAAATGCCAAGGGTTTAATCGGATTTTCCGGCTGCCTCAGCGGCGAATTATGCGAGGCACTCGAAAGAAACGACTATTCGAACGCCGTCTCCGTCGCGCAACAATATCGCGACATCTTCGGCAAGGGCAATTTCTTTCTCGAAATCCAGGACCAGGGCCTTGAGCAGGAGAAGAAGATTCGCGCCGACCTCTTTCGCCTGGAACGCGAACTCGGCATCCCGCTGGTCGCCACCAACGACTCGCACTATCTCTGCGGCGAGGACTCGCACGCGCACGACGTGATGCTGTGCGTGCAAACCGGCTCAAAAATCCACGAATCAAACCGCTTCAAATTCGATAGCGACCAGTTTTTCGTCAAGGGCGCGGACGAGATGGGAGCGATCTTCCCCGATTCGCCCGATGTGCTGAAGCGCACCATGGAGATTGCCGAGCGCTGCAACCTGAAGTTGCAAACCATCGACAATCCCTTCCCCGAATTTGCCGTGCCCCAGGGCCACACCGTCGACAGCTACTTCGAAGAAGTCTGCCGCACGGGATTGAAGAAGCGGCTCGACACCGCCGTCCGCCAATTGGAACTGCGCGGAATCCGGCGCTCCACGCCCGACGAATACGAGTCGCGCCTGAACTACGAAATCGGCGTCATCAAGCAGATGAAGTATTCGGGCTATTTCCTCATCGTGTGGGACTTCATCAAATACGCGCGCGACCATGAAATTCCCGTGGGCCCGGGGCGCGGTTCGGCGACCGGTTCGCTCGTGGCCTATGTCATGGAGATCACCAACATCGATCCCCTGCAGAACGTGCTCCTCTTCGAGCGCTTTCTGAATCCCGAGCGCGTCACCATGCCCGATATCGACGTGGACTTTTGCATGAACCGCCGCGGCGAGGTCATCGACTACGTGACGCGCAAGTATGGCCGCGAGCAGGTGGCGCAGATCATCACCTTCAATACCATGGCGGCCAAAGCCTCGATCAAAGACTGCGGACGCGCCATGGATATGCCCTACGGCGACGTGGATCGCATCGCCAAGCTGGTGCCCGCAACCGTCGGCATGACCATCGACAGAGCCCTCGAAGACGTGCCCGATCTGCGCAAGGTCTACGACAACGACAAGCAAGTGCGCGAGCTGATCGACACCGCCAAGAAGCTCGAAGGCCTGGTGCGCGGCGCAGGCGTGCACGCCTCGGCGGTTGTGATTGCGCCGCGCCCGCTCATCGACCTGGTGCCGCTCAACCGCACCAAAAACGACGAAATCGTGACTGCGTACGACATGAAAGCCGTCGAGAAGATGGGCCTG
>Ga0326727_10013600_pt1 | contig 18036 bp, 19 predicted proteins | sample MB2enrmetagenome_FD_207643 | JGI IMG/M metagenome (GOLD analysis project Ga0326727, IMG submission 207643) | Lab enriched peat soil microbial communities from McLean, Ithaca, NY, United States - MB29MY | ecosystem: Environmental > Terrestrial > Soil > Wetlands > Peat | place: USA: New York...
GTGCCGCCACGAAGGGCAGCAGCACATGCGAAGCGATGGCCAACGCGACCGCCAGAGCAGCGGCCGCAATGCAGGCCACGCGCACGATCGGCTTGAGGCCGTGCGCCGAATCCGGAGCAAAGGCTGCGAGAGCGAAGGCCGCTAGTGCAAAGCCGCAAATCACCGCGGCGGCGGCAGCAGCAGGCAGGACGTTGAAGCGCAGGGTCAGCTCCCAAAGCATGGGAGCGAGGATGAGCGCCGACGTGGCGGCATAGACGGAACTGGAAACCCGCGGCCCGCCCCGCGCACGCGCCGCCCAGACGAGCCAAAGAAATGCGTAGGCAATGCCGGCCGCGGCGACGATCGGGCGTGGAAGCACGCCCGTCTCTTCGATGGCGCGCAGCACATACGCGCCGGCAATGCCCAGCAGAGCTTTGCCCAGTACCGGGAAAAGACTGCCGGGCGGTGCTGGAGATTCGCCGACCGAAGCCACTGCCGCGACCGGCCCTTCAATCTCATTCGCGGGTTGCGGCGAGCGCGCAGCCAGCGGATATTCGAGCACTTCGACACGCCGCTCCAGCGATTCGATGTGTTCTTTCAGAGTGTGTAGACTCTTTTTAAGCCGCTCGATTTCTTCGGGATGATCGCCCATGATGCACACCCGATCCTTCGCCGGAGCCCGAACTCAATCGCCGGACGCGTGCTGCAGGCTCTTCTCGGGCCAGGGAGGCAGCAGCTTGACCAGCGCCCACAGGAAGAGCAAGGGCAGGATGGTTAAGCCGATGGCCACCAGCAGGCCTTCGCGCGAAACCATCTCCATTTTGTAAGTGGTGTAGCCAAGAAAGCTCTTGGAGAAGAGCTGCCCGCCGATCACCACGTTCCAGCGCATGGCAAAGATGCCGACCAGCGCCAGCGATCCCGACAGAACATACAGGCGCTTGCGCACCGTTTCGCGCAAGTGAATCACCTGGGTGAGGAACAGCAGGATGATCGGCGTCAGCGTGCCGAGGAGAATCTGAATCACGATGTGAGGAATGTAGAGCCGTGTATGCACCATGAAGTCGAGGCTGCGAAAGGATTCGTCGGCCTCGTAGATGCGGTGAATCAGGTCCAGCATCTCCAGGCTGAAGTCGATGATGAAGATGTAGAACAGGTACATGGCAATGGTGTCCACGCAGCGCATGTCGATCGAGAGCTTGCGCAGCTTTGTGGTGACCATGTAGAGCAGCATGACCGCAGCAACACCCGAGACCATGGCCGAGAAGATAAACACCACGGGCATCAGCGGCGAGGACCACCAGGGATTGGCCTTGATCGATCCGAAGATGAAGCCGACGTAGCCGTGCAGCATGAACGCCGAGGGAATGCCGATGAGGGTGACGATCCAGCCTACCTTGTCGTCGATGCGCAGCGAGCGTTCACTGATGTTGTTCGAACCCAGCGTCATGATCTTGTAGACGAGGCGCAACAGGCCCTTCGATTGCTCTGAAAGAATCACGATGTCGCGGCGGTAGTCGAGCCAGATCTCGAAGACCAGCACTGCCATCAGGTACCACAGGTACACGTAGCCGAACATGGCCATGGCCGAAGTGGCGTGGGGCGTAAAGTACATCTCCGGCGAACGCTCGGGATGGCCCAGGTGCAGTTGCAGCGGCAGCGGCGCATCGAGCAGAAACGCCAGGGCCGTGAGCAACGCGAGCCGGTAGGTCGGCTTGACCGCTTCCACGCGGAAGACGCGCTCGAGCGACGCCAGGATGAATGCGCCCGCCACCAATCCCGTGATGAACGGGTACAAAACGATCAAGATGCTCCACTGCAGAGCATATTCGTTCGGATACATGAAACCGACAACGCCGTTCATAAGTACAGCTCCAAGCTGCTAGCTTCTAGCCTCTAGCTTTTCGTGCCCGTTCCAGCCTCCCAAGCTCCCCACCCCAAAATGCAGCTAGAAGCTAGGAGTTAGCAGCTAGAGGCTGTTCTTCTCATCGCACCGATCCATCCAGCCCGAAGTAGTACGCTTTCGCCCCGGTGGCCATTTGCGGTTTCAGCACCTCGACCGGATGCGTCTTCAGAAATTCGTGAATGGGGTCGTTGGGGTTTTTCAAATCGGCTAACTGCCGCGCTCCCGTGGGGCATGCCTCGCAACATGCGGTGGTGAGCCCCTTGGTGATGCGGTGATAACACAGCGTGCATTTGTCGGCCACGTGCTTCGTAGGATGAATATAGCGGCAGCCGTACGGGCAGGCCTGCACGCAATACGCGCAACCCAGGCAGTAGGTCTGGTCCACCAGCACCACGCCGTCGGGGCTCACGAACGTCGCGCCCACCGGGCAAACCTGCGTGCAGGGCGAGTCGGCGCAGTGGTTGCACATCTTGGGCACAAAAAAGTATTTGCCCGCGTCCTCCTGCGCTACCGGGAAACCTTCCTTGCCGCCGTCGGGCGAAATCACCTCGGGCGTGGTCATGTTGGTGTCCGTAACGTGATAACGCTCCACCCAGGTGCGGAAGTTGCCGTCGGGCACGTCGTTCTCCGTCGCGCAAGCGCGCACGCAGTTGCCGCAGCCGATGCACTTGGGAATGTTGATCAACATTCCCCACCAGTGCTCGCTCATCTGATAGTTGGGCGAGTCCTCGGGTGTGCCGGCCTCGACGAATTTCCAGGCCACGGCCGCGGCCGGCAAAAGAATCAGCAGATGACGCCGGCTGATGTTCATTTCGCACCTCCCGCGACGGGGCTCGCACCTGCGCCCCCGCCTGAATCGGAACCCATCGCCGGGCTGTGCGGGTTATGGCAGGTTTCGCAGGGAACTCCGCCCATGTGCTCTGCCGGGTCGACCTGTGGAAAACCCTTGGGCTTGGCTGCGCTCGTCGTGTGGCAGCGCGCGCACAGCACCAATGTGTCCGGCTTGGTCGGCGTCACCGACGTCGGGTCCTCGGCATGGAGGAGGAGAGGAGCATCGGGGGGAATCGGGGGGACGATCAGGGCCACGAAACGCTCGTAGAGGTTGCCCTTGGGCTGCGGTGTTGCGGGCAGGCGCTGAAAGAGCGCGCCGTGGCAGGCCTCGCAGTTCACATGCGCATGCGCGCCCTTTGAATGGGTATCGGCAACATCCGTGTGGCAGCCCTCGCAGGTCTGGTGCCCGGCAAACTTCACCGGGTGTTTCGCGATGTCTCCGATCGCCGCCCCGCGATAGTGTCCATATTGCCCGAAGGTCTTGGGAACTACATAGCCGCGCACCAACAGAAACACCAGGAACGCGACCACAAAGAGCCCCGCAAACCGGAAGAGATGTCCTGCATCCTTCATGAAGCGCTTTCTCCGTACAGCCGGTGCCGGGAGCAGGCCGATGTGATCAGTGATGTGATCTGGCACACTCTCGACGCCTCCAAAGCTAGGCTCCGAGCATAGGGCTGTATGTGAGGACGCTCACAAGTCGATGTGACGCGATCGAGCCCTCAGGCTACGCCTCTCCGAAGCGATACCATGAGTTTGGGAGCGGAAAATGGCAAGAATTCTTGACGGCGCGGCGCTGGCCGCAGCGATCAAACAGGAAGTGGCCGAAGAGGTCCGCGGGCTGGCGGCCCTGGGCGTCAAGCCGGGCCTGGCAGCGGTGCTGGTGGGCCACGTGCCGGCTTCGGAGATTTACGTTCGCAACAAGGTGCAGGCCTGCGCCGAGCTTGGGATTGCGAGCGACCTGATTACTCCGCCCGACACCGTCACCACCGCCGAGATGCACGCGCTGGTCGCCGAACTCAACGCGCGCGACGACATCGACGGCATCCTCATTCAGCTTCCTCTCCCGCCGCACGTCGACTCGAAGAGTCTGCTCGATGCCATCGATCCGGCGAAGGACGTAGACGGTTTTCATCCCGTGAATGCGGGCCGCTTGCTAGCCGGGCGGCCTGCGCTTGCGCCCTGCACGCCGGCGGGCGTGATTGAGATTCTGAAGCGCAGCGAAATTCCCATCGCCGGCCAGCACGCCGTGGTCGTCGGTCGCAGCGACATTGTGGGTAAACCCGTAGCGATGCTCCTGCTCCACCAGAATGCTACTGTGACGATCTGTCACTCGAAGACACACGATCTGCCGGCCCTAACGAAACAAGCCGACATTCTCGTCGCCGCCATCGGCCGGCCCGGCTTCATCACGCCGGAGATGATCAAGCCCGGCGCCACGCTCATCGATGTCGGCATGAACCGCCTTGCGACGCGCGAGGAGTTCGACCGCTTTTTCAAAGGCAATGCCAAGCGCGAGGCGGCCTTTGCGAAGCGCGGGTCCGTCGTCATCGGCGACATCGACCCCAGGGCCTTCGAACTCTCCGGCGCGTACACGCCAGTGCCCGGCGGCGTGGGCCTGCTGACAATTGCCATGCTGATGGCCAACACGGTTCGCGCCACGAAAATGCGGCGTGGATTGCGGTAACGCGATAAGGCTTGGATTCACTGGCCGCCAAGTTTTTGAAAAGTAAGAAGAACGTATGCCCGAGATGAACAAGTTTGAGGAACTGTCGATGCGGCGGAAGCGCGCGCACTCGCGTCTGTTGGCGCTGAAGTCGAAAGTGTATGACGGCTTTCTGGCCATGGAAGCGGCCGCGTACTGCGATGGCGCCCTGCCGAAGAAGCAGAAGGAACTAATCGCTGTGGGAATTTCAGTGGTCAAAGACTGCGAGTCGTGCATGCAGTGGCACATCGAACAGGCGGCTTCATCGGGAGCGAGTTACGAAGAGATCTTCGAGGCCATCGAGGTAGGAATGGAGATGGGCGGCGGGCCAGCGACTGTGTCCGCGAGATTCGCGCTCGAAGTGATGGCCAATATCGGGCTATCGCAAAACCAGTAGGCTGCGCCGAGTGTCGCTCTCAAAGTGCGCCAGCCGGATCGCGTTGCTTCGCAGGATGGCGAGAATCCTATCCGTTGAGCAATTGCCCGTTTGCAGCAGGATCACTTTGGGAGGAGCCCCGGAGGCAAGACTGAGGTTGGCGAAATCCTTGTCTTTGGTCAGGAGCGCAAACCCGTGCTCTTTCGCATATTCCCAGATGAGTGTATCGGGCGTGCTGCCCAATTCCAAGGGACCGACGTGAACTGAATCGGGGAATAGGTCGGCAAGGTCATGAACGAGCCGAGGCGGGAGGTTCTCGTCAACGAGAAGCTTCAAGAACCGCTATCCTTTCCGGAATGCTTGCGAAAAACTCGTACACCGCCTGAAAGTCTTCCTTTTCCAGGTAGGGGAACTCTTTCAGAATCTCGTCCTCGGTCATGCCGGAGGCTAAATACGATGCGAGATCGTAGACGGTGAAGCGCAGGCCGCGGATGCAGGGCTTGCCTCCCATCTTTCCGGCTTCGACCGTGATGCGCGGATTAAGGCCGGTCATAGGCCACCACCTTTTCACCCATTCTACGGCAGAAATGGATCAATAACCTATACTGGCATTCGATTGCGATGCACACGAAGATAGCACGAAGCGAGGAGCGTTCGCCTTGCTAAGGGTCGGACTTACGGGCGGGCTGGGCAGCGGCAAATCGACCGTGGCCGCGATGCTGCGCTCACTCGGCGCACACGTTATCGAAGCCGACGCTCTTGGCCGCCAGCTCATGGAGCCGGGCCAGCCGGTTTTTTCGGCGATTGTCGAGCGCTTTGGACCTCAGGTCGTTGGCTCCGACGGCCGGCTGAATCGCGCACACCTTGCCGAGCTCGCCTTCCGCCACGGTCGCCTGCAAGAGCTGAACGGCCTTGTGCATCCGCCCGTGATCGAGGCGCAGGCACGGTGGATGAACGAGATCTTCGCGCGCGATCCATCGGCCGTCGCCGTCATCGAGTCGGCGCTGATCTTCGAGGTGGTGCGTGACGCCCGCGCCCGCGGCGATACGGACAGTGTGCTGGCCGACTGGCGGCGGCGCATCGATCGCGTCATTGTCGTTACCGCGCCCGACGAGCTGAAGATCGCCCGCTACGCCGCGCGCATCCAATCCTCAGGCGATGCCGCGGAGGAAAACCTGGAAGCCATTGAAGCCGATGCGCGCAACCGCCTCGCACACCAGGTTCCGGATAGCGAGAAGATTGCCCAAGCCGATGATGTGCTTGATAATTCCGGCGATGTCGAGGGGCTGCGCGCGCAGGTCGAGGCCCTCTGGCCGCGGTTGCGGGAGCTGAGCAACAAATCCGGCCGGTAGTTGTCTCTACAATAAGAAAGACGGCTGCGACTCCGAGAGGGAACTTTGCAAGGCGGCCGGCGTAACACTATTGGGAAGTTTTCACGGAAAACAAGCTATGAAATTGAATCGCATTCTCCTCATTCTCGCGATTTTGCTGGGCGGGTTCTGGCTGGTGACGACGTATCTCCAGCCCATGCACTCCATGAGCCGCATCTTTCCGTTCGGCGGCGGAAGCTCGAAGGATCCGCTGGAACTGACCGAGGCCCATGCCGCGCCTGCCTACGACGCCGAAGAGCAGAACAACATCGCCATCTACAAAAGAGTGCTGCCTTCGGTGGTCAACATCACCTCAACGGCGCTGGTCTTCGACTTCTTTTATGGCGCCGTGCCGCAACAGGGGCAGGGATCGGGCTTCATTCTCGACAAGTCCGGCCACATCCTGACCAACTTTCACGTGGTGGCGGGCGCCAACCGGGGCATCGAGGTGCAACTGAGCGACAAGCGCAAGTTTACGGCGCGCGTGGTGGGCACCGACCGCACGCACGACCTGGCGCTGTTGCAGATCGACGCGCCCAACCTGCAGCCGGTCACGCTGGCCGATTCGTCGCAGCTCAACGTGGGGCAAAAGGTCTTCGCCATCGGCAATCCCTTCGGGCTGAGCGGCACCATGACGCGCGGCATCATCAGCGCCATCCGGCCGATCAAAACCGAGAACGAAGCAAAGATTGAAGACGCCATCCAAACCGATGCCGCCATCAATCCCGGAAACTCCGGCGGGCCGCTGCTCAATTCGAGCGGCGAGGTCATCGGCATCAACACCATGATTGCCACGCACGGCGCCGACCAGAGTTCGGGCATCGGCTTCGCCATCCCCATCAACACCGCCAAGGCCGTGCTGTCCGATCTGACGCGCTACGGTCATCCCAATCGGCCGGAGCTGGGCATCGTCGATTTCCCCATCGGTCCCGACCTGGCCGAGCAGATGGGTTTCGGCGCGGAATCCGGCGTGCTGATTCAGCGCGTGCTTCCCGGTGGAGCGGCCGAGCGCGCGGGTTTGCGCGGCGGCAACGAGCAGGCCTACGTGGGCAATACGCCTATCATTCTGGGCGGCGACCTGATCGTCGCCATCGATGGTCAGGAGGTTGAAGACACGCAGGACATCAACGCCATCATGGACAAGCACCAGGCAGGCGACACGATAAGCGTGACGATTGTGCGCGGCCGGCGCAAGATGACGATCAAGCTGATCCTGGGAGAGGCGAAGGGTACGAATACGTAGTGTGTTCTCGATCGATTAGGGAAGAAGAGAGGGCAGGCCGCTCGCCGCAGCGAGCGGCCCGCCTCATTCCAGCGTCGTAACCACTATCCACTATCCACGAACAACTGTTCTCAGAATCCGGCGTTGATCTCCATCTGCTGCGCCTGCGCTACCTGCACGCGCGCCAGCGTCAGCGGCTCGCTGTAATGTGCTGCCACGATCTCTGCGGCGCGGTTGTTGTCGAGATAGGGCCGCAGCATGGACAGCTTGACGCCGGTGGCAGCGGACATTTTGGTCACGGCCGCCTTGCTTGAAATTGACGCCACCAGCGACAGAATCGTGTTGACGATGGTGGCCACGGCCTGAAGCACGGACAGAGCGTGCGCCTGGCTGTGGGGGTCGACGATCCTGGCCGCCTGCAGGAGCGCCGCACTCACCTGCTGCTGAAAGGTGACGACCTGCGACTGCAACTGTACTAAGGCGCTGGCCGTAGGATTCGCCAGATAGGCCTTGGCTTGCGCCACGAGCAGGTCCGAGGCCGCATCGAAGCCGTTGGTTGCGGCGGCGAAGAGGGGCGCATCGGCCGGCGCCAGTAGCGAGGCGGTCGAATCCACCGTGGCCACCGCGCTTTCTAACGTGGGCGTCCAGTTCACGATGTCCTGGGCCACGGTGACACCCGAGCAGCCCCCGATCCAGGGCAGCGGCAGCAACAGCGCGATCAGCATCCACACGCCCATCTTTACGCTGGTGTTCGGTGCGCCGGTTGGCGGTGTTGGCTGCTGACTGGTTGCTCCAGGATCCCTGGCCAGCAAACCCAGCAGGGCCGTGGCTAATGCGGCGATCAGCGAGACGACCGTGCCCGTTCCCGCCTTGCCCAGCGAGATGCCCTGCTGCGACAGCACTCCGGCAATGCTCACCACCGCAATCAGCACTCCCGCGGCCGAGGTTTTGGGTTGATTCCAGATATTCCTCAAAAGATTCATGGTCAAACTCCTTCGCGCCGCTTGGTTTCGCTGCGGCAAGTACAGTTCGTGGGTGTGTCGAGTTACGCCGATAGAGGATTCCTGCGCGGGCCGGCGATGCACCCGGCGCCGGCCCTGCGCATGGCAAACGAGCGGCGCTCAAACCCGAATGTTGCCGTGGTTCCGGTCTTGGCACTCGGTGGAGAGCCGCTCGACAGAAACAGCGGAAGTTCCATACGCGAGAAAGCCATCATTGCTTCCCACGAGCTTGCGCCGCGACGCCATCCTTGGCTGCGATTCAGCTCATCTCGCCTGCTCCATCGGAGAGAAGCAGACGAATTCAGGAGCCGCAGGGGGGAGGGTCTCTCCCATCGCCCGGCGCAATGTTTCCGCTGGTTGTCTGTTTGTGTTTAAGAGTAGGCGATTGGTGGGTAATTCTCGGCAAAGGGGCGGGACGGAGAGAATGCCTTAGAAATCAGGCAGTTACTGGATGGTCTTCGGCTGCGCGGACTTGACATGCGAATGGGGAAGGGCGAAGAGGTGAGCCGATCTTCGCTCCGGGGCGCGCGCAAAGGCGACGAAAAACGGGCGGGGAGGGGTGTTTTGGGGCCGAAAATCTGCCTCCTGGCTGCAAATTCGCGCGTTTTCTTGCGTTTTTTTGACACGATTTCGAGAATGTTTTGTTGAAAATAAAATAGTTAACATAGAAAATATACCCCAGGGGGGTATGTGAATTTTTTTCCTTTATTTATTTCTCCGGCGAGATCGCGATTTCAAAAGCGAATGCGCGCTCTCGAATCGAGCACGAATGGAACGATTGTGGCATAAAGAGGGGAAATCTTCTGCAAGGACGGCGGAGAATTCCAGGGTTCAATTCAGGGGGATTGCGGCGAGCGAGGCCAGGGAGGGATTGACGGCCGCAGGGAGGGGCAACGGTGGGTAAACGAGCAGCGATTCGGCAACCCATCCTGGGCGATGGCTATCCACCCTTGGCGGCATCGTCCGCGAATGACTATTGAGAGCGGCGGTGACGCCGATAAAGACGGAGGGAATGGCAATTCCCTAACGGGAGGGGTGTTCATGCTGCCTGATCGAAGCCATCCAGTATGGGAGCAGATTGCCTCCGGAAAGAAGCCGGTGCAGTCACAGAGGCCGACGGTGAACCTGCTCCTCCAGGCCAACAAGATGAGTTACGAACGGGACCAGTCCCCCGCGAACCTGCGCCAACTGGCCGACAAGACGCACCATTTTTTCAGCCAATACGAAGCGCTATTCTCCGCTGAAATTGCCCAGATATTCCGATAGAGGAGAGGAAACCCCATGCCCGCCACCATCAGCGCTACATTGCAGTCCATCCCCGAGGTCCAGGCGGCGATCGCCGCCGGCGAGCCGCTGTTCCTCGCCGGGAGCCGCAGCGCACTCAGCCAGCTCCCCAGGGGCAACTGGGTGGGCGGCACCATCTCCTATTTCATGACCCCGGAAGGCGGCATGCATGCCGATGACCGCATCTTCGTTACGCCAATCCCCTCGTTTGCGCTCGCGACGCGGGCCGAAGACTACGGCCCCGATGAGCTGGCGCGAATCTACCGCGACGCGCCGGCGCACGGTTTCTCGCTTCTTGTGCTGCCTTGCGGAGCCCGGGTGCACCGGCTGTTTGCCGAGCAGGCGCCTTCCTTCGATGGCTTCCTTTTGCGTCCCGTGGTGGGCTGGGTGACGGGCGTTCCTGTGGATCGTATCGGCCTGGAATCGCCGGCAGTGTTCAACGGCAAAACCGGAGCCGTGCTGGAAGATCGTTGCGCGGTGCTGCATGTCGGTTTGCCCCCGAGCAAGATGGCCGACCTCGACATCGTGAACATCTTCGAAAGTGCGGGCGGGGAAGCGATCCGCTTCGACGAAACCGGATTTCGCGTCTCCCAGTGCCGGATCGGTGGCAAAACGGTGAACCTGGCCGACTATATCTCCGAACACGGCATCTCGACCGAGTGTCCGCTGGTGGGCGACTACAGCGGCAGCTCGATCAACGTTTCATTCCAGAAGGTCGATCCCGTGGCCCGCACGGTGGACCTCTATGCGCCCGTCTTTCCGGGTGTCGACTATCGCTTCGCCAAGCCCGTCGCGGATTACGAACAGGCCTTCGCTCAGCAGATTGCCGCAGAGCCCGGCGGGCCGTATTTCTCCTGCAACTGCATCCTCAATTACCTCTACGGCCAACTCGAGGGCAAGAAGACCGGGTGCATCACCGGCCCCATCACCTTTGGCGAGATTGCCCACCAGCTGCTGAACCAGACCATGGTGCAGCTCTATTTGCGCGACATCGGATGAAGGGGCGAGGGAGCGGCGAGACGCCGAGAAACGAAAAAAAGTGAATGAGTGAAGATGTGAAATAGTGAATTAGTGAAGGACGCGTCAGGTCCTTGTTTTCTGATCCCTGGTCCCTGCCTTTACGTACCTGCGGCCGCGCACCTCGTACTCGCCGCTTGCCACGCGCGCAATCGCTTCTGTGTAAGCGATGTGCTCCTCGGCGAGGATGCGCTCGGCGAGCGAGTGCGCGTCGTCGCTTTCGAGCACCGGAATGGCGCGCTGCAAAATAATTGCGCCGTGGTCCAGCTCCTCGTCGACAAAGTGTACGGTGCAACCGGCTACTTTAACGCCGTAGTCGAAGGCCTGCTGCTGTGCCTCTAGGCCGGGGAAGGCCGGCAGCAGCGAAGGATGAATGTTGAGGATGCGGTGCGGAAACGCGGACACAAACGCAGGCGAGAGCAGCCGCATGTAGCCGGCGAGACAGACCAGGTCAGCGTTATGCGACATCAGCAAAGCCGCGACATCGGCATCGTGCTCGTCGCGCTTGCGGCCTTTAGAGACGAGCACGAAGGCCGGGAAGCCAAGTTGCTTCGCCGCAGCAATCCCAGGCGCTTCGGCCACGTTCGAGATGACGACGGCGATCTCGACTCCGGGAAGCTTGCCCGCGCGGATGGATTCGGCGATGGCCAGAAAATTCGAGCCCCGGCCGGAAAGCAGGACGCCGAGGCGGACGAGACGCTCAACCATATAGCCTTCTGTTGATCTCATTCTCCAGTTGCTTTGTGATTATCCGATCATGCTTGTATATCTCCGCAAGCTGGACTTTTAATTGAGAATATTCATTCTCAGAGAGTGCCTTTGAAATCTCGCATACATATTGCCGCAGCAAATCGCCGACCTGGAAAAGGCTGACGATTGAACCTCTCTTTACGCCCGGCGGATCTAGGGCACTAAGTACTGTCGATAACTCATGCCAACTATTGGCAGAAAACCTAGGAGCTACTTGGACGATCAGTTCCTCCCGTCCACGCGTAAATCGCAACCTGAAAGCTGAGGCCTCAACAGTGACAGTCGCATAGTCGAAAGGCGGTGGGAAATGTGCGTCTGGGCTCGGAACGATCTGCCCTCCCAATTCGTGAAAGACAAACGGGACACAATCCTGAATGTCCCCCGCCAAGCGTTCCTGATTTTTCATTGCTTGCCTCCGGTCAGCCCGCGAGAACAGAAGCCTATAGATAGGTCGCGACGCGAAGCTAATAATAACCAAGGGCGGCCTCACTGCGTCCACGATCCATTTATTTATTCTTCTTCCCATGATTTCCTTGTGCTTAGGACAGTCGGAAGATTCTTAGCACGTCCAAACGCTTCTGCTGCCAATCATTGAAAGAAGCAACCGCAGATCCTTCGCTTCGCTCAGGATGACAGTTCTTGACTGTTGCAAGCTCTAGCTCCGCTAATTCCGCTTGCCCCGCTCCCTAGGTGTACTGCACCCGCCGCTCGCCCTTCACCACACGGCCAATCACATAGAACTTCTCTTCGGCGCGGTCGAGCAGATTTTTGGCGCGCGTAAACTTGGCCGCGGGAATGGCTGCGATGAGCCCGATGCCCATGTTGAAGGTGCGCATCATCTCTTCCTGCGGCACGTTGCCCAGCTCGCGCAGGTGCTCGAAGATGGGCAGCACCGGCCACGATCCGATCTCGATTTGCGCCCCGATGCCCTTGGGCAGAATGCGCGGCAGATTCTCCGTGATGCCGCCGCCGGTGATGTGCGCCATGCCCGCGGTGAGGCCGCCAGCCACCAACTTCTGAATGACTGAGAGATAGCTGCGGTGCGTGCGCATCAGCGCCGCGCCGGCCTTTTCCTTGATCGCCGTCACGTACTGCGTGGGTTTGTATCCGCCCACCTCGAACAGCAGCTTGCGCGCCAGCGAGTAGCCGTTGGTGTGCAGTCCGGTGGAGGGCAATCCGATGAGCACGTCGCCCGGCTTGATGCCAGCGCCTGTGACCACCTTGTCGCGATCGACCGCGCCCACAATAAAACCGGCCAGGTCGTACTCGCCGTCGGCGTAAAAGCCCGGCATCTGCGCCGTCTCCCCGCCGATCAGCACGCAGCCGTTGGCCTTGCAGCCGTCCGCGAGGCCGCTCACCACGGTCTGGATCACGTCCGCATCGAGCTTGCCCGTGGCCAGGTAATCGAGGAAGAAGAGGGGCACTGCCCCCTGCACTGCGATGTCGTTGACGCAGTGATTCACCAGGTCGATGCCCACCGTCTGGTGCAGGCCCAGCGCAAAGGCCACCTTCAGCTTGGTGCCTACGCCGTCGGCCGAGCTCACCAGAATAGGGCTCTTCCAGCGCTGCAGATCCAGCCGGAAGAGCGCGCCAAAGCTGCCGATACCGCCCAGCACATTGCGGTTAAAGGTCTTCTGCGCCAGGTACTTGATGTGTTCCTTGGCCTGGTCGCCGCCGCGGATGTCCACGCCGGCTTCGGCGTAAGTTATTGATTTCGTTGAGGCTTGCTGAGACACTGTCAAGGCCTTCTTTCACTCGGAACTGCGCGGCGCGGATGAGCCGGAAAGCAAGATTCTAGCAGCATTTGCGACCGCAATTTCCCACAAATCGCACGTCCCGTCGGACCTCTACCGGGCTTCGAGTGGCGGGGTGAGCATGGCGATAAGGTTGGCGGTCGGATGCACAATCGACGCACGTGCCCGGAGCTTTGCGCGCAGCCGAGGCTCGGCAGCCGGTGCGGCATCGGCCAGGAGCCGGAGCGCGGGAAGACTTTGGAACGCTGAACCGCGCGTCCCGCCGATTGGTGCCCAGAGGGGGACTTGAACCCCCACGACCGGTAAGGGTCTGCGGATTTTAAGTCCGCTGCGTCTGCCAATTTCGCCATCCGGGCACGCCTCTATATTATGAGACCGAATCGCCTTGGCACGATACGGTCGCCGCAACGCAGTTCTTCGTTTGTCGCGGCGCCGATCCCAAGATGACGCCGCAGTCTGCAGTAGCGCCGCGGCCCGCGATAGCACCGCGGCCCAGCATTTCGATGCCTGCATTTCCACAGCGTCTCTAAAACTTGCCCCCAGGCGCCAATCCCTCGTATCATCCGGCAAGAGCCCAGAACACTAGCGGCAAGAGCCCAGAACATTAGCGGCAAGAGCAACCATCATGAGCGAATCGGAAAGCAAGAGCAACCTGCGTATGAAGGGGCGGTTGATGTCCGCCTCGGAGATTGAGCGGACCCTGGTGCGCCTGGCCCACGAGATTGTGGAAAAGAGCAACGGCAGCGAGGACCTGGCTTTGGTGGGCATCAAGCGCCGCGGCGTTCCTCTGGCCGAACGGCTGGGCAAGCTGATCTCGACAATCGAGAAGCGCCCCGTGGATACGGGCGTGCTCGACATCCAGTTTTACCGCGACGATCTCTCCACGGCAGACTTCCGTCCCGTGGTCACGCCGGGGGCCATCGGCTGCACCGTGGAAGGCCGCGACGTGGTGATCTGCGACGACGTGCTCTACACCGGGCGCACGGTGCGCGCCGCGCTCGATGCGCTCTTCGACCACGGCCGGCCGCGCCGCGTGCAGTTGGCGGTGCTCATCGACCGTGGCCATCGCGAACTGCCCATCGAGGCCACGTACGTCGGCAAACACATTCCCACCAGCAGCCGCGAGATTATCGAGGTCAAGTTTCAGGAAGTGGACCAGACCGAAGAAGTGCTGTTGGTCGAGAAGACGAACTGACGGCAGGTTTCAGTTGTCCGGGTTTCAGATGTTAGCGGCCGAGACCTCAGGCCCGGCCATGATTTTTCATCGGAAGTGGTTCGGGGACGCGCGTTCAACTTCAGAGCACGAATCGCCCGTCGCCTGCGCTTGCTTCCGTTTGTCCGTCAGAGTTGTTTATGCCGTTCCTCATCGACGAAGTTGGGATCGGTCCGCTGTAAGCCGATCGCTGAAAGCTATCTGAAAGCATGAATCCCGCCGCAACCACCGCTCGCCGCCCCCGCAACACTCCGCCTGCGCCGGTTTCTCCCTTTCCCTACAATCCGGGCTCGCTGCTCTCGGTTCTCGACCTCTCCGTGGACGGCGTCAGCCAACTGCTCATGCGCGCCACCGAGCTCGAAAACGAAGATCCCATCGGCCGCGACCGGATTCTGGCCAAGCGGAGGATCGCACTGCTCTTCTACGAGTCGTCCACGCGCACCAGGACAAGTTTTGAGTTGGCATGTAAGGCGCTGGGCGCAGATACCACGCTGGTTTCAAGCCTGAGTTCGAGCATCGAGAAGGGCGAATCGCTGAAGGATACGGGGTTGACGCTGCGCGCGCTGGGCGCGGAAGCCATTATCCTGCGCCACAACTCCTCCGGCGCTGCGTGGCTGCTGGAAGAGTCAACGCGATTGCCAGTCATCAACGCGGGCGACGGTATGCACGAGCATCCCACGCAGGCGCTGCTTGACCTGCGCACGATTCTGACGCATCTGCGGCCGGGCGTCGAGGGCGTCGCGCCCGACACGCTGGCCGGGGTGACGGTGATGATCACCGGCGACATTTTGCACAGCCGCGTGGCGCGGTCGAACATGCTGCTGCTGCCGCGGGTGGGCGCGCGGGTGCTGCTCTGCGGGCCAAAGGAACTTCTGCCGGAGCAGGCGGCGCGCTCCGGGCCGGGTATAGAAATAGAGCGCGACTTCGATGCGGCGCTCAAGCAGTCGCAGGCGGTGATGATGCTGCGCATTCAGGCCGAACGGCTGGCGGGGCTGCAACTCGATCTCGACGAGTACAAGGCCAACTACCAGCTCACCGGGCAAAGGCTCGCCGCGCACGCGCCCACGACCGTGGTGCTGCATCCGGGGCCGATCATTCGCGGCATGGAGATTACGGCCGGCGTGGCCGATGGCGTGCAATCGGCGATTCTGGAGCAGGTGACGAACGGATTGGCGATTCGCATGGCGGTGATGGAGCGCGCGCTGGTGACTGACGATGGAGGCCGCGCATGACGACGCTGGCAATTTGCGGAGGGCGGCTGGTCGATCCCGCGGCGGGCGTCGATGCCGCCAAGGACATTCTGCTCAAAGACGGGCGCGTGGCGGAGATTGCCGGTCCGGGCAAGCTGAAGGGCAAGAACGGCGCGGAGATTCTGGACGCGACGGGCCTCGTGGTTGCGCCCGGACTGATCGATATTCACGTGCATCTGCGTGAGCCGGGACAGGGCTACAAGGAAACTATCGCCACGGGAACGGCCGCTGCTGCGGCGGGCGGATTCACGAGCGTGGCTGCCATGCCGAACACTTCTCCGGTCAACGACACAGCCGAAGTGACCCGCTGGATGCAATCCCCGGAGCGCGGCGCCGTAGTGCGTGTCTTCCCGATAGCGGCGGCCACGCGCGGGTCCAAAGGTGAAACGCTCAGCGACTACGCCGCGCTTAAAGCCGCTGGCGCGGTGGCGATTACCGACGATGGACGGCCGATTTTGAAAGACGGCGTCATGCGCGAGTCGCTTGCGGCCGCGGCGCGCGTGGGGCTTACCGTGATTCAACATGCCGAAGACACGCGAATGACGCAGGGCGCGAGCATGAATCTCGGTCCCGTTTCGTTCAAGCTGGGGCTGCGCGGCATGCCGGTCGAGGCCGAGTCGAGCGTCGTCGAGCGCGACATTCGCCTGGTGGCCGAGTTGCGCGAGTCGCATCCGCATCTGCACGTGGCGCACATCTCAACGGCTGCGGCACTTGCGGCAGTGCGGCAGGCGCGGCGCAACGGCCTGCGCGTCACCTGCGAAGTAGCGCCGCATCACTTTCTGCTCACCGAGGAGCATGTCGGCCTTTACAACACGCATGCCAAAATGAATCCGCCGCTGCGCTCGGCCGCCGACCGCGACGCCATGATTGAAGGCATTCTCGACGGCGTGGTGGACGCGATCGCCACCGATCACGCGCCGCACGCCATGCACGAGAAGGAAATTGAATTCGATCTGGCGCCTAACGGAATCATTGGCCTCGAGACGGCGCTCGGGCTTTCTCTCCGCTGGTTGCACGGCGAGTGGAAGGTGCCTATGGGCCGCGTGCTGAGCCTGCTGAGCGCGCAACCGGCGGCGCTGCTGGGATTGAAAGGCCGCGGCACCCTGGCCGCCGGCAGCTACGCCGACGTGGTGGTCTTCGATCCCAAAGCCGAGTGGACCTACCGCGCCACGGAATCGAAATCGAAGGCGAAAAATACGCCCTTCGATGGCTGGCCGATGCTGGGCAAGGTGCGCTGGACGATCAGCGAGGGCCGCGTGGCCTACGCGGGACAGTTGTAAGTGCGAGTGTGAGTGGGAGCGATCCGTGCGCACTCTCCACTCACACTGTTCTCTGCGCTCATCCTTTGCGCCGGTAAAGAACCTGAAACTCGTAGCCAGGATTGGCCGGGAAAAGACCGGCCACGTGGCGCAGGCGCTCGGCGAGCGCGGGCGCGGCCAGGAGCGGATACTCGCGCTCGCGCAGATCGTGATAGTCGAAGTCAACGGCAAGCGAAAGCATGTAGATGGCGAGAGCGTCGGAGAAGGACGACTCGAAGAAGCTGAGGCGTGCGCGCTCGTCGATATTCGCACTGGATAGATTAGCGCTGAGGGGATTCGCGCTGGGCGTCTTCGCGCCGGTGTGCGGCTCCATCGCGCGGCGGCGCGCCTCCCACGCGTCCTGGCTGGTTTCGCCGCGCACCTGGGTTTCGGCCTGCGACCATGCGAGCTCGGAGAAGCTGTCGGGAACGCCCGCAGCCTCGACAAAGTTATGCGCCACGTTGATGAAGAACTCGAAGGCGAGGCCGAAGCGGTCTTCCACGAGGCGCGTGGAGATAAAAACCGCCTGCGTAGCGCCGAATTCGGCGTTGCGATGGCAAACCGCCCGGTCGCCGAACGCCACCGAATAGGCGGGTGCGATCAGGTTCTCGCCGGTATCGGCAATGGTGAGGGGAACGAAGTAGTAGGCGCGCTGGTGCAGCGCGGGCGCGAGCGTGGCGGGCACGGCACCCACCAGCCGCTCCAGATCCCCGTCTGGGACGCGCGTCTCGCCGAAGGAGGCGAAGTGGATGCCGTTGGGAGCTTCCTGCATTGCCGCCTGCGTGGCGACTTTCTCCGCAGGCCATAGCTCGATTTGCGCACTGCTGGCCATGAATTTGTATTCTAGTTGATGGGGGTCGGCCTAATGACAAAATCGGCAGCGAAATCCACGGAGAGCGGACGGGGAGCGAGAGTTTTCGGGTTCCCGCTGGAGGGTTTCAGCCTTTTCCAGAGCCTTCTTCTGGCGTTTGCTTCGGCGTTTCTCACGTTTTTCTCGACCACGTGCATCGCCATCTTCGCGCTGCTGGCCTGGAATCTGATCGGCGGCCACGCGGTCAGCTACGTGGATAGCTATCTCTATGT
>Ga0326727_10013601_pt1 | contig 18034 bp, 11 predicted proteins | sample MB2enrmetagenome_FD_207643 | JGI IMG/M metagenome (GOLD analysis project Ga0326727, IMG submission 207643) | Lab enriched peat soil microbial communities from McLean, Ithaca, NY, United States - MB29MY | ecosystem: Environmental > Terrestrial > Soil > Wetlands > Peat | place: USA: New York...
AGCCGTTTGGCTCTAGGTATCCCCCTGGCCATACCATCCCCCCCCTGAAGATAACAAAAACGCGATACCCTCTTAGGAGATTTGCAGACAATTGATCGTATCGGACTGTGTAGTCCCAAGGCAGGCCCAACTCGGAGAACAATCGATCCAAGGCGACATGAATGTAATCGGAATTGTGGTATCTATCACCGATCAGGGCGAGGATTGGAGGCTTATCCTCCGGAATATCCGACCCGGTAGGTCTGGCCGTGGCCCCTTCCAAGACCTTGCTTCCCGCAGCTAAAGCTACGGCGCTCATCAGCAGGCGTCTCCTTGACATTGAACTTTGGGAATGCGGATCGGTGGAGATGCCTTCTTTTGTCGATTCTGGCGGCTGCTTCTGTTCTGTGTTCATTCTAGAATTACCCTCCCGGTTATTGAGATTGGGGTTCCGTGTATCGTCCTCCAAGCAGAATTCAGGCTTCAACGAAATGCACGGCGAGCTTCGGGCGTTCGCTCAAGACGGAGCGATTCCGTCTTCTTGATCGCCTCGAGCAATGTATTGGTAGCTTCGCGCGCGAATATTTCGTCATTGATGTGAGCGTCAATCTCGACCAGTTGAATCTTACTGGCAAGTCTCTTCTTGAGCGCTTCAAGGTAGCTCCTGTCAGCTTCCGGCCAATAGAACGGCTGGCCCTCAGAGTCGATGGCAGAAAAACCACGCAAGGGTATAAGCACGTGTACGGAGCCGCGCGCGAGATTGAGTTTTTCGGCGGTAATGCGGCCCAAAGCCGCGCACTCCTCAGGCGTCGTGCGCATCAAGGTCACATTAGGGTTGTGGACGTATAACTTCCGCTGCTTGTATCTTTCCGGCACCGAATCGAGAGGGCCAAAGTTGACCATATCGATGGCGCCCGGACAGACCACCTGCGGCACACCTTTGCTTGCCGCGGCTTCCAAGCGATGCGGCCCCGCACTCAGCACTCCTCCTGCCAATTCGTCCGCAAGTTCGGTTGTAGTGATGTCCAAAACTCCGGCGAAGTAATCATCATTTATAAGCTCTTCCATTGCTCGCCCGCCTGTGCCCGTGGCGTGAAACACCAGTACTTCGAAACCTTGTTGCTCGAGAATCTGTCGTGCCGCGGTGACGCAGGGGGTGGTGACTCCGAACATAGTGGCTCCGATCAAAGGCATCTCTTCGTTGTTTTCAATCTCGTCCTGCACCACCATGCCAGTGATAGCTGCCGCGGCATTTGCCAGGATGCGACGGGAGAGGCGGTTCAGTCCGGCAATATCGACGATCGAGTGCAGCATGGCAATATCTTTGGTCCCAACGTAAGGACGAGTGTTACCCGAGGCAACCGTGGAGACTATCAATTTTGGAAAGCCCGCGGGCAACGCTTGCATTGCCAATGCCCCAATGCTGGTTCCTGCCGTCCCTCCTAAGGAAATCAATCCTTCGATTTTTCCCTCGTCGAACAGCCGTCGGACAACGGCCGAGGCACCTTCGGCCATAACTGCAATGCTCTTACCGCGGTCCCGCGCAGAAACTAGCTCCTCAATCGTGCGCCCGCCTGCTTTAGCGACCTCGTCCCTGCTGACGTCCGCTGCAAACGCCGGCGTTCCCAAGACGCCGCTATCAATGACTATCGTGCCCACCCCCGAGGACTCGATCCGACGGCGAACATAGGCAAATTCCTCTCCCTTCGTGTCGAGTGTTCCGAGAATGGCGACGGTCTTCTGCTTCATTGGTTTGTTTTTCCGACAAAGTCACGACCCATGGGACGAGCGGGCAGCTGACCAGGTGGGACCAGCATACAATCCGGCGAGCCACGCAGGAGCACCTCCGGTCCGGGAGGAGAGTACACAGCCAGCAACTTGAGGGGTTCCCATCCCGTGTTAACGGTGGCATGGAAAACATCGGGGGGGATGGCGATTAAGTCTCCGGCACCAACGGGCTCCCATCGCTCACCTCCGATATCGATCATTTGCTTTCCCACTCCCGAGATAACGTAGAGAATTTCTTCGCACCCGAGATGATTGTGCCGTGCGTGGCCTTTGCCCGGATCCAGGAGTACGACTCCTGCTGTGAACCTGTTGGTGTCTGTGACTTGCGGCTCGCTCATCCACTTGATCGTGCCCCAGTCAAACACCAACGTCTCGACGTCCGACGGCCGCACGAAGCGTCGTCCCGGTAAGCTTTCCATATTCTCTCCTTAGCAAGAGAATCGACCAGATCATCTGCTGATAACAAGCGCCTTGAGCTTCTGAACCTGTTCCGTAATAGCTCTCTCTGTCGGCAGCCGCTCGACGCTCGAAGCGCCGAAGAAGCCGGCGATTCCGCGAGTTCGAGTCAACACAAACGCAACATCTTCCGGCTCCGCCAAAGGCCCTCCGTGACAGAGCACCAAGATGTTGGCGTTGACGGATGCCGCGGCGTCGCGGATTGACTGCACAAACTGAACCGTCTCCTCGATGGTCCGAGCTGTCCTTGCACCGATAGACCCTTTAGTGGTTAACCCACCATGGGCGACAATCACATCTGCACCCGCTCTGGCCATTTGTCGTGCCTGCTCCTCATCAAAGACATAAGGGCAGGTCAAAAGTCCCAGCTTGCTTGCATGCTCGATCATCTCAACTTCGAGACCGTAACCCATTCCGGTCTCCTCCAGGTTGGCCCGAAAGATCCCGTCAATCAGGCCTACCGTGGGGAAATTCTGCACTCCAGCAAAATCCATGTCTCGGAGCTTGGCGAGAAAGCGTGGCATCGATCGGAACGGATCAGTGCCGTTGACCCCAGCCAGAACTGGCACCCGCTTGACCACCGGAAGCACCTCACGAGCCATCTCCTCCACAATCGCATTAGCGTCACCGTAGGCCAGAAGGCCCGCAAGAGACCCGCGTCCTGCCATGCGATAACGGCCGGAGTTGTAAATGATTATCAGATCGGCTCCGCCCGCCTCCGCGCACTTAGCGGAAATCCCCGTTCCAGCACCAGCGCCGATCAGCGGCCGGCCCGATTCCACCACTTGCCGGAGCCGCGCCATATACTCATCACGCCGGAGATCCATCATTCCACCGCCTTCATTAAAATGTGGGCTTCGAGTTGCCCAGAGCGTACCCTCAGAACTGCATCGAAACCGCATCGAGCTTCTTACTGCTCTTGTCTAACGACAGATGTTCCCGCCCTCGACAAACCGATCGTCGGTATCACTTGTCGCTGCAACTGACATTGGGATTCACCTTCTGATCCAACTGGACTATCATCAACGTCGCGGGCGCGTTGCCCACCGTCCCCGCCACGTGACCGATATGGCCGGCCGCATCCGGCTTCGAGCCCTGGTCCTCGCCCAGTGAGACATCGCCCGGTCCCATCTCGACCCGATGTCCGTCCATCGTCTCTACGAACCAACGCCCCGACAGTGGAATGATCCATTGAGGTACAGGATTTTCATGCCATGCTGTGGAGACCCATCCCTTCGAGAACTGAACGATCACAACATGATCTGGCTTGTCCGGCAGTTTGTTGACGAAAGTCGGCTCCACACCCTCGCGGGGATTGAAATTCTTGAACTCGCATTGGGACTGGTGAGTCGTCCCCCCGCTATCAACCCAGACGTGCCAGTAGTGAACCGGCTGCGGGGTCGGGGACTGCGCCGCTACTACGCTCGCCCAACTCGCCGCGAACGCGATGGCCAGAATGATGTTTCTGATAAACCTCACGGAAGCCTCCCTTCGTAGTCACCCATAATTTCTGGTTCCATTAAGCCATGCTGAGTTTGAAAGCGACCGCGTAATCAGAAGATACCTTTCCTAAAGGTAGTTCTATTCGCAAGGCGGAAGCCGTTTGTTGCCAACCAATGCGTTCTGCCGATCCCAGCAATTCGACTTGTGTCACCTTCCCTGGCCGGTTATCGGCCTCACTGCCAAGCGAACGCAAGAGCAACGCCCGCTGCGGCCACCCCAGCACTATGGCGTAAACCACCTTGTTGTCCTTGCTGCGTGTGTAGCGCACGTCGCTCGCGTCAAGATCGCGGACGTTACGATCACTCTCGCTTCGAGCTTTGAATTGGCCAGCCTTGATCTGGTGCGGTCCCTCGCCAAACACGGTCCACGGACGGGTCGCATAGATAGCTTCCCCATTGGCCTGGAACCAAGCCCCGATGCGTTCCAGAATCAGTCGCTCCTTGGCGTCAATCGTCCCATCGGGCTTGCCAGGAACATTGAGGATGAAGGTGCCGTTTTTACTGACCGCATCGGCAAGCATATGGATGACGGCGTCGGGCGGCAGATAGCCGCCGTACTCGCCCGGATGGTCGAATAATTTACGGTCGTAATGCCAATCTCCTATGCAAGTCTCGGATTGCCAGGGATAGGGCAAGATGCTGTCGGGCACGCCCCGTTCGATGTCGTACACCGCTGCCTTGGTCAGATTCGGTGGGAGCTGCTTGACGTTGATTACGCCTTCCATCTTGTCGCCGTTTAGAGCAAGACTTTGATTGTAATAATAAGCCGCAATATTCATTCCTCCCCAGCCAAGGGGCAAGAGCGCAGTATCAAAATAAAGCAAGTCAGGGTTGAACTGGTCGACCAAGTCGCGGGTGCGATCATAAAAGTTCTTCACGTAGGAAACATCGGGCAACGCGTTAAAGGGGTGCTTCGGACAGTAAAGCTGCTGCGGATCGAAACCCTGCCACCACTGGTTGCGGCCTTCAGCCAAGGTCAGGTCGCCGTCGTAAGGAATGCCGGCGAAAGGCCCGGTCGCATCGGCGCTGTGACTGACCTGCATAAGCCACCAGGAACACACCGCGTGCTCGGTCACGCCAAAACGCAAATTGCGCTTGCGCGCTTCCGCCGCCCATGTCCCGATTACGTCACGGTGAGGCCCAATATTCATCGCGTTCCAAGGATTGTATTTGGAGTTCCAAGTGTCATAGTTGATGTGATGGTTGGCCAGAGCGAGAAAAATGCGGGCCCCGGCACGTACGTATAGGTCCATAAGTTCCGAAGGATCCCAATTCAAGAGTGTCCATTGGGGGCAAATGTCTTTGTAGCCGAAGCGCGATGGATGGCCGTAATGGGCAACTTGGAATTGGTACTTGGGGGAGCCTTCCCTATACAAACTCTCCGCATACGCGTCACCATCTTCCGGCACACACTCCGGGCTCCAGTGATTCCAGATGCCGAATTTCGCATCGCGGTACCATTCGGGGCAGTCGTATTGAAGCAGCGATTTCCAAGTGGGCTCGTAGGGTCCCTGCCCGGCTAGATTCGGGATCGGCGTGTTCATTGGCACGCCGTTGAATGACCCGCCCGGGACTGGCAAGTCCGGTACTGGCGACGTCGGTCGATCGTTGTGCCAGTTGGTGGGCTGCCAGCTTTGGTTATCCAGGCGCTCGGAAACGATGCGGCCATCCTTCACAGCGTAAAAAACGCGCTCGTTTTCCGGTGTAGCGCAAAACTGGGCCCAGTCTTCAGTATATTTGCTGAAGCCAGCCGCAGATGGAGAGTCGCCTGCTGGGTCGGCCTTGTTACCAGTTTCGTTTCCCACGGGGAGGGAAAAGGCGGCCGGGGTGGAGGCTAAGGCACCCAGTAGATAAGCGAACTCTCGACGATTCATCACCTATAGGTCCTACCTTCGGAATTGAATGGGTGGCAAATAACGTTGTAATCCGCCGATCAATAAAATTTCAGAGCAAACTGAATCTGCCGGGGCGTATTTTCTTCTAAACGAGGCTGAGCCTGAAGGCCACGGCAATGTCTGAAGGTGCTATCACCACGGTGTCTCTCGGGGACCTCTCCGTGAAGGCGAACGACGGCCATTCGATGTGGAGGCCCTCCGACGTCTGGTTAAACTGCATTCTTTGCTGGCAACCTAACAACTCGACGTTCGCCACTTTCACTGGCTTGGCGGCCGAAGCCCCGAACGATTTTAGGAGCAAACCGCTTTCTCTTTCGCCCCGCTGGCTTTGGGGCCAGCCGAGCACAATAGCGTAAACAACTGTCCCGGCCTTATTGCGTGTGTAACGTATATCGCTGGCGTCGAATTCGGCGACGGGATTGTTCAGGTACGAGCCAAGCTGGAGCATGTGCGGGCCTTCGCCGAAAACCGTCCATGGGCGCGTTTCATAGATAGCTTCGCCGTTGATTTTGAACCATTCCCCAATTTCCTCAAGGATACGGCGCTCCTTAGAGTCGATTGTGCCGTCCGGTTTGCCAGGGACATTTAGGATGAATGTTCCATTCTTGCTCACCACGTCGACCATCCAGTGAATAATGGCGCGCGGCGGTAGGTATTGGCCGTATTCCCCCGGCCACTCATACAGCGAGCGCAAGTAATGCCAATCTCCTATGCAAGTCTCCGTCTGGAACGGATAAGTCTGGATGCCACTGGTTCCGCCGCGCTCAATGTCGTACACCACTGCCTTTGCTAAATTCGGCGGCACATTCTTTACGTTGATGACCGCCTCCATTTTGCCGCCGTTCACGGCCAAACTTCGGTTGTAATAATACGCGCCGATGTTCACCCCTCCCCACCCCAACGGAAGGAGCGTCTCGTCGAAATACACCAGGTCGGGGTTGTGCTGGTCGATCAAGTCGCAGACGCGGTCGTAATAGTTCTTTACGTAAGAAACATCCGGCAAGGCATTCTCGGGGTGCTTGGGGATGTAAAGTCGCTGCGGATCGAAACCCTGCCACCACTGGTTGCGGCCTTCAGCCAAGGTCAGGTCGCCGTCGTAAGGAATGCCTGCGAAAGGCCCGGTGGCATCAGCCCCGTGGCTCACTTGGCATCCCCACCAGTTAATACCCGAATGCGTGGTTACTCCAAAGCGCAAATTGCGCTTGCGCGCCTCAGCGGCCCACGTCGCAATGACGTCGCGGCGGGGGCCAACATTCATAGCATTCCACGGCTGGTACTTGGAGTTCCAAGTATCGAAGTTGTCGTGATGGTTGGCCAGAGCGAGAAAAATGCGGGCTCCGGCGCGTACATACAGATCCATAAGTTCCGAAGGATCCCAATTCAAGAGCGTCCACTGCGCAGAGATGTCCTTATAGCCAAAAAGCGACGGATGCCCGTAATGGGCAAGGTGGAACTTGTTCTGGCCTGAGCCTTGTACATACATGTTATGCGCGTACACATCGCCATCTTCAGGCACGCACTGCGGGCTCCAATGATTCCAAATGCCGAACTTGGCATCTCGGTACCATTCGGGGCAGTCGTATTGAAGCAGCGATTCCCAAGTGGGCTCGTAGGGTCCTTGCCCGGCTAGATTCGGGATCGGCGAGATCATCGGCACCCCGTAATGTGAGCCGCCTGGTACTGGCAACTCTGGTGGATGCGTGCTCTCGCGGTACCAATGGCTAGGAGCATAATGCCCCCAGTCGGTGGGCCGCCAGTTTTCATTATCCAGGCGCTCGGAAACAATGCGGCCATCGACCAGAGCATAAAAGACGCGCTCGTTTTCCGGTGTAGCGCAAAACTGGGCCCAGTCTTCAGTATATTTGCTGAAGCCAGCCGCAGACGGAGAGTCGCCTGCTGGGTCGGCCTTGTTACCAGTTTCGTTTCCCACGGGGAGGGAAAAGGCGGCCGGGGTGGAGGCTAAGGCACCCAGTAGATAAGCGAACTCTCGACGATTCATAGGCTTTAGGTCTTCCCCTCGGTGTATCGAATGGGTGACAAAAATCTTGTAATCCGCGCCGATCAAAAATAAATTTTCAGAGCAAACTGAATTTGTCGGGGCGTATTTTCGGTGCTAGTAATTGCGCCGAAACTCGAGTCAGTGACGTTCGCGTCTGGAGTTCCCCAGACCACCGAGTTAGTAAAGTTGAAGGCCTCCGCGCGAAATTCCACGCTCGTGGACTCCCTGATCGGGAACGTGCGGAAAATAGACAAGTCAAGATCACGAGGCCAATCGGCTAGCAACGAGTTCCGCCCCACGTTGCCAAACGTGTACGGAGGCGGCGCCTGATAAGCGGCTGTATTGAACCATTCGGCATGGCTCCGGTTTGCCACACCAAGTGGCTGACCGGTGTAATTCGGGCGCTCCCATATATTGCCCGTATTCGGAATTTGCGCCGGGGCACTAAGCGTAAAAGGGATGCCCGAGCTCAAACTCAGGATACCGTTCACCGCCCATGGGCCCAAGACGTAGTCGAGTCCGCGATTGTGCGTCTGAAACTGCTGCCCCGTGCCAAAAGGCAGCTTGTAAACCCAGGATCCGGAAAAGATATGCTTTTGGCTGAAACCCGCTACGCTCTTATCGTTCTTCAGATTGTAAGGATTCTCGACGGACGTTCCTTCCGCCCCATACCACCCGTCCGCACCCAAGTCCTCCATCTTGGACCAAGTGTAAGAAATTATGTACGAGAGGTGGTCGCTCGCCTTCCTCATGGAGAGCTCAAAGGCGTGGTAGTAGCCCTTGCCAATACCATTATCCCAGTAGGTGGGATGGATATAGGGGTAAGGCAAGCGGGAGCAGTTGGGGGGAGCGATGCATCCGGCCCCTGGTGTTGTGGCAACATTTTGATAAGCACCCACATCCAGCCGCAGATCCGTCGCCCCGGCGTAGTTCAGAGTCATAATTGTGTTCGCCTCGAAGGCATGCTGGATGCCAAAATTCCACTGCCATGAATAAGGATTCTTAATATGTGGATTCGCGTAGTTCGTCGAAAGGTTAAAAGGCGTGGCGGGGGGCGCGGTGGTGGCGGTGGACAACGGATTCTCGGAAGTAACATTTGGCACTGCAGTATTCAGGCTATTTACCAGAGTATTGGCTGTACTGGGCCAATCACCTTCGACGTTCTGAGTTGTCTGTTCGATCGCCGCCCAGTCATCGAACACGCGGGTGTAGGATCCTCGTACGACATCCTTCTTGGTCACCTGATAGGCGAATCCGAAGCGAGGCTGGATGTTGTCCTCCGGCGTGTGAAAGATTTTACCGTTCGAAGGGCCCAAAACTACATTAGCCGGCAACGCTCCACCAGGAATGCAAGGTGGAATATTGTTGGTGCTCGCGCAGGAAGCTGTTTGATACTCGACGATATAAGTTCCGTTGCTAAGGTCCAAATCGCCGACGTGGGCATTAGGATCGTTCGGGCCGGCCCCGTAAATACCGAAAATCGGCAGATCGTAGCGGACGCCAAGGTTCAGCGTCAAGCGCTGATTCGGTCTCCACTGGTCTTGAAAATAAAAGCCCTCCTCCCAGCCTCCATGCTCGCTCTCCAGTAGGTTTGAATAACTCGCGCTCACCGGGACGCCCAGCAGGAAAGAGGCGAAGGCGTCGCCGCCCGTAGAAGTCTCCAGGTTCGAAGTCTGGGCAGTGCCGTAGGTAATACCAGAATTAGTACGTGCACGATGAAAGTAATACTTGTTGAAGTCCGCGCCCATGGTGAAGGTGTGCTTGCCGGCGACCTGGGTAAGACTCCCATTCCATTGATAAAGGTCTGAAGCACCAGTCGTGAAAACAATATCTCCCCAACCACCATACCCTGAGATGGTAACGCTCGGGAGATAGCAACTTCTCGAGGTATAGGAATAGCCACATTCAAAGGAGTTGACATAGTTGGCAAGGTTTAAGAGGTTTGTTTCGATACCCTGAGGACTGTCGGTGGCATTGCTTATAAAACCGTAATTTCGGCCGAACTCAAGCGCCATGACCGTGGTTGGCCGAAACGTATGGGTCCAGGACGCCCCCCAGTTGTGAGCGATATTATCATCATTCTTCACTCCGCTCGCTAAGTTCTGGGGGGTAATTGATGGAGTGTTTGCATGAATTAGCCGCCACCAAAAGGAATCTTTTTGGCCGAGTTGTTCGTCGATCCGAATGTCGTATTCGTCATTGTCCAGGGAAGTGCGAAGCGTATTCAAGCCATTCGTTTGTGGCACGCCGGTGGCAACCGGGGCAGGGTAAATAGCTGCGGCGAGCTTCTGAGCGTTCGTATCGATGAGGCCGGGAGTAATTTTATTGTTTGGGAAGGGGTCGCGGAGCATGAGACTTGGGTTGCTCGGATCAGGACGCGTACTGAAAGGATTATAAATCTGGATAGGATTGCCGGAGGAGTTGACAAGGCCGCTGAAATCTCCATTTATTTCGGCTGGAGTTGGTACTAGATAAAGGCTGCTGTTCGCTGTACGAAGCCGATACCCTTCATAACTCCCGAAGAAGAAGGTCCTATTTTTCCCGTGGTAGATGTGCGGGATAACAACCGGGCCTCCGATATCACCCCCGAACTGGTTCCAAGTATAAGGCGTGACTTTTGTGAGAAGGGGATTGCGGGCGTCGAGGGCTGCATTGCGAAGAAATTCCCAGGCTACGCCGTGAAGCTGGTTGCTGCCGGATTTCGTCACCACGTTGACGACACCGCCTACCGCCCCACCGAACTGCGCCTGGTCGTTGTGGGAATCCACCTTGAATTCTTGGATGGTGTCCAGGATGGGCGCCACCGTGTAGGTACTCTGGAATTGGTCCTGGTCATTTAATCCGTCGACCAGAAAAACGTTGCTGCGGTTCGTCTGGCCGCCGACGGACGGGAATGAATATTCGCCAATCGGATTTATGCCGGTGTGGCTATTGCCGAAATTCTGGGAGACATTCACTGTGCTTACGCCCGGCGTTAGATTGAGGATTTGAGTGAAGTTCCTGCCGTTTAGCGGCAAATTGTTTACGTCCGCCGGGGCGACTACTGTTCCCAACTCTGCCGAGCCGGTCTGCAAAGTGGCCGTCGGTGACCCCTCAACCTTCACTACCTCCACTTGGTTTCCAACCGGCAGAGCGAAATTGTAAGTGGCGGTCTGATTCACGCTCAGCGTAAAGGTAGCCTGCCTCTGCGTCGCAAATCCCGTCTTGCTTACCTCCAGCGTGAATTGGCCTGGGGTAATGTCGACGAGAGAATAATCGCCAGTCGAGTCAGTGATAGTTTCGTGTTTGACGCCACTGTTGACGTCGGTTAGAACCACCAGTGCTCCGGTTATAACTGCCCCGGAGGAGTCAGTGACTGTGCCGTTGATCCTCGCCACAGCAACCTGGGCGCGTAACAGCGGCGACGAGCAAAATAGTGGCATGACAAAGAGGCTGAGAAGGACGAACCAGTAAGTGGTCCGAGAGGCTTGGCCTCTTTGGGAAATGGCACCATTCTTAGTGTGCTGGTCTACTTCTTGTTGCGAGCGCTGTGTGCTGCCACTTGCTGCAGAAGAATTGACTATCACGGGCCTACCTCCTCTGAACTTGCAGGTGCCAGACCCTGCAAGAGTAACAAAATGTTATCCAACAATTGTCATCATGGGACAATTGCTACCGAAGGACGTCCGACATAATGCTCGCCGACTTGTGAGATTGTCAAGTCTTTTTCCGCATTTTTTCTTTATCAATGGATAACAATTACAGTACAATCTTCAATATGCAATGGAACGATTTGGGAATTAGAGAGAATTGTTTTCGTAAGAGTGGCGGCCCGCGCTACGAACAACTTGCGAACTGGATTGAGCGCCTTATTCAAGAACGCAATGTAATGCCTGGAGAGCGTCTGCCAACCGTCCGTGAACTCTCACGGACTCTGAGCGTGAGTGCCACTACAGTCACATCAGCTTTCTTTCTCTTGGAGCAACGGAAGATCATCAGTGCCGAGGTTGGGCGCGGCACTTTTGTGAGTAAATCTTTGCATGGCGACGCATCGGTGGGATCGGACGGTGATGTCATGTATTCTCCTAGTCGACTTGGTCCTCCCTTGCCTGCGGTGGCCTGGCGGCGCCGTACGCTTATGGCGTTGAGTTCACGTCTTCGTGCCACATTTCCGTCAACCATCGATTGCAGCACTGGACGTCCTGACCCAGCGTTACTTCCCTTTTCGGTCATTCAACGAGCCTGGAATCGGACCATACTTAATGTTTCCGCGGGCGATCTGCAATATACAGGCCCGGAACCTATCGTGCCGCTGCGGGAACACTTGGTGAAACGTCTCTCCAATGATGGGGTACCCGTTCGAGGTCAAGATCTGCTCATATGCAATTCGGCGCAGCAAGCCTTCACATTGACGATGGAAATCCTTGCCGGCCAATTTCGACGTGAACAGATCACGATCGCTGTGGAAGAACCTGCATATCCAACGATGCTCGACACCCTGGAGCGTTCTGGCTTTCAAATGATTGGTCTCGCCATGGATGAATTCGGTGTTGTTCCTGAATCCCTTGGAGAAGCTCTCCGAGCGGGTGCACACTCAGTCTTCTTCACGCCTCGGGCACAGAACCCTACTGGAGCATCATGGTCTGTAGAGCGAAGGATAGAAATTGCTGATGTATTGGCTGCTCATCCGCGAGTCCTCATTCTTGAAGATGACCAGTTCGCAGAAGTAGCTGGCACTCATCCCGGCTCTCTATTGGCGGATCCGCGATTGGAAAGCAATGTCGTCTATGTTCGATCTTTTTCCAAGTCAGTTGCTCCAGATCTTCGCATCGCAGCAATCGCCGCTCGGCCTCCGTTGATTGACAAATTCTATGAAGTGAAGAGCTTATCCGACGGATGGACTTCTCGATTGATCCAGAACGTGCTGAGCAATGTCTTTGCAGATGACGAGTTTGAGCCCTCACTCAAGGAAGCGCGAACTGCTTATGAAATACGTCGCCATAACGCTTCTCAGGCTGCAAATTGCTTCCTAATTCCCGCTGGTGGAAGTACCTGGGAAGGGATGGATGGCGTGAATATTTGGGTACACCTTCCGCCTGGCCGGGATGCACGTGAAGTGATCGAGCTTGCGGCTGGAGCAGGCCTGCAACTGGCCGAAGGCGAGCCCTTTTATCTTGCGCAAGGACATCATAATGTACTCAGATTGAACGCGGGTTCCGTGTCGCCGGAAATGGCCACGCGTGCAGGCAATATCCTCGGTAAATGCTGTGTTGTATCTCCTAAGATTCATGGGCCTATTTATGTTTAGAGCCTGTTATTAACTTTGTACGTTTGTTTTCATTGGGATGAGGATTTGGTGGTTGGGGTGTAGATGCTGGGAGCATGGAGAAGCGCGAACGCAGCAGTTATCCCAGCGATGTGACGGACGAGGAATGGGCTTTTGTAGCGCCTTATCTGGCGTTGTGCAAGGCGGCGGCGGAGCAGCGGGACTATCCTCTGCGCGCGGTGTTCAACGGTCTTCGTTACGTAGTGCGCACCGGATGCCAGTGGCGCTACATTCCGAACGATCTGCCGCCGTGGAACGTGGTCTATCAGCAGGCGCAACGATGGATTCGGGCGCGCTGTTTCGAGACCATGGTTGAGGATTTGCGCATGTTGCTGCGCGAGTTTGCCGGGCGCAAGGCGCAGCCCACGGCGATGATTTTGGACAGCCGTACGCTGCAATCGACGCCGGAATCGGGCGCGCGGGCCGGCTACGACGGCGCCAAGCGGCGCAAGGGCTCCAAGGTACATGCGGCGGTCGATACGCTGGGTCATTTGCTGGCTCTGCATGTAACTCCGGCAGACGAGCAGGATCGGGCTCAGGTAGGCGAACTAGCCCAGCAGGTGCAACAGATCACGGGTGAAACTGTGGAGTTGGCTTATGTCGATCAGGGTTACACCGGCGAGGCCGCCGAAGAGGCTGCGGCCGAGCACGGCATTCGCTTGGAAGTGGTCAAGCACACCGAAGCCAAGCGCGGATTTGTTCTGCTGCCTCGCCGATGGGTGGTGGAGAGAAGCTTTGCCTGGGCCGCGCGTTTTCGCCGCCTGGCCCGCGACTACGAACGGCTGGCGGACACGCTGGGTGCATTCCACTTCCTGGCCTGCGCATGCCTCATGCTCGCAAACCTCTTCCGGCTTCTCGCCGGAAGTTAATAACAGGCTCTAGAATCACTCTCCAGAATCTACCCTCTCCGGGTCAACCGTTTAGAGCGTCAATGAAGTACCCGGCAAAATCTGTACGAGCGTGACTGAGACAAATTGGTACGGTGATGATCCTAGATGGCGAGAGGGACAAAACGTTTGCCTGGGTGTCGCCCCACCGGCTGTAGTCAATTTTGTAACTCTCAAAGCACCCAGAAGCCACAAGGATCAACAGAGATTGGCTGGCGAGCAGTAAATAGATCAATCAAAAGCACTTATTTTCACTGAATTTCAATAGGTTTCCATAAACGATAGGATCTGCTTTGGGAGCAGATGGAGCCATCCAGTTAGGTATTTTTTAATGAATGAGTTAAGTAACAATGCTACATAGGGTTCCAACCAGTCATGTTGGTTCTTATGGTTTTCCTGGCAGGCGGATCTGGAAACCAAGCGCGGAGATTTTTCGAGAGGTCATCGTAAACCGGCTCGTGGCTTCTGCCCCAATTCACCTCTCGATGCCGCAAGCTAATGGACATGTTACGACTCACATTGCATTCGCCATGGTCTTTCCCCGTGTAAATTCAATGCAGGTGCAACGAGGCCCTGATCGTTGGACTCGAATGCAATTTTGAAGGGATTTCTTAAGACTCGAAACATCGGATGGCAGAAAGCAAAGCAGGATGCGAGTCTGCTCCCGGATTAGTACGAACCCTTTCATTCTGGATTGCTGATAGTGGCGTCAACCGCCTCTACGCCCATTCGACGCGCTCGTCGGAGGTCAGTGGAAGGGGCAATACGCGGCCTGTTGCGCTCGACACAAAAGAAGTCTCGAGAATAGCCATCCCCGCGATCGCATACTTAACCGGAACAGGAACCGGGCATTTTCCAAAAATGGCATCGCGGATGCCGACATAGTACTCCCGCTGGTTGCCTGCAGGCGATGGCACTTCGGTTTGCGAGCCGGTTGCCCCGTCGTAGATGACGCCGGGATTAGGATCGTAGCCAAAACGCGGATCGAGGGGAGCCATGCCGCCCTTGAGTTGCTGCTCCTGTACATCTGCGCCGAACTTAGCCCAGCTACCACGGGTGCCGTGAAGCAATGAACGCGCTCCGCCGCCCGATACCAGCAATGAGCTATGAAGGACGACTTTCAGGCGATCGTAGTTCAACTGCACATGAGCCCAGTCATCTGTCCTTCCACCTTGGCGCAGGATTGCGAAGCTGGCGTTCACCGAGCGCGGAAGTCCAAACAGGTGCAATGCCTGATCGATCAGATGCGGCCCCAGGTCAAACCACAATCCCGCTCCGGGACCGGCATTTTCGCGCCAGCGTTGGCGCACCACAGGGCGGAAACGGTCGATGTGAGATTCGTAATGTGCTATCTCGCCGAGCACTCCTGACTCGAGGATTGCCTTGGTGGCAAGGACCTCGCTATCCCATCGCCTATTATGAAAAACGGATAGAATGCGATGATGCTCCGCTGCGATCTCAGCGAGAGAACGAGCCTCGGCAAGGGTCACGGTGAATGGTTTATCGACAACCACATCCTTGCCGGCGCGAAGGGCTTCGGCAGCAAGAGGAAAATGGCTTTGATTAGGGGTGGCGATCACCACCAGATCGACGTCTTGATGGGCGGGCACTTCCGCAGGGGAACAGACCAGAACACCAGGATACTCTGCCTTTAGGATCTCATGTTTGGTAGACCCAATTACCTGCAGCGCCAAACCTGGCACGGATTGGATAAGGGGGGCATGGAAGGTCTTCCCGGCATATCCATAGCCGACTAACCCTACGCGAATGGTCTTATCATTTTCGATCATGCATTCAGAATAGTATTAGGCCCCCCTCAAACGCGGGAACGCCGAATTTCCGTGCTGAATTCGCTATTCAGGCGTGGGGCGCCTGGACTCCGTCCGCTACTTAAATATCACCGCGTCATCCATCTGGATTCTGGGGAACTCGGCCCAGGCTCGATCCAAGCAACGACGCCTGACAATCTGTCTCAACTTAGGGGTTCACCCCACTACGAAGTGTCCGAGAAATCGCTTCGAAATGGCCCAAATCATGGCTGTGATCAGGGTAATGAACGGGATTAAGGTTAGCCGGCCGACTGCGCGGCGAAATGAGCCTCGATCTCTTCCAACGTCTTCCCCTTGGTTTCCGGCAGCAGGAATGAGACGCTAAGAAAATAGATAAGCGTGAAGCTTGCAAAAAGGAAAAACATCGACGAATAGCCGTACTTGCTGACAAAAGGCAGAAAGATGCCCGCCAGCGTCGTGGAAACCAACTGATTGATCACCAAGGCGACGCTCATTCCGTTGGAACGAATGCGCGTGGGCATCAGCTCAGACAAGGCTAACCACACGCACACTCCCGGTCCCACCGCATAGAAAGCCATAAATACATAGAGGCCGATCGCGACCAACCAGCCGTGACTCGAAGTCGGAACAGCGCCAATCAAGGCCTTCTTGATCTTGAGTGGTGCGGTCTGAGCAGCGTCAAAGTTTCCAAATGGATTTTTGAAGAAAGCCTCCACTCTGTTGGCGGGAACACAGCTCGCGCGGGTGATTATCACCGGCGCGGCCGCCGGATTGTCCGAGCGCAAGTAACTAGTGGATGCGGTGAAGTCGCCGTACGAGTAGATCACCGCGATAGAAGCATGGTCGCCGCGAATCTCGCTGCCTGCGTTGCCTTCTGTGACAAGAAGGCGGCTGGCTTCACGCTGGTCAAAGTGAACCATCAGTGCTTGATTCGTCCCGACGCTGGCCTGTAGCAGGTTGTGGCAGTCCACACTCTGTTCCTCGGTCCGCAGGAACATTACGCCGGTAGTGACCATCGATACGACAATGCCACCGGTGCCGAGAATCATCAGAAACCTTCGGCCCTTACGATCGACCAGCGACATTCCCACCATAGTCATGAGAAAGTTCACGAGTGTGAAGACGACGTAGCCCCAGTGGGCCTGAAGATCCGAGAGACCACTCTGCAGCAGAATGCTCGTATTGTATCCAATTACTGAGTTGATGCCTGTAGCTGTGTTGCAGAAAAGGATCAGGCACGCAAGCAGGAAGGGAATGACATACCTTCGTCGCAGCAAGTAAGGGCGCACCTTCTCCCCTGTGCTGCTCTGAGATGAAGGGACGTGCGCTGTCTCCTCCATCTCGCGCATTTCCACGGCGGCCTGCGCCGGTGTACGCGAGCGGAGCAGTGCAGCCAAAGCTCCCGGCGGGTTGCCGTGCCGGAAGAGCCAGCGCGGCGATTCGCTGACCAACATGCTGCCAGCCATGAATAACACTCCTGGCGGTAACGAAACCCAGAAAATGCATCGCCAAGCCCGGTCTTCGAATGCGAAAAGGGCAGCGGCATTGCCCGCATGGGCTACGGCTTCGACGCGATAGCTATAGTAAATTCCTACGAGCGCGGCCACAACAATACCGAGCGTAAGCAGCCACTGAAAGATTCCGGTGCCCTTACCGCGGGTTGAGGCTGAAAGGCACTCGGCAAGATATAGCGGAACCACCACCCCGATGAATCCGCCACTGATGCCCTGCAATAAACGGCCGAAAAAAAGCGACCCATAGGCCTGTGAAAGTGCAATAACTGGAATACTCAGGACGAATGCCAGCCCGCTGAGAACCATTAGCGGCTTGCGGCCCATCCAGTCTGCCAGCAATCCCGCAAACAAAGTGGAAATGACGCTGCCCAGCAAGACCGCCGCGACAATGACGGATAATTCTGCGGTTGTCAGGTGCGCGGTCGCTTCGAGGTAGGGTAGTGCTCCGCCAATAATGCCTACGTCGATTCCATAGAGCAGGCCACCCAATCCAGCCACCAACAGCAGGAAGAAATTGTAGGCGCGCTTGCCAATCAGCATAACTTGTCTTCCAATCTCAGATTCTGATCCCCTCTTGAGCCGCCACCTTCCGTTCCGTGCGCAGATCGTTGTAACCTGAAGGCGAACGGCCAAACTCAAATGTCCCAGAGCGGCACCTGAACGCAGGCTTGGAAAACAACGCAGCTTCGCACCAATCCAGGTCGGCTATCTGCGTTATAGGAGCATTCGTCAGGTTGACTTGATTGGCATGATGACTGGCCATTGGATGATCTTGCGAAATGTCGAGTGCCGTTCAGAGATCACCTAAACCAAAGGCCGGACCTTTCGTCCGGCCTTTGTCTATGCAAAATCAAAACGGCGGATGCTAGAAGTTAAATTTCATGCCGATCTGAATTCTGCGCGGCAGATGTGTGCCAGT
>Ga0326727_10013602_pt1 | contig 18033 bp, 13 predicted proteins | sample MB2enrmetagenome_FD_207643 | JGI IMG/M metagenome (GOLD analysis project Ga0326727, IMG submission 207643) | Lab enriched peat soil microbial communities from McLean, Ithaca, NY, United States - MB29MY | ecosystem: Environmental > Terrestrial > Soil > Wetlands > Peat | place: USA: New York...
GCAGGCAATGATGCAGGCGTTGCAGCCCACGCAGGCGTTCAGGTCGATGGACATGCCCCAGGCGTAGCCGGTGTAGTCGTATTTCGGGTACAAGGTCTCTGGGCCGGTAGGTTCGGATTCCATCCGCAACGCAAATTCCGGATCCGCTTGGTACTGGTTGAGCGCCGCCGCGCGCACCACGTGGCGGTTCTCCATATCCTGGGCGCCTTGCGTGGTAATCAGCTTGTATTGTTGGCCGGTTTTGCGCAGCGTCACCCCCGGCACGGCATAAGGCCTCGCGGAGGTGCGCAGCGGGTATGTATCGAAACCGGCACCGTTGCCGGTGCGACCAGAGCGGGTGCGCCCGTAGCCGAAGCAGGTGGCGGCCGTGTTGTCAGGCTGCCCGGGATGAACCCACACAGCTCCCACCACTTTGCGGCTATCGGGGGTCTGAATCTCCACCACATCGCCATATTGCAAACTGAGATGCTTGGCCATGGCGGGCCCTACCAGCAAGGCATTGTCCCAGGTCAGCTTGGACATCGGCTTGGGCAGTTCCTGGAGCCATCCGTTGTTGGCGTAACGGCCATCGTAGACCGAAGGATCCGGCCGGAGGACCAGCTCGATTCCCTGACCGGCAGGGGTTTCCGAGGGAAGCGCAGCGAGCTTCACTTTGACCGGCTTGGCCGGAAGAGTGGAATTAGCGATAAAGCCATCGTGAACGCTCTGCCGCCACCAGGCTTCGAAATCGGCATCGCTGCCTGGGACCTGCGTCCGCCAATATCTGCGCACCGTATCGTAGCCCGACCGGTCGGGGTTGTTGGTAAACGCGTTCAAAACCTCATGCATGCTCTTGCCGCCGTACATGGGCGCGATCAGCGGTTGCACGATTCCCGCGGTGCCGTCGAAAGACCGGCCGTCGCTCCAGTGCTCCAGATAGTGGGTCCCCAGCACGAACCAGTCGCAGTAGGGCGCGGTCTCGTTGAGATAGAGGCCGTGGTAGATCTTTCCCGAAACCTTTTGCAGTGCGCCCAGGAAATCAAGGTCTGCCGGGGCGTCATAGACCGGATTGACATCGGTCATGATCAGCAAGTCGACCTTGCCGGCCTTCATGTCGGCGACCAATTCTTTGAGCCCGGCGGTCTGATCCGCCGGGTTCTGCTCGACGGGATCGGTATAGATGACGGTCTTGCCTATATTCCCCAATTGCTCGTTGATGGCATGGGCCAGCGCGTGCACCACCGGCGGTTGCGTATCCCCCGCAATCACGGCCGAAGCGCCGCGATGCGCCTGCAAATCCCTAAGCAAACCGTCGATCCATTTGGCTTCGTAGCTATTGCGCGGCTGCCCGCCGCCGGCACTGATGCCCAGCCGGGTGGCAATCAGGCGGGTATAGCGCTCGAGCTCGGAAGGCGGCAGCGCCAGATGATGGTCGGACTTGGCGGTGACCATCCCGGGAGTGCTTTCCAGCGAATACAGCCGGTTCATGGGCCGTATGGGCAAGGGATGGTTCAGCACGTCGGTGATCGGGACCAGGCTGGAATCGGCCTTGCGGCGCGCGGCAAACTGCCGGGCGTAGATATGATTCCCCGGAAAATGCGGGGAAAAGATCTCCGCATCCAGGCAGACGATGATGTCAGCCTCGAGCAGGTTATATCGGGTCTCGACATACTGGCCGAAGGCCATCTGGGCTCCGGCGCGGACGTAGTCGCGGTTGACCGGCTCCCATTGGTACCACTTGGCTTCGGGAAACGCCTGCAATATGGCGCGGAGCTGCCATGCCAGGGTGGGCGAGGAAACCGTGGGAGTCAGGAAGCGCAACCCGGCGCCCCGGAGCACTCGCTGCGCCGCCACTTGCGCCCGGATGGCGCCCAGAAACGACAGCCAAGCCTGAATCTCGCCTTGATACAGATTGGTTTCAGCGCGATCCGGATCGTATAGCCCCAGGACCGCCGCCTGCGAAAAGACGTCGCTGCCGCCCAGGCAGCCGGGATGTTGGGGATTACCGTCGATCTTGGTAGGACGGCCCTCGTGGCTGGTGACCAGTTGCGGATAGGCATACCCGTTCAGGGTCATCGCGGTCGCGTAATACAAAGGTACGCCGAGCACGACTTCTTCCGGCTGCCGCACATAGGGCACGATGGGTTCCACCGGCTGCTGGACACATGAGGTCAGACCCGCCAGAGCCAACGAGGCGCCCATCAGCTTCATAAAGCCGCGCCGCGAAACCGGGTCCAGCCATTCTGAAGCGCCTTTCGGAAACTCCCGCTGGACCGCCCGGCGGAACTCTTCACTGCCCGCCAGCTCCTCCAGGCTGCGCCAATACTCAGGACCGGTGCTTCCGGCCAGCTTTTCCCGTGCCTCCAGCAGTTCCTGCTTACCCAATTTGCCCGGGCAGATCGAATCCGTTTCCCGTTTTCCGTTTTCCGTCTCCCGTGGCCGGCTGTCGCCTGGGGATGGGGAGTTGAGGACGGTAAATGGAGAATGCGCTACCCCCGGAACTTCCGTTTCCCGTTCCCCGTTTCCCGTTTCCCGTGGCCGGCCGCTCCCCGGTGAAGAGGAACGGAGAACCGTAAATGGGGAATGTTCTGCCGGAGTTGGCGTCGTTTTGTCTTTGCTCTCCATCGTGCTCTGTTACGTTCCTATGCGCTATCGGTGGCAGGTGGAACAGCTTGTAATGTCCTGCACGCTGCGGACGTGGTATTTCGCTTTCAAATAGGCACCCAGCGTGGGTTGATCGGTGTATGTTTTGCCTTCAAAGACCACCGGATAACGAACGCTGGGCTGTTCATAACGCATGTTGAAGACCTGATCCCGCGGCCGCAGATACTTTTCCGGCGAGCGATGACAGTTGAGGCACCACTCCATTTGCAAGGTGTTCTGGGCATACATGAGGGGCATCCGGTCGACGGGACCATGGCATGATGCACAACCCACACCCTTACTGAGATGGATACTGTGATCGAAATAGACGTAATCGGGCACCGCATTGACGCGCTGCCAGACGAGCGAGTTCCCGGAACGAAAGCTCTGCCGCACCGGTTCCAGCATGGGAGCGTTGCTCCAGATCTGGGAGTGGCAGTTCATGCAAGTCTTCGTCGGGGGAATGCCGGCAAAGCCGGATACTTCAACTGAGGTGTGGCAGTAGCGGCAGTCGATTCCGTCGTCGCCTACGTGATGGGCGTGGCTGAAGGGGACCGGTTGGTTGGGACGGACGCCGACCTGGGAGTAGTAGGCCGAGCGCTGCATTTGGATGAAAAACCAAAGTAGCACTCCGACGAAAAGGAATGTACCCACGATCGTGAATCGCGAGATGGTATTTGTGCTGCGATGGAAAATCTGAGCCATTCAGCGAGCTTTCCAGCTGGCGCCTTTCCCTTTCGGCCGCCAGCAGCATCCAACGGGCCCAGAAACTCAACCGTACTGCGCTCTGCGGACGGGAGCACCGGATCTAAGTTGTTGGATATCCTTTTGGCTCGCACGGTTGGTCTGTCAAAAAGTTTTTTCTGCGGGCGCAGTTGGTTTGTAGACCTCCCGAAAGTTTTTTTACCAGCTCCCACGAGACCCCTGCCTGGCCCGGTAGGTCGCAAACCGATAGATCCGGCAAACCCAACCACCGTTGCCCGTTTCCCGTTCCCGGTTTCCCGTTAGCGTCTACAGGCGGGCGACGGGAAACGGGTAACGGAGAGTGGCGGGCTTGGCTGCGTCTGCCGTGATCGGCTACACTGGTTCATCTCTGTCCAATCGTGTCTGGAATTCCCGTTGTGGGGCACGCGATGCCGAAAGTTGTGGAATCCGTTTTTCAACCGGCCAGCGCGCTGGATTATCTCCCGCGGCCCGAGCTGGAGCGTTTGCAGCTCCATCGGCTGCGCGCCGTGGTGAAGCGCGCCTGGGACCAGGTGCCGCTGTTCCGTTCGCGCATGGAGGGGCGCGGCTTGGTCCCGGAGGACATCCGATCGCTCGGCGATGTCAGTGCACTCGCTTTCACCGTCAAGGCCGACTTGCGCGACACCTATCCTTTCGGCCTGTTTGCCAGCCCGATGCAGGATATCGTGCGCCTGCACGCCTCCAGCGGCACTACCGGCAAACCCATCGTGGTCGCCTACACCCGGGCCGACCTGGAGGTGTGGTCTTCCGTGATGGTGCGTTCCTTTGCGGCGTGCGGTTTGCACCACGGCGACATCGTGCAGAACGCTTACGGCTACGGGCTGTTCACCGGCGGTCTGGGCGCCCATTACGGCGCCGAGTCGCTGGGGGCCACGGTCATCCCCATTTCCGGCGGCAACACCGACCGGCAGATCATGGTGATGTCCGATTTCAAGGTAACGGCCGTATGCTGTACGCCCAGTTACTTTCTGCACCTAGTCGACCGGGCGTCCGAATTGGGTGTGGATCTGCGCAAGCTGCCCGTCCGGGCGGGCGTGTTTGGCGCCGAACCCTGGACGGAGGCGATGCGCCGCCACATCGAAGAAGCGGCGGGCATCAAGGCCTTTGACATCTATGGGCTTTCCGAGATCATCGGTCCGGGAGTCGCGATCGAATGCGAACGCCAGGACGGCCTCCACATTTTCGAAGACCACTTCTATCCCGAAATCGTCGACCCGGAAACCGGGCAGAACCTGCCCGAGGGCGAAGAAGGCGAGCTGGTTCTGACCACCCTCAGCAAGCAGGCCATGCCTTTAATCCGCTACCGCACCCGCGACATCACGGCGCTGGTGCCCGGCGCCTGCGCTTGCGGCCGGACCTTGCGCCGCATGCGGCGCATCGGGCGGCGCAGTGACGACATGCTGATTGTCCGCGGCGTAAATGTCTTCCCGTCGCAAATCGAAACCGTCTTGCTGGAGTTCGAAGGCACTCTGCCCCATTACCAGATTATCCTTACGCGGGAACACGGGCTGGATCAGATGGAGATCCAGGTCGAGGTCACCGCGCATATGTTCAGCGATACGGTGGGAGCACTGGAATCGTTGCAGGATAAGCTGGCGGAAGCCATGGAACGCGTGCTTCAGATCCGCGTACAGATCGTCCTGGTGGAACCGCGCACGCTGCAGCGCAGCGAAGGGAAAGCGCGGCGAGTCGTCGACCGGAGACTATCATGAAGATCATCCAGCTCTCCGTATTTGCCGAGAATAAGCCCGGCCACATTGTCGCTCCTTGCCGGTTGCTGGCCGCCGCGGGCGTCAACATCCGCGCCCTTTGCCTGGCGGACACGCAACGCTTCGGGATTCTGCGGATCATCGTGCGCGACTGGCGGGCGGCCGCCAAACTGCTGGAAGAGGCCGGCTTCCTGGTGAAACCCACCGAGGTGCTGGCGATCGAAGTGCCGGACCGCCCGGGGGGCCTGGCCAGAGTCCTGGAAGCTCTGGAAGGAACCTCCATCAACATCGAATACATGTACGCTTTCCCATTTGGACGCGGCGAGAAAGCCGTCCTGATCTTCCGCTTCAACGATCCCGACGCCGCCCTAGAGAAGTTGCAGTCGGCCGGAATCGGCATGCTGGCGCGGGAAGAATTGTGGGAATAGGAGCAGCGACAAGCGACAAGCTACAAGCTACAAGCTACAAGCGAAAAACACAAGGCTCCATTGCTGCCCGGTTGCTGGCTTGCGGCTTGTTGCTTGTGGCTGTAATTCTTACGGCCGGATTTCGGCCCGTACTAACTGATCTTCCATATCGACCTCGATGTGGAAGCCGAGCCGTTTACAAATAGCGCGCATTTCGCGGTTTTCGGTCAGCATGGTGGAAACCAGGCGCTGGATGCCCTCCGCCCGGGCAATCTGCAGCAGGCGCCGGTAGAGTTCGGTGCCTAGCCCCTGGTGATGACATTCATCGACGATGAGCACGGCGCATTCCGCTTCGTTCACGCCGTGCAGCTTGCTCAAGCGGCCCACCGCAATAATTTCTTCCTGTCCGCTTTCCGGCTGTTTCCGCAGCGTCACCATCACCATCTCCCGGTCGTAGTCGATGAAGCAGATCCGGGTGAGCCGTTCGTGAGCCACGCGCTGGCTCAGCTTGAGAGGCTGGAAGTAGCGCAAGTATACGGTGCGCTCGCTGAGCTTCTCATGGAAGCGGATCATCAGCGGCTCGTCTTCCGGACGAATGGGACGGATCAGGACGGGGGTGCCGTCCTTCAGGGTCCAGGGTTCCACGTACTGCGTAGGGTAAGGGCGGATAGCCGAGCGCGGCAGGTCCTCTTCTTTTACTTCCGCTCCGTGCAGCACGACCCGGGCATCCAAGGCCACCAACCGGTCGGGAGAGGCCAACAGGGGATTAATATCAATCTCCCGGATCCACGGCTGTTCCACCACCAACTGGCTGAAGCGCACCAGTAACTGCTCCAAGGCGTCCAGATCCACCGGCCGCCGGCCGCGCACGCCTTGCAGGGCGGTGAAAATCTTCGTCTGCTCCATCAGGCGCCGCGCCAGGGTGGTGTTTAGCGGCGGCAGCGCCAGGGCGCGGTCCTTGTAGACCTCCACCAGTTGCCCGCCCGAACCGAACAACAACACCGGCCCAAACTGGGGATCGATGCTGCTGCCGATGATGAGTTCGTAGCCGCTCTCGTTAGCCACCATCGGCTGCACCGTCACTCCCAGAAAATGTTCCGCGCCGCGGAGGCGAGCCACGTTGTCGCGAATCAGTTGGTACGCCTGCCGCACCGCGCCGGCGTCGCGCAGGGAGAGCTGGACACCTCCGACATCGGTTTTGTGCGTAATGGTTTCCGAATACAGCTTCAGCACTACCGGAAAGCCTACCGCCTCGGCCGCGGCAACGGCTTCCTTTTTACTGTGCGCCACCTTGGTATCGACGATCGGGATGCGGTAAGCGGCCAGCAACTGCTTGGACTCGTACTCCGTCAGAATTTCTCGTTCGCTGGCCCGTACGCCCCGCACAATCTGCTCCGCCGCGTTCCGGTCGGGATCGGCGGCATCGCGAATGGCCGGAGTTTCATACAGTCCGCGCAGGTTATAACTGTAGCGCCACATGTAAGTGAACGCGGTAGCGGCGGTGTCGGGGAAGGGGAAGGTGGGAATACCGGCGTGGTTCAATATTTCATTGGCCGGCGCCGCTTCGGCGCCGCCCATGAAGCTGGCCAACACCGGTTTGCCGGTGCCTTTGGCATGGGGTTTCAACAACTCGGCCATCGTGGTGGGGCTGGTCAGACCTTGCGGCGCCGTAACCATCAACAGGCCGTCGGCATTAGGTTCCCCGACGGCAACTTGCAGCGCCTTGGCCACCCGCTCCGGACTGGCGTCGCCGAGAACATCGATGGGATTGCCCTTGCTCCAATGGGGCGGCAAAAAGGAGTTGAGCGTTGCCAGCGATTCCGGCGCCAACTGCGCCAGCGTGCCCCCGGTCATCGCTAAAGCATCGACCGCGAGCACGCCCGGGCCCCCGGCATTGGTCAACACCAGCAACCGGTTCCCCCGCGGACGCGGCTGCTTGGCCAGCACCTCCGACATGTAAAACAAGTCGCCGATCGAGTTCACGCGCAATACTCCGGTGCGGCGGAAGGCGGCCTCCAACACTTCGTCGCTGCCGGACAGCGCGCCGGTATGGGAGGCGGCGGCGCGGGCCGCGCTTTCCGTACGACCGGCTTTGATTACGATGATCGGCTTGGTGAGAGAAACCTCGCGGGCCGCGGAGAGGAAGGCGCGCGCATGGCCGATGGATTCCATGTAGCAGACGATGGCGTGAGTGCGGGTATGGTCGCCGAAGTAGTCGATCAGGTCGCCCCAGCTCACATCCAGCATCGAACCGACCGACACGAAGGCGCTGAAGCCGACCATCATCTGCAGGCTCCAGTCCAGCACCGCCGCACACAGCGCACCGCTCTGACTGATGAAAGCCAAATTGCCCGGACGCGCGATGTTCTGGGCCCAGGTGGCGTTCAAGCCGGTGAGCGGATTCATGACCCCCAAGCAATTGGGACCGATAATACGCAAGCGGCTGCCGCGCAGCCGCTGCTTAATCTCCATTTCTAATGCGAGCCCCTGCGCCCCGGTCTCGCGAAACCCGGCAGAGATGATGATGGCGGCTTGTACGCCGGCGGAGACGCATTCGGAGATCACGTCGGGCACCAGCGCCGCGGCGGTCGTAACCACCGCCAGCTCCACCGCTTCCGGCACCTCGGCCAGCGAGGGATAGCTCTTGATGCCCAGAACACTTTGCCGATTAGGATTAACTGGGTACACGGTCCCGCCAAACGGGTTGCTGAGCAGATTCCACAACACATTGCGGCCCACACTGCCCGCTTTCTCGCTGGCTCCGACTACAGCGACCGTGCGCGGCGCAAAGACAGCCGTCAAGGGGTGCACTTCGGCGCGCAGTACGTCGTGCGCCGGATCGCTGCCGGCGGGAAGCGAAGATTTGCCGTCGGGTTTATCGGTTGGGTTCATGCGAACTTCTCCGCCAACATGGCAACATCACTCATTCACTGCGCGATTGCACTGCCGGTGCTGCAACATGAGAGACTCACTGCAAGAGATAATCGCTAACTCACTGATTTGGGCGGTGCAACATTTCGCACAGCCGAATAATTTCGTGCTAGTATCCCAACACAGCTTACACGTAATTTGAGCACAGGAAAAACGTGACCGGTTCCAGCATGGCAATTACGTGTGAGTCAGGACATGTAACCCTCAGTTTGGGAGCTCCTTTGACAATGTCAGGTTTTCACGCGGGGCAAAGTCCCGCGCGAATATTTGCTTTTGCCGTGAAGCTTGGCGCAGCGGCGCATGGAACTACGTTATGTCGGTGATGACCACAGTTGCGACGCCCAACCCGTGGGTACAGATTCTGGAATCGCTGGAAAAGAAGATCAACCGGCATTCGTATGACATGTGGCTGAAACCTACCCGCTACAGTCATTGCCATGACCGCAAGATCTTTGTGCGCGTGCCGACACTGGAGTTCAAGCATATCGGCGAAAAATATGGAGATCTGATCCAGGAAGCGCTGGACAACCTGGGCCTGGGTTTTGACGATGTCGAGTTCATCGCGGCAGAACCAGAGGCATCCCGTGCCGCTGCTGCTCGTACCCGGGGCAATGATCCCGCTGCCGCGCCGGCGCCGGGGGTGATGACCCAAACGCGCTTCGACTGGGACGGCGCCGCCCAATTGAATCCCAAGTACACGTTTGAGGCCTTTGTCATCGGCAATGGCAACCAGTTTGCTCACGCCGCTGCCCGGGCGGTTTCCGAACGGCCTTCCCGCGCCTACAATCCGCTTTTTCTTTATGGTGGCGTGGGTATGGGGAAGACCCACCTGATGCAGGCGGTTGGGCATGAGATCAAGAAGCTGTATCCCCAAGTGGCGTTGCGCTATATCACCAGTGAGGCCTTCACCAACGAAATGATCAATTCTCTCCGGTACGACAAGATGAGCGGGTTTCGGGACAAATTTCGTTCTCTGGATGTGCTTCTCATTGATGACGTGCAGTTTTTGGCGCAGAAGGAACGGACCCAGGAGGAATTCTTCCACACCTTCAATACCCTGCATGAGGCGCAAAAACAGATTGTGGTCGCCAGCGACCGGCCCCCCCGGGAGCTGGCGGAAGTGGAAGACCGCCTGCGCAGCCGGTTTGAATGGGGTCTGATTGCCGACATTCAGCCCCCCGATCTGGAAACCAAAGTTGCCATCCTGATGAAGAAGGCGGAGCTGGAACGCTCGGTCCTGCCCACGGATGTAGCTCTCTTCATTGCCTCGAATATCCGGTCCAACGTGCGGGAGCTGGAAGGCGCTTTGATTCGTCTGGTAGCCAAGGCATCGCTGGACGGTGTGAATCCGGTTACCGTGGCCTACGCCCAGGAAGTGCTCAAGAACATGATCGAGGCGCAGGTCCGCAAGGTAACGGTTGATTCGATTCAAAAGGTCGTGGCCGAGCAATTTGGATTGCGGGTGCTGGAAATCAAGGCCAAGAATAATTCCCGTGCGATTGTCTTTCCCCGGCAGGTTGCCATGTACCTGGCCAAACACATGACCGACTGCTCGCTGCCGGAAATTGGGCGCCAATTTGGCGGTAAGCACCACACCACGGTTCTGCATTCTGTTGGCAAGATTGAAGAGCAACGCAAGAGCGACAAAGATTTGAACCGGTTGCTGAATAAAGTTACAGAGATGTTGAATTCCTGAGTTCCTGCCGCTTTCCGGAACCCACACCCGGAAAACATGAAAAGTGAGTTAGTGGCGCTGGCCTCCAGACTGGCAGCATGCCCGTGCGCGGGCCAGAGGCCTAACTAGCTCTCACGCACACACTCCGCCCCTTCATTCTCGTTATCCGCAGCCCGCCGCCGGGCAGTCGCACAGCGACGCCCAGAAAATAGCCACCACGAAGTGGTGGGTAGAGTTAAGGGAGGGCCGTGAGTCGCGCAGCGACGGCAGAATCCCTTTAAGGCCCCTCCCGGTATCCAACGCCCGCACGCGAAAAACACGCGTGCCGGGGCCCCGGCGCGACTCATGGTCAGCCGACCCACCACTTCGTGGTGGGTTATTTTCTCTCGTCGCGGCGCGACTCCGCTCTTCGGTTAAGGCTTCTGGGGCTCACGCCGCTGGGCTATCGCCGGGACGGCAGCGCTACAACTTGGCGCAAGCTTGTTGGCTGGGAAACGACGTAAAATCATCCAGTTATGTTTGCGCGCAAGATACGCGTTGAATACTGCACTCTGGAGAATTGGCAGCCAGCCCCCCTCAAGTGGCTGGACAGCTTTGCCATGCGCAGTTTTACCAACCAGCCCATCTTCGACGATACTTTGCCGGCCGCAGACGGATCGATTGAGATTGGCAGCCGCGTACCCCTCGAGTCCTTGCAGGCGGCCATGGAGGATTGGTTCCGGCGCAAGGGCTATCTCGCCAAGGAGCAACAACTGAGAGTAACAGAACTTACTACATCGGGTGACCGAACCATCGGGTGATCCGGTGATCGGGTGATCTGCAACGCTGCTTCCGGCATTTTCGATCGCCCGATCACCCGATCACGCAATCACCCGATGCTCTGGTCACCCGATCGCCCGATGCTTTTATTGTCTTCGCTTGTAATAGACCGCGAACTCAAAACCGGGATTGGCGGGAAAGATTTCGGCGACCTTGCGCAGACGTTCGGCCAACGCAATGGGCGCCAGCAAAGGATATTCGCGTTCCCGGAGGTCGTAGTAGTCGACATCGATGAAGGTGGCCAGCAAATAAACCGCGATGGCATCGGCAAAGGCCGCTTCCAGATATTCGGTGCGGGCTTTTTCCGCATCCGGGCCGCCGCCGGTTGCGACCTTGCGCAATTCGTAGGCATCGAGGCTGGTCTCACCCCGGTGCCGTTCCTGTACCTGCTTGGCGATCAGATCGGCGAACTCTTGCGCTACGCCCGCCTGCTCGACGAACGCGTGCCCCACGTTGATATAAAACTCGAAGGCAATCGAGAAACGGTCATCCATGAGGCGGGTGGAGATAAAGACGCATTCGGAGCCGCCCAGCTTCAGGTTGCGGTGACAGATGGCGTTCTCGCTAAGCTTCACGTCGTAACGCTCGGCAATGATCGTTCCGTCGCCATCGTTAACCGTCAAGGGCACGAAATAATATGCCTTGCGCTCCAGGCTGGCGGCGATGGGGCGCGGCACCGCCGCGATCATGCGCTCCAGATCGTTGCCGGTAAGGAGCATATCGCCGAACATCGCGTAACAGATGCCGTTGGACGCCTGCTGCACCGGCACCTTCCGCAGAAGGTCGGACGGGGTGTACGTAGCCACAGGAAGCGACTCGGGCATGTGGCAAGTATAGCAACTGGGCAGTTCGCCTGTGATCTTCTCCCGACTATGCTACCCTTTTCCTATCTGCTCATGATCTTTCGCGGCTCCATTTTATGCTTTGCCGCTGCGGTGGCACTGGGCATTCCCGTGTACGCGCAGATTCCCGTGGGGGACTTGTCGGCAACCGATGCGAGCGTGACCGGTGCTGTGGTGATGACGGCCGGCGACACGCGCGTCATGAGCGGTTCCCATATTGCCGCCCGGCAAGCGACCGCCACGCTCCATCTGGCACGCGGAGGGGAGGTGGACATCTGTCCCCACTCTTCCCTGTCCGTTACTGCCTCGCAAAACGGCGATCAACTGACCCTCGCCATCGGCACCGGCGCGATGGAGACCCACTTCCGGCTGGGCAGCTCCGCGGACACGATTCTCACCCCGGATTTCCGCATTTTGCTGGCCGGGCCAGGCGACTTTCATTTTGCCGTCGCCAGTGACACGCGTGGAAACACTTGCGTGCGCGCCCTCCCCTCCGATAGCGCTTCGGTGATTGTCAACGAATTGCTGGGGGATGGGGTGTACCAAGTGGGACCCGGCGGGCAGGTAATGTTTCATGCGGGCAGCATCAAGGGGGCAGAAAATACCGTGCCGCCGGATTGCGGCTGTCCTCCCCCTCCAGCAAAACCGCAGCCAGAAAAGGTTTCCACCCCAGCTTCTTCCCCGGCGGCTATCCCGCCGAAGCCAGTGCCTTCATCCGTTACGGCCCCTCCTCCTCCCGCGCCTGCCGGCGAAGTTCATGTCTCCGTAGATGCTCCCTTCGTCTTTCGCGCCACCGATCCGGTGGCTCCGCCCAGCCCGGTAGTGGCCCGCCTCAGACTTCAGACTTTACCGCCGTTGTTTTTCGGCCTTCCGCCTGTAGCCCCGCCCCCACCGGCTCCACCGCCGGAAATAAAGCCGGAGCCGGGTGACAAAACGGCTGCCAGGAAAGGCTTTTTCGGAAAGCTGCGCTCTCTGCTGGCTGCGGTTTTTCGCTAACTACGGTCCAGGCTCTTACTTCCGGCAGGTATCTCCGATACAGAATCAACCGGTTATTTCCGCAAGTTTCTCTCAGGCCCAGGGTTATACTTTGGTATAGAACCTGAGAAGATGCCCGGCACCGGCGCACAACCCGCCAAGGTGGCCTCGCCCACGCCCGATATTCTGCCTACACTTTTTGGGACGGGATATGGCCAGTACGCGGTGCGTCCGCAGACGTTTGTCTTATCGTTCCTGCTGCATTCGGCAGCGGTGATCCTGGTTGTAATCTCCGGGCTCTATCTGAACACGCATCGCGAGGAGCTCAAACAGCAGGTGGCGATCGTTTTCAGCGGCAACGAGGCCATGTTGCGCCTGCCGCCGGCACGGACAAACAGCGGCGGGGGGGGTGGCGGCGGGGACCGTGATAAATTGCAGGCGCCTAAAGGCAGCGCACCCAAATTCGCGACGCAACAACTTGTGCCGCCGGCCATGGTGATCCGCAATCCGGAACCCAAGATGACCGCGGAGCCCACCGTAATCGGCCCCCCGCAGCTCACCTTGCCGCAACTGGGATCGCTGGGAGATCCCCTGGCTCGCGTCATCGGCCCGGCCAGCAATGGACCAGGTTCGGGCAGCGGCATCGGCAGCGGAAGCGGCACGGGAGTTGGTTCGGGACGTGGTCCCGGAGTTGGCCCGGGTTGGGGTGGCGGGGTTGGCGGGGGCCCCTACCGGGTAGGTGGTGGGGTTAGCGCTCCCCGCGTCATCTACGACCCCGAGCCGGAATTCTCCGAGGAAGCACGCAAGGCCAAGTTTCAGGGGACTGTGATCCTGTGGGTCCTGATCGGGGCCGATGGACGCGTGCACGAGGCCAAAGTTTACCGTTCCGTTGGCATGGGCTTGGACGAAAAGGCCATAGCAGCTGTCCGGACATGGCGCTTCGAGCCGGCTCGCAAGGATGGCCAACCCGTTCCCGTACAGGTCAACGTGGAAGTCAACTTCCACCTCTACTGACCTCGTTCATAACACCTACCAAAGAGACACAGAGAAATTTTGGATTTCGGATTTGGGATTTTCTCTCTCGGTGTCTCTGTGTCTCTGTGGTAGGTGTTTTCAGCCGGAATTCAGCGTCTCTTGATGATGATCCCGCCGGTAGACGTCCTGCGCGGAGCCGGGGACGCGGTTTTCGGGTACACGACGACACAGCGATGAGCGGCCAGGCCCTGGCTCTCGGTCTTCAGGTCGGGTTCTTCGCGCAGGGCAAGGTGGATTATGCGGCGTTCCCGGGAGGTCATGGGATTGAACGAATAAGGCAGCCCCGTCTTGCGCACACGCTCCGCGGCGGCCCGGGCCAGGAGACGCAACTCCTCGATGCGCATGGCGCGATGGCCGAGGGCATCGAAGCTGATCTTTTCGTGTTCGTCGGGCCGCAAGCGCACGGCCTCCTGGCAGAGATGCTCGAGCGAACGCAACAGTTCGGCATTGCGCTCCAGCAGCATCTCCGCGTCCCCTCCGGCAAACTCCACCAGAATGACCGGACGTTCCCAATCCCGCTCTTCCGGCAGCGGCGGATCCACGGTGATGCGGTAACGCAGCCGCAGTTGCGCCTGGTAAAGAATCACCTTCAGCAAGGCGTCGATGCGTCGGGCCGCGGCAATTTTGTCTTCGATCGGCATAACTGTATCCGTTACCCGTTTCCCGTTACCGTCTCCCGTTAACCCTGCGAACTATTCTGCTTTCAGTAGCCGGGAAACGGAGAACGCGTAACGGGTTTTACACTCAATCTCCATCCACTATCGCTTTTCCGCTCGAGTGGCTTTCCGGTGCGCTCTTTTTTCCGCAATCGTGCGCATCTCCTGGCCCAACGAAGTGCGATTCAGGCCCAACTGAGTAACCATAAAAATCAGGGTCCCCAACAGCCAGTAGATGCCCAGGCCCGCGGCTACCGCCCAGGAGAAAATTCCCAGCATGACCGGCATCATTATGTTCATCATCCGGGCCTGCTTGGGATCCATCCCCGGACTGGGGGTCATCCGCTGCATCCCCCACGTACTCACAATAATGGCGATGGGCAGAATATGGTACGGGTCTGGCGCCGACAAATCCTTGATCCACAGCCACGGCGCGTGGCGCAGTTCGATGGCCACGCTCAACATGGTGTAGAACGCCCACAGGAACGGCAACTGGATAACCATGGGCAGGCAGCCACCCACAGGATTGACGCCGTGCTCCCGGAATACCGCACTCACCTCGCGATTCATCTCCGCCCGGCGCGGATCCTTCATCGGGAGCTTCTCATATTTCTTCTTGATGTCGTTAACCAGCGGCTGCACCTTCTGCATCTTCAGGGCGGATTTCATGCTGGTCAGCCGCAGCGGCAACAACGCCAGATTGATGATGAGGGTCTGCAGGGCGATCGCCCAGCCCCAGTTGGAAACCATATGTTCGTGCGTCCACCTCAGCCAGATAAACAGCGGCTTGCCTACCCAACCGAAGAAACCGAAATCGATCATGGCTCCCAGGTTGGGGCCGACGCTCTGACCGGGAGCCGGGGTAGAGAGAACGGAATCGAGCACCCCGACGGCTTTCGGGCCCACGAACCATCTTCCGCTGGTTGGGCCGTTGGTATCTCCCACCGCGGCGCCCACCAGAGGCACCTGCACGGTCTCCTTCAAATCCGGTTTTTCCGGGTTCTTGGGAATAGCCGCTCCCCAGTGCAGCGTCACCATCGCCGTGGACTCAGGCCGGTCGGGCAAGAAGACGGCGCCAAAATATTGGTCGGCGGGGCCGGCCCAGTTGAAGGGCCCGCGGATGGTATCGCCGCTGCTTATTTTCTTAATATCCTGGCGCGTGGCTTTGTCGCCGTAGTCATACTCAATTTTGCCCAGCGCATAGGAGGTCGGAAGAACTTGATCGCCAAAACCTGCGGGCCAGGCCGGGTAGGCTTGGACAAACTGCCCCTTGTTGGCGACCTCGGTCTTGACTTTTACCACGTAGGAGTCGTCGAAATGAAAGCTCTTGCGGACGATCAAATCGCCGTCGGCGTATTCGAACTTCAAATCGGCCGGCGCTTCCAGATGGCCGGTCGCACTCGCCACATACAGCGCCGAGTTCAGCTTCTCGCGCAGTCCTTCGTTATAAGTCCACAACGACATCGGGTAACCGTACTTCTCCACTGCGGGTCGCCATACGTTCTGCCCGTTCTGCTGGACTTCCGTCAGCGCAGTCCGGTTGACCAGATCCAGGGGGTGGCCTTTTTCGTCGTGATAGTTCTTCAGCACCCAGGACTTAACCAAGGCTCCCTGGTTGCTGAAGGTGATGCGATACAGGTCGTTCTCGACCACAATCTCGCTCTCGGCGGCGGCTTGGGTAACGCCCGCTGCCGGGGCCGGCGCGATCGCGGGAACCGTGGGCGCTGCGGCCGCCGGTGGTTGCTGCTGGACAGGTGGCGGCGCAGGCTGCGGCTTGCCCATATATTTGGTCAGCAGGGGTTGAAAAGCCAGCAGGATAAGAAAGGTCAGCGCAAAAATCAATAACAGCCGCTTGTCCATCCCGGGCTCTTGGTTGGGGTTACGAAACTCAGTCATTCCTCAGCTTCCCGTTTAAGAGTTTCCGGTTTCCAGTTTCCAGAAGGGTCAGGTATCGGCCTTACGCTCTGGAAACTGGACACTGGGAACCGGAAACTCAGTCAGATTTGGTACTGGATCATAGCCGCCGCGAGCGAACGGATGACAACGCAGGAGACGATACAGGGCGAGCAATCCGCCCCGCAGCAACCCTCGGCACTCAATCGCCTCGGCCGCGTACTCCGAACAAGTGGGCACGTAGCGGCAAGCCGGCGGCAGCGCGGGAGAAACGAAGCGCTTATAGACCTGCAGCAGGGCGAGAGGGATCCATTTCCCTGCCGCCCCAAGTTTCGCCGTCGCTGGCTTTTTCATGTTCGCGACCGGTTTTCCGTGTCCCGGGATTCCCGGCCAAGTTCGCTCTTGTTTCGGACCTGGGTGAAGGCGCGTTCCACCTCCGCCAGGAGTTGCGGAAAGCCCGCCGTCAACGCCGTTTTCTTGGGGTTGATCACGACGTCCACCGGCCCGTTCAGCACGGCCAGTTTCTGTCGCACCACTTCCCGCATCCGCCGCCGGAGACGATTTCGCTCGACCGCCCCCCCCAGGGCCCGCCCTACCGTGAATCCCACGCGGACATTCTCCGCAGGCTCCGCCGCGTCACGGTTCCGGAAAAACACCGTCAGGTTACCCGAGAAAATACGCCGGCCTTCGCGATAAACCCGTTCAAAGGCAGCGTGTTTCAAGAGCCGCACGTTCCGCGGAAAACGGTATGTGCCTTGCGCCACCCTTTGCTGCCGCTCTCCGCCCTTCACTGCCGCTCCATGGAATGGGGAGGCCGCGTTTATTCGCGGAATCCGGGCTTGACTGACACCCGTTTCCGGCCTTTGGCCCGCCGGCGCGACAACACTGCTCGTCCGCTCTTGGTTTTCATGCGAGTACGAAATCCGTGCGTCTTTGAGCGGCGACGCCGGTTCGGCTGGAATGTGCGCTTTGGCATGGAAGACAGCTAGCTCCTAACGATAAAAATCCCCTCGGGAAACAAATTAGCAGTATAAATCACCGGGTCAGCCGTTGTCAGTTGAAGTTCTCTACACGATGCTCAGGCAAAAAGGCGGCGTAAACCGTTTCCCGTTTCCCGTCTCCCGTTTCCCGAAGCAAAAGCTCGTTGCGCTGGAAACGGGGAACCGGGAACGGCAAACGGTTCAGCTTGCCGGAGCCCGCATGCGATTCCTTCCACCAGGCCCCGGCCCGGGCCGCCGCCGCAAGGAAACGTACTCGAGGGTGATTTTTCTTCGAAACAGGTACTCTGTTCGGGTACAATGCTTTCCCGTTAAGTCGGTCGTTATTTTTTGCTGACTGGAAAAAGAAAAGAATTGAAAAAGTGGCAAAAGGAGAGAGGTTAATGAAGAAGCTGCTGACAGTAGTGTTGGCTGTGGTCGTCGTGTGTGCCTTGAGTTTTGCGCAAACCACTGCGGCACCAGCCGATAAACCAGCTAATAAGGGAGCTCCTGCCAAGACCACGGCCCCGGCTAAGACCACAGCCCAAGCTCCGGCCAAGACCACGGCCCCGGCTAAGACCACAGCCCAAGCTCCGGCCAAGACCACGGCCCCAGCTAAGACCACAGCCCAAGCTCCAGCCAAGACCACAGCCCCGGCTAAGACCACAGCCCAAGCTCCGGCCAAGACCACGGCCCCGGCTAAGACCACAGCCCAAGCTCCGGCCAAGACCACGGCACCGGCTAAGAC
>Ga0326727_10013603_pt1 | contig 18030 bp, 17 predicted proteins | sample MB2enrmetagenome_FD_207643 | JGI IMG/M metagenome (GOLD analysis project Ga0326727, IMG submission 207643) | Lab enriched peat soil microbial communities from McLean, Ithaca, NY, United States - MB29MY | ecosystem: Environmental > Terrestrial > Soil > Wetlands > Peat | place: USA: New York...
ATCGAAACTCTGGAAGCGGTGCGCCGCATCAAGCTCGAACTGCCGCGCTCCCGGACGGTGCTGGGCGTCTCCAACATTTCTTTCGGCCTCAACGCCTATGCGCGCCGCGTGCTCAACTCGGTCTTTCTCAAGGAGGCGGTGGATCGCGGACTCGATGCAGCCATCGTCAACTACTCCAAAATATATCCGCTCTACAAGATTCCCGAGATAGAAGTTGAGTTAGCCCGCAAACTTATCTTCCAGGATCGTACTGAAGGCGACCCATTACAGGCTTACATGGCTTACTTCGCCAGCCTCGGCAAAGGTTCCGTTGTGGAAGAGGAGTTAGCCGTCGAGAGCCTAACCACTGACGAGAAGCTCAAGCAGATGATTATTCGCGGCGAGCGGACCATCGGTTTGGATGAGCACAAACAAACTCTGGAAGCAGTTTTGGAGGCGGCGCTTCTAACTCACTCTCCTCTCGAATTGATTAATACCGTCTTGCTCGATGGCATGAAGACCGTCGGCGATCTCTTCGGCGCGCGCAAGATGCAACTGCCTTCGGTGCTCGATTCCGCCTCGGTAATGAAGGCCGCGGTCGCGTATCTCGAACCGAAGATGGAGAAATCCGGCGGCGGCGGCAAAGGAACCATGGTGCTGGCCACGGTTAAGGGCGACGTGCACGACATCGGCAAGAATCTCGTGGACATCATCCTCACTAACAACGGCTATCGCGTCGTCAATCTGGGCATCAAGCAGCCATCCGACGTCATCATCGCCGCCGCGCGAGAAATCAGCGCAGACGCCATTGGCCTTAGTGGCCTGCTGGTCAAGTCCACGCTCGAAATGAAGTACGTGCTGCAGGATTTGGAACGGCTGGGCCTCGCCATCCCTGTCATCTGCGGCGGCGCGGCGCTCACCCGCAAGTACGTTGAGGAGGACCTGCGCAAGGAGTACGCCGGCCCCGTCTTTTATGCAGAAGACGCCTTCGCCGGATTGCACGCTATGGCCGATCTGACCTCGGACGACGTAGCGGTGCGCGAAAGCCGCGAAGCGGAAGGCAAGACGGTGAGGGTCTTCGCCAAAAGCAGCGCGGCTACTCCGGAACTAACCCTCGTCGAGCTGACTCCGGAGGGCCGTTCGCCCGTCGTCGAACGGCTCGCGGAGATTCCGAAGCCCGCATTCTGGGGCGCGCGCGTCTTCAAGAGTTATAAGCTCGACGATATCTTCCCCTATCTCAACGAGACCGCGCTCTTCAAGAATCAGTGGCAACTCAAAACCGCCGCGCAGGGCGACTATCTGCGCCTGATCGAAGAAAAGTACCGCCCCATCCTGCTCGACCTTCAGAAAGAAGTGATAGCAGCGGGTTGGTTCGAGCCTAAGTCCGTCATCGGCTTCTATCCCTGCGCAGGAGACGGTAATGAGTTAGTTATCTTTGATCCCGAAGACCCCGCCCGAGAGTTAGAGCGCATCAGCTTCCCACGCCAGGCGCAGGGCCGCCGCCTTTCCATCGCTGACTTCTTCGAACCGATAAGTTCAGTCCGGCGCGATGTGGTCGGCTTCTCCATCGTCACCATCGGCGACGAGGCCAGCCGCCAAACCGCCAGGTTATTCGAGTCCGGCGACTTCACAAAATATCTCTATCTTCACGGCCTCTCGGTTGAAACCGCCGAAGCCCTCGCCGAGTTCGCACACAAGCAAGCCCGCGAGCTGCTCGGCATCGCCGGCGAAGACTCCCCGCGAGTCACGGATCTTTTCCATCAAAAATATCGCGGCTCGCGTTACTCCTTCGGTTATCCAGCTTGCCCCAATCTGGAAGACCAGGCAAAGATCTTCCGCCTGCTCAAGCCCGAGGAGAACATTGGCGTGCGTCTCACGGAGCAGTTCCATCTGGAGCCGGAGCAGAGCACCAACGCCATCATCGTCCACCATCCGCAGGCCAAGTATTTTGTAGCATAAGCCTGAACAGGGAAATTTACACGAAGAATACATCAGGAATATTTGCGTATAATTATTGCCCTTTGTGCAACACTAGGAAATAGGCAATCACAGAGACAGGGTGTGACAGTCCTCCTCGAACGGCCGGGGCGCAGCCACGGGCATGGTCTGCGCTCCCGGCCGTTCGTATTTTAACTCTCTGCCTCTCTGTAACGCCCCAGCTCCCTCACCATCACGCAATGTGGTTTGAGCGCCTCCACCGCGCGCGTGCCCTCCTCCGCTGAGCGAATCTGGCAATCCACAAAGAAGATGTACTCCCAGGGCTTGCCGTGCACCGGCCGCGACTCGATCTTGGTCAGGTTGATGCCCATGAAAGCCATCGCCGACAACGCCGATACCAGCGATCCCGGACGATGCTCCAGCGAAAACGCCAGGCTGATCTTGTTGGCCTCTGGGTCACTCACCGCCTCTGCCGCGCGCCGCACAAGAAAGAAGCGGGTAAAGTTTTCCGGATTGTCCTCAATGCCGGCTTCCAGAATCTCAGCGCCGTAATACTCGGCCGCCGCCTCGCTTGCGATCCCCGCCGAGTGCCTGTCGTGCAACTTCACTAACTGCTTCACGCTGCCCGCTGTGTCATAAAATGCGACCGCCTCCATGCGCGGATGCGCGGCCAGAAACTTCCGGCACTGCGCCAACGCCACCGGATGCGACATTACACGCTCGATTTCGTCGATTGCCACGCCTGCCAGCCCAATCAAATTGTGCCGGATGCGCAACCGCGTCTCCCGCACCACGCACACATCCTGCGTCAGCAGCAGGTCGAAGTGTTCCGCCACCGAGCCCGCCAGGCTGTTTTCGATGGGGATGACCGCTGCATCCGCCTCTCCGCTCACCAACGCCGCAAAAACGTCTACCGAAAGCGGACAGGGAACAATCTCCCCATCGGGCACAAGTTTCATCGCTGCTTCGTGACTGAACGAGCCCGGCTCGCCCTGAATCGCAATCTTCATTTCATTCTCCGGTTTTCAATAATCCGTCACTGCTAGTTTGTCATCCTGAAAAGCTGGGTGCCCCACCCTCGCCGCTGTCATCCTGAGCGAGCGCAGCGAGTCGAAGGACCTGCTTCTTGCAACTTTACGGCTAGGGTGGGAAAGCTCACCGCAACCACAAATCCCCCGCCACAAATCCCAGAAACACCATGGCAATCACGCCGTTCATGGTGAAAAAAGCCGCATTCAACCGCCGCAAATCGTGCGGAGAAACCAGTGCGTGTTCGTAACCCAGTAGCATCCCCACTACCGCGATCCCCATCCAGCCGAATCTCTGAAAATGAAACAGCTCCCCAAACCATACCAGCAGCCCCAGCATTGCTACATGCATCGCCCGTGCTGTCCAGAAGGCCGCCGGAATCCCCATCGCCTGCGGAAGGCTGTGCAGCCCCGCCGCGCGGTCGTGTTCGTAGTCCTGGCAAGCGTAGAGCACGTCAAAGCCGCCTGCCCACAGCGTCACCGCTGCGGTCAGCACCAGAATCCGCGCATCCAGCGAGCCTCTCACCGCAATCCACGCCGCCGACGGCGCCAGGCCCAGTGCCAGCCCCAAGCCAAGGTGCGACCAGCGCGTGATGCGCTTCAAATAGCTGTAGCCCCACAGCACCATGAGCACCAACGGCGCAAGCCCCAGAGCCAGCCGGTTCAACTCCGCCGCCGCCAGCACAAATACCGCCGCTGCCAGCAGCGTAAATCCCAGCACAAAATTGCGCGTCAGCAATCCGGCGGGAATTGCGCGGCTCTTCGTTCGCGGATTGGCCGCATCCAGCTCCGCATCGGCCCAGCGATTAAACGCCATCGCCGAAGACCGCGCCCCCACCATCGCCACTAGAATCCAACCCAGTGTCCGACCCTCCGGCCGTCCGTCAGCCGCCAGCAACACCGCCGTCAGCGCAAACGGAAGCGCAAAGATAGAGTGCTCCCACTTGATCATCTCCAGCGTCGTCCGCATCCTGGCCCACAAGCTCGCCATGGTTGGCTCCATGAACCAGTGTACTTGAATGCAAGCGCAAGAAAATAATTGCGGCGATTGGGCTAGTGAGGTATATTGACTCGTGCCGGAAGAACACAACGGCGGCTTCGGACCAAAGGAGGACAAATGAAAATCAGCAAGATTGCAGCTGTGTTTGGGATTCTCCTCTGCCTGGGTTCTGTCAGCCTGTGGGCGCAGACTGTTCGAGTGGGAGGATATTCCCTGCGTGCTAATGGCCAGGTAGCCCAGGGCTTTCAATACACGGGTTCATGCCCCGTCAGTCTGAAATTTGGATGGGGCTTAATCAGCACCGGGCGCACTGAAGTAGCCTATCGCTTTGATCGCAACGACGGCGGCCATACGACCCACTCAGAGAGAGTCGATATTCCGCAGGCCAACCACTCCGTGCCGGTCTACTATGATTGGCAGCTAGGCGCGAATACGCCGAAATTCGCCGATTTTCACGGCTGGGTCAACATCATCATCGAATCTCCTAATTCAGTCCAGCAGAAGATCAATTTCACGATTCATTGCCAGTAGGGAAGAAGTGGTGCATATCTCGGCCATCAGGCCGGCCGTAAAGGCAAACGACGCTGGAGAAGATCGAGTGCTCCCACTTGAGCCTCTCCGGCGTAATCCACATTTCTGCCAACAAATTCGGTGTGATTAACTTCCTATTTTGTACGACAATACTCCCATGGACTCCCTCCGGATCGACAAATGGCTCTGGGCGGCGCGCTTCTTCAAAACCCGCGCTCTGGCCTCCAAGGCCTGCGACCTGGGCCGCATCCTCTCCAACGGACACGAGGCCAAGCCTTCCCGCGAGGTCCATGCCGGCGACCACCTCGTCGTCAAAAACGAGGGCGGCGAGTTTCAGATTGAGGTTCTCACGCTGAGCCAGATGCGCGGTCCGGCAGCCGTGGCGCAGACGCTCTATCGCGAGAGCGAGGCCAGCATTGCAGCGCGAGCCAAGGCAGCCGCCGAGCGCAAGGCCATGCAGCAGTTCGCGCCCTTGCCCGAGCGCCGTCCCTCCAAACGCGACCGCCGCCGCATCATACAATTCCGCGACAGAGCGTAACTGCTGGAGCCGGCTTTATTCCCAATGCCCGATTAGCAACAGGCTGGCGGTTCCCGGCGTTTCCGTGATCGAGTTGTTGGCGCTCACGTAGTAGCTGTGCATGATCAGCGTCACCCTGGTTCCTCCCGCCACCGCAAAATGCACGGGTTGCGAAAGCACATAATGCGGATTGGAGGTCTCGGAACCAACCCTGTTTGCCGCAAAGCCGGTCATCGCCTCATATCCTCCAATCACTGTGTCGAGATACCACTCGGCTGCGGCCGGCAACGCCTGGTCGTAATCAGCCTCGGCGAACAGATAATCGATCACAAAGGTTCTGCCCGCGGGGATGGCGATGCACAGATAGCCTTTGCTCGCAGGTTGCGGAAAGGTGTCGAATTGTTGATATTGCTCGTTAGCGCTGGAACTGTCCTCCGGCACAAAGCAGGACTGCGCCTGGTCGGCGGGAATCTGCAACTGGGGGTCGTTGGAGGGCGCGTTGGGATAGCGGGAGTGGCGATGATGAACCTGCCCGTAGAGCGGCAACGAACAGAGAAAAACGCCGGCAAGAACTGCGCGAGAAAGGCGAGAGCACATTTTGGCCAACCTTAAAGCGGATTGAACTGCAAATTCATTTACTGGACGTAGAATTGGGCGTATTCGCTTGACCCATACTACTGTTTAGCGGCCCACTCCACCATCGCCAGCGTCAGCAGCAACACCCTCTTCAATCCTGTTTCGCGGTCCCTGGCCGAATACCACTCAGCCAGCGTGTGCGCGCCGCCGCCTTCACCTCCCGCGCCCATCGACAGCGCCGGAATCCCCAGCGAAAGCGGAATGTTGGCATCGGTCGAGCCCAGCCGCAACTCGGTTTTCAGCCCCAGATGGCGATCCACCGCGCGGATAGCTTCCAGCAGCGGCGAGTCATCGGGCAGTTGCGCGGCAGGCCGGTCGCCAATTTTGTCAATCACATATTCCAGTAGTCCTCGCTCCTGGCCACTACACGCTTTTGCCTGCGCGTTCACCTGCTCCACGGCATCTTCCACGGCGCGATGCAGCGCTACCTCCAGCCGCAAAAGCTCGTCCGTGCCGGTCGAGCGAAACTCGACTGTAGCCTCCGCGCTCTCCGGAATGGAGTTCACGCTGGTCCCGCCGCTGATTGTTCCCAGATTCAGCGTCGTCCGCGGCTCCTCAGGCAGTTGCGTCCCCCACATGACGGCCAGCGCCCTAGCCAGCGCGGCAATGGGGTTAGGCGTGCCCGCATCGGTAAAGCTGTGCCCGCCCGGTCCTGTCACGGTGACGCGGTAGCGGCGGCTGCCCAGCGCCTGCGTTACGGCTGAGTCCGCTCCCGCTCCGTCCAGCACGATGTGCGCGGCAATCCGTCCGGCGAGCGCGCTCTGGCTGTAGAGTTGCCGCACTCCGCGCAAATCGCCCTCGCCCTCCTCGCCCACATTGCCCAGAAAAATCAGCGGCGCGGCCAGCTCCACCTTGCTCTCCACCAGCGCCCGTGCAAGGCCCAGCATTCCCGCCACTCCGGCGCAGTTGTCGCAGGCTCCGGGAGCTGTGATGCGGTTGCCGTCCACCACCGGATTCAGCGGCGTCTCGGTCGGAAAAACAGTGTCCAGATGCGCTGAGAGCACTACCAGCGGCCCGCTGCTCTCCGGCGGCAAGTGTGCGGCCCATAGCCAGCCCAGAACGTTGCCGGCCTCGTCGGTTTCCACTCTCTGGAGGCCAATCTCGGAAAAGCGCGTAGCCAGCCACTCCGCCCGCGCCTGCTCGCCTAAGAACGGAGCGGGAATCGCCACCATCTCCGCCTGCCAGTTCATAATCGTCATGGGATTGCCATGCAGCCACGCAAAGGCAGCGTGAATCGGCCTTTGTTCGGCGAGTGCCGTCACCACTGAGAAGGCCGATTTGTTTGGAATACGCGCCATGCGGTTGGTTTCAGGGTAGCAGGGAAGTGCAGGCGCTGATTTCAGAAACTTAGGATTGCCCCGTTCTTATATCTGGATTCACGGCCCGTGCAGTCGCCTGGCCAAAAGTCGAATCATACTCCTCCGTCCGTCGGCTATCACGGCAATTAAAACAGTGTTGCCGCGAATCCGGTAAAGAATACGGTACGGCTTGAAGAATATCTGGCGATAGGAGCGGCTGCCCAGCGCAACCAACTCCGGTGGGTTTGCCCCGTGATAAGGAAAATCCCGTAGCGTCAGAGCGGCTCGAACGATTTCTCGGGTAAAGTAGTCTGCGTTTCCCGGCGAGTCGTGCGCAGAGATGAAGGCATGGAGTTCGCGCAGGTCCTGGAGCGCGGCTTTGGTAAACCGGACCGTAAAGGCCATCAGGCTTCGGTAGCCTCCACGCCGAACTCCGCCATCACCTCTTCAATGGGGATCGTCTCTCCGGCCTCAATCTCCTTGTCGGCGTACGCCAGAATCTTGAGTAGTACCTGCGTTTCATCCATCATTTGTTCATAACTGGCCACGTCCACCAGCACCGCTCGAGCTTCGCCGTTCTGCGTGATGATGATCGGCTCCCGCTCCTCGGTAATCCGGTCCAGGATTTCGGCGGCGTGAGCCTTTACATAGCTGATGGGCTTGATCTGGGTTGAAAAACGCATAAAGACCTCCAAAAGTCCTTTATCGAACTAAATATAGACTATTAATCAGATAAAATAAAGACCATATTTAGTTTTTCAGTATGATTCCCCCTCCCCATACTCAACGGAACAAAGAAACAACCCTTTAGCCGGAGCGGTTGGCCCGGCTGCGGCGCGGCTGCGGGCAGCCAGAATCCCCGGAATCTCATCGACTCCGAGCCGCCCCCGCCCCACCTCCAGCATCGTTCCCACCAGGTTGCGCACCATGTGGTGCAAAAAGCCGCTGCCCCGCACGCGATAGACCAGCAACTCGCCCTCCGGAATCGTACGCGCTTCCCAACCCGACGAAAAAATCGTCCGCACAGTCGCCGCCATCGGCGGCTCCACCTGAAAGCCCGGCCTCGGCAGGGGCCGCTCGTCCGGCTCTGCCTCCTCATCCAGGCCGCTGCCGGCCAGCTCCGGATCGGTGGCCGCAAAACTCAGAAAATCGTGCGTGCCCACAAAGAGCCGTGCAGCCCTTTGCAGCGCCTCCACATCCATCGGCCAGGAGCAGGCATAAACGTAGGGAGCCACAAACGGCGGGCAAATCGCGCCCCGAAAGATTCGGTATTCATAGGTCTTGGCCACGGCCGAGTGCCGCGCATGAAAGGTACTTGGTACGGTTCTCGCCTCCAGAATGCGAATCGCCGGAGGCAGCGTCCGGTTCAGGGCGTGTTGCAGGTTTTCTGGCGGAATGGGCGCCGAGAGCGCGAAACTGGCCACTTGGCCGAGGGCATGGACGCCGGCATCGGTGCGTCCCGAGCCCTGCGGCAGGGGCAATTCTCCGCAAATCCGCCCCAGTGCCGCCTGGATTTCGCCCTGGATGGTTCGCTCCCCCGGTTGAACCTGCCAGCCGCGGAAATCGGTCCCGTCATAGGCCAGGGTCAGCTTCCAGGTCTGGAGCGTGGGCGCGGATTGGGGGGCTTCGGTCACGGCAACAGGCCTTGGCAACAGTGTACTGGCAGGTGGCCGTGTAGGAGGCTGATCGTTTGGTCAAAGAAGTCAGTGCGAGCTAATAGCGAGCGGCTGCCGCACCGCGGGTGCCTGGGGAACGAATCGGCCTCCGCGCGCGTATTGTCCCGGTAGGTAGAAGGCCGTATGCCGGGCTGCAAGTTAGAATTGTACTGGGAAGTAAAAATCCCGCGTCCGGAGTGATGCGCTGGGCGTCAATGACAATAGCGCCCATATGCCTCAGCAATTCATGAAGTGGAATCATGTCGTGGAGAGGAAACATGCATTTGTTCGGTATCTGTATCTTTGAGCAGCAGGAGAAGACTGCGGTCAGCCGTCATAATCAGGCTCGTAAACGGCTGTGCGCGGTAGCGGCGGTCCTTCTGGCGTGGGTGGCCGGAATCTCGTCCGGATATGCCCAGGCGGGAGCTGGGGCTTCGGCCCCGGACAAGGCGGCCTCCGAGCTGCCCTCGGCGCCCTCGGTGGTGCTGACGGAACCAGTGAATCTGCGTCCGTCCTTGCGGGATTTTTCCAAGCCCGCGGGCAGGTTTCTGGGCAACCCATTCAATATGTACCGGCCCACCAGCATCGGCAAGGCCAGCTTTGCAAACTCCGTGCGGCTGACGGACCTGGTGAAGGACGGCAAGATCTACCTCAGCCTTTCCGACGCCCTGGCGCTGGCTCTGGAAAACAACTTCGACATTGCCATTGCCCGTTACGACCTGGACATTGCGGATACCGATCTTCTGCGCACGCGCACCGGCCTGGCGCCGTTGGGCGCGCCCTCCGGGCTGATTACCGGCACGCTGGGTGGTTCCCCCACGATTTTGTCCACCGGCGGTGGTCCTGGTGGAACCACGGTTGGCTCGGGTGGCGCGGGTTCCGGCAGCGCCGGATTGGTGCTGACTACTCAGGGCTCGGGCCCAACGACGGAGTCGCTGGAGCCTTCCGTCGCGGGCGCCATCCAGTTAGATCGCGCTCACAGTCCATCCACCAACTTCATCTCCGGCGGCACCAGCACCACAAACACCTATAATTTCGCCTACAGCCAGGGCTTTGTGACCGGCACGCAATTCCAGTTTGGCTTCAACAACACTTACGCCACTTCCTCCAACGGCATCACGCTCTACAGCCCTCAGTTAAGCTCAAACTTCAAGGCCACGGTCACCCAGCACCTGTTGCAGGGCGCCGGCATCTGGGTCAACAAGCGCTTCATCTATCAGGCGCGCAACAATCGCCGCATTACCGACGCCTCCTTCCGCCAGCAGATTCTCTACACCGTTAACCAGGTGGAGAACATCTATTGGGGTCTGGTGCAGGCCTATGAGGATGTGCTGGCCAAGCAACGCGCTCTGGCGCAAAGCACCAAGCTGGCCAGTGACGACCGCAAGCAATTGGAGATCGGCACGGTGGCTCCGCTCACGGTGGTGCAGGACGATTCGAATGTTAACCTCGATAGACAGGCCCTCATCACCGCGCAGAGCGCCCTGAATTATCAGCAGCAGGTCATCAAACAGGCCGTGGCTCGCAACCTCAATGATCCTGCGCTTTCCATCGCCCCGGTCATTCCCACCGACCGCGTCACCGTGGAAGAGATTCCCGAGGAGAAACAGCCCGTCGAGGAGCTGGTGCAGCAGGCGTTTCAGCAGAGGCCGGAGCTTGAAGAGGCTGTGCTTGCGCTCCGCAACGATGAGATCACCCTGAAGGGCACGCGCAGAGGTCTGCTGCCTATTTTCGATGTCTACGGATACATGGCAGGGCAGGGAATCGCCGGCTCGGTCAACAAGAATCTGGACTGCTTATACTACCCCACCGCTTGTGCTACCCCCCCCTCCCCCACCGGCTATGGAACAGCGCTCAACAATACCTTCAACAACTCGGCTCCCGATAAGGGAGTCGGCTTCAGTCTGAGTATTCCTCTCGGCAACAAGTACGCGCAGTCGGTGCAGGCGCGCTCCTTGATGGAGTACCGCCAGGCGGAGTTGCGGCTGGAGCAGCTCTACACCCAGATTCGCATGCAGGTGGTCAACGCGCAGTTCGCGCTGCTCAACGACCGGGCGCAGGTGCAGGCTGCCATCGCTGCCCGTGACTACAATAAGCAGAACGTCGATGCCGAGTACACCAAGCTGCGCCTGGGCGCTTCTACCACGGCCACTGTCATGCTCCAAGAACGCGGCCTGGCCAATGCGGAAGACGCTCTCATCGCCGCGAATGCAGCCTATGCAAAGGACCGCGCCGGACTCTACCAGATGCTGGCTTCGACGTTGCAGCATTACGGCATCAACCTGAATGACGCGGCCTCGGGCGAAATCAAGACCGCGCCAGTCGTTCCCGGCGTTAGACCTGCCAAGGACACCAAGGAGCCCGCAACCAACCCCGCAACTGTTACTCCGGCCAACCCACCGGCCAACCAGTAGTCGCTTTGATAGATCAGCAAAGAAAAAGCCCGGCCATCTGCCGGGCTTTTTCATCTTCATTCTCTGACTCGCTAACTCTTGCGGGTGCCCCATCCTTTCCGCGTTCTATGCGGAAAGGGTGGGAATCACAATCTTCAACGCCGATTCGCTAACTCGCTGCCTACCGTTCCGCCACCAAATCCAGCAGATTGAAAAACTCCGGAAAGCTGATTGCCGCCGACTCCGCTCCTTGAATCACCGTCTCCCCCTCGGCGCGCAGCGCGGCCACGCTGAAAGCCATCGCAATGCGGTGATCGCCGCCCGAATCAATCGTCGCCCCATGCAGCTTCTGCCCGCCGGGCACATCCAGGCCGTCCTCAAACTCTGCGACCTCCGCGCCCATGGCGCGCAGATTCTTCGCCACCAGCGCGATCCGGTCAGACTCCTTCACGCGCAATTCTTTTGCGTCGCGAATGCGGATGCCGCCGCTGGTGAAAGGCCCAATCGCCGCCAGCACCGGCAGCTCGTCAATCAGTTGCGCCGCCAGCGCGCCGGAAATCTCCGCCGTCCCCAGCCCTTCGGCTGGCGCTGTAACCTGCACGGTTCCCACCAGCTCAGCGTTCTTCTCCTCTAAATTGAGAACAGCTACACGCGCTCCCAGCGCCGTCAGCACATCCAGCAGCGCGGCCCGCGTCGGGTTCATTCCCAGCGCGTCCAACACAAGATTCGACCCAGGAAACAACGCCGCCGCGCAAAGAAAAAACGCCGCCGAAGATAGATCGCCCGGAACAGCAGCTTCAATCGCGCGCAGCTTCTGCGGCCCATTAATCGACACCGAATCCATCGTCCGCTCGACCTTCGCGCCGAAGGCCCTGAGCGCTAACTCGCTGTGGTCGCGTGTGCGCACCGCCTCGCGCACCGTGGTTGTGCCTGCCGTCTGCAATCCGGCCAGCAGAATGCAAGTCTTCACCTGCGCACTCGGTACCGGCGTAGTGTAGTCGATGGTCTTCAGCGGCACGCCTTCAATCTTCAGCGGCGCATGGCCCTCGGTCAGCGTCAGCCGCGCACCCATCAGCTCCAGAGGTTTGCGAATCCGCTCCATGGGCCGCCTTGAGAGCGACGCATCGCCTACCAGCGTAAAATGGCCCTCCTGTGGCGCAAGCAGGCCCGCGATCATCCGCATCGTCGAGCCGGAGTTGCCGCAATCCAGCGGAGCCTCCGTCGGCGTCACGCGTCCGCCCACGCCGGTCACCTCCACCGAACCGTCTTCCAGCCGCCGCACCCTCGCGCCCAGCGCTTCCATGCACGCCAGTGTCGTGGCGCAATCGGCCCCGGTAGAAAAATTCGTAAACCGCGAAGTGCCTTCCGCAAACGCTCCCAGCATTCCGTAGCGGTGGCTGATGGATTTGTCGCCCGGCAAACGCAAGCTGCCGTAAATGTTCTTTGCCGGGCGGATAATGCGTTCTTCGGTCAAAGTGGCTCCGTAGTGTGGATTTAATTCAAGTTTAGCAACTGATTACTGACCACTGACCACTGTCTTCACATGACTTTCAACACAATAATCGTCTCATCATCAAACCGCTCTTGCTCGCCCTGGAAGCGGCTCACGTCGGACAAAATGGCGTCGGCAATCTCCTGCGCGGGATGCTCGCGGTGGCTGCACAGCAAGCTCGCCAGCCGCTCCTGGCCGTACATCTCGCCCGCGGCATTCTCCGCGTCCAGAATCCCGTCCGAAATAAAAATGACAACGTCACCCGGCTCCGTAGCCACGGTGATTTCCTCGTAGCCAGCGTTGGCAAACATCCCCAGCGGGAAACCTTCGGCGCGCACCGTTTGCGGTTGCCCCGAGCGGCAAAAGACTGGCTGCACCGCGCCCGAGTTGGCCACCTGCAAGAGACGGCTCTCGTCATTCCACAAGGCAAACAGCATGGTCACGTACTGCGATTCCAGCTTGCGTTCCTGCAGCGCGTCATTCAGCGATACCAGCATCGCGGCCGGCTCCGGCCGCTGCTGCGCCGCCGAGCGCATGATGCCGCTCACCAGTGCAGCAAACAGTGCCGCCGGCGCCGCTTTGCCGCTCACATCGCCCAGCACGATTGCGGTCCGCCCCGGTCCGTAATCCACAAAGTCGTAGAGGTCGCCGCCAATGGCGCGCGCCGGAAGAAATCGCACCGCCATCTCGGCGTTGGCCATCTGCGGCGCGGACTGCGGCAGCAGACGCAGTTGCACCTCGCGCGCCATGGAGATGTCCCGCTCCAGTTGCGCCTCCTGCGTGCGTACTGCCTGGTAGAGCCGCGCATTCTCGATGGCGATGGCCACCTGCGCTGCCAGCGTGGTCAAAACGCGCTCATGCTCTTCGTTGAAAAAGCCCACCCGCGTGTGTTCCAGATCAAGCACGCCGATGATGCGCCCCTTGTGGAACAAGGGCACAATCAGCTCCGAGCGAGTCTCCGGATTGGTGGCCAGGTAGCGCGCGTCCTTGCTCACGTCGGGCACGTTCACCATCCGCCACTCGCGCACCGCCGCGCCCACCAGCCCGGTGGCAATGGGAATGCTGCGCTGTGGCGCTTGCGCATGGCCAAACCGCCAGGCGTAGCGCGTTATCAGTGTCTCGCCCTTCTCGTCCAGCAGCAGGATGGTGAACATCTGGTAGTCGATCAGCCGTCGTAAAAGCTGACCTACCCGCTCCAGCAGCGGGTCCAGATCCAGAATCGATGTCAGCTCCGCTGAAATTTCGTTCAACACCGTCAGCGTTTGCGCCTGGCGGGAAGCGCGCGCGTAGAGTCGCGCATTCTCAATCGCCTGGGCAATGCGCGAGGCGGTCAGCGTCAGCAGCCGCAGGTGTTCGGGGCGGAAGTAGCCGGTTTGCTCGCTCTCGATGTCCAGCACACCGATCAGCCGGTTTTTGGCGATTAGCGGCACCGCCAGTTCGGAGCGCACCCCGGGATTTACCTCGACGTAGTACTCCGCGGCGGTAACGTCGTTCAGCAGCACCGGTTGGCGAGTAAGCGCCACCTGGCCCACCACGCCTTTGCCCATGGGGATGTGCAGCCGCTCCACCTGCATGGTGTGGCCGATTTGAAACCTCACCCGCATCTCCCGTGTGCGGTCGTTCACCAGTAAGATCGCAAAAATGCGGTAGGGAATGATGGCAGCCACCATTTCCGCGGTGCGCTTCAGCAGCGTCTCCAGGTCCAGCGTAGTGTTCAGCGCCTCGGCAAATTGCATCAGGTAGGCCATATCCGCAGGCTCCACGCGGATATTCGCCATATCGAGATGCGCCTCGGCGCTTGCCAAATCGGCAGGGCGAGAGTCGCCCTCAAGCTCGGATTCGTCGCGCGAAGATGGTGGATCGTTTGGCATAGGTGTTGAAGAAAATCATAACAGTGGACAGTGATCAGTGGTTAGTGGTCAGTAAATGATCGTCGGCGTAAGCAAGTCAGTGGTCATTCCGACGAATTCTGATGTCCAAAAATCCAGATTCGTCAAAATGAATTATTTCCAGCAGTGATACTTCAGCGATTTGATGGTTTATCCGCTGTAAGCCGGCCACTGATCACTGATCACTGATCACTGACCACTGACCACTGTCTTTACTCCGCTCCCAGTTCCCGCACAATGGCTACCGAGGCGGAAGCGCCGATGCGGTTGGCGCCGGCTTCCAGCATTTCCTTCACGTTGGCCAGGGTGCGAATGCCGCCCGAGGCCTTCACGCCGCACCGGTTGCCGGCCACGCCGCGCATCAGAGCCACGTCTGCCGCGGTTGCACCGCCGGAGGCAAATCCAGTCGAAGTTTTGATAAAATCCGCGCACGCCAGGATAGCCAACTCCGATCCGCGCAGCTTCTCTTCCACGCTCAACAATGCGGTCTCCAGAATCACTTTGAGCAGCGCGCCGTGATGGTGGGCCACGTTGGCTGCGGTGAGAATGGCGTTTTGCACGGCCTGGTTGTCGCCGCTCTTCAGCAGCCCGATGGGAATCACCATGTCCAGCTCGCGCACCCCCAGTCTGCTCAGCGCCGCCGCCTCCTGGCGCAGCGTTGATACCAGCGACGCGCCCAGCGGAAAGCCAATCACCACGCCCACCGGAACTCCGGTGCCGCTCAGCGCGCCAACCGCCGTCGAAGCCCACACCGGGTTCACCATGGCGCAGGCAAAACGATAGCGAATCGCCTCGCCGCAAAGAACCTCGACCTGCTCGCGTGTGGCGTCGGGCTTCAGCAGCGTGTGGTCGATTACGACGGCCAGCGATTGCCAGTTCGCCAAAGTTTCCGCGGCAAATGCGGCGGCGTCAAAGCTCCCGTGGTTAAACTCCGTATTCGCGTCCTGGTGCGGTGTGGGTGTGCTCATGGGTCATGCTCCTTGCAGGCGTAATGACGCGCTCAGCAGGCGGCAAAACGCGCTCTACAGGTGTAAGTATAGTGTCTGACGCGGCCCGTGACAAAATGCAGAAACACCTACTCCATAGCCCGAAGCATCGGAAGCGTTTTAAGGAAATTAGATCATTCATCCGAAGGGAGAAATTGAGAATAGCCCAGGATGAAGCGAAACCCTGGGTCAGCATCGTGCACAAATTGTTCCGTTCCGTAGGGCCTCAGAGAAATCTATCCCTAAAAGCGTCCTCAATTGAACTCACCAACTTGTATAGCCGCCCTCTACTCCGGATGATCCAGCGTCATCACGCAGATGTCGGGCAGATTCCGGTAGCGCTCCGCGTAATCCATGCCGTAGCCGATTACAAACAAATTGGGAATGGAAAAGCCCACGTAGTCCGCCTCGATCTTTTCGATGCGCCGCGATGGCTTGTCCAGCAGCACGGCGATGCGCAGCGACTTGGGATTCTGCTGCATAAAGAGCTTGCGCAGGTAAGAGAGCGTCAGCCCAGTGTCCAGAATATCCTCCACCACTAGCACGTTTTTTCCTTCGATCGACTCATCCAGGTCCTTGATCAGCTTCACCGCCCCGGAAGACCTCTGTCCCTGCCCGTAGCTCGAGGTGGCCACAAAGTCAAACGTGGCGTCGGCCTGTATGGCCCTCGACAGATCGGCCAAAAACGGCGCGGCGCCCTTCAGTATGCCCACCATCACCAGCTTCTCGCCGTTCACGTCATGGGTAATCTGCGCGCCCATCTCGGCCACGCGCTCGGCAATTTGTTGGCGGGTATAAAGAACTTCAAGGCCTTGGTAGTTGTGAGTAGCCATGCACCTAGTATCGCTTGAACGCTGCGCTGCGCGGCAAGCGCCCTGTGTAAATCTGGGATATTTGTTGCAGGGCAAGGTGTTGTGTGCTCCTTTTGCCATCGCCCGTCTATACTTAAGAAGTATGCTTCCGTATATTGATATCCGCTTCCTGCACCTGCATTTTGGCTCCCTTCGCCTCGATCACATGAACAGCTTCGGGCTGATGATGTGGCTGGCCGCCGTGGCCGCCGCCTTCGTCATGGACCGCTGTTTCCGCCGCGCGCGCGTTACGGAAGACGCTCTCAGCATCGTAGCCGTAACCCTGGTGGTGGGCATCATCGGCGCCAAGCTCTGGCACGTCCTCGATACCCCCATCGAGTTTCGTTATCTCGGTTGGAGCGTCCTCTGGCAAACCGACGGCTTCGCCTGGTTCGGCGGCCTCCTCTTCGGCATCGGCGCGCTGCTCTTCCAGGGTTGGAGGGCCAAGATCGGTATGTTGCGGATTCTCGATCTCGCCGCACCCGCCGCCGCCATCGGCCAGGGCATCGGCCGCATCGGCTGCTTTCTCTCCGGCGACGGCTGCTACGGCATCGCCACCAAACTGCCCTGGGGAATGAGCTTTCCCAACGGCATTGTGCCCACCCCATTAGGGGTACGCGTGCAACCTACTCCGCTCTACGAGTTTGCCGCCTATCTGCTCATCGGAAGCTGGCTGTGGTGGCGGCTAGGCAAGCAGAATAGGATCGGCGCCATCGTCGGCCAGTATCTGCTGCTCTGTGGAATCGCTCGCTTCCTGGTTGAATTTATCCGCCTCAACCCGAAGGTGCTGTGGGGCTTAACCAACGCCCAGTTGGCCAGTGCCGGCTCTGTCCTTGCGGGCATCATTCTTGTCTGTTGGGCCGCCACCCACCCCGCCACCGGCCCGGATGAAGCTGCTCAAGCGTTGGAAAAGGCCGCGTAGCTCTTTGTTAAAGCTGTAATTCCGTCGGGTTGTCAGACCAGGGGTCGATCAGAGTTATATCACACGCCTGGAAGTCTTTAATGTTGCGGGTTGCGATGGCTGCTCTGTGAACTCTGGCTGTCGCGGCAATTTGTGCATCCATTTCGTTGATGGGGCGGCCCAGGCGTTGTCGTGCTGAGAGGATTTCTCCGAAGTGGCGTGCCGCCGCAAGATCGAAGCTAAGAACCTGACCGTGAAAGTCCTCCGTGAGCATCGCTTCGAAAGCTTCACGTAATCCCTTCTGCCTACGTCCTTGGGGCATCAAGTCAATGCCGGAAAGCAATTCTGCCACTACCAATGAAGAGGTCCAGAACTCTTTTCTTGGCAGCGATTGAATCCATGCGGCTACGCGCGGATCAGGGCGTGGTCGCATGACTTCCGAGATGACGTTTGTATCGAGCAGGATCATCAGTCGAAGGTGGGGATCGGTCTAGTAGAAGGCCGGCGCGGCGGAATTTGCAGCTCTACGCCCCCGAAGGCGGCAAATCGCTTGCGAATCGCGGTTCCCAGATCTTCCTCAGGTTCAATGGATATGGGGTTGCTCACCATAAACTCCGAAAGCACTTCCCGCGCCTCCGCTTCCATCGAGCGCCCATTCAGCGCCGCGCGCACCTGTAGCCTGCGCTTGACCGTTTCATCGAGATTACGAATCGTTATGGTCGCCATGAAGCAAGAATAGCCCAATTCCGCATGCATTGCCAGCATTGCTAGCATTGACAGCAATGCTGGCACACCCCTCTCCCCACTCTAGCCGCTTGATATACCCTTGTGCCTCATTTACTTGCGGAAACAATCTCCCTGTGCCATCCATCACTGACCCCCACAAGCGAAGCCAGCCACCATCCACATATGCCTGTATTTGCCTCATGCGGCGAG
>Ga0326727_10013604_pt1 | contig 18029 bp, 13 predicted proteins | sample MB2enrmetagenome_FD_207643 | JGI IMG/M metagenome (GOLD analysis project Ga0326727, IMG submission 207643) | Lab enriched peat soil microbial communities from McLean, Ithaca, NY, United States - MB29MY | ecosystem: Environmental > Terrestrial > Soil > Wetlands > Peat | place: USA: New York...
GAGGCCGATGCGGGGCGCGAAATTCTTGTAGGAATTATTGGCCACATTCCCTCCGAAGGGCGAATTCCCACCGCCGATGATGATGCCGTCGACCGGCGGGCTGCTCACCGGGATGGGCGTCACGAAGTTGCCGTTGGCGGGATTGATGGCGGGAGCGGCCGACCGGCTGTAGAGCGCCGGATCGAAGTTATCCAGCCGCCCTTTGCCGTCGGTCGGCTGCGCGAAGAAACTCCAGCGGACGCCCATATAAAGCGTCAGCCGCGGGCTGAATTTGAAATCGTCCTGCGCGTACGCTTCGTGCTGCCAAGTCCAGATATCGGGAGTGATGTCGGTGGAAGGCTGGCTGAAGGTGGCCACATTGCCTAACAGAAAATTGGCCCAGGATTGCTGGAAGCTGCTGGTCCCGCTGGGAGCGCCGGTGTTGGTGAATCCGAACGCTCCTTGCGGCGTGCCAGGATTGTTTTCCGATTTGTTGTAGCGATTGAAGGTGTAGCCGAATTTGAAGGTGTGGCGGCCTTTTATCCAGTTGAGATTGTCGATGAAGGTCCAGTCGCGGTTGTAGTCGTTATAGGGGCCGTACCCGTTGATGGTCGAGCCGCCGGAGAAGGTCAGGTTGGGGACAACGCCCTGCGTATTGGTGAATGGCAGGGGAGGATTCACGTCCGGCGCATTGACTTTGGCCGTGACCCCGGCGGGCACGGAGAGAATGTCGCGCAGCATGTAGCTGAAGCCGACGTCGTTGATCAGGTTGGGCCGGATCAGGTTTTGGGCGTGGAAGACGAAAGCTTTGCCGGGCGAGTTGGTGTGCGTGACGCAGGTGAAGGGCGAGGCGGAGTTGCAGGTGAACAAGCCGACGGGTTCGGTCGTGGGGATCGCGTCGTTTTCGATTTTGCCCCAGATAGAAAAGTTGTCACTGAAGCGCTGGTCGATTTTGACCAGTTCCTGGCGGAAGTTGAGCAAGGTTCGGTCTTCGAAGAAAGAGGAAGTCGTCGCGGCAGTGGTGGTGCCGGTGGCGAGGGGAAGCTTGCCGAAAACGTCCTTCAGGTAGGTTGCAGCGACCGGGTTGATGAGGCTGGCGGGGTTGGTCGTCACGGGCGAGGAACCCGAGGGGCAAACGACTCCGGACGCGGTGATGCTGGTGAGGCAAATTGGCTGCAGCAAGTTGCCTTGCGCCATGCCTTGTGTGGGCCAAGTGGGATTAAAGGTGACGTACTGGATGATGCGCCGGGCTTCTTCGGAATAGAAGAAGAACGTCTTGTTGCGATCTTTATTGTATTTGCCAAGATATACCGGACCGCCGAAATTGCCGCCGAAATCGTTCCAGCGGACGGGGCTGCCTTTGGCGTGGCAGTCCTCGTAATTGGCCGCAGTGCACGGCGCGGAGGGGTCCGTGGAGTTAACCAGGTTCACCTTGTTGGCGTTATTGGCCCAATTATTGGCGTTCAGAGCGTCGTTGCGGAAGAACTCGAAGAGCGAGCCGTGATAATGGCTGGTTCCGCTGCGCGTCACCACGTTGATCTGGCCGCCGCCCGCGCGGCCGGTATCGGCAGTATAGGAACTGCGCTCGACTTTGAATTCGGCGATGGCGTCGATGGAGGGGAACATGGCCAGCGTGGTGTTACTGCCGCGGTCGATATTGTCGACGCCGTCGACCGTCCAGTTACTGGCGGAGTTGCGCATGCCATTGATGGAGTACGGAATGGAGGTGGTGGTGCCGGTAGCGCCGCTGGCGCCGGGGAAATATTCGTCGACCCCGGTCTGATCGATGACGCCGGGCATCAGGCTGACCAGTTGCGCGAAGTTGCGGGTACCCAACGCCAGTTCCCGCACCTGTGTACCCTCGATGGTAGTGGAGTCAGCCGGCGTGCCGAGTTCCACGGGCGCGCCATTGGCCATCACTTCCACTTTCTCGCTGACCGCGCCAACCTCCATCGTCAGGTTGATCTTGAGCACGTCGTTGACGTTCAGAACGATGCCGCTGCGCTCCGCAACCTTGAAGCCGGACGCTTCCGCCGAGACCGAATAATTTCCGATGGGCAGGAAGGTGGCGGAATACACTCCGCTGGTATCGGTGGTGATGGTGCGGATGATCTGGTTTCGGTCGTTGTTGGTGACGGTGACCTTAGCCTTGGGCACGGCGGCCCCGCTGGGATCGAGCACCGAACCCTCAATGGTGCCGGTGATGTCCTGAGCGAAGACCGGCAGGCAGAGCAAAAAACAAGAACAAGCGAGGCGTCTCATGAGAATTGCAGACATTCTGTCACCCGTGTTACAGAATGTCAACGCCCTTGTAGCGCAGACTTTATTAGTCTGCCCTCGAGCTGCGGAGCAGCCGAAGCTTGCTTGTTGCGCGGAGGACAGGCCATGGAGTTGGATGGCCTGCCCTGCGTGGGAATTAACTGTGCTTGGTCTTGGAGGGATTTTCTACGCGAAGATTATTGACTACCTGGCCGAAGCTCAACCCCGCGCCGCTGGCTCGGATACCTGCGATCTCTTTCTCCATCTCGGTGCTGACCACGCCTTCCAGCGTCACATGTCCGTTGTCTACGATAATGTGAATCGGCGGAACCGGCTGCATGGCATAGCGCGACAGTACCGAATCGTGGAAGATGGCCCGCGCCACCTGCACCCGCAATTGGTCATCCATGCGCGACAGCGGCAGCACCTCCAAGTCATTGGTGACGGTCTTGACTCCCGGGATGCCGGCGACGATCCTGCCGATCTCCGATTTTTTGTACGGTTGGCTCACCTCGCCGGTCAGATCGACGTTCCCACTCTGCACCCGGAAATTGATGTTGTCCCAAATGGTGTAGCGGGGGTACATGCGGATCTCGTGCGTGACCTTCGACGCCAGGTCCGCATCCGGGGAAGCGGGAACCACCGGCGTATCCGCGCTGGCCATTCCGGCCGAGAGCAACGCCGTCAATAGCAGATTGTTTAGCAGATTCTTTTTCATACCTCTTTACTCCTCCTTGCATTTCGAGAGACGCAAGAGAGCTTGCGAGGTATGTAAATATTGTTAAAGCCGCGTGACTACTCGTCCAGATCGCGGAGCGCCGCGCGAAACTGGTCCATCAGAACGTGCACCGCCTGCATGTCGCCCGTCTCCAGTTGCGGCATACGGTCCATGGCTTCCACCGCATGTCGGAAAGCTTCGCGCGCCGATGCCACGACGTGCGACTCCATCGCCACAGTCTCCCTTGCTTCCTGCACTTGCCGCAGTAATCTGACCGCCAGGTCCAGCTCGTTTTTCAGCGACTGCACGGCGACGCCGCGAGCCATCTCGGTTTCATTCCGCTCTTGTGCCATGCCCACACTCCCGGTCCCCGCGGGCTAAACGCTCACTCGTAAAAACACATTTTAATTGCAATGTTACTGCAAAGGCCTAGGGAAGTATATGCTTTATCTATGAGAATTTCTCGACGTGATCTTCTATCGGGAATGGCCGCGGCCTCCGCGCTTCCGGCAGGCGCGATGCAGGCTCAGGGCAGCGGGAGCAAGAAACTGAATTTCATCCATATCGGCGTCGACACCTGGGGGTTTGATTGGGTCGGCGCATTAGGCAACACGTTTGTTCGCACCCCCAGCGTCGACCGGTTGCTCGCCCGGTCGGCGGTATTCGAGGATTGTTATCCGGAAGTCTTACCGACTATCTGCTGCAGACGGTCGATTTATACCGGCCGGCGGATTTTTCCCTCCGACCTGATTGAACAACCCGACGACCAGGTCAAGATTCGCGGCTGGCATCAGATGTATGCCGAAGACGTCACCCTTTCCGAATGCCTGCGCAAGGCCGGCTACACCACCGCCATCGTCTCGGACCTCTATCACCAGTTCAAGCCGGACAAGAATTTCCATCGCGGCTTCGACTCCTGGCGCTGGATTCGCGGGCAGGAAGCCGATAAGTATGAAACCGGACCCCGTTCGGCTATTCGTCTTGCCGACTATGCCCATCCCTCGCAAGCCAATCGGCTGGAGCCGCGCGGCCCCAACATGCAGTACCTCCTGAACCGCCGGAGCTTCAAAACCGAAGACGATTACTTCGCGGCTCGGACGTTCCGCGAGGCGCGCGAGTGGCTGAGCAACAACGCACAGGACAATCAGCCTTTTTATCTGCATATCGAGTCGTTTTCCCCCCATGAATATTGGGATCCGCCGGAGGACTATTACCGGCTTTACATGAAAAGCGATTACCGGGGGCCGAAACTCATCTGGCCGCCCGACGCGACCGCGCTGACCCCGGTGGAATTCGAACATGCGCGCGCCCTCTATGCCGGACTGGTGACATTTGTCGATAAGCAGATCGGCAAGCTGCTCGATCACGTGGAACGGCTGGGCCTGACCTCGACTCTCATCACCCTGATTGCCGACCACGGAACTATGATGGGCGAGCAGGGCCAGATTCACAAAGGCGAGACCCGCATCCGTCGCCAGGTGACGCGCGTTCCGTTTGCCATCTATCATCCGGGCTCGAATTTCGATGGTCGCCGTGTGAAGGGCTACGTACAGCACACCGACCTGATGCCCACGGTCCTCGACTACCTCGGTGTCGAAGCGCCGGCACGCGTCACGGGAATCAGCCGGCGAAGCATGATGGAATCCGGCGCCCGGTCCAATTTCGACAGCGTGGTGACGGGCTGGGGCGAGCATGCTTCGCTTCGCACTCCGGAGTGGAACTGCATTCTGCGCTGGAGCCCCGGACCGAAGTTCGAGCAGCTCTACGATTTGAAAAAGGATCCCCTCGAGCTGAAAAACGTGGCCGCGGAGAATCCAGCCGTGATCGCACATATGAAACAGCGGCTTCAGGAATACGTCGCCGGAGGCTGGGAGATTACCCGCGGCAGCTTCGCCAAAAAAATGGCGTAGGACACCTTCCCCCAATTCGTGTTGGCCCGATGTTTGCGGTACTGGCCGAAATGGAACACCCTGGTGGTTGGTGTAGTATCCTTTTTGCACACGTATTGCCGCCTGATTTCCGTCGTTGATTGAAAATACGAGATTTATAATTTGGCGTGCAGATTGCTACTGGAAGGGCGTGATTAGAATCGACAAACTCAAGGCCGGTGACCCGCTCGATACCCCTCCAGTAAGTTTCCTCTAGATTTCCTCAAACATCTGCCCGTTGCCTCTTCAAAAACTCCGGCCTTGAGCTTGAAACTCCCCACCGGAGTGCTCTCTCCTTTCCCGCTCTGACGCTTACATTGATTGCCCGCGCCTGCTCGCGGCGATACGCTCCCGGTCGGCGACGCGGGGGGCGACACGAAAATGGAATCCCTGGCATTATGTGGGACGGGCTGGCAACTTAATGCCACTGGTTGCTTGTGGGGCAGCTTGGCAAGCTGCGCGCCGGGCCCGGAGGGCACACCCCTTACCCGCGCTCGTTGGGCCGATTGCCTATCGGCCGCAGCTTACCAGGCTGCCCCACCATAGCGCTCCTCGGCCTTGCGTACACCTACGCTCGGACGCAGGCCGTTTTGTTGATGAATTGCGTCGGCATCCATTTCTGTGTCGCGCACCCCGACGCGGGTGGATTATGTGAGGCGGAAGGTGTCATGATGTATCGTTGAGGATCCCCATGGAACTCGAGAGCAGTTACCAATTGCTGGGAGTTATGCGCGATGACGGCATTCGCACCTATCGTGCGGTGGACAACGCATCCGGCCAGGAACTTCAGGTACATCTGTTCACCAAGCCGGATTCGGACTCGGATCGGGCGCTGTTCAAAGCCATCCGCGCGCTGCCTGTCAGCAAGCGGAGGGAACTGCTGGAGATCGGGATGGAAGGCGATCTGCCTTACATCGTGACGGAAAAGCTGCCGGACAACTCCACCGCGCGTGAGTGGCTGACGAAATTTGCGGGCATACCTGCGAAACCGGTGGATTCGGTGTTTTTGGCGGGAACCTGGAAGACCGGAACGCCCATACCCGAAGAGCTGCGCAGAGCGTCGCACGCCGCGGCGCCGCCGTCCCCGGCCATTATCAAACCAGCGGAACTCTCGCCCGACTACACCCGGGTGATGCGCATACCTAAGGTTGAACGCGCAGCCCCCGCGGAGGTCGTTGCCCCCAAACCCAAGCCGGAACCCGCGCCAGTATTGCCCGTCGAGCCCCCGCCGGTGGTCCCCGCGGCTCCAGCACCCGACGAGTTTTCGCGCTTATTCGGCAGTGCTCCGCCGCCTCCGCCGGTCGTGTCCGCCCCCGTCATTCCGCAGCCCGTACCGCCGTTGCCCGTGGAAGCGGTGGCGCCTAAGCCTGAGCTGGTCCCACCCGTGCAGGCGCCGGTTGAGCAACCGGATGAGTTTTCGCGCTTGTTCGGCAGTGCTCCAGCTTCGCCGCCGGTTGCGTCCGCCCCCGTTATTTCAGAACCTCCGCCGCCCCCCGTGGAAGCGGTTGTGCCCAAGCCTGAGCCGGTCTCCTCACCCGTGCATCCTCCGGCCGAAGAACCGGACGAGTTTTCGCGACTGTTCGTCAACGCTCCAGCGGCTCCGCCGGTAGCCGCTGCTCCCCAAGCCAAGGAGCCGGGCGAATTCACACGTATGTTTCTGGCGGCCGAGCCTCCGGAGAGTTCGCCTGGCCCAGGGCCATCCGCATCCGGAGACGAACCCGGGGAGTTTACCCGCATGTTCCTCGCCGGAAAGGCCCCATCGCCGCCCCAGCCCCAGCCCGTGAACACGGTTCAGCCGCCGCGGGCTCCGCTCCAGAGCGAAGCGCCGCCTCAACAGGCGGCTCTTTTGTACCAGGCAGTTGAGCCGCCGGCGCCACCACCAGCGCTGCAGGCTAACACGCCTCCGGCTGTACAACCACCTCCGGTGCAGCCGTCTCCTGATGGACCTACTCGTCTTTTTCAAGCTGTTACGCCTTCATCACCACCGCCATCCGAGCCGCCGCCCCCGGTGCAGCCGGTAAAGGAGCCCGGCGAATTCACACGCATGTTTCCGCCTGTCGAACCCTCGGGTTCGCCCCTGCCGCCGGGAACGGCTTCCCAGTCTCCCGCCCCACCCGCCAAGGCCGGGCCGAGCGAGTTCACGCGATTTTTCCAATCTCCCATGTATCCATCGCAGCCCGGCAAGCAAAGGATGCCATCCTCGACCTCGACGCCGGGGCCGCAACAGGTTAGCCGGCCGTCCGCGCAACCGAGCGAGTTCACGCAGATGTTCGGCAATCCCAATCAGCCTCCCTCTGCTCCGCCGCCCGCTTCCGGCAGTGGCGGCTCAGCCACTGGGCTATTCTCCTTGGGAAAGTCATCCGCTCCTCGCCCCCAGCCGCCGCCCAACGGCGGAGTCTCCGGTCCCGGTGAATTCACGCGCATGATGTCCGCCTCCGCCGCGCCTACCCTGGGCCAGCCGCCCGCCGCGGGGAAAGCGCCCCAGCAGCCGGCCAAGGTCCCGGCCAACTCCAATGTCCTGCTGTATGTGGCCGGTGGCGCCGTACTGGTTGCGATCATCCTCATCATCGTGTTCTTTTTTCTGCGCCATTAGCGGTTGCCGTCACCCAACTAGTGGCGAAACCGAGGCGAAGTTCTCAGGATTAAAGCGGCCGGCCAAAGGCCCCTGCTTCTGCGTGGACGCCGTAGAAGCACGCTTGACTCGCTGGCTTATGCTCTTCACGTACTTCTCATAGTCCGTGAACAGAATGTTGTTCGTGAACTGGAAGACCTCCATGCCATGAGGGTGATTGAGTTGTCGTAATGACCCGCGAAACAGCAGCCGGTCAAAACAGGAAACGATGCCCTGAATCTTGTCTTTGAATCGAGCGGTAAACTGTTGCATTGGCGTTCTCCTTGTGTGAGTTACTGGCCTTGGAAACTTCCACCAACATACCCTCCGGGAACGCCATAAACTACTTGCCGCTTGCCGCTATACGAAGTAGGCGTTTGACCTGTGTTAACTTCTTCCACAGGCTGCCAGTGCACGAGCTGTTCCACTACATCGAAGCGCCGCACCGATGCTCCTATCTGCCGCTGGAGACGGCTTCGCTCGAAATTCACGGGATCGCTGCGATGTCGCCTTCTGAATACGCGGAGTTGCTGGCGCGGGGATATCGACGCTTCGGTTGGCAGGTGTTCCGGCCCGCTTGTCCGCACTGCTCCAAGTGCCGCAGCGTGCGCATTCCGGTGCGGCAGTTCCAGTTGAGAGCGAGCGAGCGGCGCGTGCTGCGGCGCAATGAACGCATCCGCGCCGAATTGCATCCGTTGTTCGTGTCGCGCGAGCACATCGCGCTCTACAACCAGTGGCACCGCTTCATGCATCAGCATCGCGGATGGCCCATGCAGCACATCGACGCGGAGACTTATCGCGCGGAGTTCCTCTCGGGCGCGGCGGATTGCGGGCGGCAGTGGCTTTATTTCGACAACGATCGGCTGGTGGGCATCGCGTTGATGGATGAAGTGCCGGGCGCGATTTCGCTGGTTTATTTTTTCTACGATCCCGGATGGCGCGCCGATTCTCCCGGCAACTTCTCGATTCTCAACCAGATTCTTTACGCCCAATCCGCCGCGATCGACTATGCGTATCTCGGCTATTGGATTGAGGAATGCCAGTCGATGAAGTACAAAGGACGATTTGGTCCGAAAGAAATTTTGGAGAAGTATCCGGCGGAGGAGGAAGCGCCGGTGTGGACCCGAGAGATAATCTGAAGCAAATGAGATTATTGCTGGGATTTGCAATCTGCCTGTCGCTATGGGGCCAGGACGGTCCCGCGCGGCCCAAGGTTTTGGGCGTAGCGCACTACTCGATTTTTGTCAGCGACCTCGACAAGGCGCGCGCGTTTTACGAAGATTTCCTCGGCTATCAGGAGGCCTTCACCCTGCCCAAGCCCGATGGCACGGTGCAGATGGCGTTTATCAAAATCAACGACCGGCAGTACCTGGAACTGGTGAACCAGCCGAATAAAGGTGAAGGCCAGTTGAACCATCTGGGCCTGTACACGGATGATGTCGAGCGCATGCGCCAATACCTGGGCTCGCGCGGGGTGAAGGTGCCGGAGCAGGTGGCGACGAACCGCATCGGTAACCGGAAAATTTCAGTGGTCGATCCGGACGGCCATACGGTGGAGATCGTCCAATACATGCCCGATAGCTGGACGGGCAAAGACACCGGTAAGCATATGCCCGCGACGCGCATTTCAGAACAGATGATGCACGCCGGGATATTGGTAGGCAATCTGGATGCGGCGGCGGCGTTTTATGGCGGGATTCTGGGCTGCCACGAGACGTGGCGCGGCAATGGTGTGAACAGCCAGACGCTGAACTGGGTCAATATGCGGGTACCCGATGGTGTGAATCACGTGGAGTTTATGCTGTATAAAGATCTGCCGCCGCCGGACCGCCGCGGCAGTCCGCATCACATCTGCCTGGTGGTGCCGGATATCGAAAAAGCCGTGGCGACACTCGAAGCGCGTCCGGCGCGGAAGGGCTACGCGCGGCAGATGAAGATCAATCTGGGGGTAGACAACAAGCGTCAGGTGGGGCTGTTCGATCCAGACGGCACGCGCGTCGAGATGATGGAAATCGATCCGGTGGGCGGCAAAGCTGCGCCTTCTTCCACTCTTCCACCGCCGAGCCGCTAGCCGCGGGGCCTTGCTCGCGGTCCAAGGTGCGCGCTGACTGGGGCGTGTCGCCGCGGGCGGGCGTCACAGTTCATGGAGATGAGGTAAGAATGCATCGTCGCAATTTTATGTTGAGTGCCGGGCTCGCGGCTGCCAGCGCCGCTGCCCAGGAGAGCGTGGAGAGCGCTACGCCTGCACAGGGTCCGGCGCTGGTGCTCAGCCAGGTGGGCTTTCTTCCGCGGTCGCGCAAGACTGTGATCTATCGGATGAATGGCGTGGATAACCCTCCGGAGAGTTTCACGGTGAGAGATGTGGGTGGTCCGCCGCGGCCGCTGACGCGTCCCCTGGCGCCAGCGCCGGGCGATGTTCCCAATTGCCTGGTGGGAGATTTCAGCGAGATCGAGCGCGAGGGGTATTACCAGATCACGGCGGGTGCGGAACGGAGCGCTCCGTTTTTCGTGCGTCCCGACGCCTGGCGGCGCACGTTGTGGAAGCCGGTGAGCTATCATCACGCCCAACGCTGCGGCGTGGCTGTGCCCAATGTGCATCCGGCGTGCCACCTGGATGATGCGCGGCGGCGCGATACCGGCGAGCACGTGGATGTCACCGGCGGATGGCACGATGCGGGCGACCTGCGCAAATGGATGGATGCCACCATGATGGCGGCCTTCGGGCTGCTGCGCATCGCGCGTCATCTCGGAGAGAATTGGGATCCGGCTGGCGCGGGTCTCGGCGTGCTGCTGGACGAGGTGCGCTGGGGCAATCGCTATTTCCTCAAGATGCAGGATAAAGATGGCCGCGTGTTTGCGGACACGGCCGGTGGCGTCAACGGAGATAACAGCGACAATCACTGGACGGACAATCAGGTCGGCACGGCTGACGATCGCTACATCAATCCCGCCAAGCCGGCCCAGGTGCAGGCGATGTTCGTGGCGTTGCAGGCCATGGTGGCGCAGGCGTTCGCGAAAAGCGATCATGCTTACGCGCAAGCCTGCCTGGCCGCGGGTGTGCGCTGCTGGGAGAATACCGAACATCCCAAGGCCACGCGCGATTTGAGTTGGCGCGTGCTGGCCGCCGTGGAACTCGATCGCGCAACGCATGACGCGAAGTACGCGGCTGAGGCGGTGAAGCTGGGCGAGTCGCTGGCTGCGCTGCAGGTTGCGGAGTACAGCGGGTCGCAGAAGCTGGTTCGCGGCTATTGGGGCACGGGCGGCACGCATTCAGCGCCGTATTGGGAGCCGGTCTATTCGGCCATGCCGGCGATTGCGATGCTGGAGTTGGCGGCGGAGTCTCCAAGGGTCTCGCGCTGGCGCGACGCGGTGCGGCTTTATCTCGATGAATATGTCATGCCGATGAGCCGGCGCTCGGTTTACGGCGTGATGCCGCTCGGATTGTTTCCCGGCTCGCCCACGCAGGAGATTTATCGTCCGCTTGCGGGCGAATTGACGTACCGCTATTTCATGCCGACGCGCCAGCGCTCCTGGTGGCTGGGCGTGACCTCGCATCTGGAATCGCACGCGGTGGTGCTGGGCGCTGCCGCCAAAGTGTTCAAAAAGCCTGAATATCGCGATGCGGCCTACCGGCAGATGGAATGGGTGATGGGCAACAATCCGTTCGGGGCTTGTCTGATGACCGGCGAGGGATGGCGCAATTCTTTTCCCTATTCGCGTTTCGTGGGGCCGCTGATTGGAGGCATCGTCAACGGTATCGCGGGGAATGCGGACGATGTGCCGATCCTCGAGATGGAATACGGCAATGACTGGCGCACCGGCGAATATTGGACGCCGCACGTGGCGTTTTATCTGTGGGCGATGTCTCAATTGGAGGCGTAATTGACCAAATGGTGGCTATTTTTTAGCGCGGTTCTGGCGTACGCGCAAGGAACCGTGCCGACGTTCCGGCAGGGCTCGTACACGCTGCTAGGCCGCGACCCGGCGCAGGGCGGCATCACGACCATTCCGACAGTGCTGGTGCCCGTCACGCTTTCGTTCAACGGGAAGGATTTTGCGATAGACCCGCGGGGGGTGCTGCGTTCGCCGGTGTTTTTGCGTTACGCCTTCGCTGGCGGCAGGACGCAGTATGTCGACGCCATGCTGCGCGCCACGTTTCCCAAAGCCGACGCGTGGCACACGTTGCTCGGCAAGCCGGTGATCAAGCCGGTGAAGATCAATGTGCCGGTCGGATATGGGTATGTTCTGCATTCGGAGAAGAGCGGCCGATCTTTGGGCGTGGCCGATGTCGAGTTCGTGCAGAAGGAGCTGTTTAAGCAGGTCTCAAGGCAGGATGGCAGCCTGGTCATCGCGGTGACGCAGAACGTCACGTATTACGCCGATGGCGATGCCACCATCTGTTGTTCCTGGGGAACACACGGGCTCGATTCCGCCACCGGCAATTCGTTTGTCCTGGCATCGTATCTCGATCACGCGCCTTCCGTGGTGGAAGACGCGGATGTACAGCCGCTCACCGAGCAACTGGCGGAATTCGTCAATGATCCTTTGCGCAACAACGCGTTTTCCCCATGGATGCGGCAAAACGCGTGCGGCGGGACCGGTGCAGGCTCGCGATATTTTCTGCTCGAGCCTACGGACATCAATCCGAAGAACAATATTCCCGCGTCGAAGGCGTTTGCCGCGGGAAGCTATCATCTGCAGAACGTGGCTCTGTTGCCCTGGTACACCGGGAGCCCGGGTGCGTATAGTTTTCCCGATGCGCGGGCGCTGAGCGAATCCGCCAAGCCGTGCCCGCCGCGCGGCAGACGTACGGGCGAAGCCCCAACGGTTGCGGCGATGGCGAGAAGCGGCGCGCCGAATGGTCACCGGCTCATCGGTTATTGGGCGGGTTACGGGGGCTCGGGTTCGACGTTTCCGCTGCGCGAAGTCTCGCCGCAGTGGGACGTCGTGATCGTGGCGTTTGCTACGCCCGATAAGAGCGCGCCTGAAGGGACCATGCAGTTCCACACGCCGGCCGGCCTCGATACCGCGCAGTTCAAAAGCGACATCGCTTATTTGCAGAGTCAGGGCAGGAAGGTGATGATTTCCCTGGGCGGCGGAGGACAGCACTTCACGCTGGCCGATGCGCGGCGCGTGCCCAATTTCGTCAGTTCGGTCACCCGCATCGTCAGCGAGTTTGGCTTCGACGGCATCGATATCGATTTCGAAAGCCCGTCTCTTTCGATTGATCCGGGAGATAGCGATTTCCGGCATCCCACCACGCCATCCATCGTGAATCTGATAGCCGCGCTACGGCAACTGCACGATCATTTCGGCGCGGGCTTCATGATCAGCCTGGTGCCGGAAGGTACACAGATCCCGGCCGGCTATCCAAGTTATGGCGGACAGTTCGGCTCGTATCTGCCGATCACTTACGCCGTTCGCGACATTCTTAGCTTTATCGATGTGCAGGATTACAACACGCCGCCGCTCGAGGGATTGGATGGCGAGATCTATCAGGCCGGGACGGTGGATTATCATGCGGCGATGACGGAGCTTCTGCTGCATGGCTTCAATGGCTTTCCGGCGATGCCCGCGGACAAAGTTGCGGTCGGCTTCCTCACCGGGGATACAACGCCGGAAATTGTCGCGCAGGCGATGGATTACCTGATTACAGGCAAGGCTCCGGCAGGCGCGAGGTACAGGCTGCGGGAGGCTGGCGGCTACCCCGGGCTGATTGGCGCGATGTTTTGGACGATCGACGCCGACCGGCGGGGCGGCTACAGTTTTTCGAATGTGGTTGGGCCTCAGTTGCGCGGGTATTCGAACAAATAGCGGCGAATTCACGCGGATGTATCTCCAGCGGCAGAGCAGGCGGAAACGCCTACTCCACAACGAATCAATCGATTGCGAGCGGTCCGTGATGGTTTCCGCGCTTGCGCTCCGCGGCCGGGCAGACCACACAAGGCGATGGTCTGCCCCTCGGAGGGTTGCTATCTGACGACTCTCCACTGCCTGCAACGCCCACCCGCGGCGACGCGGCGCAGTCGGCGACTTTTGGACCGCGAGCGAGGCCCCGCGGTCAGCGACTGACAACTGAAAACTTGCGGCTTGCCGTCACCGGGTGAGGGATTCGCGGTGTGCCTGCTCATTCATTCTGGTGGGAGGCTGTCTTCGGGATAAGGCTTCGCGCCAGGCTTGGCGGAGGGCCCGCTGCGCGGCCTTATTGCCCGCGAGGGCGCGGTTCTTCAGCCGGCCGATAGCTTCGCGCCAGAGTTGGGGAAAAATGTCGCCGGTGACCCGTACCAGGAAGCGCAGGTAGTTGCGTTCGACGAGATAGTCCAGATAATCGGGCGTGAAATAGCGGCTGGTGGTGGCGCGATGACGATGCTCCACCTGGGCGTCCGCGCAGAAGACCGTCGGCCAGCCTCTCTGCCAGGCACGATAGCCGATATCCAGATCCTCGACGTAGGCGGGACGATACGCTTCATCGAATCCACCCAACTCACACAGCTTGCGCGCATCGTACATGGAGCAGCCGCCGCTGCCGTACAGGACCAGTGTCCCGTCTTCGCCAGGTGCAGGTTCGGCGCAATAGATGGGGAATTCGTCATCCGGCTGCTTGCGCCAGAAACACAGGCCGGTTTCTTCGCGGCGCTGTCCGGGCGGGAAAAAGATCTGGGCAGTTGCGCAGAACAGTTCAGGCGTACGATCGAAGGCGCTTCTTAGGGCCGCGAAGAAGCCGGGCTTGATCTGCATATCGTTATTCAGCAATACCGTGTGGGAATAATGCGCGGCTTCGATGCCGCGATTGACGGCGGCGGAAAAGGAGAGTGGCTGGGCGCTTGAATCCAGGCGGATCGCCGGATATTCCTTGGCGAGGAACGGCGCAGTTCCATCGGTTGAGCCGTTATCCACCACGATGACCTCGGCAGTGTGCGCCGTCAGATCGGCGAGCGTTGCGGGAAGCATGGACGCGAGCAAATCGCGTCCGTCGCGGGAGGGGATGACGACGGAGATGCCGGGCTTGAATTCGCGCGGCGGGAGACGGCGGCCGGCCCGCGTGGGCGAGCGGCGTCCGGCACAGAAGATGGCGGCGGATGCCAGGGCATTCCACCAAATGACCCCGCGCCGCCGCTGGCGCCAGCGCCACCGCACATGACGCCATAGGACGCCCGCGCTGCGCAACGGGAAATGATCGAGGTGGTCATTGTAGATGCGGAGATCGCGGCCGGCTAGCGAAAGCCCGGCCATGCGCATGCGCCACTCGCTCCCCTGCCGCGTGGCGTGAATGGCCGCGCCGGCGAGGAGGCGGCCGGCAATGGCCTTGCGGCATGCGGCGATGATTGCGCCGGTCCCCTGACCTGCGCGGACCTCGATCCACTCACCGCGGCGGGGGCGTTGCCGCGAAACCACCAGCAAGACCGCCTCAGGATTCGATTCCGCAACGCGGTCGATGAAGTCCGCCGCGGCCGATGGAGGGCTGGTAGCAAACGCGAGGTAGACCGGCCGGTTCAAATAAGAGCGCCCAGCGGCGGCAGCACGCGCGCGTGCCACATGTGCAGCGCCTGAATGGCGAAGGCCGTCGACACCGGATTGATGTGCGGGATCAACTGGCCGTCTAGGGTTCCGAAACTGAATCCGCCATCGATGCGCGGATCATCGGAGGTCATCTGGAATGTCACCAAAGTTTCCGCTTCGTGCCGCGCGGCCTCGGTATCGAGCGGCAGCGTTCCCGCGCCCCACAAGCGCACGCGAAGGAGTTGCGCGTACACATCCGAGCGGGCAAACACGGGTGAAATCTCGCGCAGCAGCGAACTCACGCGCGCGATGCCATCGGCGAAGGCCAGCGCGCAACGATCGTCGTCGAGGTGCGAGAGAAGTGATTCCAGGAAATAGCTGAAGGCGTGGAGGCGATCCATGACGCGCTGCGGCGTAGGATTGCCTGGGAGGAAACTCGCGCAATCGTCGAGCGAGCGCTCCAGATGCTGTTGGTAAGCGCGGCTGAATTCGCGGTCGCCGGTGATGGCGGCCAGTTCGCGCCAGGCCAACGCGGCTTTTAGCTGATAGCATCCCGGATTGCGGCTCCAGCGCCAGTCACGTGCGAGAGGAGTTTTGGCGGGGAGGGTGAGGATGGGATGAATTTCGCTGGCGGTAGCGAAGTCGCGAAGCATGGCGCGCCCGCACTCCACGGCCCGCGTCAGCAGGAATTCTTCGCGGGTTTCGCGCCACACGGCGAGGAGACCGCGCACGATAATGCCGCAATCGAAAAAGTAGAGCATCGATTCCGCTTCGGGGCCGTGCTCGAACGGCATATTTTGCAGGTCGGGATCCCAGGCGTCGCGGGCCAGAAAATGCGCGGCGCGGCGGGCGTGTTCTTGAAATGCGGGGTCTCCGGTGGCGGTATAGAGGTACTGGAAGGTGCTCGCTGCGTACCCGGTGATTTCCGTGGAGATGGCGCAATGGCGTTCGAGATCGGCGCGGTAGAAGCGGGCGACGCCGCCGCCGGGAGACTGAATGCCGGATTCGAGAAGCCATTTGCCGGCGCGAGTGAGAGGTTCGAGTTTTAGCTGTTGTTGGCTGAGGGAAGCGGCTTTCATCTTTTCTTGTCGATACGAAAATCGTCGAAATAGGCGACGGTGTCGGCCTTGGTCCAGAGTCCGCTGCGTCCGGGCGTCTTGGGCCAGCGATCGATCGCGTCGAAGACCTTACGATGATTGAAATACACGGTCACCTGATCTCCCCTGTATGTTACACGCATCAGGTTCCAATCGCCAATTCTGATGGCATGCAGAACGCCTACGGGGCCGGCCGGCGATCCCTTTACGGGAAGGGGAACGAGGTGCGCATCGGCCACGCGGAACAGGGCGATGTTGTGTTCGCGGGCGCTGGCGCGGACCAGATAGTAGTTGTTGGCATCGGCCGCGCGGAAGACCACGCCGGCGTCCTGACCGTCCCGGCCCGAGATGATCTTCAGCTTCACGCTGACATCGCCATCGAGGCAGGTAACCTTATCGAAGAGGCACAGGGGAAAGCTGAATCTGGGGGCATCCTTGGAGTCCTGCGCAAGCACATTGGGGCGGCTGGGCGCGTTGGGATCGTGCAGGACGATCCAACGAGGAGGGGCTCCAGGGTTCGTCAGCGAGGATGTCCAACCGGCCGGCGGTTCGCCGGGTTGGGTGGAATCGAAGTTGATATTGACTGCCGAAAAGAAGGACAGGTTTAGCGCCGCCAGCAGCGCAGTTGTTGTCTTCACCCGTGCACCCGAACACCCGTCATACTTCCAGTTTAAACCTGCGACTGATGGTTGAATGTCGCGACGGAAGGTTTCCCAAGTCTCCCGGTATTGCGATATAGTTTGTAGGAATTTGATTTAAGGAGAGATATGGACAGACGAAGATATGTGCTTGCGGCCATGTTACTGGCTGCCTGCTCAGCGCCGAAGCCCCCGGAAGAGAGCAGTGCCAAGCAGGAGGGTGCACCGCCTGGGGTGGGCTCGATTGTGCGCCTTGATCCCGCGATGGACGCTCTCGTACCGCCCTCCGCCAAGATTGAGAAGCTGGCCGGAGGCTTTGGATTTACGGAGGGTCCCTTGTGGTTTCCAGAGGGCTATCTTTGGTTCAGCGATGTCACCGGCAACGTCGTCCGGCAATGGGGACCGGACGGCCAAATCACGGAAATTCTGCGGCCGGGCGGCGGCGAAAACAAGACGGCGCCGGCGGGATCGTTCATCGGTCCGAACGGCATGATCCACGGCAAGGACGGGGTCGTTTTGCTGTGCCAGCACACTAACCGGCAGATCGTGCAGATCGCCAAGGACCATTCGGTAACGAAGTTCCTCGACCGGTATCAGGGTAAGCGATTCAACAGTCCGAACGACCTGGTCTATAAGTCGGATGGCGCACTGTACTTCACCGATCCTCCTTACGGTCTGCTCAAACAAGACGACGACCCGGCGAAGGAACTCAAATTCAACGCAGTCTTCCGCTACGCCAACGGCAAACTTCAGCCGGTGATCACGGATCTGACGCGTCCCAACGGCATCGCGTTCTCGCCGGATGAAAAGATTCTGTATATCTCAAATTCCGAAAAGAACAAAGTCTGGATGGCATATGATGTGCGGCCTGACGGAACTGTGGGCAAGGGCCGGCTGTTCTTCGACGTGACGGCGGAAAAGGAACCCGGTAACCCAGACGGGATGAAACTGGACACGCAAGGCAATATCTACGCCGCGGGACCTGCCGGAATATGGGTCTTCTCGCCGCAAGGGAAGCATCTTGGCACGATCAAGCCTGGCGAGACACCCGCCAACTGCAATTGGGGCGATGACGGAAAGACGCTGTACATTACCGCGCAAACCGGTTTATACCGGATCAAGTTAGCGGCGCAGGGCCAGAAAGCTTTGTATTGAGGAACCGACCATGAAACGAAGAGATTGTCTGAAAGGCATGATTGCCGGCGGGGCCGCATTTAGCGCCGTCTCCGCCTTTTCCGCCGCGGCACACCCCATTGTGCTGGAGGTGGATCTGTCCGTTGATCCGGCTCGCGAAAAAGA
>Ga0326727_10013605_pt1 | contig 18028 bp, 7 predicted proteins | sample MB2enrmetagenome_FD_207643 | JGI IMG/M metagenome (GOLD analysis project Ga0326727, IMG submission 207643) | Lab enriched peat soil microbial communities from McLean, Ithaca, NY, United States - MB29MY | ecosystem: Environmental > Terrestrial > Soil > Wetlands > Peat | place: USA: New York...
TGGCGACCTCGCTGAAGGGAACCGCCGGGGCCGCGGAACGGATGCGGATTCAGGACAACGGCTACGTTGGGATCGGCACCACCGCGGCCAGTGTTCCGATCGACCAGATGCTGACGGTCGCCGGCTCCGTACACCTGACGGCCAGCGGCAGCGGCATCGTCTTTCCGGATAGCAGCACGCTCAACTCGGCAAACAGCGTGGTTGTCACCGGCTCGCCCATGAGTGGAGAGGTGACGATCAATGACACAAGCACGAAGCAGGGTGCTGATGCTCTCACGGTCACCACGGCTGCGCCGCGCGGTTCGGCGATTGTCGGCATCTCGAAGGATTCGTCCGAGACTGGCTACGGCGTCTCGGCGGAGGGCCAGAACGGAGCCGGCGGTCTTCGCGCCACCTCGGATTACGGCTTAGCCCTCGTCGTCGACGGAGTGGACGGCTCCTACGGCGATGCCTTGATTACAGGGCTGATCGAGAATGGCAATGAGGTGATCGGCGCGCCCGTCGATAACGGGTGCGTGGGTTGCTCCGCGCCCCCTCCGCCGTACATGGGCATGGTGGTCCGACGCTTCGTCAGCGATCCCAGCAATCAGCAATTCACGCCGGTTGTGGCATATGTGCTGGTTGACAACACGAACACCTCAGCTCCTCTGGGCGTATCGCTGAAGCGTGAGACCACGACCGCAAGTGGCAGCCAGGTTGCGACTGCCGATGGCTTTGCACTGGTGCCGGACACTGGCATCAGTTCCAGCATCAATATCAACTATGCCTGCCAGGGGTTCGATTCCACTGGAGCCGCAAAGAATGCTTTCGGCAACTTCAATGCCGCAACAGTGCTCAACTCGCCGGGCTATGCCGAGATCTATCCCAGCGGCGGCGGGGTCATGTTCTTCCACTGCATCTTCGGACGCGCTTACGATGCAGCCAGCATGACGGAGGTGAGCGCAACCAGGTACAGCAGCAGCAGCTCTTCGTGGATGGGCACAATCATCTCCGATACCAACCAGTAGCCGCAGACAATCATGAGATCGGCGATGCCCGCGAAATCGAACGCGGGCATTTTTCTTGCTTTGTAGACATCGAGCTCCGCCGGAAATATCCCGCGGTCAATCTCCTGCTTGAGATTGCCGTTCACTATGTTGAACCTATTGATTTCAGGTGATTTGGTGGACCTGGTCGGGATCGAACCGACGACCTCTTCCATGCCATGGAGACGGAAAGGCTGCCGGAGATTTGTTTTCAGTGGGTTAGGAACCGGAGGATTGGCCAAAAACCAGTACGTTGGGCGATATTTCCGGCCAATTTCCGGCCAAACGTGAACAATTCAACCGAGCTGCATGGGCGGGGCTTCTGTAGCTCGCGGCCTTCGTTGACCGCCTTCAGGTTCCGGCGACAGGATTGTTTTTGACCCCCTGGTCCCGAATTGCGGTAGGGCGTCTAAAATCAGTAGATTACCCTCCAGGACTTCTAGGCCAGAGGAAACCCCTCCGGCGTGATCACCAGAGCAATCACCACTTGCTTGCAGTCGAACCGATGGTCCCGGCTGTAGCCATAGCGGGCTTTCGGAATCTGTTCCCCTTGACCCTCAATGTAGGTGCTGGTCAAGTCATGCAACAAGACATCGAACTCAGAGCCGAACAGAGCTTGTTTACGGTCATCAGGAGAACAAATGGTAATCACCCCTCCCGATGGCCATTCGGAAACGAGGAATAGTGGCTTATTAGTTAATTCCTAAAAATTGTAAGCTCATGTACCATAAGGTGAATCTAGCGCGCATGCGCCATTTTGTATTTGGCCATCTATCGGGAATCAGGAAATGGACGAATCTCCAAACGGGAAGCTGCGCCCCAGAGTTGCAGGTTCCGAGGGAGGCCCGTCTTTTATCGACGTGTTTGCCGGGTGTGGCGGTCTCTCGCTTGGTTTGTCCAATGCGGGATGGAAGGGTCGATTCGCAATAGAAAAGAATGCAGATGCATTCGGGACGCTCGCCGAGAACCTTGTCAGTGACCACGCCAGCAGGTTTACTTGGCCCGACTGGCTTCCCAAGCGCCAATTGACCACATCTACCCTCCTGAAAAAATACGGCTACCAGCTCTCGCAACTCGAAGGCAAGGTGACACTTATGGCCGGTGGGCCGCCATGCCAGGGTTTCTCTCTCGCTGGGCGGCGGCTACACTCTGATCCTCGCAACTCCCTCTTTCGCCAATACCTCAAGATAGTTCAAAGGGTGAAGCCCACTTTTCTCGTTCTGGAGAACGTTCAGGGGTTCGCCTTTCCATTCAGGAAGAATCCGAAAGGGCATGGTGCTACTTTGCCCTATTCGAGCATGGTGACCGAACGGCTTAAGCAACTCGGGTATGTGGTTTTTTCGGAACTAGTGAGTCTCAGCGATTATGGCGTACCGCAGACGAGAAGGCGATTCATATTGATCGCAATCTTGGAAGGTAGCCCCGCGTTGGACAAACTTAACGGTGATTCGCCTTTCGATCTTTTACGTGAACGCCGGGCAGCCCTCTTGCAAGCGAAGGGTTTGCGAATTGATTCTCCTGTTTCAGTAAAGGAAGCGATAGGCGACCTCGAAACAGCAGGAAAAACCTTGCGTGAGTGCCAGGACCCCGGCTCTCGAAGGTTTAAGGAAATAGTTTACGCGACGGACGCCGAGAAGGATTCCGAGTTCATTCGTCTGATGCGGAAGGATCACGGACAGGCACCCACGAGCATCCGCTTGCCCCGTCACAAACCAGAAACGATCAAGCAATTCCAAACCATCTTAGACACCTGCAAGCGCGGTCAGACTCTTCACAAGACTGATCGAACTCGTCTCAACATTAAGAAACAGGCACTGACACCTCTTGACCCGAATCGTCCAGCAGCAACAGTAACCACCCTGCCCGACGATATGGTTCATTATTCAGAGCCACGAATTCTGACCGTCCGCGAAAATGCCAGGCTCCAGACTTTTCCGGATTGGTTTACATTCAGCGGCAAGTATACGACTGGCGGTAAAGATAGAAAGCGTGACTGTCCTCGATATACCCAGGTCGGGAATGCTGTTCCGCCGTTGTTTGCGGAGTTCATTGGAACAATACTGAAAGACCTGCATTCAGGCGAGTAGGGCGGGATGTCAACGAAGCTCCATTTCAAAACGAACACGCTGCTTAAGAACCTTGTCGGCAAGGATTTGATCAACGACGACAATATTGCGATTGTCGAGCTCGTTAAGAATGCCTATGACGCTGGTTCCAATTCAGTGGCGATTCGATTTGAAGATATCGGCAATGCCGAAAGCTCCCGACTTATTGTTGCGGACAAAGGGAGCGGGATGGGCTCCTCCGATATTCAGGACAAATGGCTGAACATTGCCTATTCCGAAAAGAAGACCGCACCTCGCAATCATGGTGCATCTTTCGCCGGCAACAAGGGCATCGGCCGATTCTCTTGTGATCGGCTTGGTGAGCATCTGGACCTCATCACACGCCGCAGGGGCGGCAGTCTCTTTCACTTAAAGATTGCATGGCCTGATTTCGAGATCGAAGGCGACAAGGACCTCGTTATTCAGAAGATCGATGTAATCCTTAACGAAATCTCCACAAAGCAAGCAAAAGCTATTTCTGGCATGGAGATGCCTGCAGCCGGGACTATCCTCGTAATTTCCAAGCTCCGAAGTCTTTGGGATCGTGAGAAGCTGCTGGTTTTGAAGCGAACATTGGAAAAATTCCTCAATCCCAACCAGCTGTTCCAAAAGCAAGTGTTTGACATCGAGCTCGAGGTTCCCGAACTTGCCAAGAAGGAGGCTACAGCCGCTTATACTGACCGCGTCACTGGGACGGTCAAAAATCAGATTTTTGAGAACCTCAAGTTTAATAGCACATTTGTCAGGGTGCGCATCGACCGGCATGGCAAGGTGCTGGACACAGAATTGTCACACGACGGGGAGTCAGTGCTGCGGATCAAAGAGAAGAACCCGTACAACTTCCTAAAGAATGTTAGCTCTACGATCTATTACTTGAATCCGTACAAGAAAGCATACTTTAAGCGACAGACTGGTCTCCGCTCAATAGATTTCGGCTCCATCTTTCTGTTCCTGAATGGATTTCGGATTGCACCCTATGGAGACCGCGGGGACGATTGGCTAGGCTTGGATGTCCGCAAAACGCAGGGAACCAGTCGCTACCTTGGAAGCCGCGACCTGATCGGGCGCGTTGAGATTATTGATGACGAGGAATCTTTCAAACCGATATCGAGTAGGGAGGGACTGAAGAAAACCGCAGCTTTTGTTGAGCTGAAGGAAGAGTTCATTCTGGAGGCTGTTCGCAGACTTGAGAAGTTCGTTGTTGACGGATTGAATTGGGACAGCATACCTGACCACCTCCGGGACGAAGTTCGTGCAGATACGGGCATGGACTGGACCAAAACTGTTGAGCACTATTCCGAATCCTGGGATAAGAAGCGCGAACGGATCGCACTTACTATCATGACGTTTATTGGGTCATCGCAAGACCGGATAATCAGTTTCTGGTTTAATCCAGCCTTGCTCGAAGGTGTGATGGATCAACGCGCTGAAGAAGTCGAGCAGCTGTTAACTACTATTGACGGATTCGACTCCGGACAAGTCGAGCCAGGATTGAAAAAAGGCATAGCGCGGCTTAGAAGCCTCGTGGACCAAAGAGAAAGGGAATCCCGCGCGGCACGAGCTGAGGCTGCTAATCTACGGCTCGTAGTTGCCGAGCACTCCAAGAAGTTAGGAAAGCTCGAAAAGGAAGCGGAGACCTTCCAGGCCCAGACGCTATTCCTCCAATCTCTTGCGTCACTCGAGGCGAAGAACCTCGTCGCTTTCCATCATGAGATTTGCCTGAATTCCTCGATCATTGACAACCACATGGGCAAAGCGATGAAGGCGCTACGTGGACTGCCAGGTACTGATCCTGCTCTTCAGGAGTTGGAGAAGATTGCTCTTGCGAATAAGAGGATTATGGCAATAGCCCAGTTTGCGACGAAGGCAAACTTCAAGTCATCTTCAACCAAGGAATTAACGGATATTCCTGCGTTCTTCGAGCAATATATAAATAACGTGGCGCGTGAATTCATTGCGACAGGGCTTCTACTGAATGTCTCAAATCTAGTCACCGAGCCTTTCGAAGTGAAGGTCCGGCGCATAGAGCTCTCTATCCTGATTGATAACATAATCTCCAATGCGAACAAGGCACAGGCGCGGAAACTCGATATTGCAATTTCGAAGATCGCCGCAAACAGCATATCCATTTCGTTCGTAGATGACGGCAACGGCCTGTCTGATGCGATCCGTGATCCAAAGGAAATCTTTGAGCTCGGGGTAACAACAACAAAAGGGTCCGGGCTTGGGCTCTACCATTGTCGGCAGATTGTGCAGACATTGGGCGGCACAATACAAGCGATTCCAGTCAGTCCTAAAGGGCTTGAACTCAGGGTGATAGTTACAAGATGAAGCTCTCTTATGATGTTTTGTGGTTTGATGACAGCCGCGACTTCTTGGGATCTCTTGACCTTGATCCGCTTAACGAAGCAATAAACTCATGGGGTTTTCTGCTTGAGTTGAAGCCCGTTGAGACCCCCGACGAGTTCATGGCCGAACAGCCCTTCGAAAAATACGACCTTATAGTGGTTGACTACAATTTGGGTGACCAAGAGCCGCACGGTGAAGAATTTATCCGCCGGGTACAAGATCAGCAGGTATATACAGAGGTCATTTTCTACTCAGCCAATCCGTCGAGCGATTTATGGGCGGGCATTCAGGAGCGGAAACTGGAGGGCGTGTTCGTCGCGAACCGGCAGGGCATCCTCGATAAGATTACTCGCGTCGCTCGTCAATCAGTGCGCAAGGTGCTGGACCTTAACAATATGCGCGGCATGGTCATGGCAGAGGTTGGCGATATGGATCGATTACTTGACTCGATCCTAACTGAAGGACTTGGTCACCTGAGTCAGGAGGAGCAAGCAGCAATCTTTGCTCGGTTCCATGAGGCTTCTCTTGAGCAAGCTGAGCAGCAGTTGGCTAAGATCAAGGGCTTTGGGGATAATCCTTCAGCTGAGGCACTATGTGGGCTGTGCGACAGCAACAAGCGATGGGCAAACTTCAATCGGCTCCGCAAGAAACATGCTGCACTGAACGGGATGACAATGGGTGATTATGCCCAGGATGTTCTAAGCCCCCGGAATCATTTGGCACATGGGGTCGCGTCTGAAACAGAGACTGGCCACATGTTTAAGTTCAACGGCAAGGATTATCTGTTCGACGAGGCAACCAGTCTCAAATTGAGGAAAGTAATTCTGGATTACAAACAGAAATTTCAGGATGCACGCGAGCGCGTGGGCGCGTCATCCGAGGAAATTCCGCAGCCTATTGGCTAACTTCCTCGGGGTGCCGAGTTCGCACTCCCAAAGGACCAAGCAGTCCCAACCCTGCGCTTCCAGAGTGGCGATCACCCTTTTGTCCCGCTCTTGATTTCTAGTGAGCTTTTTTCGCCAGAAATCGCTGTCTGGAATATGGGAAATTGAGCAGCCTTCATGAACGTGCCAGAAGCAGCCATGAACGAAAATGACCTTGTGTCGTGACTTAAACACAAGATCAGGCTTGCCAACCAGTTTAGAATCCCCAATGCGGTACCGATACCCGAGAGAGTAGGCGATTCGTCGCACAAGAAGTTCGGGGCGTGTGTCCCGGCTCTTAATTGAAGCCATCACTTTTGATCGACGCTCCGTAGATAGATTGTCCATTCGGTAGATTACCCACGCGCCGTTTCCAGTAACAGAAACCGAATACAGATTCCACGCTTACCGACATTCTGGCAATCCATGTTTCATTCAACTAGAGATTTGAACACTGCATCGCCAGCGTCTTTGTAAAACTCAATGCTCAACCTCGTCCACACGTCATCAGGAAGATCGTTCAACTGTTTGCGTGCAGCTACAGGCATTAGTAGCGTTTGCGCCTGCTTGTCGACCGCGAGTTCGGCAATGGCCGCTGCGTTCGGAATCATTTCCATCGAGCCGCCGAGATTCAATGCGCCAACCACGATTGTTCCTCCCCGTATATTGCGGCCGAGAAGCGAACTGCACAAGGCAACAAGTACTGGGAGTCCGAGTCCGGAACCAGATTTATCCGCATCCATGGCCCGCATCTGAATTGAGAATTCTTGTTCACGAGGGTCCCTGTCTCCGACAAGCTCCTTCGCTCGCGTGTATAGGTTCTGCTCGCCAATCTTAACGCTCTCACGGAAGGCTGGGGGCGTCGGCTGGTTCAGTACCTTTACTCCACCGCCTGGACCAGAAGTAACCTCAATGCGATAGAGACTCGGTCCTGCCTCGCCGGCAGATCCGTTGACTGCCCACACTTGACCTGGAGGAAGGGGATCGGACTCAATGGCCTCGTCGCTGTGCAATTCGGGAGTCGCTACGAACTGCTCAACGCCGTCTGGCGCAAGCGTGTAGCTGAAGTGTGTGTTTCTGAATTCACTTTTCAAGCAGCGCTTCTGCTGTTCCTTAACGCGTCTGCGAGACTCCAATGCCAGACGAACCGTCCACTCCAAGTCCTCATCAGAGATAGGCATCTCAGGGTCCGGAAACAGAAGCTTCACCAATCCGCTGATTGTTTTGTTTACGGCCTCGATATCTCTTCCGCTTAAGGCACCTCCAAGGTGGACACGCCCCTGCAGAACTGCCGCTCGACTACCAGACCGCAGCTTGCTCCAGCACTCGCTCAGGAAATCGCTAACAAGTCCAAAGTGGTCCGTGAAATGATCAACTGCCTTCAGCTTCGGGAAGTCCCATCCAGGTGCGAAGGCGTGTATGCGGTCCATGAAAGCTGTGTCGTTTCGCATTTCCGGAGGAAGCGGACTGAGCAAGTGCCCGATCTTTTGCTGCTGCTCCACATCAACATCGAAATTCCCGACCATCACGATGCCACCTTCAGCACGTATATTGTCTTTCCCACGGCTGAATTGGCCGGATGCCATATACCCTTTCATAATGTTGACGCCGTCTTTCTGGTCAAACGAGATACCTGATACTTCGTCAAAGCAAACAACGTCGTATTGGCAAACCAAACCGCGCTGCCCATTAGCGTTGTTCACAAACATCTTTGCAACGGTGGCTTTGCCGCCAGAGATCAAGTGAGCGTACGGAGAGATTTGCTGGTACAAGTGGCTCTTGCCTGTACCACGCGGGCCAAGTTCGACCAAGTTGTAGTTGCGCTCGACAAATGGGACCATGCGCAGGAGCGCTACGCGCCTTGCACGTTCATCCATGGCAGATGGTTCTAGACCGATTGAACGAATGAGAAGGTCTCCCCACTCTTTCGCTGTGAAGTTTGCGCGCCCTTTTGCGAGAACATCTAGGACGTCGGCTTTCGACATTTGAATAGGCCGAAGCGACTCGATTTTGAAAGGTCTGCCCCCTTGTTGCTGAGCAATGATTCCATCGTATGTGAGCGTCACCTCCGCGTAGAACCCGTCCGTCAGCATCCTCTCGTTGTCGCAAACGAGTTGATCATCAATCCTCACATCCTTGATTGCCAAGCTCGGCAGCTCGGCGATGTAGCAATCATTTCTCGGATCAAGGCGAGCTTTGATGATGTCGATCAGCTTTACCGAGCCCTGCTCCTTGGCGCGTGACTTAAACAGCTCTTCCTCACCGGTCCGTACAGTGCGATCCTTCAGTTGCCTCTCTACAATCTGAAGGCCTTCCGCGATTTCTGCTTCGTCCGTGGTTGCGCAGTACCGACCTAAGAGAAATTCGACGACATAAGTCGGCACGGGATATTGACGAGAATATTTCCGAACCAAGTCTTTGCGCACTAGGTAGCCGTCGAATACCGATGCTGCGAGCTTGTCCAGATGGTCGGTTATTGAGGGTGCTGTGCTCATTGCTCACCTCCGATGCGCGTCTGCACACTGTGCAACACGGTATTGTTCCCGTTCACCACAACAACTGCGGCTGATGAACCTTCGAATTTATCGTCTTTGACCGCCAGACTGACTTCGCCGCTCGTTCCCACTTCTTTAACAGCCGCCACAACGCTAGTATCTGGTTGTTTGTAGTTGAGTCGCAGATCGACGCTCACCGTGGGATCGTTCGTCTTAACTTTGATCCTGCATCTCATTCCGCGCCACTGTATGTCCGTGATCGTTGCGGAGACCGACTCAGCTCCCTGCTCAACTACGAGTTCCGGCACCACACATTCCTGAACGCTCACGCCGCCGTGGGCGTACTCGTAGCCATTGCCAAAACTCGCGATTCCAGGCGGACAAGCGATCTGCAGTTTGCTGTTGTAATGCCAATCGTAGGTCGGGACCGCTGGTGTAGAGTTGCCTTTCACTGCCGCACAGCGCGCCCACTTTGATTGGACCACCCATGGAGGAAGTTCAAACTTCGGCAACCCGCCCGGCAAAACCAGCCAGCCATGATCTGTGACTACGCGCACGCGCCGCCAGCCAGACTGAAGCAGGGCTACCGTTCGATCTGCCACGGCTTCGATCTCGTCTTCGATCTGCTGACACATGTCAACCCCGAGTTTGTGCCCCAGATAGTCGATGCGGCCCATCTCAGTCCAACCGCCCATGTCGGCGCAAATCGGAATCTTCATCTCGCCTTGTTCGAGAACGTCGATTCCAGCTTTAGTCATTGCAGCGCATAACCGCTGGGCGGTAGAAAGCTGGTCCGTGTCCTTGAAGAGCGGAGTGAATTCCTCAGCCGTAGGCGGGCCGCCAAGAAGGCTCGCGACGGGCGTCGCAAGCGGCTTCGCGGTCGCAGTAACCGTCGGTATCGGCGCAATTCGGTGCGACATATTTGTAATCAGCGAACGCGTCTCCAGTTTCGCTTTCAGCATCATTGCGACATCGAATCGCAGCCCGTCTACGAAGAGAATGCACGCATCCTTCTCGACTGCGCTTGATTTGACAACGGCTCTCAACTCCTCGCCATTTTTCCCAACGACTGCCTGGAAGTGCCTTGCGGATTGGTCCAGCCATGTCTCGTAGAGCGCCAGTACTACCTTGGCGACAAGCGCTCGGTCAGCGGCTCCCTTTGCGGTCGAAAGCGCTACGAGTGCCGCGCGATCGCACCGCCAACCCTCCGAGGCATACAAGGCTGCGATGCTCGGCACGTCCGCGCCGCCAAGCGGAGTGCGCGCCAACTGTGCAAGTTGCGCGAGAGGAGCGAGCGCTTCAGCGCATGGGCTCATCCCAAGCGATGTCCACACCCATTCACGCCGTTCCGCGTGTTCCTTCTCCAGAGCGAGAATCGCTTCGCATGCTTGATGATGCGGAAGCTCTGCGGCGTCTCCGAGTTCGCGCCGCAACCGCGCTTCGGCTTCTTCGTTCGCGCCAGGGTTTCGCGATTGATCGAAGGTGAGTGTTCCTTGTCCCGCCCCCGGCTTTTTCAAGAGATCAGGAATCCCCGGATAAAGGCGCGGCGACTCACAGTACCGCTTCCATACTCGCTCCCACAGCGAGTCGCCTGCAAGGATCGCTGCGGCTGCGGCGGTTGTTCCTTCTTGGTCAGGATTGAACTTAAACTCCGATTTGCAAACATTGCAGAACGACTGCCACCGTGCGTCGTCGAGAGATTTCCGAAATGTCTCAGGGCTCCCCATCCAGCGAAGCACGTCGCGTACCGGGTCGCTTACCGCCAACTTGTCGAAATCATCAGCATCCAACCGATGACCATGCAGGGCGCTTAGGTCCGAGTCAGCCAATAGAGGTAGCGCACGGATCATTGCTTCACGCGTGCGGTTATCGTGAGCTATATCCAGGCCAAGCCCATCTGCCGAGCCGAGGAAAGCCTCGACTGTCCAATCGCGTCCGTTCTGCTGATGCCACACACGTCCCCGGTATTGCAGTTCGATCAGCGGCTGATAAGCGGGACGGCAATCCTCAGCGGCACGTAACTCCTGCCGGCTCACACCCGGCAGATAGAGGATGGGCGTGACACCTGTTTCGGGAGCTTCCGGCAATGTGCGATCCACGACGCACTTCAGCCAGATCGCCGGCCCGGTATTGTTTGCCGGGTCGTGAGCCCCAAGGCGGTAAACCTGGGGCATCACGGCGCAAAGTGCCGGGAATAGCTCCTGCCATTCGCCATCGTTATCTGTCCAAACCAGCGCGACCGCATCTACGCCATCGCCAGAGGCTATGGCGGCTTCAAACGAGGACCGAAGCTTGTCGAGGAGACCTGTAATCTTTGCCGTTTGCGCTTTCATTTCGCTGCGCCCTTCCGAGCTTGCGCCTTGTTGTGTCGGTCGCGTGCGTCTTTCTTCGCCTGTATCGAGTAGTGCAAATCGTTCCAGCGGTTCCCATCGAACTCGCGACCTCCGGCAAAGTCCGCAGTGCTTTCATCCCATGACCAGAACCACGGGAAATCTTCTTTGGTTCGATGTGGTTCCTTGCCTCGATCCTTGTCCCACTTGATGCCCTTAGGCAGAACCCGCAGGATAGACGAGCCCTTCCCGCGACCATTCAGGGCTTTGGCTGTCATGAAGGGACGAATGTTGAGCCGGACGCCATCGTTGATATCCGGTTCCCAGCCGAGCGGCTGTTCGTGCAGCGGCTTCCAACGGACAAAAATGTCATAGGGTGGCTCGCCTTTGACTATCTTCTTCAGTTCTGACTGCAGGTGTACAGCGGCCGCGACGCGAGCATCGGCTCCTTCCACCCCGTTCTTCTGATCCGCCCTTTGGCGATCAATCCAATCGCCAAGATAGGTGTAGATCAACTTTTCCAGCGTCTGCCGGCCAAGACCGTTAGGTGCGGCAAGTTTGTGATAATTCACCAGAGCGTGGAAGCCATCTCGCAGGCCATCCCAAATGTGCCAGACAAAGGGCCGCTGTTGGAATAGATCGCAGTGCTGCTGAAAGAAGCCGTCGCGCAGCCAGTCTTCGAGTGATTTACCGGCGTAGCCGACCTGAGAGAGAAATTCAGATTGCTTTGTCACCGACCATTCATTGCCGTAGGCATCAGTCAGCAGTCCGCGCAACCGGTCGGCAGCGGCCGCTTTGCCCCTAATCGAACCCATGCAGACAATCCCGTCTTCCTCAGCATGCTTATCCAGACCATCAGGGCCAAGAGCGGGGCAGTCCATGAAGCTTGATCCAGTCTGGCGAGGCCAGTGGTAGCCAGCGAGGCGGGCGACTGCCACCTGCAACGGCTGTGCTGAACTCATGGGATGACCATCGAACAGCCATTGTGTGGGATCGCTAGATTGGGGCGCTGGAAACGAATCAGGGTGTCCCCAACCTGCAAGGTCAACTCTGACCTTACACGCAGTTGCGTTTGTTAAACTAAGCTTCTGGTCTAACTGACGAACGAGTTCCCGATAGCTAGAGGAAGAACAAAAGTTCCATAGACATACGAGGTCTTCTGGATTGTAAGGAGTAATGCATATGAGATTGTTGTCATACTTTTCCCCGTAGTATGGCGTTGCATGCAGCCCGATCCTAGTCAACAGGACTCCCTTGCGTCCCCAAGACAAGTTTCCGCTCTCATGCATGTCATGGAGTCGATCCCGGTTCTCTTTCGCGAGATCGTACAAGCGCCCGCTCCCTCTCTCCCAGAAAATCACGTTCTCCCGGCCAAGTGGCAACAACTCTCCGGTAAATCCATCTACATAGGTGGACCAATTCTCGCTAAGTCGTTCAAGTTCCCAGAATCGGAATATGAACGAACTGCGATCTCCAGTTATTAGGCCCTGATAAACATCGGCCCTTTCGGATAGCAATGGCTCCGTTGCGGTTGCCAAATCATGAATAATGCGAGCATCTGGATTGCTTAGTTGCTGTGATTGAACCAGATATTTCACGGGTTCGGAACGAAGGCATCCCGCCTTCATCGATGCGGACTGTGCGTCAGAAACATCGAGCGCCGCAACCTCATGGTCGCAATCTGGTTTCCGATGAGTTGCCACCCACATCGCGACGTTCACTACTTCCCCTGATATCGTCTCGAATGCTCGCGGTCCCAATCGGGAAAGAATGTTCCATTCGTATCGATTGAGAAGTTGCTGCCTTAGCTTCTTGTAGCTCGTCAGAAACATCCAGTATTGCGTACTTACCAGCGCGGCCGTGCCATTGGGCGACGAGTAGCTCACACATCGCTCGACGAAACTGGTTGCGAGGTCGAACTTCGCCGCAGCATGGAAGTGATCGCAGTATTGTCGCAGCGCTTCATCTTGCTTGGCGCGTCCGAGATATGGGACGTTTGTTATAACAAGAGAAAATTCGCCCAAAAGGATTTCGGCTGCTTTGACGATGCCCTGAGCAGCGACCGCGAGTTCCCGTGTTACCTCGTCTGGTTGTTCCACCTTTAGTGCTTCGATTAACACCGGGCGGACCTTCTCGAAGTCCGCAGCAAAGAGCGGACCGATCGCCCGTTTGGGATCAACAAGGCTGCCCAGGATTGGCGACTGTTGAAACAACCCGTAAAGGGCCTTCAAAGTGGCGCGTACCGGCTCATCCTTCGCAGCAAGTTTCTCCCAATCTTCTTCCTTTGCATTGATGCCGAGCCCAGAACAGGCGAGGTTTAACTGCGGGAGCTCGGTAACGCCTCCGCACGCGCGCCATGCAGCAAATGCTAGGTTGAAAGCCGCGATCTGCGTACAGCGATTGTCCAACTCCAGTCCAAAGAGGTTGTCCCGCAACACGGCCTTGACGGCGTCCTCGCGCGAAAGCCCTTCCTCTTCCATGCGGAAGCCAACCAGTATTGGTAACGCGAAGACCAGGAAATGTCCGCTACCCATGCAGGGGTCGAGCACCTTCAGATCACGCGCCAGGCGAGGCCAGCCGTCGAAGCTTCCCGCCGCCGGCGAGCCGTCATCTTTCAGCCGCAGGTATGTCCATTCATAGCCCGACAGTGCCGGGTCCAGCCCTTCGGCCCTGCGCTTCGCGGTCCACCATGCACCGAGAGTGTTGTGCAGTAGAAAGAGGACCATGTAGTCCTCTGTAAAAAGCTGCGTCACCGCCGACAATTCATCGGCGCCGATCTTCTCGCCCGAGTCGTTGACCCGCTCCTTCTGTTCCGTCTGCCAGAACTGATAGACCCAGCCCAAGCTGTCATCCGAGGCGAAGACCTCTGCCGGCAAAGATTCGAGCAATTCTTCCAGTTTCTTTCGCGTCTCCGGTGGCAGAAAAACCTCCAGCACCGGATCGCCTAGGCGGAATATCTGCGGGAGCATTCTGATAGCGAAGCTGCTCGCCAACTCCAGCCAGTCAGTATTCTTCTCGCGGGCGAGTTCACGACAATCGTCCAATGAGAGTGCAACTCCGCTTTCCGGCTCGATCAAGAGATTGTTCGCCGCCAGAAACCGAGCGAAAAGCATCCTGTGCCAGTGTTCATACGCGCACTCCGATGCAAGATGATAGATCGTTTGCGTGCCACGCTTCGGATCGAGCTTGTCGCCCAACTGCCGTCCGTGTGCGCGGAGACGATTCCGCAAATCCCGTTGCGCTTGACTTGAACCGCCGAGCGGCTCGTGATGCTCCACCGCAAGCGCCTTCAGCGCGTTCTTCGCGCCCTTTTCGCCAACCTGCCGAGCTTCGATGATTACGCGTTCTAGTTGCCGCCGGTACTCCCGTGAAAGTGTCGCCATCTAAGCTCCTTATCCGACCAGTACCGGTCCCGCTGTGATTTCTGCTTCAAGCCGCTTCTGCTGGCGCTCAACCCACTCGCGCACTTCCTGCTCGCTGTTCAGCGTCGCAGTTTCAAGCGTGATTCTTCGCACCTTTGGCTGTAATAGCTTCGCCGCCTGTTCCAGCGCTCGCTGAACCCGACCGGCCACCGCATCCACTTCCGAACGTCGGGCAGGCAGGTTCCGACGATCCAGCGTTGAAAGCAGCGCATCGTCTGTCGTCACGTCAAGCTTTTCGGGTGAGGACAGCCCGACTTCAGCGAGGATTCGTTTGCGATCCGCGTCTTTCAACTTCTGCCAAGTGGAGCTGGCGTCGAGAGTCGCCGTCCCATCGGCATAAGCCTTCTCCAAAGCTTCCTGTGCCTGCTTCAGCGCGGCGCGAAGAACATCCGATAGCTGAGAACGAACCGCAGTCGCAGGATCGGAGATATCCAATAACATGCGACCATTGAGGATCGCTTCTACCTGTTTCAGTTGGTCTGTGGCCGCGGGAGCGCCGTTCGCGTGCTCAGCCATTCGCTCAACTATCTGCCAAACGGGATACCGCTTTTCAGCCAGTTCTTTCGCTTTCGTCCAATTCTCTATGTTGGACTGGAAGTCGGCGGCCTTCTTTAGAATCGCCGCAAGCTGATCGTTTCCAACGAGCTTTTGAATGTCCTCAATGTCCGTTGTAGAGGGCGCGACAGGCAGCGGAGGCGAACCTCCAGCACACTTCGCGAGCACGATAAGGGCTGTGAGAAACGCTGGGGAATTCTCGGCAAGGTTGCTCGGCTTGGTCGAGACCTTCAACTTGTTGAACAGACCCACCAGCTTCAAGCGGTCCGTCATCGAGATAGTCGTCTTCTCAATCCTGAACTCCGCCTTCGAAATGCGGTTCTGATCGAGTTGACCAGGCGCGAGGGCCGCACCATTGAGCGTCACAGTAATCTGTTGCAGTCGATGCAATTCAATCAACGCTGCGTCAATTGCATCCTGTGGCCAACCGTATGGGCTCGCCTTCAGGGACTTGCGAATCTCCGCGCCAGTCTTTCCCGAACCAATCGAGTACAGCACTTCCTTGCATACCGGATGTTGCTCAGCCGGCGCATTGTGTCCCACGTGCTGGAATGGCATGTCCAGGCCGGCACGCGACTTTTTTATTACTGCTTCCCAAGCGGATGCGAGCGCGTCTGCTTCCGAAAACCGAGGATACATGCGCACCAGCGACGCTTTCACAGCTTCACGAAGTCTCTCATCGATGGTCGCGGGCAGAACTTCGCTCCCGCCCCCTTGAAATACCTTTGCGTTACCGACAATCTCGCGAACAAGCGCATTCCTCTGCTGGGTGGCAAGATCATGCCTGCTCTTCATGCTCTGCTGGGCTTCATTTCCCTCAGGAGTGTTTGGGACGCCCTTGTAGTCGAGAGTTTGCTGCGAGGCGTCGGTATCGATGACTAACTTGCGCAAATCCTCATGGCTCTGACGCGGTATGAATACGAAAATAATCGGACTGTCAGCGCCTGCAGCCCGCGCCGCCTCAACAAATTCCTTCTCACTGGCAGACCACCCGTCACGAACCCACACGGGAATGCCATCACCATTCAACGTCGGCGGAGTTTGTTCGCGGTGTATGAGCAACGGTCTTGGCTCTTTCGCCGAGCCCTGTACGATCTTGAGGCTGCGGACAATCTTGTCCGCTTCCGCATACAGCAGTGCGTCGCGACGGATTTGAACGTCAGCTTCATCGCTGGATAATTTCGACTGCCGGATGCGGAACTCGCGGTCCCACTCGCTGCCTTCCTTGGTTTGCAGGCGGTATTCGTCGCCAACGCGCATGAGCACGCCGTTAGCCTCAAGTTTCTGCAACGAACTTTCAACCGCACTGCGAAGCTTTCCGTTATCGGCGGTCAGGTCGTCAACGAGCAGGTCCGCTATATGCTCCTTCGTCGCACGAACACCGATGTCTGCGCCAGGATCACGACTGAGCTTTCCGATCAGGAAGACGAGTCCGCAGATGCGGCGGGCCAGTTTTCCTTCGCTCGTGCCGTCATCCAATTTAATGATGCGTTCGTTGATCTCGCGCAGCAGGACCCCAGTGTTCACCATCTCAGGGGCGAGCGCTTCATAAAGGTCGTCTGCCGGGATAACAGCGCCTAACGGACGGTCTGCAACATTGGCAACTGCGTCGTGAATGATTCGGAGCTGAGACCGTAACTGACTCTGAGTGCCGGCGGCATCGACCTGTCGGAAGCAGTATTCCCAGAACCGACGCCGAACAGGAAGAAGAGGATAGTCGCGCGGAAGAAGGTCACGGTCCTCGCCAGACTCTCCGATACGCGTTCCCTGAAGCTGCCGAGACACTTCTCCGCTGTGTGTGTCGAGAAGATCGCGGACCGTGCTCACCGCTGCAGGTTTCTTGTCGAGAAGTACCTTGCGGGTTACGGTCTCGACATCCGCGTCGGACAAGGAGACGCGAATCGTGAAGCGATCCATAAGCCTCTGCAGCAAAGGTACGTCAGTGAGCGCGCTCTGGCCCGCACCAATAATGATTATGTTGCTGTCGAGCTGCTTGGATACTGCCTCGGCAACCTCGGACACGAGAGTAGAGCGCTCCTGGCTGCTGCCGATATATTGCTGAACTTCATCGAGCACGAGAGCTGTGAGCGGCGTTCTTCCATCGCGGCTCGCCAGCGCGAGACCGCGCTTGAACGTCGAAAGGAAGCGAGCTGTATCAATGTCAGTTGGCTGAGCGAACTGTTCGCGGAGTGTTTTGCGAGCATCAGCCTCATCGCGGGCGAAGTTCGAATCGCATGCGAGCAGCGCTTGCACGATAGGCTTGCTCACGTACAGGTTGTTGAGCTCCGGGAAGAATTCCTTGCCGGCCTTCTCAACGGCGGTCTTCACTGCGTCGAAATAACCTTCATCCTGGAGCCACAGGCAGAACTGCGCTTGCGCGTACTGAGCGGGCAGGCCGACGGCGCGGAGGAGAACGCCGAGGATCGTCAAGCGAACACTATCGGTTGTGCCACTGGGCAGTGCCCCCGCGGCAGCAAGCAGTCCGCCACCTCGCTTTCCTGCAGTGTCCAGCTCTTTGAGGAGAGTGACCAACTCGGTCGGCATGGAGGGTACGAGCGCTCGAGCAGTAGTGCCATCCAATGGCGTGTTCTGCCATAGATGGGTTAGCATCTTGAGAAAATGAGACTTTCCGGACCCAAAGAATCCGCTAACCCATGCACCTTTTTGGCTGGTCTGGGCCGCGTTTGCCAAGAATGACTCAATAATCCGTTGGATCCCGTCCGCGTACTGTCCTTCGCAGACGAAGCTCGAAAGCTCACCTTTGAGCTCTTGTATGACCTTTTCGTTCGTGCGGTCGGCAATACGGGCTTGCCCCTGATTCACG
>Ga0326727_10013606_pt1 | contig 18028 bp, 14 predicted proteins | sample MB2enrmetagenome_FD_207643 | JGI IMG/M metagenome (GOLD analysis project Ga0326727, IMG submission 207643) | Lab enriched peat soil microbial communities from McLean, Ithaca, NY, United States - MB29MY | ecosystem: Environmental > Terrestrial > Soil > Wetlands > Peat | place: USA: New York...
CGACGAAGCCGCAAAGGCGTGCACCGAGCTGACTAGGCCGCCGCGGGTCAGCATCGTGCCCAGCAGCGTCAGCAGGAAGGTGGAGAAGATCAGCCAGAGGTTCCAGTTCTTCATCATGCCCCTCTTCTCCTGCATCATCACGGAGTGAAGAAAGGCGGTTCCGGTCAGCCAGGGCATGAGGCTGGCGTTCTCGACCGGGTCCCATCCCCAGTAACCGCCCCAGCCCAGCACGGCGTAGGCCCAGTGCATTCCCAGGAAGATGCCGGCGGTCAAAAACAGCCAGGTCACCATCGTCCAGCGGCGCGTGATCTTGATCCATTTTTCGCCGGGGTAGCGCATCATCAGCGCTCCCAGCGCAAAGGCAAAGGGAACCGAGAAGCCTACGTAACCCAGGTAAAGCAGGGGCGGATGAATCACCATCTCCGGGTACTGCAGGAGCGGATTCAGCCCGTTGCCGTCGGCGGGAATGAATCCTCCGGCGACGAAATCCGGAAGCAGCGCAAAGGGCGGCGCGGCAAAGTTCAGCACCAACAGGAAGAAAACCTGAATTCCAGCCAGAATGGCGCCCGCGTAGGCGTAGAGCTTCGGGTCACGCCGATGCGTCAACCGCAGCACAAAGCCGAAGGCCCCCAGCAGCCAGGCCCACAGCAGCAGCGACCCCTCTTGCCCGCTCCACAGCGCGGAAAACTTGTAGACGGCCGGCAAGGCGCGGTTCGAGTGCTCGGCGATGTAGGTGATGGAGAAATCGTTGGCGAAGACCGACCAGACCAAGGCGAAGGTCGCCGCCGTGACGGCCGCAAAGCCGGCGATTCCGGCCCGGCGCGCGGTCTCGGCCAGCCGCTCGGGCGAGACCGCCGTGGGCCGCCCGGTCGCGATCAGGCGCAAGGCCAGACCGCCTGCCAGCAGATTGTAGGCGGCCAGCGCCAAAGCAAGAAGAAGAGCAAAACTGCCAAAGGCTGCCATCAGGACTCCACGATCAATTCAAGAATGATTCTCGCACGCGAGCGGGCCGCCTCGGCCTCCAGCCGGCGAGGCAACTCTCAATTCATCCGGGAGTTTCGGGCGTGATCCAACTCACTTTACCATCTGAAAAATGAGACAGAAGGGCAAGGAATCTGAGCCGCCCAGCAGGAGAATCAAATTTTCTGGGTGCCCCGCCCTCGGCGTTGTCATCCTGAGCGGAGTGCAGCGGAGTCGAAGGACCTGCTTCTTACAACATTTGCGCCTAGGGTGGAAGACCACGAACCCAGCCTCCTACCCGAACAAAAACTCCTTGTCGCGCAGATCCTTGATCGAGTCGCGCAGCTTGGCGGCCCGCTCGAACTCGAATTTCTTGGCCGCCTCGCGCATCTGGACCTCCAGTTGGGCGATGAAGGCGTCGAGTTCCTCCTGCGTGGCAAACTCCGGCAGCCCGGCCGTCTCTTCCTCGGCCACATCGCCGTATTCGGCCTTCATAATCTCGGCCAGCCCCATCTCCATCTTGTTGACGATCGACTGCGGCGTAATCCCGTGCTCCTCGTTGTAGGCTTTCTGAACCTTTCGCCGCCGGTCGGTTTCGCCGATCGCCCGCCGCATCGAGTCGGTGATGCGGTCAGCATAAAGAATTGCCCGGCCTTCGAGGTGGCGCGCCGCTCTTCCCATGGTCTGAATCAGCGAGCCCGCCGAGCGCAGAAAACCCTCCTTGTCGGCGTCCAGAATGGCCACGAGCGAGACCTCCGGCAGATCGAGCCCTTCCCTCAATAAATTAATCCCGATCAGCACATCGAACTCGCCCCGGCGCAGCCCGGCCAGCAGCTTGACGCGTTCTAAAGTTTCAATCTCCGAGTGCAGGTAGCGGCAACGCACACCGACCTCGGTGTAGTAGCCGGCCAGGTCTTCGGCCATTCTTTTGGTCAAGGTCGTCACCAGCACTCGTTCGTTGCGCTTTGCCCGGTCGCGAATCTCCCCGAGCAGGTCGTCGATCTGCCCCTTTACCGGCCTGATCTCAACCTCCGGGTCCACCAGGCCCGTGGGCCGGATCACCTGCTCGACCACTACGCCGGCCGAGTGTGTCAGCTCATACGGCCCCGGCGTGGCGGAGACATAAATCGCCTGATGGACGCGGTTTTCAAACTCCTCGAACTTCAGCGGCCGGTTGTCCATGGCCGAGGGCAGCCGGAAACCGTAATCCACTAAATTTTGCTTGCGGCTGCGGTCGCCGAACCACATTCCATGCACCTGCGGAATGGTCGCGTGGCTCTCATCCACAAAAAGCAGAAAATCACGGGGAAAGTAATCGAGCAGCGTGGGCGGAGCCTCGCCCGGCAGGCGGCCCGAAAAGTGCCGCGAATAGTTCTCGATCCCGTGGCAGTAGCCCATCGACTTGATCATCTCCAGGTCATAGCGCGTCCGCTGGTGAATGCGCTGCGCCTCGACCATGCGGCCCTGAGATTCCAGCTCGGGCACCCAGGCGTTCAATTCGGCCACAATCGAGTCGATGGCCTCGGCCTTGCGCTCCGGCTGCACCACGTAGTGGCTTTTGGGGTAGATCGGCAGCCGCGCGTACCGCTGCTTCACCGTGCCGAAGAGTGGGTCGATTTGCGAGAGCGACTCAATCTCATCGCCGAATAACTCAATCCGGTAGGCTGTCTCATCATAAGTCGGAAAGACTTCTATAACATCGCCTCTAACTCGAAAAGTCCCGCGCCGGAAGTCCACGTCGTTGCGCTCGTAGAGAATTTCCACCAGCCGCCGCGTAATGTCCTTGCGGCTGATGCGCTGTCCCTTTTCGAGCAGTAGCAGCATTCCGTAGTAGGCCTCGGGCGAACCCAGGCCGTAGATGCAACTGACCGAGCTGACGATGATGGCGTCGCGCCGCTCGAACAAACTGCGCGTCGCCGACAACCGCAGCTTGTCCAGCTCCTCGTTGATCGTCGCTTCCTTCTCGATGTAAAGGTCGCCGGCCGGAATGTAGGCCTCCGGCTGGTAGTAATCGTAATAACTTACAAAGTATTCGACCGCATTATTGGGGAAAAACTGCTTGAATTCGTGATAAAGCTGGGCGGCGAGAGTTTTATTGTGCGCCAGAATCAGCGCCGGCCGGTTGGACTGCTCGATGACCTTGGCCATGGTGAAGGTCTTGCCCGAGCCGGTGACCCCGAGCAGCACCTGGTGCTTTTCGCCCGCCGACAACCCCGCCATCAACTCGGCAATCGCCCTTGGCTGGTCCCCCTTCGGCTTGTAGCTCGACACCAGTTGAAAGTCCATGAGGAGATTATACCCCGCATGGCGAAGATTGAGCGAAGATGGGAAATGTGAAATTCACAGTCGGCGGTGCGGTGGAAGAGAAAGCCACGCGCCGGTTTGTCGATGTATGGCATCGAGCCGAAAGCGGGGAGAGCTTTCGGGAGCGACCTCTGGCCTTTGAAGTCTGGGAGACACCTCAAGCGCGCCCTGATCAGCAAGCTGACGAGGATGGGCTTTAGCCGCTGAGGGAAGGCAAATTGCCGCAAAATCTCCCTCAGGGGCTAAAGCCCTGATCTTGTGCTGCCTTTGATGTACGGGCTAAAGCCTGTACCCTTCACGCAATCTCGCCGGGCGGGGAACTACTCGCCTTCGCTGGTCTGTGTGATCAGGTAGCGCTCGTAGCCAATCTCCGCAATCTGGTGCAACTGGGTTTCCAGGAAGTCCGCGTGGCCTTCCTCGTCCTTCAGCAGCTTGATGAAAAGATCGCGGGTGCCGTTATCCTTCTCGTCCGATGCGATCTGGATGGCCTCGTTGTAGAGGGCAATGGCTCCGGTCTCGAAATTCAGATCGGACTCGATCATTGTCTTGACGTTTTTGCCAACCGCCAAGGGTACCGGCGCCATGGTTGGCGCACTGTCCAGATACAAGATGCGCTCGATGAGCGCCTCGGCGTGCTTCATTTCGTCGATGGACTGCTTCTTGAGCTGCTTGGCAAGCCGATCATATCCCCAGTTCTCATCCATTTCCGAGTGAACAAAGTACTGGCTGATGGCGGCGAGCTCCTCGCGGAGCGCACGATTCAGTTGCTCGATGACCTTCGGACTACCTTTCATAAGCGCACACCTCTCTTTGCGGGATGTTGACACAATGAAGTCAGGTTATGCAATCAAAAATTCGAGGAATTTGAAACCAGCAATCTCCGCGTCGAGTTTCTGGCGGCAGCGCGTGAATTTTCCCGCGCTACAATTCTCGTATTCGCTGTATGGAGGTTTTATGCGCAGGATTCTCTTCGCCGTTCTCGCCGTAGTCTTTTTCGCTTCGTTGTCCGTGCCGTTAGTGGCGCAGGGCGCGCCGCCGCAGGTGGGCGCCGATCAGCCCTACACCATCGAGTACTACTACAAATGCCAGTGGGGGCACCAGCAGGAGTTTTTGCAATTGTTCCTCAAGAACCACTACCCGCTGCTCCAGAAGATTCAGGCCACCGGCCGCATTCTCTCTTTGAAGATTGAGTCGCCGGCCTACCATACCACCGAGGACGGCCGCTGGGACTTCCGCGTGACCATCCGCTACAAGAATTCGACCGTGGCCACCACCTCGAATCCCGACGAAGAGGCCTTCATCAAGCAGTTGTGGCCGGACCAGGAAACCTACAAAAGAGAAGAGCAGCGCCGGTTTGAGATTCTGCTAGCTCACCAGGACCTACCGGTGACCGACATTACGCCGGCGAAGTAGCGAAAAACAGGGAACAGGGAACAGAAGGCCAGCTCGCCGAGCGCAAACCCTGCTGCTGCAGCAGAATTGATTGTTGGTCTCACCCCACTTCTGACGGAGTAACGCCAGACTCTCATGCAGCAATGAAGTCTCTATTCCCTATTCCCTGTTCCCTATTCCCTACTTTTCCACTGCTGCACCAGGTCTTCGGCGGCTTCAGGCCACTCGGGGAACTGGAACTCGAATCCAGCTTCAAGCAGGCGGCCGGGAACGGCGCGGCAGCTCTGGAGCACGAGTTCCGGCTCGGTGCGCAGCAAGAATGCGCCGAGCTGAATGGCCAGCCAAGGCGCGGGCAGGCCGTTGGGCACATCCCAGGCCTCGCGTAGCGCAGCCATGAATTCACGATTGGTGAGCGGATGGGGCGCGGCAAGGTTGATGGGGCCCTCCAAATCCTCGTGGGCGATCAGAAATTCGACGGCGCGAGCGTAATCAGCCTCGTGAATCCACGCGACGAACTGGCGCCCAGAGCCCTGCTTGCCGCCAAAGCTGAGCCGGACGAGATGCGACAGGACGGCAAAGGCGCTGCCCGGCGTGGGGCTGAGAACGACCGCGCTGCGCAGGGCCACCTTGCGGGTGAGCGGCGTCTGGGCGGCAAAGAAGGCGGCCTCCCAGTCCCTGGCCACACGGGCCGCAAAGCCCCGGCGCTGAAGCCAGCGTTCTCGGGGCGGTTTGGCGGCGCCTGAGGGGTTCGCGCTGGCCATTTTCGACTGCGGCTGAAGGCTGGCCAGGAGAGCCATGCTGGTGGAGAACCCGGTTATCGCCGCCATCCCGGTTGCAGCCGGCGGTTGCGCATTGGCCAAGGGCTCATCACCGCCCTCCACTTCTGCCGCTTCATCGAGAGGCAGATCGACCCCGGTTTCGTCGAGGACGCGCCGGTAGATGGTGGCGGCCGAGGCGTTCATCCAAAGTTGGGGCGGCTCACTGAGCCCGGCGATGACCCGGCCCAGCAGGCGCGTCGAGCGAATGCGCGAATCGTAGATGGCCTGGCGGTGGGCCACATCGTAACGGCAGTTGACGCTGCGCCCGGCCAGGTTGATGCAAACGTCGGCGCCTTCCAGGTACTCGGTCCACGGGCCAATCTGTTCGCCATCCCAGTGGACCGTCTGCCAGGGCGCCGCGTAGGGGCCACGGGTCAGCACGGTCACCTGATGGCCGCGCTGCTGGAAGTAGCTCGCCAGCACCTGACCCACCTGTCCGCTGCCGCCGGGCAGGACGATTCGCAGGGGGCGCGGGGCGCGGGGCGGCGCGGCGGCAATCGTGTTCATAGATTCAGCTTACGGCGTTGGGCTGAGCGCCGCAGTCCAGTCGGCTGGCGAATCCACGATTACATCGGGCGGAAGGTCCGAGAGGCTGCCTGGCGCCAGGCCGAAGGTGCAGCCGACCGACCAGGCTCCGGCATTGCGCGCCGTTTCCACGTCCACCTTGCTGTCGCCGACCATCACCGTCTCGTCAGGCCGCGCGCCGGCCTCTGTCATCAGCGCCAAAAGCCCCCCTGGATCGGGCTTCTTGGTGGGGAAACTGTTGCCGCCGTAAATGTTCATGAAGTAGGGAGCGAGGCCGAGCGCGGCGCAGATCTCACGCGCTGGGCGAACCGGCTTGTTGGTCAGCACGGCCATCGCCTGCCCCCGGCTCCGGCCGGTTTTATCCGCCCGATCGTGCAACTGCTTCAGCGCTGCCAGCGCCTCCAGAACTCCCTCGTAGGCGTAGGTGAAGTCCAGCTTATGCTCGCGATAGTAGTCGAGAAAGAAGCTCTGCGCCTTGGACAGCAGCGCTTCCTCCACCTGCTCCAGCGGAATTCCCTGCGTCCGCGCCAGTGAACGGCGCAAGAGCAGCAGCACGCCGTTGCCCACAAAGCTGGCAATCAGCGGGTCGGGCAGCGTCTCGCAGCCCACGTGGCCGAGCGCGGCGTTGACGCTGTTGCACAAATCCTGCGCCGAGTCGATCAGCGTGCCATCCAGATCGAAGACCAGCAGTTTCAGCGACTCAACCGGAATTGGGCGTAAAACGTGAATCATGATTTCAGTGTAATGGGAACGGCCTCACTGGCGTTACTGCTGCAACACTACATTGCTGCTGCAGCACCACCTGGCCGCCTTCCTTCAACCTGCCCAGCGCCCCGGTCACCAGTTGAATCTCTCCCGCGGCACGAACAGGCACGCCACATCTGCCCGACGTCAACCATGTGACGTCCCGCTGTGCGCCCAGTTGCTCTTCATTCCTACGCAGAGCGGCGGCCCGGGTCCAGGGGGAGGAGGCTAAGCTGACCCCTGACCCCTGACCCCTGGAATGCTATTCTCACAGCGAGATGCACGGTTTGTCGCTGCTCGAATTTGTCGCCGTGGCCATGCTCATTCTGGTCAACGCCTTTTTTGTGGCCGCCGAGTTCGCCCTGGTCTCGATCCGCGAGACGCGCATTGAGCAGATGCTGGCCGCCAACCTGCCTGGAGCCCGCGCCGTCCACCACCTGCAGCAGGAACTGGACGACTTTTTGCCCGCCGTGCAGCTGGGCGTCACCCTCTGTTCGCTGGCGCTTGGCTGGATCGGCGAACCGCTGGCCGCCTCCGTGCTGCTCGGCTGGATGAGCGCGCTGCCGCTCATCCAGACCTACGCCCGGATTTACGCCCACATCGCCGCCATCACGCTGGGCTTTGCCTTCATCACCTACGTGCAGGTCGTGGTGGGCGAACTGGCGCCCAAATCGCTGGCCTTGCGTCGCGCCGAGACGCTGGCCGTCGCCGTGGCCCCGCCCATGCTCGTTTTCATGGCGCTGGCCCGGCCGGCGGTGCGCCTGCTCAAGGGCTCGGCCGCGGTTATTCTGCGCGGCTTCGACATTCCCATGACCGAACGCTCCCAAGTCCACTCGCCCGAGGAGCTGAAGTTGATCGCCACCGCCGCCCGCCGCATGGGCGTCCTGCCCCGCTTTCAGGAGACGCTCATCCACCGCGCTCTGGAACTGGACGAGGTGCCCGTCCGCGAGATCATGACCCCGCGCCAAAAGATTTTTTCCCTGCCCTCGAACCTGCCTATCGAAGCGGCCAGCGCCCAGGTCATCGGCCGCATGCACTCTCGCGTCCCGGTCTACGACGAGAGCCGCGGCCCGGAGCACATCGTCGGCGTCGTTTACTCGAAGGACCTGGCCCGGCTGATCTTCTTCCGCCCAGCCGCGCCGCGCATTTCGGCCCAGCAACCCACTTTGAAAGGTAAGGGCTTCAGCCCGTCCATCAACCAGCCCAAATCACCCAGGGCTTTAGCCCCCGAGGGAGACTTTTCGGGAACTTCGACCGACCGGCCAAATCTGCCCTTTGTCGAACTCAAGCTCTCCCAGGTCATGCGCGACGTGCTGGTGGTGCCCGAGACCAAGACCGTCCTCGACCTGATCCGCGACTTCCAGCAGCGCCGCCGCCAGATGGCCATCGTGGTCGACGAGTACGGCTCGACGGTCGGGCTGGTCACCGCCGAGGACGCCATCGAGCAGTTGACCGGGGAGCTGGAGGACGAGTTCGACTCGCCCGCGCACCCCGTTCTCACCACCGCCAGTGGTGCGCTGCTGATGGACGGCGGCGTGAACCTGCGCGACCTGGAAACTCAGATGCAGTGGGACCTGCCACGCGAGGGCGGCGTGGAAACCCTGGCTGGTTTCTTGCTCGTACGCCTCGGCCACATCCCCCAGCCCGGCGAATCGGTGACCTACGAGGGCCGCCGCCTGACGGTAGTCGAGATGGAGGCCCGCCGCATCAGCAAAATCCGCGTCGAGCCGGTCGAAGAGGAGTCCGGTGAACCGGGCGCGGAGGAACAGCCGCCAACCGGCTGAACTCCCAACCCATTGCCGCTTTGATAGCGGTTCTCCAGCCGGGTGCACCAGGTCTCGCCTTTGAGACCTGGGAATGAAGGGCTCCTGCTCACATTGGCTCCGGCTTGTAAAATTGCACTCTGGAGCGAAGAATGCCAAAAATTCTCGACGGCGCGGCGATTGCTGCGGCCATCAAGCAGGAAGTTGCGGAAGAAGTGAAGCTGTTGGCCGCCAGGGGCATCCAGCCAGGCCTGGCGGCGGTGCTGGTGGGCAACGTCGCCGCCTCGCAGATTTACGTCCGCAACAAGGTTACCAGCTGCGCCGAACTGGGCATCTTCAGCGAGCTGATCGCGCCGCCCGCTTCGGTCACAACGGAAGAAATGCTCGCGTTGGTGGCCCAGCTCAACGCGCGCGAGGAAATCGACGGCATTCTGATCCAGTTGCCGCTGCCCGCGCAGGTCGACACCAAGGCTCTGCTCGACGCCGTCTCGCCGGCCAAGGACGTGGACGGCTTCCACCCGGTGAACGCGGGCCGCTTGCAGGCCAACCGGCCGGCCCTGGCCCCCTGCACGCCGGCCGGGATCATCGAAATTCTCAAGCGCAGTGGGATTCCCATCAGCGGCCAGCACGCTGTGGTGGTGGGCCGCAGCGACATTGTGGGCAAGCCAGCGGCGATGCTGCTGCTGCACCAGAACGCCACCGTGACCATCTGCCACTCGAAGACCCGCGATCTGGGAGCGATCACTCGCCAAGCCGACATTCTGGTGGCCGCCATCGGCCGCCCCGGCTTCATCACCCCGGAGATGGTAAAGCCCGGCGCGACGATTATCGACGTGGGCATCAACCGCCTCACCGACCGCGCCGGCTTCGACCGCTTCTTCGCGGGCAACGCCAAACGCGAGGCCAGCTTCCTGAAGCGCGGCTCGACGCTGGTGGGCGACGTCGATCCCAAGGCCTTCGAGCTGGCCGGGGCCTACACGCCGGTTCCTGGCGGTGTAGGTCCGCTGACCATCGCCATGCTGATGGCCAACACCGTGCGCGCCGCCAAGATGCGGCGGGGAATCCAATAAACCTCTCTGTGAACGCTGTCTTGAAGGGTACAGGCTTCAGCCCGTACATCAGTTCCGTAAGATCGTCCGGGCCTTAGCCCCTGAGGAAATGAAAATGCACAGATGCGAACCTGACAGGGAGTCTTTCCGCTCATGCTGAGAGTCGGCCTCACCGGCAGCCTGGGCAGCGGCAAGAGCACCGTCGCGGCCGCGCTGCGCTCACTGGGCGCCGAGGTCATCGAGGCCGATGAGCTGGGCCGGGCGCTGATGGAGCCTGGCCAGGCGGTTTTCTCCTCGATTGTCGAGCATTTTGGACCCGATGTCGTCGGCCCCGATGGCCGGTTGAACCGCGCGCGGCTGGCCCAACTGGCCTTCCAGGGCGGACGGCTGCAGGAGTTGAACGCCATCGTGCATCCGGCGGTGATTGCCGCGCAGTGGCGCTGGATGGACGAGGCTTTTGCGCGAAACCCGGCGGCCGTCGCCGTCGTCGAGTCGGCGCTGATTTTCGAAGTTGAGCGCGACGCCCGCGCCCGCGGCGAAAGCGAGACCGAGCTGGCCAATTGGCTCCGCCGCCTGGACCGCATCATCGTGGTCACGGCTCCCGACGAGCTGAAGATCGCCCGCTATGCCGCCCGCGTCAGCACCACGGAGGCCGGACGCGCGGCCGCCGAAGCCGATGCCCGGCTGCGCCTGGCGCACCAGATTCCCGATTCGGTCAAGGCCGCCAGGGCAGACTATGTTCTCGAAAACACAGGGGATAAGGCAGCCCTTCACGCCCAGGTGGAGGCCTTGTGGCCGCGCCTTCAGGCCGAAAGCAACAACTTCCTGCGGAATGAGTCTCTAAAATAGGGTCAGGGTCAGGGATCAGGTTGTAAAAAGCTGTAGATAGCCACCCCCGGAAAGTGGAATTAGCCCACCTGACGTGCATCAAAACGTAACGCGGATTTTTCGGCTACGCGGCGCTTCGCTGAGAATGACAGCCGAAGGTGGAGCACCCAGATTATTAGCAATACGGGCTTTTTCCGATCCCTGGCCCCTGATCCCTGACCCCTCTCTTGAGGTTTGCAATCTATGAAACTGCGCCGGATTTTTTTGGTTGTTCTGCTGGTGGGCGGGTTCTGGTTTCTCACCACGCATCTTCCCCCCAGTCTCGACCGTCTGTACTCCAATCCTCTGTCGCTGTTTCACGCCGGCGGCCTCGGCGCCCCGCTGCAACTCACCGAGGCCGAAGCCGCGCCCGCCTACAACGCCGATGAGCTGAATAACATCGCCGTCTACAAACGGGTGCTGCCCTCGGTGGTCAACATTACCTCTAAAGCCCTGGTCTTCAACTTCTTTTATGGCACGGTGCCGCAGGAGGGTCAGGGCTCGGGGTTCATTCTCGACCGGGCCGGCCACGTGCTCACCAACTTCCACGTCGTCTCGGGCGCCAACCGCGGCGTCGAAGTCATGCTCAGCAACAAGCGCCGTTATGCGGCCACCGTGGTGGGCACCGACAAAGTCCACGACCTGGCCCTGCTGAAGATTGACGCGCCCAGCCTGCAGCCGGTCACGCTGGCCGACTCCGGCGGCCTCACCGTCGGCCAGATGGTCTACGCCATCGGCAATCCCTTTGGCCTCAATGGCACCATGACGCGCGGCATCATCAGTTCCATCCGCTCCATCAAAGGTTCAGGCGGTGAACTGATCGAGGACGCTATCCAGACTGACGCGGCCATCAACCCTGGCAACTCCGGCGGTCCCTTGCTCAATTCACACGGCGAAGTCATCGGCATCAACACCATGATCGCCTCCAACGGCGCCGACCAGAGCTCCGGCATCGGCTTCGCCATTCCCATCAACACCGCCAAGGCGGCGCTGGCCGACTTCGCCCGCTACGGACGCGTCAAGCGGCCCTCGCTGGGCATCGTCTCCTATGCCGTAGGCCCCGATCTGGCCACGCAGATGGGCCTGGCCGTCGATTCCGGTGTCCTGGTGCAGAAGGTCATCTCCGGCGGCGCGGCCGAACGGGCCGGCCTGCACGGCGGCAATCAGCAGGCCTACGTGGGCAACACCTCCATCCTGCTGGGCGGAGACTTGATCGTGGCCATCGACGGCCAGAAGGTTGACGATCCCCAGCAGATCAGCGCCATCATCGAAAAGCACCAGGCTGGCGACACCGTCAGCGTCACCTTCTATCGTGGCCGCAAGGAAATGACCTTCAAGCTGATTCTGGGAGAGGCGCGGGCGACAGAGCGGTAGAGCGGAAGATCGAATCAGGCAGCTTCGCCTACAATTTCCAGCGTTTTCCCATGCACGCGCCCTTGTCAAAGCGGTGCCCATCGATCGGCCCAATCAAGGCTTCAGAGCAGGGCCTCAAACCGATTCTTTGAAGGGGCGAATTCCTCCCTCAGCCCAGGCGGGCCGCGCGCAGGACGGCCTCGACGACCTTCTTAGGGGGAAGATCATCGACGGGGATTGAGATGTGGGCCTGGCGATAGAGCGGCAGGCGGCGCTGGTAGCGGTCGGCGAGGTTGGCCTGGTCGGCGAGGATGGGGCGGGTGTGCTCGGTGCCCCGGCAGCGGGTGAGGGTGGTAGCCAACTCCACCTCCAAGTGCACCAGCAGCGTTCCGGGGGCGGCGAGCAGCAGTTCGCGGGTGGCGGGGTGCTCGATGGCGCCTCCGCCGAGGGCCAGAACCAGCCCGTCGCCAGCAGCCAGCCGCGCAATGGCCGCGTGCTCGCGCTCGCGGAAGGCTTGCTCGCCGTGGCGGGCAAAAAGCTCGGCGATGGTTGCGCCGGCCTCAGCCGCGATCGCGTCGTCCACATCGACGAAGCTCCAGCCCAGCCGTTTGGCAAGCAGTGGGCCGACGGTCGACTTGCCCGAGCCCATGAAACCGGTGAGGACGATGCGGCGGGGCGATGCGGCAGGCGCGCCCTGAGGCGTGGGGCTGGCTTCGGATTGGGCTTTGGCGGTCAACGAGGTTTTTCCGGCCTTGAAAACTGCATTCAACTTTTCAGTATAGCCACTCGATTGATCCGTCCCCTTTGGAATGGAGCGGTCTCCCGCCCTAGCCGCAAGAAACAAGAATCTGTCTAACAATTCTGTGCTATGAAGGGGGCGGGCGTCAGCCCGTCCGTTGAGAGCAAGGTTGAATGGCCCGCTTTAGCCGCTGAGGGAATGCAAATAGCCGCGAAACCCTTCCTCAAGGGCTAAAGCCCGTACCCTTCGCTCCAAACCAGTATTTTAGACAGGCTCAAAGGCGCGCCGAGGGTGGGGTACCCATTCCGCGAAAAGGCTCTTCAAACCCATCTTCTTCAATGTGCGGAGTTTTCAGGCCGGCACCCGGCGCTCAAAACAGTTCGATGTCGGGCCGGCTATTGTCCTGCTGGATGGCGCCGCCGGCCACACTGAGGTGGGTAGCGGTCTGGCTGGCCATGTGGTACTTTCCGAGATGATCGGCCAGCATGGTCTTGAAGTTGGTGTCGAAGAGGCCGTCCCAACCGGGCCGTTCAGGCTTTTCGCACAGTTGCATCAGATGGTCGCGCAGTTCGGTCAGCGCGCGCTGCACGTGCTCCATTCTCTGCCGCATGATGTCCTGGAACTGAATGTGCCCGAGGGCTTCAGAGAGCCGCCGCACATTCTCCTCGTAGTTGGCGTCCACGTCGGTGATGACTTCCAGAAGCAACTGGCTGTTATGGCCGAACTCGGCCTGCATTTCGCTAAGGTCGGCGACCAGGTGATTCATGGTCTCGTTCGATTCGTGCTCTTCCAGCGAAACGCGGGCCTCGGCCAACTCACGGTCCACTCTTTTGCAGGTGGCGTTGATCTTGGCGGTGATGTCGCTGGCGGCCTTGGTGGAGGAGACCGACAGCTTTCTCACCTCGAAGGCCACCACGGCAAAGCCGCGTCCGGCGCTGCCCGCTCTGGCCGCCTCGATCTCGGCATTCAGAGCCAGCAGGCTGGTCTGCTGGGCGATGGAGGTAATGATTTTGATCAGCGGCGCCAGCGCGCGCACTTCGGTGGCCATATTCTGTATGCGTTCGAAGTCCTCTCTCAGTTCGTGCGTTTGCTGCTCGAGCTGGGCATCGAGGGCGGCGACGATCTCCTTGTTGCTTTCCGCGCGCTGATGGGTGCTCTCGGTCAGCGCCATGCCGCTCTGGATGGATTGGGCGATGCGCTCCCTCTGGCGGTTGCTCCGCTCATTCAGGGAACCGATCTGCTCGATGACCTGCATGACCTCGCGCTCGGATTCAGCCAGCGAATCGCCGATTTGCCGGTGCATCACGTCGATGTAGGGCCTGGCGTCCTTGATGTCAAGCCCGATCGCCTTGCGGGCTGCGAGTTCGCGTGAGATTTCCTCGAAGTTGAGCCGCCCGAATGCCCACATGTCGGAGACGGCGCGGCAGGCCTCGGCATAGTGCCACCGCTTGTAGATCAGCCCAGGAAGCTGGACGAACAGGAACAGAAGACCCGCAAAACGCAGCCGGTAAGGAGCCAGGCCAGGCCCCAGGCCATAGGACAAACAGAGCCAGAGCAGCGCCAGGAGGACGGCTCGGACCACTGCCTCGTTAATGAGTCGGCTGCGGATTCGACGCAGGCGCACTTTGCTGTCCGTCATGATTTGATCTCCCTGGCTGTTACCGCGCGATCGCCTTTTCCGGAAAAATTGCCTTGCGTATTGTGGACGGCGTTCGCACCATTTTCTTACGCTCCGGGAAGAACTTTTTTGATGACCCGGATGAGGTCTTCGCCACTGACCGGCTTGACCAGCCAGCCCGTCGCTCCCTGGCGTTTGCCCTCGTCGCGCTTGGAGGCCTCGCTCTCGGTGGTCAGCGTCAGGATGGGGATAAAGCGAAGGCCGGGCAGGGCGCGCGTTTTGCCGATGAACTCCAGGCCTCCCATGACCGGCATGTTGACGTCGGTGAGAATCAAATTGGGCTTGAGCCCCGATTTCAGCTTGTCCAGCGCCGCCTGGCCATTGCCGGCCATCTCCACCGCGAAACCGTGCATCGACAGGGTAGTTTTAAGGCTCATCACCATGGTGGGCGAGTCATCGACGACGAGAATTGTCATTGGCATGAAAACTCCTCATGATGGGGGGACGCGGCTTTCCGCCATTCCGGCAGCCATGCGGCCAGCGCTCCGGCGCCATGCCACGCGCCACGCCGCGAAATAGTGCCCGGGTTCTCTTGCATGGAATGCACTTCAAACGGCTCCCCGGCTATCCGGATGCATGAGCATGGCCTCCTGTCAGCAATAAGCCTGGGAGGGCGGACAATCCGAAAAATTACTGGTGAACGGCTCCTGAATCCGTCTCCTGAATCCGGATCAGGCCAATGGTTATTCTGCTGCGTTCATTAATTCCGCTGCTCCATCCACTTGTTCCGTCCACTTACGGCCTTCAGCAATTCCACTTGCCCTACCCACTTCCCGCGTCCACCTGTTCCCCTGATGCGTCCACCAACGAAGCTGGCGCAGCGCCAACCGTCAGAATCAAAAGCACAGCTAGTTCATCGTCCGCATTTGCCGGAGGGTTAGAGAATTTTCGGAATGAATAGTCCTTTTGAATGTATTGAATGTGGCTTTTTCTTAGGGAAAAGCCACTTGAGTGTGAGGTTTCGGTCTACTGCAATTTCGAAAACGCTCTGGCGGAAAATCCCAGCCGCGCTTTTGATTGGCCGGCTTCTGCTTCAAAATTGGAGCCGGCGTTCCGGCAAAAACGCGTCGATGGGGGGCAGTCGCAATGGGCGGGAATTCCGATTGGGGAAACGGCGCGGGGGGTGTGAAGTTCAGCAGGTAGAGTGAATTGCCACTAACTGGCGACCAGCGTGGGGCGCTGGCAGCTGGCCAGCAAAGGCAGCAACTGCTCCCGGGCCGCCTCGACGGTGAGGCCGTACTTGGCGCGCAAGGCGTCGACCTTGCCGTGCTCGATGAAATGGTCGGGCCAGCCGATGCGGACGACCGGAATCCGGCGGCCAGGCTCGCCCAGTTCATCCAGCGCCTCGAGGACCGCCGAGCCGAAGCCACCCATCTTCACATGGTCCTCAAAAGTGACGAAGGCGGCCACGCGGCTGGCGTAGGCGGCGATCATTTCGCGATCCAGCGGCTTGATAAAGCGGGGGTTGATGACTGCGGCAGAGTAGCCGTCGAGCTTCAGACGATCGGCCAGCTCAGTGGCCAGAGCGATCATGGGGCCCAGGCCGAGAATGGCCACATCGGAGCCGTCCTGGAGGATTTCAGCCGTGCCGACCGGGATTTCTAGCGGCTCGGACTTGCGGGGCACGCCGGCCACCACCCCGCGCGGGTAGCGAATGGCGCTGGGACCCGGAAGCTGGAGGGCGGTCTTGAGCATATCGGCCAGCTCGTCTTCGTTGGTGGGAGCCATCAGGACCATCTCCGGGATGCCGCGCAGGTACATGATGTCGAAGAGGCCGTGATGGGTGGGGCCGTCGTCGCCGGAGAGGCCGGCGCGGTCCATGCAGAAGACCACCGGCAGCTTTTGCAGGGCCACGTCGTGCACGATGCAGTCGAAGGCGCGCTGCAGGAAGGTCGAGTAGATGGCGCAGACGGGACGGTAGCCGCGCGTGGCCATGCCGGCGGCGAAGACCACCGCGTGTTCCTCGGCGATGCCCACGTCGAAGGTGCGTTTGGGGTGGTGAACACGGAAGAGGTCGAGGCCGGTGCCGCTGGGCATGGCGGCGGTGATGGCCACGATGTGCTCGTCCTGGTCGGCCAGATGGGCCAGCGTGTTGGCGAAGACCTCGGCGTAGGTGGGCTCGCCGACGGGCTTGGTCTCGCCGGTCTCCGGGTCGAAGGGGCCAAGGCCGTGAAACTTTTTCTGGTGGTCGAGCGCCGGCTGGAAGCCGTGGCCCTTTTCCGTGATCACGTGCAGCAGCACGGGGCGCTTTTCCGCCTTGAGAAACTTGAAGGTCTCGATCAAAAGCGGCAGATTGTGGCCGTCGACGGGGCCATAGTACTGCAAACCGAACTCCTCGAAGAGGATGGAGGGCCAGAGCATACTCTTGGCCGCCTCTTCGGCGCGGCGCGCCACCTCGGCCGCCGTCTTGCCGCCGATCTTCTCGATGATGCGATGGGCCTGGTCGTGCAAAGTCTTGTAGTGCTCGTTGGTGACGATTCTGTGGAAGATGCGGGCGATGGCGCCCACATTGCGGTCGATCGACCACTCGTTATCGTTGAGCACCACGATCAGCCGCTTGGTCTGCACGGCGATGTTGTTCAGCGCCTCGAAGGTAATCCCGTTGGTGAAGGCCCCATCGCCGGCCACGGCGATTACGTGCTCGCTGCCGCCGACCAGATCGCGCGCCACGGCCATGCCCAGCGCGGCCGAAAGAGCCGTGCCGGCGTGCCCGGCGCCGTAGCAGTCGTGCTCGCTCTCGGTGCGCAGCATGAAGCCGTTCAGCCCGCCCGGCTGGCGAATCGTGTCCAGGCGGTCGAGGCGCCCGGTGAGCATTTTATGGATGTAGGCCTGGTGGCTGACGTCGAACAGCAGCTTGTCGTCGGGAGTGTTGAAGACCGTGTGCAAGGCCAGCGTCAACTCGACGACGCCCAGGTTCGGTCCCAGGTGGCCGCCGGTTTTCGAGAGGGTCTGAATGAGGAACTCGCGAATCTCCTCGGCCAGCCCGGTCATCTGCGCAAGGCTCAGGCGCTTCAGATCGGCGGGCGAATGAATGGATTCTAGCAATGTTCCCATGGTTTTCCTTTTCCCGGAAATCGGGCCGGGAAGCCAGGCAAAAGCCTCCCAGAGGCCGGGGCCATCGAAAACCGGCTTTGCCAACCGGAATCCAGCTTTGCCAATTGTTAGTATACCAACGGGGCGGATTGGGGCGGCTGAAGGTTGGAGGGCATGGAGGGAACATCTGGAAGATAATCACCTCCTATTAATGGCAGTGCGGTACATCCGCTCCGGCGGCGCCGGGTCTGTTCCAATTGCACACTTTGACGACAACCCGGATTGCCGTTACTCAAACCGTTTCCGCGAGGACGGTTGATTCGGACTGCCGACTGATTTGTAGTTACTTCGAATACGTTCGTTGCTCTCCTGCAGGCACCTGTTCGATGTGCGGGTTTCTAAAACCAGCGCCGCCTCCGCCGTGAGAGTGCCCACATGACCACGACGGCCAGCACCACCCCGATCAGCAACCAGACAAAGTCACGGCTGCTGAAATCTTTAAGGAAGCGAAAATCATGCCAACAGACCAACGCCAGCGCATTGCTCATTGCGATCCCCATCTCTTTCCTCCGCACTCCCGTTTCATTGCCCGCCTTACGCGCAGGCAGTAATCTCCGCCCCGCCACCGACCTTCCGGCGGCGGGACGAAGCTGGCGCAAAACACTCTATCTGAAAAGCCCAAGCAGATAGCAAATCAGCAGGATCACCAGCACCGTGCCAAGCCCTATGCCTGCTCCTCCGCCGGTGCCCCACCGGCCATAGCCGTAGTATCCGCCGCCTCCGGCAAATACGAGCACCAGAAT
>Ga0326727_10013607_pt1 | contig 18025 bp, 16 predicted proteins | sample MB2enrmetagenome_FD_207643 | JGI IMG/M metagenome (GOLD analysis project Ga0326727, IMG submission 207643) | Lab enriched peat soil microbial communities from McLean, Ithaca, NY, United States - MB29MY | ecosystem: Environmental > Terrestrial > Soil > Wetlands > Peat | place: USA: New York...
GCGCCTCTGCAATCTCCTCCTCGGTCGGCGTGAATGTTGTGGATTGGATCGTGTTCGCACCATTCTCTAGAACCCCAGTAAGAATATCCGCGATCTTGTCTGGATTGGTGCGGAATGATATCCGCGCGCTGCCGTCGTATCCCACGGTCTTATCAAGTGCGGCTTTCTCATATGTCATCTGCGACGCAAACGAGACACCAGTCGTGATTAGCCGCTCCACCTTCTGCGCCTTCAGATAGGCAAGAAGCTTGTCTGACTGGTCCGCCAGCGCTCGCTGCACTTTCGGCAGATCCTTGCCCGACGCACTCATCCCCACAACAACATCCACCGCAGTATTCGGAATGCGTATCTCGCTGGTCGCGTGGGTTTCAATCACCGTCGCGCAGGTTTGCGGGGCCGTTGCGCATGGGTCAGGAGTTTGAGCAAAGCACATCGAAGAAGAGGCAAGCAGAACCGCCAATAAACGAATATTCATCACATCTCCGTTGATCGCAAGACTTGCGAGTTAACCGTACTCTTCGCTGCGTTGAGAGACAATATGATGGTGAGCATTGAAGCGCACTGCTAGCCAGCGGCATCAGAATCAACGGGAGAGATCATGGAATATAGACAACTTGGACGGTCGGGATTCAAGGTGCCGGAGTTATGCTTCGGCTGCGGGACCTTCGGCGGACACGAGGATGCCTTCTTCAAGGCGTGGGGAGCCGCCGACGTGGAAGAGGCCCGCAAGATCGTCGACATCTGCATGGAGGCTGGCCTCAACTTCTTTGATACTGCCGACATCTACTCCTTCGGTGCCAGCGAGTCCGTGCTGGGCGCCGCCATCCAGCATCTCCGCCGCGAGGACGTGCTGATCTCCACCAAGGCCACCTTCCGCTTCGGCGACGGGCCCAACGACGTCGGTTCATCGCGCTACCACCTCACCCAGGCACTCGAAGGTTCGCTCAAGCGACTCGGCACAGACTACATCGACGTCTACCACATGCACGAAACCGACTCCCTGTCGCCGGTTGAGGAGACCCTCGCCACTCTCGACAAGTTCGTCCGCGACGGCAAGGTGCGCTACATCGCCTGCTCCAACTTCTCCGGATGGCGCCTGATGAAGTCGCTCTCGGTCAGCGAACGCCATGGCTGGAACCGCTACATCGGCCATCAGGTCTACTATTCACTGCTGAACCGCGAATACGAGTGGGAGCTGATGCCCCTCGCGCTCGATCAGGGTCTGGGAGCGCTCATCTGGTCGCCGCTCGGCTGGGGGCGCCTCACTGGCAAGATACGCCGCGATACCGGCATCCCGAAAGACAGCCGCCTCAACTCCAAGCTCGTCGTCGACATTGGTCCGCAAGTCCCGGAGGAACACCTTTATAAAGTTGTAGCCGCCATCGACGAGATCGCCGGCGAGACCGGCAAGACAGTCCCCCAGATCGCGCTTAACTGGCTGCTTCGCCGACCGACTATCTCAACCCTGGTGATTGGAGCTCGCAATGCGCAGCAACTTCGTCAAAATCTTGGCGCCGTCGGCTGGAGCCTGACGCCAGACCAGATCGCACGGCTCGACACCGCCAGCCAGCTTCCGCTCATCTATCCCTACTGGCATCAACGCCAGTTCGAGGAGCGCAATCCAAGCCCTGTATAAAGACCCTTCTTCACCACGATCGCCGAAGCTCCTAATGATGAGCAGAATGAATTTGGTCGATAAGTTGTTTTTACGCTCTTCGGCGGCATCTCATGATGAGAAGATGGGACGCGTTCCATTCCGCAGAGCTGTGGAACGCAAGGGGCCGGAATACGGATGAACCATGACAGAATTGTGCCGGCGCTGACGTTGCTGTTGGCAACGCTCCCCTGGCCCTGTGTTGCCTCGGCACAGCAAGCCAGCCCCACCGCAACCCAGGATATTCAACTATCGGCCTTCGGCGGGGTCTCGGGCGTCTATACCGGGCTGGCCGGCAGCAGGAACCTCAGCATAACCGCAGGCTTGGACCTCGCTCTCTCCCCCTGGCAAGGGATGCGCCCCATACTGGAGGTGCGCGCCAGCGATCCCATCGATCATGGCTCCACCGTCGCGCAAAAAGATGTCCTGGGGGGCCTCAGGTTGGACTTCCTCCTGGGCCGTCGCCTGCACCCCTATGGCGACTTTCTCTTCGGGCGCGGCGAGTTGAAGTATGCCGCTGGCGGATACAACTTCAACGACTTCACCTACCTGGCTTCCACAACCTACGTCTACTCCCCAGGCGCAGGCTTCGACTTCGACCTCAGCACCCACTTCGTGATCAAGGTTGATGGCCAGTACCAGTTTTGGGACGGGCCAACCGCATCGGGAAAGGTCCACCCGGCCATCGGGACCGTTGGCCTCGTCTATCACATTGGATGGCTCGGAATGCCCTGAGTCGAAATCTGAACGCCTGTATGCGCTACCGAATCGGAACGCCAGCATGCGCTATAGATTGAACAGTTCTCGTAGACGCTTGGTCTGCGTCCTGCTCACTGGTATCTCCGTCTTTTTGGGATCGTCCATGCGCAGTTGGTAGCTGGACTTGAACCACGGCACAACCTCGCGGATGTGCTGGATGTTCACGATATACGAGCGGTGCGCCCTCCAGAATGCATCCGTGTCGAGCTGATCCATCAGCTCCTCCAGCGTACGGCAGTTCGACTGGCCCTCCACCCCGCGCGTGACCACGCTGATGGCCCCGCCTTCGATCGAGACGAAACATATCTCCCTCTGGTCGACCAGCAGAAGCCGCCCCTGAGCGCGCACTATCACTTTGCCCGTATGCGTCCGCACCGGCTGCGTGCGCGTCTCCACCAGCCGTAGCAGCTCTTCCAGCCGGGCGTCGGTGGTGGGCGCATCGCTCGCTGAAATCTCCAGCCCGGCCTTAGCCGCGATCCTTGCCCGCACCTTCTCAATTGTCTTCAGCACCCGCTTGCGGTCGAACGGCTTCAGCAGGTAATCCACCGCATTCACCTCAAACGCGCGCACCGCGTACTGGTCGAAGGCGGTGGCAAAAACCACCTGCGGCAGACGCATCTTCTTGTCAATCAGCTTCTTGAGCACGGCAAACCCATCCAACCCAGGCATCTGCACATCCAGAAAGAGAACGTCCGGTTTGTGCGCGCGCACCAACTCCACGGCTTCGATGCCATTCGACCCCTGCGCCAATACCTCCACGCCGTCCACGGACTGCAGCAGATACAGCAACTCCTGCCGGGCAAGCGGTTCGTCGTCGATGATGAGTGCGGTGAGGGTCACAGTTTTCAGGCGCAGGTTGCAGGTTGGTAGTTGGCCAAAGCCAATCATCACCGCAAGCTAATCTGCACTGTCCACTCTAGTGCTTGCAGCCAGATGTTGTCAGCCTCTGAATGTTGAGTAGAATCGCCGTCGACTGACAACCTGCAACTGACAACTTGCAACTTCTAGCTGTCGCTGTAGGCGCGCAGACGGGACGGCCCACCGTCTTCGGATACGTGATGCCCGCATTGCGGGCAATACGCGTCGGTAGTCTGTACCCCGCGGAAGCATTGGCCGCACACCGGCGCCACCTGGAACCGGCACTGTGGGCAGAAGTGTACTCCCGCGGTCAATTCGGTCTGGCAGCTGGGGCAGCGGAGCATCACCGGCTGGCGCAACAGAAAGTACACAACCGCGCCAATTCCGCCAGGCATCACCACCACGATCAGCATCCACAGCAGCGCCGGCATGTGGCGACGCTTCACATCGCGGCTGACATAGCCGACCAGCAGCACATAGCTGGCCAGCACGGTCCCCGTCACATAGTCCATCAGCAAGCGCATCGGCTGCGGACCACGGTGATGCGGCTGCGCGTAATAGCTGATGTACAACCATCCAGCAAACACCAGGATGGCAAGAACGATCGACCAGACCGGGATCATCTTGAGCCCGTCGCGCTCGCCCTCCACCCGTTCGTCGGAAGAGTCAGATGTTCTCTGGTTCCAGCGCACCGGCATTAGAGTGCCTCGTCATTGGAGTTGTGACGGGAGCGGCGGATCGAGACAGCGGCCAGAAGCGCAATCGAGACTGGCACAAACCATAGCAGAACAACGACCATGTGGTTGTTGATGTCGGTCGCGGCCAGCGCGGAAACGTCGGCCTGGACAGCCTCCGCGGCCTCCAAATACAGCCCGCTCCACACTACAACCGCGAGCAGGATCAGCAGAGCGGAGCAGATGATTAACGGGGCCATCAAGCCGAGCGCACGGCTGCGTCGCTCCTGCATCACCGTGGCGCGTTCGCGCACCACGCGGTGCGTGCGGTTCACCACACAGGCGCGCGCCCCCATTGTGACGCCGTCCTGCGCACTGTACGCAAGTACCGCCGAATCGTCCGGCAGTGTATTGAACTGGGAATCGAATCGTGCGTCGTAGGAGGCTTTCATCCCGTCACCTCCATCGCGCGGACGCCGCGCAGGTGCTCGATCTCCGGCTTCAGAGCGGCCAGGCCACGATACAGCCGCGACTTCACCGTGGAGAGCGGCGCCCGTGTGACGCTGGCAATCTCTTCCAGAGACATCTCCTCGTGGAAGCGCAGCATCAGGACCTCGCGGTAGTTGGGCTCCAGCTTCAGCAGCACCGCGGCTACTTCGGCGCGGTCCTCACTCCCCGCAAACTGCTCCAGCGGCGATGGCCCTTCGGAGGCAATCTCGAACGCGCGCCCGTCCTCGCCAGGCTCGCTCATCTCGTCCAGCGAAGTCATGCTGCGCTTGCGCGAGAGGTCGATCACCAGGTTGCGCGCAATCGTGAATAGCCATGTGTCGAAGCGCGCCTTGCCGTTGTACTGGCCGCCCCGCAGCAGCACCCGCATCCAAGTCTCCTGGAAGAGGTCTTCCGCCACCTCGCGCTTGCCGGTTAAAAACAACAGGTAGCGCAACAGCCGGTGCTGGTACAGCTCAATCAGTTGGTCGAGAAGTTCGGTGTCATGGTTTTTCAGGCCGCGCGCTATGGCCGCGTTTTCACGCTGGCTTTGCTCCGTCTGCTCCACCGAGATGGCGATCGCTGTTCCGCCCATACTCTTAGAGACGGCAACGTGCGGGGAAAAGTCTCGCGCACCTTCGCTCTTCTTACCGCGAAATCGAAAAAGCATCCGAAAATCCCTTCCGGGGCACGCGTCACTGCAGGCGAAAAAGCTGTGGGAACAACTCTCTGGCTTATTCTAAGGCCTGAATGCTGCTCTTGGCGAGGTCTATTTCAGACGTAAACTATTCCCTATGGAAGTTCTTTACGGCCTGCACCCGGTCGAGGAGGCGGTTCGCTCCGGAACGCGCCGGCTGGACTGCGTGATGCTCGCCCACGAGCGCAAAGACGCCCGGTTGCAACATCTTGCCCAAATCTGCCGTGACGCAGGCGTCCGCGTCACCCTCGAGTCCCGCGACCAGCTCACCCGCGTGAGTCGCACCGATGCCCACCAGGGGGCCGTCGCGCTGGTCCGCGAGCGCGCCTTCCTCACCATCGAAGACCTGCTGGAGCCCCAGCCCGCGACGAAGGCCGCGAACAGCAATGGCGAAGCAGTTCCGATGCATCACCGCTTTTTCCTCGCCCTCGACGGCATTGAGGACCCGCACAATCTGGGCGCTCTGCTGCGCACTGCCGATGGAGCGGGAGTCGACGGCGTCATCCTGCCCGAGCGCCGCTCCGCTCCGGTCTCTTCTACCGTCGCCAAGAGCTCCGCCGGCGCCTCCGAGCACGTTCGCATCGCGCGCGTAACCAACCTCGTCCGCGCCCTCGAGCAGATGAAGCGGGCCAACGTCTGGGTTCTCGGCCTCGACCAGCGCGGGACTCCGGACTATATGGACTTCGACTTCCGCACCGACTGCGTCCTCGTACTCGGACGCGAGGGCGAGGGCCTGCACGACCTGGTCAAAAAGACCTGCGACCACATGCTGCGCATCCCCATGGCAGGAAAGGTTTTCTCGCTGAACGTCTCGGTCGCAGGTGCGGTCGTCATGTACGAGGCCCTGCGCCAGCGTAGCCGACCCGCTCAGGCAACGCCCAAGCCCGCCGCGCCCCCCAAGCCACGCAAAGGACTCGGCTCGTGACCCCTCCGGCGAAAAAAATCGAGGATAAAAATGCCGTCATCCTGAGCGGAGTTTGGCGCGCGCCGCGCCAAACCGAGTCGAAGGACCCCGATGAATCTCGCTGCGCATCTGCCGTCCGAACCATTCTGCCACGACATTCAGTATCCTTCGTTCTGGCGTTCGCTCTGGCGTGTTTCTCGGTCGTAGTTCAATTGCGTGCCCAGACGCAGCCCGCTCCAGTTCCCGCTAATCCACCCGACTCTTCCCAACCCGCGCCTCCGCCCGGCAAGGTCCTCTTCTCCCGCAGCCTCGACACCGATAGCGCGACACAACCCGCTGGTTCTCAGCAGCCTTCCACGCCGAATCCCACCTCGCCCGCACAGTTCGACTCGCTCGCAGTCACTGACGCCGAGCGCGACGCCCTGACCTTCACCGCCTACGATCTCGACGTCCACCTCACCCCAGCCTCCGCCGGAATCTCCGTCCGCGCCGGCCTCACCGTACGCAACGACAGCGCTGCACCACTCACCCGTATCATCCTCCAGATCAGCTCTTCCCTCCACTGGGAGGCTCTCTCTGCACGTAGCTTCAACAGCTCCACCACACCCCTCCCCTTCGCCGTCCAGCTCATCGATACCGATGCAGACCACACTGGCAGGATGAGCGAAGCCGTCGTCACTCTCCCGCAACCGCTTGCTCCCGGCATGTCCCTCTCGCTCACCGCGCTCTATTCCGGCGACATCCCGCCTTCGGCCGAGCGGCTGGAGCGTATCGGTGCACCCGGCGACCAAGCCCTCAGCGCCGACTGGGACTCCATCGCCGCCACCAATCCCTATGGCCAGACCGGCGGCACCGCCCTGCGCGGATTCGGCAATGTCCTCTGGTTCCCCGTCTCCGCGCCGCCCATCTACCTCGGTGACGGGGCCAAGCTCTTCCAGTCCGTGGGCCGCGCCCGTCTCCGCCAGTCCGCCGCCACCGTCCGCCTCCGCCTTGCGGTTGAGTACACCGGCGACCCGCCCGACGCGGCCTTCTTCTGCGGCCGGCGCCAGCCGCTCACCGCCATTAGCGACAACGCCAACCTGCCCGTCGCCGAGTCGCCCGGCATTGCCACGGCCCTCTTCGATTCCCAGCCGCTCGGCTTCCGCCCGCTCAGCCTGTTCGTCACCGACCGCCCCCCCAACCTGGCCGGAACGCCTGACAACCCGTCGCTCATCGCAGCCGTCACCAGCCATTACGACGCGCTACACGCCTACTCCGCCGCTGCTGTGCTGGTTGAGCCTCTGCTCACCGACTGGCTCGGTCCGCAGCCACTCACCTCGCTCAACCTCCTTGACCACCCCGGTCAGCCCTTCGAAGACGACGCTCTCCTCGTCCTCCCCCTGCGCTCCGCCGAGCCTGTGACCCTGGCCCCTTCGCTCGCCCACTCTCTCACCCATCTCTGGCTTCGCTCCTCCCATCCCTGGATCGACGAGGGCCTAGCACAATTTCTCGGTCTGCTATGGACAGAGCGAAGCTCCGGCCGCGCCGCCGCGCTCGCAGAACTCCAGGACGCCGCCCGCTCGCTTGCCCTCATCGAGCCGGAAGATCCTGACTCCGTTGGGTGCCCCATTCATGACAGTTCCATCCGGGGTCCCCGGCGAGCGGTCGCTGCTCGCTGGGGTGGGATCGTCATGGGTGGGGTGGAGCCCGGTAAATCGCCCGAATGTGCCGCAGCCCCGTCCGCCAGCCCCGCAGGCGACAGCCTGGCCGACGCCACCAGCGAGATTTTTTACCGCACCAAGGCAGCCGCCGTCTGGTGGATGCTGCGCTCAATCGTCGGCGACGGCGCACTCAAACAGGCCCTGCAGGCCTACCGCAAGGATCCACAGCTCGACCGCGACCCCGCCGGCCTGCAACGCACACTGGAGAACTCCTCCCACAAGGACCTCGCCTGGTTCTTTGACGACTGGGTCTACCGCGACCGCGGCCTGCCCGACCTCTCCATCGTCAACGTCACACCCAGTCGGCTCATCTCGCGCGCAGGCCAGCCCACCGGATGGCTGGTCGCCGTCGAGGTCCGCAACGACGGCTACGCCGCGGCCGAGGTCCCCATTACCGTAAGCTCCGCCGCCACATCCGACACTCAGCGCCTGCGCATTCCCGGCCGATCCAGCGCATCCACCCGCTTCGTCTTCGCCGGTACACCCGAGCAGGTCGAGGTCAACGACGGCGGCGTCCCTGAAACCCAGACCAGCCTCCACACCCGTCAGCTCGTCCTCCCCGGTCTCTAACCGCTCGCGCTACCGCGTTTGCAACCGCTTTCCATCGCCTCCCGAGCGTGTTAAATCATTAACCGCAATTTGCGTCCACGGTGCGCAGCTTCTACACTGACATCTGTGGTTCTAGCATCTGCGGTGTGACCGTTCAGCTCCGGTTCCGGTTGGACGGGGAGGTTTAATGCGTCGGTTTGTCACGTTGTTTGTGCTGTTTCTGTCAACGATTCCATTTGGTGTCTCGATCTCGGGCTGCAACAAGGGCGCTGCCGCGCCTGAATTCTGCAATGGCGGTGACACCGGCCCCACGACGACTCAGGCCGCAACCATCACCTTGCAGCCGATTGTCTATGGAATATCGCTGAACTACGGGGAGATAGGACAACTCCAGAGGCCTACGGCAACGGATTGCAAAGGCAACAATGTTCCGGTGGAAACATTCAACTACGGCTCCTCCGATATGACCATCGCCGACGTACAACCCACCACCGGCCGGCTATGCGCGGGGACATGGAACCGTAACTCGGGCGGGGGTATTGCCGACTTCACCTACTGCACTCCCACCAACAAGTCGGGCATAGCCTATGTGGATGCCGCCTTTAACGGCGCCACCAGCAATCCTCTTCCCATCTTCGTGCATCCGGTGGTGACCAGCATTGTGCTGGGTGGTCCGTCGTCCAACTGTTCCACCGATCCCACCACCGCATGCTGCCCGCTGGCCACCGTAGGCGCGGTCACGGCTCCGCCCTATCTCGCAAACACCTGCATTTCGCAGGGATCGACTGCCCAGCTTGTGGCACGGGTCTACGCGGGATCGGGCGCCAACCAGACCAACATCAGTTGCGTGACCGGGCATCTGCAGTTGACTGCGCAGGGCGCCACGTCCCTCACTACTATCTCTCCCGTCCTCAGCATCGATCCCAACGGCGTGGCCACGGCAAATCAACCGGGATCGGTGCTGATCTCGGCGAATATATCAGGCGCAGCCAGTTCGGCGGGCTTCTTCTCCACTTGTCCGCCGGCGTCGATCACCCTCACGACTCCTGGCACAACTTCCAATCCAGCGGTGGTCAACCAGAACAATCCGCAGCCCTTGGTGGCCAATGTAGTCGACACCAAAGGAGTGACCCTCACCGGGCTGGCGTTGGAGTACGTTTCGACCACTCCGACCACCATTCCCGCAGGCGCCAATGGCGTTATCATACCGCCCTTCGCCGGCGCAGCCTCGATCACAGCCGTATGCCAGCCACCGGCTTGCAACCCCTCGTCCTACAACCAGATCGGCCTCTTCGGCAACGGCCTGCCAGTGACTTCCAACTCGGTGAATATCTCCACCCCGGGAACAAACAGCACGGTCCTGTATATGGCCAGTACCCAGTCCGAGGATGTAGTGCAGGTCGACTTTACAACGTCTGTCGTGGGCTCGCCGTATCAGTTGCCCTATGTGCCGAACTCCATGGCCATCAGCGATGACGGCTCGACCATCTACATGGGCAGCTCAACCGCGCTGATGGTGTTGAATGCCATCAACACTCTCAGTATCTCGCGCACTGACAGTACGTCTCCGGGAACCGTGCTCGCCGTGTCGCCTAACGGCAGCACCCTCGTCATCAGCGATCCGGTGCGCCAGATCATCTCGCTCGAAAGTACGTCGGGAGGCGTCATCTCCACCTATGGTGGTGTGGCAACCCACGCCGCATTTACTCCGGACAGCCAGACCGTCTACATCACCGCCGGCAATCAGTTGCTGGTCTACTCGACCAATACCGGTTGGACCAATATCTCTCCTGCAACTTCGGCAGGGACGCCTGTGACCGACGTGGCCATCACGGTACCGGCCGTGGGAGCGTACTTTGCCGGTCAGACCACCACCGCGCGCAGCTACTGTCCCATCAGCACTCCCACCACTGCCACCAACGTATCCAATGTGTTCTTTCCGCCAGCCGACAGCTCTCCCGCAGCCACCGATCGCATCGCCGCAACCAACGACGGGCTGCACATCCTGGGAGTAACTGCCTCCACCGCCAATCCCACGCTAAACGATCTGCAGGTGGAGATACCGGCTGGCAACGGCAGCGGAGTTCCGGTCAGCATCGCCTGCCCCCAGACCGGTACCCTCTCATTCTCCAACACGGTCTATCACACCACTCTGACCCCGGTGACGGCCACTTCCATTACCGGAGTATTGCCCACCTCGGACTCCTCAGTCGCCTTTGTCACCTACACCGGTTCCGGCGGCGTTCTGCCTGCCTATGCTCCAGCCGCCAGCGGACTGGGGCATATCACCTACATCCAACTCTCCGGTTCGGCAACCGCCCCCATCGCAGGCGTGATCAGCGCGGACAATACAACCATGTACGCGGCAACCTCCGGAGACAACCTGGTCCACATCATCAACCGCAGCACGCTGACTGACTCATCGACCCTGGCGCCCAACCTGACCAGCCCCACAGGCACCATCGTGCCGGTCAATCTAATGGCCCAGAAGCCGCGCAAAACCACTTAGGGAATCCCTGAATAAGTCCCCGTTTCGAAAGGGCTTTAGTCCTGCCGCAAGCAGCCTGTTACCATTGTGGCTTTTGCCTCAACCCGCCCCCGGCGAAGAAGACCTGTCGTCGGTGATTTCATATGAGATCAATCCCACGTTGCGGCTGTGGATTCCCTCTACCATAATGTGCAAAACTGCTGCTGGGCTGAGCCTGTCGCAGGACCAGGCATGAATGTTCGTATTCCCTACTCAACTAAAGTTGTAATTCGCTCACTTTTCAAACATCTACACTGTGCATGTTGCACGTTCCGAAAGCTGCTGAAGTCCCCGGTTCAAGGCTTCAGATTGGATTTGCGGAAGGCAGGGGGCCTTGAGGCCGATGCAGGCTTCATTCGGATCGTATTGCATAGAAATGGAGTACTTCCTGACTCGGAACCGTGGTAGAGTTCCCCCAGGACGTACCCCCTAATCGCAAAGCGTCTATTATGTTTTGCAAGAAGGCGGCTCTTCTTAGACGTGATAAATTACGGAACCTTTTTCTTCACAAATATCGTCTCGGTCACCTTGTTTACGGCCTGCCTCTGTCTGCTTGCCTGGCGCAACCGCACCGTGACAGGGCTGAGGTGGTTTGCCGGCGGGATGGTCGTTGGGCTTGTCAAGCTGGTCCTGCAAGGCCTGGAAGATAAAATTCCCGCCGTCTTCAGCGACATGGTGGCCCAGGAACTTTATCTGGTCTCCTTCGTGATGCAGTTGTTGGGCCTGCGCTGGTTTGTTGTGCGCAAGCCGGTACGGACCCGCTGGCCCTTCGTCGCGATAGGCATTGCCCTGGTGGTCTATACCATCCTGTTTCTATATAGGGTTCCGTACAGCAGCAATTTCATCAACATCCCCAATATTATGGTATGTGGCGTCACCGCTTGGATCCTCTTCAAGAACGGGCGCGGTCCGTTTGCCGCGGTGGCCAGAGTCACAGCCATGGTCCTCATCGGGGATGCGTTGATGATGAGCTTCCGCGCCATCCTGACCAACCTCTATTACAAGCAGGCCGACCTCACCGATCGCGGCCATGCCGATCCGAGATGGGTCTATTCGCTGGCCGGAATGGCCTTCCTTGCCTCCTGTATGGTGATGTGCGTCCTCTGGTTTGTGGTGACGGAGCTAAGCAAGGAACTGGCCGAGCAGGCACGCACCGATCCGCTGACCGGTGCGCTGAATCGCCGGGCCATGGAGGATACAGCCCTGCGCGAGACCACGCGAAGCATCCGTTATGGCCATCTGCCTTGCATGATTGTGCTCGATGTCGACGACTTCAAGCACATCAACGACACGCGCGGGCACGCCGCCGGAGACGCCGTGCTGCAGGCCTTGGTGCACCAGATTAAACCCATGATGCGCGCCAACGATGTGCTTGCCCGCACCGGTGGCGAAGAGTTCACGATTCTGCTGCCCAACACCACCGCCTCCGCCGGCATCGTGGCTGCGGAGCGGGTAAGACAATCTGTAGAAGCCCTCGAAGTGCCCTTCGAAGACGAACCAATCCGTTTTACTATCAGCGCCGGAGTGGCCCAACTCGATCCCGCGCAAGGCGGCTGGGAAGGCATGATGCGGCGCGCCGACGCGGCCATGTATGAGGCCAAGGAATGTGGCCGCAACACGGTGCGTCCCAAAGCAGTCAGCAACGATTGGGAGGGTTCCAAAACGCTCGCTACTGCCATCTTGTGAGTCCCGGTAACAACCGGTCGGTGCACAACTGGCTTCCCCGCGTGGGAGGCCAACGCTGTTTTATAGAGCTACAGTTCGATCCGGGTCAGCCCAGGCGTTGCTTCAACACGCTGCGCGCAATAGCGTCCAGCACCCCGTTGAGGAACTGCACCGACTCCGGCGCGGCGTAGCGACGGGCAATCTCCAGGGACTCGTTGATGACGATGGCGGCCGGCGTGTTGGGATAGCCGAGCAACTCGGCAACGGCGGCGCGTAGCAGGTTGCGGTCCACCACAGCCATGCGTTCCAGCCGCCAGTTCTGCGCGTGCTCCTCGATCAGCGCGTCGATCTCCTGTTGCCGCTCGCTGGCAATCCGGTAGAGATCCTCCGCAAAGCCGCGCGTCTCCCCGTCCACATCATCGCGCGAGGGCCAGAACAGCGAGCGCACCTCGTCCGGCGTCTGCTTGCCCAGGTCGCCCTGAAACAGCATCTGCATCGCCAGCTCGCGGGACTTGCGGCGCGTTCCCACCTACTTCTTCCCCGCTGGCTTCCTTTGCTTCGCCTGCAGCTTCCGGGTTGACGCCTGTAGCTTCCTTGTCACAGCCGCCATCTCGATCGCCGCGATGGCGGCCTCGAATCCCTTGTTCCCCGCCTTTACTCCGGCGCGGTCCAGCGCCTGCTCCAGCGTCTCGCAGGTTAGCACGCCGAAGCTGTGCGGTACGCCCGTCTCCTGTTGCGATTGCCCAATGCCGCGCGCAACCTCCGTGTAGATGGCCTCGTAGTGCGCCGTCTCGCCGCGCAGCAGGCAGCCCAGCGTGATAATCGCATCCACCGACTTCGACTCGGCCAGCGTGCGCGCCGCCGCGGGGATCTCCCACGCGCCGGGTACGCGCACAATCTGGATCTCCGCGCGCGTCGCTCCGCTGCGCAGCAGTCCGTCCAGCGCGCCCTGCAGCAGCCGGTCCGTGATCACCGCGTTCCAGCGCGCAACCACAATCGCAAACCGCATTCCCGCCGCCGACAGGTCGCCCTCAACGGCGATAGGCTTGCCATGCAGCGGGTTCTCCGACTCCCAAAAACCGAGCAGCAGCGCCGGATCGAGCGTAACTGTAAACAACCGCGAGTTCCAGTGCGTCGGCGCAACCTCGGAGAGCCGTTCGCCAATCCCTTCCGCCTTGCTGTTGGCCTTCATCCACTGCTCGACAACCGCGCGCACCTGGTCCAGTTGCGTCACTTCAATCAGGATCGGAGGCACAGCCGGCGCGCGTCCCGCCACCAGTTCCAGGTTCCCCAGCGGCGCCAGAAAGGCCGCGCCACGCCCGCTTCCGTCCTCCCAGCCCTTGCCGGGTTCAAAGCCCAGCGCGGCAAACAGGCCGGCCAGCTTCTCCAGCGTATCCGCCGAAGCCACCTGCCGTACAAGCGTGATCCCCTTAACCATCCTTCGATTGTATCGTCTGCGGCTTGCAGGTTGCTGCTTGCGGATTGTTCATTGCCGAAAGCGTGCGGTGAGTTCGTTTGAATTCCAGGGTAACCAAGTTACCTATAACGCCGTTATCCGGATTGATTGTCGGGCCAACTTCACCGCCGCTAGTCGTCCATTTCGTCCAGAATAATGTTTACTTCGTTAAGTTCAGCCAGCTTGCGGCGCCGGAGCCAAACTGCCCAGTACCATATCACCGGCTGCATGAGCACGCAGGCAATCAGCAGCTCCACCCAGTCCTTAGGATGAGCCATCACGTCCTGCCCTATGGTTGTCCAATTGGCAGCGGTAAGTGCCGTACAAAGAATAATCCAGCCGAGAGACACATAGATGGAGATCTGAAGAAGCCGGATTCGAGCCAGCACTCTTTTATGCCAAAGTTCCACGAAGGCACGAGTGGTCTGGGTCTCGGGATGCAAAGTTCCGCGCAGAATCCATACGCGATAGGCGGCAGACACAAATACAAGGACGCAGATACCGGTCGCCCAGCCGGTTCCGAGCCATCCTGACTGATGCCGCATGACCAGTGCGAAGAGCAGAAATCCGGCGAGCATGATCGCGGACATCAGATTGCCGATTACATAGCGCTGATTCTGCTTCTTGATTCGCTGCTGTATCTTGCGCTGGCCATCGGTGGATGCCTCTGCGATACTGCTCCATTGCTCGCGCCACGCATCAAGTTCGCGGTCTTCAGTCATTATTTCTCTCCCAACGCGTCCTTCAGCGTCTTCCTTGCTCGGTTCAAGCGAACTGCCACATTGTTTTCTGTAATGCCCATCACTTCCGCCATCTCTGCATGTGACAGGCCTTCCAGCATGAGGACGATTAATTGTCTTTGAGTCACTGGCAGCGATTGAATTGCCGACATAAGCCGTACCCGCTGGTCGGCGCGCTCTACCAGTTCCTCCGGATGGGGCCGCGGATCAACCGGCTCGTCGGACTCTTCGAGCTCCTCCAGTGGTTGATGGGCCGGTCGCCGCCGCCATACATGGCTAAGCCCGCGATTGTGAGCAATGCGGTACACGAATGTCCTCTCCGAGCACTGGCCTCGAAATTGTGCCAGCGCTAACCAGATCGCCAGCGCGATCTCCTGCACCAGTTCTTCCCTGACGCTGGCCACCGTCTCATAACTGAACGCCAGCCTTGAGATGGCCGCCCAATACTCACTGAGAATGCGATCGAAATGTTCTTCCAAAGCCTGGCGGTGTTCGCTCACGATTTTGACCTGGCCAGCGAATCGATCTGTGACTGAATGGTCATAGTTCATTCGGCCGGCAAACGTAAAGACAAAGCGTATGAATATCTCCAAAGTAGCTAAGACGTCACGAGACTGTCTCCTGTATCGACTGCGGTCTCTGTATCTGATATCGAATCACGCCATAGTAACGGCTGAAAACCAGAGCTACAACCAATAACGCTATCGGTGTTAAGACGCTGGCCTCAGGACCAACCATCCCGCCGGTGAGCCACTGCGGCCCAATTAAGGTGGAACTGAGCAGATTGTGGTAGGGCACGATGCCGCTGTCAGGAACTCCGTAGAACATCTGTCCCCAGTCGTAACCTAAATGAAAGCCGACCGCACACCAGAGATTCCCAGTTCGCCGCAAAAACAGGCAGAGGAGGAGCCCGAACATCACAACCGCAACTGAACCTACTGCATTCTCGTTTGAATTGAAGGCATGGCCCAAGCCGAACAAGCTAGACATCACGCATGCCGCCGGCCAGAAGCCGATTCCGGAAGCGAGAGTGTACTGGATGTATCCGCGACACAAGAACTCTTCAACCAGTCCGACCAGAAGGAATGTGATGCCCCACGCGACGAGCGAGGACAGGATTGCCGTACCGTGAAGAGCCAGGCCGTTGATCCGGAACCCGCGCAGAAGGAAGATCCCCAGCAGTGTGCCGCTTATCGCCAGAAAACCAGTGCAAGAACCAATCCAGAAATCCTTTCCCAGGGCCTTACGCGGGGGCAAACCATATTCGCTGAATCTGCGATGCTCAAGTTTGCCCATGATCAACGCAGCGATGCAGAGAAACGGCAAGGTAATCGCTTCCGACCCGCCCATCAGAAGCGGCGTAATCGTAATGTGGTTTTGGTTCCTGTGCAGTTCTCGAACGCCTTGTGGCCCGCCTGCTCGGATGAGAACGAAGCCTCCAAATATAACGCCAAACAAAGCGAGGAAGATGAGCACCCGCCAGCCTGCCCGCAGACCGTTGGACCCGACAACAACTGTCTTCAAAGCAAATGTCAGACGGGAACCTGGCCGGGAAGGTTCAGTCGATACTACGAGCAAGTTTTCAGCGGCCCTCGGTTGATTTGGAAAGGTCATTTTTCTCTCCTGGACTAGGAATGATCCGGCCTCAAAGACATCGAAGCCGCCAGAGCTGGAATCCGACAGTCGGATTTGCGCTTCGTCTTCTCAGCCGTCCCTATTCAGGTAGTCTCAGGCGGGAAGAAAACCTTACAAAAAATGTTGCCGCGTCCTTTAAGCCGCTGATAGAAAGGTCTCCCTCAAGGGGATACATACATTCAGAGATCCAGCCAAGGGAGTTCCCCCATCGCTTTCTGGTTATTGTTCCGGTGATATGCAGGAGTTGCAGCCATTCAACTAACGGTGTTCGGTGATCCAGAGGGTACCGGTCCACTTTTCGGTTGATGAGAAATCGCCATTTCGTGAACTGCCCGCGAAGTCTTGTTATCGCAAACTTCAATCTTTCACTCCAAATTGACCCACTACCCAGAAGCCCACCCCCTGGAATCCGCATCTAACCTCTTGGTATGCTTAATAGCGTGCGTATAACTGACCCTTCTCACTCATCCTCTGACCTCACCATCTCCACGCGGTCATCGTCTTCCCGCGCAAGATTGCCGCTGGCGCTTGCTGCGGGCCTCTGCCTTGCGGCATCTCCCATGCTGCTCACGGGCTGCAAGAGCGCCTCGGCCGATACCACCATCCAAACCGCCAGTCCGCAGGCAGTCGACTCCGCGCGTCAGCAGTTGGAACTCATCCCCCCTCCTTCCAAGAGCCGCTACCTCGCCATCTCCAGCCTCTCCGAGTGGGAGAACCCCTACCTCACCGTGCAGCAGAATATGGCCACCCTGCATGTCACCTTGGCCGACGCCAATTCCAGCCAGTTGGGCGTGGGCGGCATGATGCGTCCTGTCTCCGCGCGCCGCCAGGACCTCACCGTGCGCGTCAGCGACCTGCCCGCGGCTCTGGATGCGGTCCCCGAGAGCTCCTGGCCTTACGGCCGCGTGGTGGCCATCGAAGAGGCGCATGATACACCGGTCTCGGCGCGGCCCGCGGTCCGCCGCAATGTGGAGGCGGCCATCAAGACCTTGGGCGACATGGGCGTCGTGGTCTATGAATGGCCCGAAGCCGGCCTGCGCTGACTTAGTCGCAACCGTTGTCTTTGCCTTTGCCTGAAAAAGGCCAACGGCCCGTTCTATCCTAGCCTGGGGCGAACTGGTCCCCGGCGAGCTTCGGGGTTCCCGGTGAACTTGTTCACTGGGGTGAAAGCTTGCTCGCTGGGACAGGCAGCCCCAGAACCGGACCCGCCACACGACTGCGGGCTGAAGGCCCGCGCGATAGCTGCTATATGTGGATACAGCGCACGCGATGCCGTGCAGACGCATCCTATATACCTGGCTCACGTTGGCGCGAGAGGTTTAATGGCGAGAGAGGCTGAAGGTGTTCTCATGAGCGAACCACAGGTTGCCGCGGGGAACAAGCACAAGTCGCTGGCCAAAGGACTGATCGCGGGATTGATCGGCGGACTGGCCGGAATAGCCGCAAAAAACCTTGCCGAGCGCATCTTTCCGCCGCAGCCGAAACACGATCCAGCTCCACAGGTGCTTGACTCCAGGCCCATGATGAGCAAGACACAGGAGGCGCTCGCCAAGGCGAGAGAGAGCGAGGCCTTGCGCTGGGGACTCGGTGCCGCAGCCGGCGCCACCTACGGAGCGCTGGCCGAGTTCTACCCAGAAGCCACGTCCAGGCATGGGGCCAGCTTCGGCCTGGCGCTGGAGGAGCTCAGTCACGAAGGCGCGCTCCCCGCGCTTGGCCTCGCA
>Ga0326727_10013609_pt1 | contig 18023 bp, 15 predicted proteins | sample MB2enrmetagenome_FD_207643 | JGI IMG/M metagenome (GOLD analysis project Ga0326727, IMG submission 207643) | Lab enriched peat soil microbial communities from McLean, Ithaca, NY, United States - MB29MY | ecosystem: Environmental > Terrestrial > Soil > Wetlands > Peat | place: USA: New York...
AGGTATACCGGAATTCAAATCGATTTTGTTCATATTTACGCCAACTTATAGCTCAACTTGTACTTACGGGAACTTCCCAATTAAACATTGGGACAGTACTGATGCAGAATTCATAATTTATAATTTGGTTCACGTCCTTCCGATGTCTCGGTGCGAGACCTTGGTCTTGTAGCCGTCGCGCACCAGCGCGCTGGCCACCTCTTCCGCCAGGTAGACGGAGCGGTGCCTGCCACCCGTGCAGCCGATGGCAATGGTGAGATAACTCTTTCCTTCCCGAACGTACTCAGGCAGTAAGTAGAGGAGCAGGTCCATCAGCCGGCTCATGAATTCGTGCGTTTGCGGGTGGGAGTCCATGAAGCGTCGCACGCCCGTGTCGCGTCCGGTTTTATTCTTCAACCGGGGGACAAAGTTGGGGTTGGGCAGAAAGCGCACGTCGAACACCAGATCGGCATCCGCCGGGACGCCGAAACGGTAGCCGAATGAAACCGAGGAAATCAGCATCGAGCGGCGCGCTGCGATGCCGCCAAAGCGGGTTTGAATCAAGTCGCGCAGTTCGTGAACGTTTAATCGCGTGGTATCAATCACCACGCTGGCAAGCTGGCGCATGGGCTTCAGCAGCATCCGCTCCAGGCGGATGCCCTCGCGCACCGGCAAGTCGCGGCCCAGCGGATGCGGGCGGCGCGTCTCTTCGAAGCGGCGGATCAGCGCCTTGTCCGATGCTTCCAGGAAGACCAGCGACGGGTGCAAAAGCTTGTTGCGCACGAGGTCGCGATAATGCGTGGGGAGCTGGCTCAACGCCTCCCCCCCGCGAATGTCCACTACCACCGCGGCGCGGTCAATGCGGCTGCCCGGCTGCTCGCACATCTCGGCGAACTTCAGTATCAGGTCGAAAGGAAGATTGTCCACACAGTGATAGCCAAGATCCTCGAAGGCCTTGAGGACGGACCCCTTCCCAGAACCGCTCAGCCCGGTGATGAGCACGAACTGCTTAGAGTGTTTCCTCGCGGAGAATTTCTTCTTCATGGGAAACTCTGTGGCCGGTCGTCCGCTGTCCGCCGTCCATTGCCAGCCGTCAGAGGAATTATGGATTAGGAACCCAGAATTATGAAGAGGATTCGTGGTGCGAACTTGGAAGAAGTCCGAGTGACGGAGAGCATCACTATTTCGCGCTGCCCTTTCCTTGCCCGGAAACTACTTCGGCGCAGGTGGGTGGCCGGCCGAGGTCGCGGGCGTGGGCTGGGGCGCCTCGGGTTGTCCTGCTAACACCGCGGTGACCGAAGTGGGAAGCTTGTCCGCATTCGCCAGCATCACCGAGATCTGCCACATCTGGGTCTCGGACAGACTCTGATTGAAGCTGGGCATCCCCGTCAGCCGAATTCCATTCGCCACCTTCCAATATGTCTCGCCGGGCGGATCGTCGGTGACGCCCTTCCCATGGAATAACGCCGGCGGTCGGGGAAACTCTCCGAGCGCGATCGCAGTTTTTTCCTTCCCCGGGACCCCATGGCACACCGCGCAATTTATAAGATACTCGCGCGCGCCGGCGAGGTAATTGGCCTCATTGGCCTCAATCGGGGATGTCTTGGGCATTCCCTTTTGCAATTTTGCGTGCAATGCCATTCTCGCTAGTTTCCTTTCAAATGGCATTGGACGCGAGGCGGTAGCCGCGGGTGCAAAGCCTCCTGCGAAGTACGCGTACACTCCCCCGATGATACAGACGATGGTTACGATTACGCCTGCCGCGAATTTTTTCATTGCTCCCCTCCTATTTTGGAATTGCCGCAAAAACCCTGTTTGCCTCTTGAGTTCGGAACATCGTCCGAATGCTGCTTAATCAGCGATGCTGACTCGCGATTCTTCTATCGCCGTTGCAGCATGCGCCACCCAAAGCGGAAGAACCTGGTGCGAGGACAGGCCAACGGCGCTTACTGCCTTCTGCCTGCTGTTTTTTACGGTTCCGGCTCGATGAGTCCCAGGTGGCCGTCGGGGCGGTGGTAAATGACGTTGACGCGTTCGCTGTCGGGGTTGCGGAAGACCACGGCGCCCGCGTGTGAGCGATCGAGCGCCTCGATGGCTTCCTCAACGCTCATGGGTTTTAGCGGAACGCGCTCCGTGTGGACGATGCGGTGCTCATCGCGCTCCACCTGCCCCGTTCCCAAGACATTGAGGAGGACTGCGGAGGTCGGTTTGGGGCGGCGCTTGCCGGTGCGGCGGCGCTCCAGCAGGCGCACGGCTTGGCGGGCCAGCTTGTCGATCGCCCCGTTAAGGGAAGTGCGGATGTCGCTGGTCTCTTCCACGCCGACCACCGTGCGGTCATGAAATTTCAGAGTGAGTTCGGCAATCCGCCGATGCTTTTCGGCGGTGAGGATGACGTGCAGATCAAACTGTCCGCCCAGCAGGCGAACGATTTTTCTAAGACGCTCCTGCGTGTAGCGGCGCAGGTCAGGACTGATTTCCACTTGCCGACCCGTATAATCAATGGGCATGACGCCATCTCCTAAGAACAGTGACGAGTGACAAGTGATAAGTGATGAGCGAGAACGACCATTCCCAATAATCTCGGATTGGTTTGCTCTTCACTCTTCACTCTTCACTCTTCGCTTATTCTTTCAGGCTTTGACCCGGCGTTGGTGGGTACTGGGAATTCGCATATCCTCGCGATATTTGGCCACGGTGCGACGCGTCACACAATAGCCCACATCGCGCAGACGATGAGTAATCTGCTCGTCGGTAAGGGGATGCAGGGGTTCTTCTTCCTCGATCATTTTCTTCACCAGCCGTTTCAGATTAATCAAAGAAGTGAGGCCGCCCGCCGGTCCCTGGACCGCTTCGGAAAAGAAATAACGAAGTTCGAAAACTCCCTGGGGGGTGTGCGCATATTTGTTGGCCACGGCGCGGCTGACGGTGGAAGGATGCACGCCCACTTCTTCCGCCACCTCCTTGATCATCATGGGCCGCAGTTCATCGATGCCCTTGTCAAGGAAGTCCTTCTGGCGGCGGATGATCGCCTCGCAAACCCGGATGATGGTTTGCTTGCGCTGCTCGATGTTCTTGATGAGCTGAATGGCCGAGGTGAAGCGTTCCTTCACATAGTTGCGCACCTCGCGGGTGGTGCCGTGCTCATCCAACATGCGCCGGTAGTGGTGGCTGAGGCGGAGCTGCGGAAGGCCATCCTCATTCAGCACCACCTGATACCCTTCACCGGTGCGGACGAAGGCAACATCGGGTTCGATCAGGCGCGCTTGGGAGTTGTTATAGCGCTGCCCGGGCCGCGGGTCGAGCTTGCGGATCAGTTCCACGCAGCGCTCCACCGCCTTCACCGGCCGGTCGAGGGTGCGGGCGATCTCGCGATATTGCTTGTTCTGAAGCTGCTTCAGATGCTCGGAAACAATCTGCTGCGCCAAAGTATTCTCGGGGGCCAGGGTGTGCAACTGGATAAGCAGACATTCGCGCACGTCCCGGGCTGCCACCCCCAGTGGGTCAAACATCTGAATCAGCGACAGCGCTTCTTCCACATGCGCAAGCTGGTGATTGCCGGACTGGGCGATCTCTTCTAAAGTCGCGGGGAGATACCCATCCTCATTCAGGTTGCCGATGATGGAATGGCCGGCCTCGCGCACCTCGTCCGAGCATATGGACAGGCTCAGTTGCCATTCCAGGTGGTCGGTTAGGGAGGTGGGCTGGGAAAGAAAATTCTCAAACGACGGTTTTTCGATCACTTCGGCAGCGGGAGACTTGTAACCCGGGTCGAGGTATTCGTCGAAGAAGGACCCAAAGTCGATTTCTTCAAAGGAGTCCTGGCGGTCGCCGTCATGCGCAGTGTGCTCGGCCGAAGGGGTGGCGGGTTTCTCCGCCTCGGTCTTCTTGGCCACTTCCTCGAGGGACGGCACGTCTTCGGGGACTTCTTCCAGGACGGGATTGGAGACCATCTCCTGGTTGATCATCTCGCGCAGTTCGAGCTTGTTGAGCGCGAGCACGCTGACCATCTGAACCAGGCCGGGCGTCAGAATTTGCTTCTGCGCCACCTTGAGATTCAGGCCGATTCTGGGAGAAGGACCACCCATAGTTCCTCAAAAGCAGTGATGAGTGACGAGTGACAAGTGATGAGTGGCCATAACCCGAAACTCGAAAATCGAAAATCGAAAATCGGGGCCAGTTTCGAGTTTCGAGTTTCGATTTTCACCGTCTGATTTCTCTTCACTCGTCACTCATCACTCATCACTGTTCTTACATTGCCAGGCGAAAGGAGTCGCCCAAGTAAACGCGCCTGACTTCGGCATCATTGCCGAGTTCCTCCGGCGAGCCGGCGCGGAAAATCCGTCCGTTGTTAATAATGTAGGCGCGGTCAGTAACTTGCAACGTCTCGCGCACATTGTGATCCGTTACCAGCACGCCGATTCCAGACTCCTTCAGACGAACGATGATCTTCTGAATATCAAGGACCGTCAAGGGGTCAATACCGGAAAACGGCTCGTCGAGGAGAATGAAGGAGGGCGAAATCACCAGCGAGCGGGCAATTTCTACGCGCCGCCTCTCTCCTCCGGAGAGCAAGTAACCATAACTCCGGCGAACCTGCTGAAGACCCAAGTCCTCGATCAACTCCTCCAAGCGCGCCCGGCGACGGTCCGCCGTCAAGGACCGCGTCTCGAGCACTGCCATTATATTCTCTTCCACCGTGAGTTTGCGGAATATGGAGGGCTCTTGGGGGAGGTAACTGATGCCTTCTCTCGCCCGGAGGTACATCGGAAAATTCGTGATGTCCACACCATCGAGAAGGACCTGGCCGGCATCCGGGCTGGTCAGGCCCACAATGATATAAAACGTCGTGGTTTTGCCCGCTCCGTTAGGCCCGAGCAACCCCACCACCTCTCCTTGAGCGATCCTAAGGTTAATGTCATCAACAACCTTCCGGCCTTTGTATGACTTCGTTAGATCTGCTGTGGAGAGAATCTGCATTGTCGCTCATTGTGCGACGCGGTGCTTGGATAATGAGGGCGACTGGTCACCTCCGTCCACAAAAAGCCTATCATCGTGAATAAAGAATGTCAAACGCTGGCCAGTCGTGGAGCCCTTTTTCTCATCGATCAGAACGGGTGGGCCCCCCGTAAGGATAACTTTTCCGGGCCCCGCGTAGTATTCCGCGTGGTCGCCGGAGCCAAGGCGGCCCGGTTGCGTTACATTTACATGCCCGTCCGCTTCCGCGTGATCCACTTCCGAGCCTTCCACCGTTTCTCCTTGGGTGAAGTAAACGTCCAACCGGTCAGATTGCAGCGTGGTGCTCTCTGTCACCAGGCGTACATTGCCATGATAACGCGCGCGCCGACCCTGATCGAAATACTCCAAAAAGTCGGCGCGAACCGTTAACGGGCGCGTCCCTCCGGCAGAAAGAGAGGCAGCCCCTGGCTCGCTTCCGGTCGCGGCGGGTTGCAGGTAGCTGGTCACCACCTGTGAGCCCGAACTGACCCGCTTTTGGGTTCGGTACACATCCAGCGCCGGTGATTCCACTACGTCAGTCCCCTGCCAAGCGCGGACATGCCCTTCGTAGTGGACGGTTTGGCTCTGCCGCCGCGCCACCATCCTGTCCGCCAGCACATTGGTAGGCAGAACCGCGGTCGGGGCCAGGGGGGCGCCAGGGGCTGGGCTGGGTAGATGGGTGGCTTGCACTTGGCCTTCACCGACGGAAGTATTGGTGCGCATGTCGATGGTTATTCTCTGGCATTTGACCCGGCTGTTGCTGTCCCAGACCTGCGGGTGGCCGAGAAGCAGCAAGGTCTGCGTCGGAGCATCATAGTGGGCATTATCGGCGCTCGCTTGGCGATCGCCGTCGCGGTATTGGAAGTTCCCGGTTTGCCGGACCTCGCGCAGAATTTGCGTGCCGACATCAAAATCCGCGTCCAGGAGGTCGGCTTGGGTCTGTTGCGGGGTGCTCCCGGCGGGCGCGGTGGCAGGGGGGCGGAAAAGCACCTGGGTGGGAGCGAGTCCGCGCAGGGATTCAATGCGGCTGTGCGCATCGAAGGTCATGAGGAATTGCCCAGCCTTGATGACCTTTTCCGCGGTTTTGGGGTCGGCAGGGGTTAGTAAGAGCGTTCCGGGCCCGACGGTTTCCGCGTCTTTCAAGCTGTGGCCATCGGGCCGGAATTCAAACCGCACCTCGGCGGCTGTCAAGGTTTTCCGTTCCGGGGCCTTACTGGCACTGGTTTTCTCCGGAATGTTCAGTACCGGTTGAGATTCCAGGTTGATGTTGACGTCGCCGGTGGCCACACCCCGCAGCGGTTGCGGATGCTTACCACTCAGATCCATCCCCAATCGTTGAGCGGTCAGACGGCTGTTGCTTCCTTTGCCCTTGGATTCGCCCACGACATTCTCTTCGGCGGTAAGGTGATGCAACTGGCCGGAGACGGCATCAAAATCCCCCTGCACACGGTTGGCATTGAGCTCGACGCTACGGAGCGAATTGACGTCGAAAGCCTTCGCGTGACCTTCCAAATTGACCTGCGAAACCCGATTGTGGCTGTCGAGCGCGATGTTGGCGCTTTCTGATACGGCGCGGCGCTGCCCTTGGGTTACCTCCACCGGGCCGGTCAGCGCTACTTGTCCGCCCTCCTTGTCGTAACGGAGTGCGGAAGCCGTCAGGTGGATCGGCGGTTGGGGGGCCTTCTCGGTTCCCTGCGGTAGATCGACCGCGACGTCCTGCTTCAGCTCGATCCAACCGTCACGTGTGGCGTACACCATGCCCCGCGCCATGCCGGAGGCGGGCCCCATGCGAAACTTGACGGGTTCATCGGTTTCGGCTAATTCCTCACCCTGATGGTAGGCAACTTTGGATGTTTCCAGGAAGACCCGGTGTTTACCCCGCAAGCCCGTGCCGGGAATGTCGCTGGACTGCGCGCTAACCTCAATCTCCACGGGCCCGGGGCTAAGAAAATCGCCCGACTGAGAGTTGTACTCGCAGCGCTGCGTCCGCATAATGTCGCTGCGGTCCCCCTTGCGGCCGAAAAGCTCCACCGTTACATCTTCCAGCGTGGTGGATTTGCTCTGCTGGTAAGCCACCGTCCGCGCGGCATGGACGGTGAAAATCGCGCGGCCTTGGTCCGAGCGCGTGAACGTGTAGCCAGAAAGCTGCTGGTGGACATCCGGAGCGGGACTAGGGGGAATGTGCACGGGCGGCGGGCGGCGCATCGAAATGCCCCAGTAGGTGAGCCCGACGGCCAGCGCCGTCACGGAAATACCTCCCACCACCAGGCCGGTCAGCCACTTTTGGCGCCGGGCCCGCCCCAAACCTAGTTCTCGGGTTGCCACGGATTCCCCATTCCGCCGGTTGCCACAAGATCCTTGATGACCAGTTGCAGGCTGGCCATGTCCTGATAGTTGTTTTGTTCGAGTGTGAAGGCCAAGTCCACCTGCTGGCCCGCTTGGAGCGACGGCGCTCGCGCCGCCCAGCGCCAGCCGAGCGCGTCCAGCGTGCGCCCTCCCTTTCCCACTCTTAACTTTAGATGCTTTTCCTGGAGAATGCGTGGCGTGGCCACCAACCGTATCCCGCAGGCGCTAAACACCGGCGTGGGGTTTCCCATGCCGAAGGGCTCAAGTTGAATGATTTCCCCATAAAGCGGCCAGTCCACCTCCGCCAGATCAATCGGCGCGTCGACCCGCAGCACCGGCTCGAGGTCCGCGGCGGTGAGAACGTTGCGCGCGTAATCTTCAAAGCGCTGCGCAAGTGACGCAACGTGCTCCACCGCGATCATAAAGCCGCCTGCCTGCGCGTGCCCGCCGAAGCGCTGGAAGAGGTCGCCCACTGACGTCAACGCATCCAGCAGGTGAAAGCTCTTGATGGAACGCCCCGAACCCACGCCCACTCCATCCTCGATCCCAATCACCAGCGCCGGACGATGATACCGCTCCACCACGCGCTGCGCCACAATGCCGATCACCCCGCGGTGCCATCCCTCACCTGCCAGAACCAACGTGTATTGCTCGCGAAGGTCCTTGCGCCGCTCCAACTGCGCCACAATCGCGCGCAGGATTTCTTCCTCCACCCGCTGCCGTTCGCGGTTCAAGCGTTCCAGCCTTTCGGCGATTTCCCGCGTGCGCGCGGCGTCGGGGAGCGTAAACAGGTCGATAACATCGCGCGCGTTTTCCATGCGACCGGCGGCGTTCAGGCGCGGCGCCAGTCGAAAGCCCACGTCCCCCGCGCTGATGGCCTTGCCCGCGAGGCCCGCCAGCTCAATCAGCGCGGCCAGGCCGGATTGCGCCGGCTGGCGGAGAGCCTCCAAGCCGAAGCGGGCGATGACGCGGTTTTCGCCAGTAAGTGGGACTACGTCCGCTACGGTGCCAATTGACACAACTTTCAAGAAGGACTGGAGCAGTTTCCCACTCATTCTTTCGCCCAGAAGCGCCTGTGCCAGCTTGAAGGCCACGCCCACCCCCGCCAGGGATTTCTCCGGGTAGCCGCAGTCCGGCCTACGCGGGTTCAGGATGGCGCAGGCAGGGGGCAAGTGTCCGTCCGGGAGGTGATGGTCGGTCACGATGCAGTCCACGCCCAGCTCGCGCGCCCGCGCCAGCACGGCGTGTTCGCGAATGCCGGTGTCGACGCTGATGACCACGCGGAAACCCTTGGCCGCAGCCTCCTCGACCACCGGCACGCGCATGCCGTAGCCGTTTGTGAGCCGGTGCGGGACGTAGGTCTCGACCTCGGCGCCCAGCATGCGCAGCGCCGTGAGCAGCACCACCACCGCCATGGTGCCGTCAACATCATAGTCGCCGTAAATCAGAATTTTTTCGTGTTGCTCCTGGGCCCGACGCAAACGCGCGACCGCCTCGCGCATGCCCGCCATAAGCTCCGGGGCGTGGAGCTGCCCGAGGCTGGGGTGAAGAAACGCCTGCGCCGCCGCGGCTTCCGTAAGTCCACGTTGCACCAGCAAGCGCGCGAGCAGAGGCGAGACTTTCAGCTCGTGCGCCAAGCGCCGCACCGATTCTGCGTCAACAGGTGAGTCCAGCCATCGCATGGGTAGTTGTCAAAGGTGACACAAGCACTCCTGCCTGCGCCGCGTGGTCAATAGGTTCCAGGCTTCCACCGCCCAGAGTGGCGGTGCCATAAGCTTAAGGTTCATGGTGACAGAGGAAGACGACGCTTGCAAGTGAGCACCTGCGCCGTGAAGGTCGAGGTAGAACATTGAATATCGGTGTTGTGGCGTCCAAAACCCTTCACTTACTCTGGATAAACCAACATTAACCAACACAAACGAAGGCTCCCCGTCTTCGACCAAGGTCATCCCGGAACCCGAAGCGCCAAAATGTCCACTTTCAGGGCTCATCCTTAACTAGCCGTGCCGCGCAGCAAGGATGGCGGGTTCTTGTCGATCGGACCCCGGACCCCGGACATCGGACCTTTTTGTTTCCCCAAGCCCCTTCGGCAAATCGCCCCGAATCGTCGGGATGCCGGCCCGCGGGCCAGGCCTGACTGCGACCTGCGACCTAAGACCTACCCTGTGTCTTTGGCTAGAGTTTCACTACCGACAGGCCCGGGATACGCTCGAAGTGGCGAAAGTTGACCGTCAACACTGAGTAGCTGAGAGCTAAGGCAGTCGCACCGATCAGCAAGTCGGCGAACGGAATGACCACACCACGGCTCTGGAGTTCTCCGTCAAGCTTGCCTGCCAGCAGCGCTGTCTCTCGGGTGTACGGATATACCGTCAGGACGGCGAGCAGTTCATTGAGGAAGGCTTCGCGGCGCAAACGTATTTCCGGGGTGGAGGCGCGATAGATGCCGTGAACCAGTTCGGTCAGGCCTACGGCGCTTAGTGCCGCGTCCTGGTCGCCGGTGGCACGGAGGATTCGCTCGATCAACTGTTCGGCCGTTTCCCCGCGACGTTCGGCAGCGATGATGACGCTGGAGTCGAGGATTAGTCCCATGCGGGCGGCTTCAGTGGTTCGCGATGACTCTCGATGGCGGCTGCCACATCCTTGGCGAAACTCTCATCAGGTGTGGCCGCGGAGCCGCGCTCGCGGGCGAGGCGAAGAGATTCGGAGAGCAGCCGGACGAGGGGTTCGGCAGGACGCACCACGGCTACCGGCCGCGCCCCATTCTTGATGACGACTTCAGCGCCCTCGCGCACCCGCGCCAGCAGCGACGCGAAGTCGCGGGTTGCCTCCGATTCCGACATGTCGATCACGTGCTTAGCCATATGCTCATTATACATCACTAGATTCAATCAGGTAGGTTGTAGGGCAGTAGGCCGTAGACAGTAAGCAGTAGGCAGTAAGCAGAAGGCAGCGGGCGTATTCCGCGAGTCCCGACAAGTCGGGATCGGCAGCGCCTCTTGCGAGTCCCAGCAAGCCGGGAAAAGCGGCATCCGGTCAGCTTTTCGGGTTTATCCTCCAGTCTTGAATCTTGAATCTGCAATCTCGAATCCCGCGCGCTATGCCCTGTACTTCGAGCCCCCAGCCCCTAGCCCCGTGTCCCGAGTTCCGCCCCTGACACCTGTTTCCTGTTTCTCGTCACTCGTCACTCGTCACTCTTCACTGTTCTTCTGCCCGCAGTTCGAAATGCCGCGGACCTCACACCGCAGAGGCCGGCACGACGCTTACTCCCGACCTCTCAGGATCGCGGCCATGATGCGGGGGTTGCGGCGTGCGTGCATCACGGCCACAACCCACAAGGGTTTTTCCTCGGGCGCGTAAGCAATCAGGCATTCACGCACCAGAATGAACCGCAGGGGGCGCGAGGTGAGGTCCGGGCGCCGGTGGCCTTGATGGGAAAAAGCTACGAGCCCGCGAAGCGTGTCAAAAATTTCCGAGATGATCCGGTCGGCTGCGTCCGGGTTTTTCTCGGCAAGGTAATAGCGAATATCGTCGAGGTCGGCGTAGGCTTCCAGGTGGAGCGCCTAGCCACTGCTCATGCGGGGTGTTTTGCGCTGTGCTTGGGTTTTGGCCTTCAGTCGGGCAAAGGCCTCTTCACCATCGATGGGTTTTACCCGGCCGCTTTTCAGCTCATCATAGCGGCTATTGAGCATGTCCCGCGTTTGCACTAGCTCGTCGAAATATCCGGCCAAGGCATCTTGCAAAAGCTCGTCGGTCCCGCGTCCGCTCTGCGCGGCGAGGTCGTTGAGCTTCTTTTCCACGTCAGGGGTGAAGTGTATTTCCATCGTCTTCAGGATACGAGAAAACCTCGCGTGCTGCAAGTTGCGGGTAGCAGTTGCGGGTAGCCACGGTCAGGGCTTTTCTGACCGTGGGATTTTCTCATGCGCGATACCCCAATGGCCATCGCACGTAATCGATCGGGATAGGACACGCCGCTACCGTTGCCCTGTCCAAAGCAAAATTGATGTAACTCGACCACCGCCAGAAGAGCCCACGGTCAGCACTGCACTGACCGTGGCTACCCGCTAGCCGCTAGCCACTAACCACTTTTCTTAACACCGCAGACGCCCGCGCTACGCTTGGTTTCACGACTTGGCTGAGGTAGACTGAAGGAGTGATTTATGAGTGGGACGCGAAAAAGGCTAAGGGCAACCGGCGAAAGCACCGAATTTCCTTTGAGGATGCGGCAACAGTCTTTCTCGACCCGCTGGCCTTGACCTTTCCCGACCCGGATCATTCCATTGAAGAGGAACGAGAGATCACCATCGGTCGTTCCAGCAGGCAGCAGGTAGTATTCGTGTCGCATTGCCGACGCGAGGACCGCGTCCGAATCATCAGTGCACGGAAAGCCACCAGAGGACGACCTCTCGCAACTCAAGGGAGGAGTTCGCGGCAAGTACTACGGCCAGGCAACTGCGGGGACCAACCTCGTGTTGATCGAGCATGAACTGGCAGACGTCTTCCCTGACTCGGAGTCGGTGAACCGGGCACTCCGCATGTTGGTGAATACTGCCGCGGCAGCCGCACGTACCGCACGCCGCCGGCCTGGCGCCTCGAACCATCGCGTGAAGTCGGCCGCTGGAAAACGCGGCCGCGTTGCCGCAAGAGGAGCCCTGGCGCGGACGGTCGGTTTGTAACCTCGCCAACTAGAGCGCCTTGCTGTTTCTCGTCACTCGTCACTCATCACTCTTCACTGTTTTTAACGTCACTCGCCACTAGCCACTAACCACTGCCCTCATGACTTCGGACCTTTTTGTTTCCCCTAAGCCCCTTGGGAAGTCGCAGACCCCCCCAGGAACAGGGGTACGCGCCAGCCAGCGAGGAAAAAGTCCATCCAAAACTGCGTGCCTCGCCACGAAAAAAGTATTACCATTGTCCGCAAGTGAGAGCCGTGAGAGTATTCATCAGCTACAGTCACGATTCGACTGAGCAGAAAGATCGCGTCTGGGGCCTCTGCGAGCGCCTGCGCAACGACGGCGTTGATTGCCGAATTGACCAACACGAGGCCTCGCCCCCCGAAGGCTGGTCGCGCTGGTGCACGAATCAGGTTCAGGAATCCCAATTTGTTCTCGTGGTCTGCACTGCAATCTACAAGCAACGGTACGAGGGTAAGGCGTCGTCGGGTGAAGGCAAAGGAGTAAAATGGGAAGGGTTCATCATCACTCAAGAGCTCTATGAGGCCGAAGGGAGAAACACCAAGTTCATCCCGGTGGTTTTCTCCCCGGGCGACGTAAAGCACATTCCACTCGAACTGAAGGCCGCAAGCCGCTATGACCTAAGCACCCCGAAAGCTTACGAGGATCTTCTTCGGCACATCACTAACCAGCCCACCCGCGTCAAGTCCCCAGTGGCGCCGCAGGTTCGGCCTATGCCCCCGCTCGAACGCAGGCAGCAGTTTGGCGGGACACCGTGGAACGTGCCGATTCCTCCGAACCCCTTTTTCACCGGGCGCGAGAAGGTTATGGCCGAGGTAGAGAAGCAATTAGACACCAGCGGGGTGGTGGCGCTCACAGGGTTGGGCGGGGTCGGGAAAACACAGATAACGGCGCAGTTCGCGCATGAACATCGCAACCAATACAGCGCCGTGCTGTGGGCCAGCGCCGCCTCGCAAGAGGCTCTGGTTTCTGATTTCGCGGCCATAGCAAGGCTATTGAATCTGCCGCAAAGGGATGAGAAAGACCAATCCGTAGCGGTGGCCGCCGTGAAGCGTTGGCTTGCGGCCAACGGGGATTGGTTGCTGATCGTCGACAATGCCGATGACCTGGCCAGCGTGCGCGGATTCATCCCCCAGTCAGCCAACGGCCACGTTCTACTGACCACCCAGGCTCAGGCCACCGGCGACATCCAAGCCATTGAAATCCTGGATATGCTGCCGGAAGACGGAGCGCTGCTCCTTCTCCGGCGCGCCAAGATCATCAAGCCGCATGCACCGTCAAATACAGCCGCCGACGCAGCCCGCGATACGGCGACTAATATCTCGAAGGAACTTGGCGGCCTGCCTCTCGCCCTCGACCAGGCGGGAGCTTACACTGAGGAAACGCGCTGTGGCTTGGCGAGTTACCTAGAACTGTACCGCGAGTGCCGCGCGGAGCTGCTCAAAAAGCGCGGCGGATTCAGCCCACCCCATCCCGAGTCCGTTGCCACAACCTTCGCGCTCTCTTTCGAGAGAGTCGAGAGGGCAAACCATGCCGCCGCTGATCTGCTCCGCTGCTGCGCCTTCCTCCACCCTGACGCCATCCCGGAAGAAATCTTCACCGAGGGTGCGGCAGAACTCGGATCGGATTTCGGCCCCATCGGTGCCGATCCCCTGAAGCTAAACGCCGCCTACGCGGAAATCTTGAAGTTCTCGCTCGTCCGCCGCGACGCTGATGCGAAAACGCTGAGCATTCATCACCTTGTGCAGCTCGTGTTAAAGGACGGCATCGATGAAGCTGCACGGCGAGCGTGGGCGGAACGTGCCGTGCGTGCTACGGACCGGGCCTTTCCAGAAGCCGAGTTCCCAAACTGGGGCCGGTGCGAAAGGTTGCTCTCCCAGGCTCTGGCTTGCGCCGAACTGATCGACAAATTGGGTTTGGAGTTTCCGGAGTGCGGCCGGTTGCTCAACCAAGCAGGACGTTACCTGTTTCAAAGGGCGAGGCTTTCTGAGGCTGAGCAACTCCTCCAGCGGGCGCTCGCCATTTGGGAGAAAGCGCTGGGCCATGAGCATCTCGAGGTAGCTATGGCCCTCAACAACCTAGGGGCTATCTCAGTTGCGCAGGGCAAACACGGGGCGGCCGAGTCGTTCCATCTCCAGGCGTTGGCGATTCGAGGAAGGGTTGCAGGGCCAGACCACCCAGATTTTGCAATAAGCCTTATGGCCCTTGGGGACGTTTACCGTTTGGTGGGAAGATACATGGAGGCAGAGGCGCCCTTGCGGCAGTCGCTTGCGGTCTTGGAAAGCGGGTTGGGTAGGGAGCACCCTTTTGTAGCTTCCAGCCTCCACTGCCTGGGGTTGCTATACGCGGACCAAGGAAAGTACGCCCAGGCCGTGCCGTTTCTTCAGCGGGAAATCGCCATCCGCGAGAAAGTTCTTGCTGCTGACGATCCCGATATTGCCCCTAGCTTGGGCAACCTAGCGGGAGTTCTTTTTCGCCAGGGCAAGCATGCCGAGGCAGAGAAGCTTCTTCTGCGAGCCTTAGCCATTGGAAGGAAGGCCCTCGGCCCCGACCACCCTGACCTTGCCCCTGGTATCACCAATCTCGCTGACATGTATCGCGTCCAAGGGAAGTACCTCGAAGCTGAGACCCTCTGTCGGCAAGCGCTCGCCATCGAGGAGAAATTCCTTGGTGCCGAGCATCCTGCCATTGCCCACAGTCTCCACGCCCTGGCCTTGGTCTGCTACCAGATGGGAAGATATGCCGAGACCGAGTCGCTCTACCAGCGGGCTCTTGCCGTCGCGGAGAAAGCTCTTGATCCCGAGCATCCCCATGTGGCCACGATTCTGGAGAACTACGCGGTTCTGCTTCGAGAGAAGAAGCGCGGTGCGGCGGCCAGAGAATTGGAAGCCCGCGCCAAGGCCATTCGCGCGGCGCACGCCCAGAAGAATGCCCCCAAGTGAGGCCCACCAGTTGCGTTGTCTTGCGCGCCTCCATTTGCTCTTAAGAAACGGCGTTCTGCCGCAATCTGCGATACGGCCAGTTGGGGGTAAATAGGCGTACAATGTTTGGCCATATGGAAACGCTCACCGTATGGGGGCTTACGACGCTCGTCGCTGCCTTTATTGGATCGTTTCTTGGCGGGTACCTCAAGAAAAAAGGCGAAAATCTCGTGACGCACGAGGACGTCGACAAGCTCGTAGCAGAAATGGAAGCCGTGACCCAGGCGACAAAGGAGATTGAGGCTCGAATCTCGAATGAGGTATGGGAACGACAGAAGCGCTGGGAAGTCAAGAGGGAGGCCATATTTGAAGCTATGAAGAACCTCGCAACAATTGATGATGAAATGATGAAACTCAATACTGTATTTCAGGCTGCACGGCAATCTGGGAACCCACTCGAGATTTCGTGGGTTAAGCAGAAATCGGAAGCAGCGAACGTTTGGACCCAGGCATCAGCCACATTTGAGAGGACAAAGCTGATGGTGTTGATGGTATGCGGAAAGGAAGTCCAAAAGGAATTCGGCGCTGTCAGCTTGACGATCCGCGCCATTGTGGACGGTATTTTGCGTGACAACGCGGAGATCTACGCCAAATCATTACCTAAACTCCTAAGTGAGGAGGCTAATCTCTCTTCTGCAATCCGCAAGGAACTTCGCATCGACGAACCGACATAGGCATCGATCCACTTGATTTTTAAAGCAAGCGTAGCACGGACCTGTTTTGCAGGTCCGGGACTCTTTGTGATCGCTTGGGGGCAAACCGCCCCGATGCAACGGGGCGCTATCACCGCCCGATTTCTGTTCATCATCCAGAATTCAGAAGAAGCTGTCAGTTGTCAGTGGTCAGTTATCAGTTTAAGAGCCGTTACCTATGCTTGACACGTGGCTCTCTCTCCGCTACCGTGGGGCCAGGTGCAAGGAGGTTGCTGGTGACTGTTCATCTCCCCCCCGGGATCGAACGTATTGTCAAAGACGCCGTTCGCTCCGGCCAATACCGCTCGGCCGAAGAGGTAGTCTCGGAAGCGATCGCCGTTTGGCAGGCGCGGCAAACGGCGACGGAGCCCACCGAGGATGAGCGGCAAGCGGCCATTGAGCGGCTCAAGAACTTCGGCACGACGCATCAGCTTTCCCTGGGCGGCATGACCATCAAGCAGCTCCGCGACGAGGCGCGTCCGTGAGTTGGATTGTCCTCGATGCCTCCGTTACACTCTCCTGGTGTTTTCCTACAACATTCAGGCGCTTTGCCGCCACCATGGCCTGGCTTCCTGCGATGCGCTTTATGTGGAGTTAGCCAGGCGGTCGGGGAGTCCGCTGGCGACGCTGGATAAGAATCAACGAGACGCCGCCCAGGCAGTCGGAGTGACTTGCTTATGAGAGACAAACCGCCATCCGGCATTATGACAAGCTGGTAGTGATCTGCTCCAAGCATTCGCTGCAAAGTCAACCCGTCATTCGCGAAATCGAGCGCGCCTTGCAGAAGGTAGACCGCGAACATAAGAATGTGCTGTTCCCCATCCGCATAGACGATTACCTCTTCGAGGAATGGGAGCACCCCCGCAAGGCCGATGTGGTGAGCAAAGTGATTGGGGACTTTCGCGGGTGGGAAAATCATGCGACCTACGCCAAGACCTTCCCCCGTTTCCTCGATGCGCTCAACCGCCCCCAGCAACCCTCCAAGCCCGGGTAGCGCGGCTGTGGTAGCACAGCGCGGCGGAGCCGCAGCCAAAATGTAGGGGCGAACAGCGTTCGCCCTTGGCCGAGCGCCGCTCGGCCCTACATTGTTTTGAGCCCCAAAGGGGCGCTCTATCACAGCCCAGGCCAACGGCCCATAAGCGTTAACCTAAGCGAAACTATATCGGTGCCGCTGGCGAGGCGGCTCGGCCAAGGCATGGCTGATTTTCCTCCACTGGCGCAACACTGCGGCCAGACTTTGGGGCAACAGCAGCGCCGCTCCTACCTGACGGTACATGAATTCAACCTCCCACCAGCGACTACGACGGGACTGCCAAGGCATAGCCCCAGGGGGAAAATGTTTCGGCGGTGCGCACCATGCGTTCGATCAACAATCCCGTGAACAGCTTGCCCTCCAGCCAAGCTTTGGCACTGAGCGGGTCCTTCTTGGGCAGGTGACCCAGTCCCAGAATGGATTTCATGCGCTTAAACACCAGTTCGATTTGCCAACGCAGCCGGTACAGATCCAGCATCGCGGCGACGGGGAAAGCCGCCGTCAAGGTGGTCCAGACCAGGAAGTAGGCCGCGAATTCCAGCGCTTCCGCCGATGCCGCGCCTTGCCCTTGCTGCGCCCGCCGTCGCAGATGCTGCTGCGCCCGGCGGGTCGCCTCCGCGCTCCGGCGCAAGGCGATCAACTGCCCGGCGATCCACCCGCCCTGCGGATCGCGCACGTCGGTCGCGCACCGGCGCGGGGTTTTTCCTTTCAGTCCCCGCAAGAAGGGCCCTAACTCCATCCGCCGGCCACCGACAAACAGCGGCAGGGCTTGCCGGTTCAGTCGCACCACCACGTCGCCTTGACTCCTCACCACGTGCGCCACCCCGGGCGGGGCGGCGTAGACGCGATCCCCCAGGACAATATCCCCGGCCGCGACCGGCACTCGCCGGAACGTCTCGCCCCCTTCGTGGACCTCCGTCAGCTCGAAAAAATCGCACTGCAAGTCCGCCAAGTTCACTGCCCAATGCACCTTCCAGTCCGTCCCCGTGCTGCCCGGCTCGGAGACGGAGGTGGCATCAATAGCCCGCACCCGCCGCCCCGCCACCGCCATCGGTAAATCCGCTGCGCCCCGCATCTGTTGGGCCAGCCAGCGCACCCACGGCTCGGCAGCGCGCAGTCTCTTGAAAACTCCTACCGCACTGATTTGCGCCAATCCCGAAGCCGAAGCCCCTGCCGCCGTCTCCGCTAAAGAACACCCGGTCGCCAGATGCAAGAGCAAGACCCGCAGCACTGTCTCGGGGTTGGAGATGTAACGAGCCCGTCGCATCGCCCCCAGACGGCGCGCCTGTTCGGCCCATTTCGCGGG
>Ga0326727_10013610_pt1 | contig 18020 bp, 10 predicted proteins | sample MB2enrmetagenome_FD_207643 | JGI IMG/M metagenome (GOLD analysis project Ga0326727, IMG submission 207643) | Lab enriched peat soil microbial communities from McLean, Ithaca, NY, United States - MB29MY | ecosystem: Environmental > Terrestrial > Soil > Wetlands > Peat | place: USA: New York...
CTGCATTGAAGAGGCCAATCTGGACCTTTCCGAGTCTCTTCGCGGAAGTCGCAGGCGTGCCGCTTACGGATTCGAAATGCTGATTTGAGGTTGGCTCCCAGAGCTTGAGTTGCGCAGTCTGTGGCTCATCGGCCTTTGCGCCGGTTACATCGATGATCAGGGTATCGGTGCCGGGCTGGACATAGGCAGTTGCAGCCATTCCACCGCCGTGCTCCTGAAACTCGCCGTCATACAGATCGAGCCGCCCCGCATAGTCCTTCGCCTGCGTGAGAGACGAGAGGCCGGGAATCACAACCTGTCCCGGCGACAAGCGGTCGGGCAACGTGTCCACCCGATTGAGCTGTGCCGTCAGGCCGTTCTCCGACCAGACGGCAACACCGAGCCGTCCATTGCCCAGCGGCATCGCCTCAATAGGCTTGACATTCGGCTGGCCCAGGACAATCGAGGAGCGACCGAGCACTCCAGCCACATCCACCTGGAATTTGCCGTCATGCCAGGCGGTTGTTAAGCCGGGCGCTGCTGATTGAGCCGAAACACCCACCGTAAACGCGGCACAAAGCAAAACCATATAGAAGGTATTGCTCGAAAAAGTCTTCATAATCACCAACCTCGCTGGTGCCGAAGTACAATTCCTTTACTCGGAGTCTACTTTTCAGATACGATTCGCTCAGAAGTGTACCCTTTGTTTGAGCGAAATTGCAAGATCAAAGCTAGAATTCAGTCAGAGTCGACGGTACGCCAATCGATCTTGCGCCCGGATCGCGATTGGCCGTTCAGCCGAATCGGCTTGACGGTGGTTGGTTATCTCTGGGAACTTGAACGCTTGTCGTCAGCCCGTTGCGTAGTCGCCGGCAATTGGCTGCTCAGATTCATCACAATTCCGTACTTCAGGAGGCTTTGTGCTCCATTCTTTGAATCATTCTCCAGCCGAAAACACCGCCGTTTGCACGGTCGCGCTCTCAAGCCCGCACCGCCATTCAGTTCCGGTATCCCGAGCATTGGTAGCCCTGCTTTTTCTAGGCATCGTCTTGCCGTGCACGACTCCGGCGCAGACATCGCAAATCCCGGCGCCGGGGATTGAAAAGAGGATCGACGCTTCCGTCGCCGGCATGAGCCTGGAGGAGAAGGTTTCTCTGCTATCCGGCGCCAGCGTACTAGGGTCGTCACCGCTCCCACGATTGGGCATTCCCGCTTTCCGCATGGGTGATGGGCCCATCGGCGCCCATGATCCCTCGCCGTCGACTGCCTTCGCCGCCGGCATCGCCCTGGCAGCCACATGGGACCGCGACCTGTCCAAGCGCATCGGCGTCCAGATCGGCCGCGATTCCCGTTCTCGCGGCGCGGCCTTTCTGCTCGGCCCCGGCGTCAACATCTATCGCACGCCCATGAACGGCCGCAACCACGAGTACTTCGGCGAAGACCCGTTCCTGGCCGCGCAAATTACCGTTCCCTATATCGAGGGAGTGCAATCCCAGGGCGTCAGCGCCACCGTCAAGCATTTCGTCGGCAATGAATCCGAGTTTGCGCGCTTCACCTCCGATACGGTGGTCAGCGAGCGCGCGCTGAGGGAGATCTACCTGCCTGCCTTCGAGGCCGCCGTACGCCAGGCGCATGTCGGCTCCATCATGGACTCCTACAACTACCTCAACGGCGTGCGAACAACGGAGAATGCGCATCTCAACATCGAAATCGCCAAACGCCAATGGGGTTTTGGCGGCGTAATCATGTCCGACTGGGTGGCTACACATGACGGGGTTGCCGCGGCCAACGGGGGGCTGGACCTGGAAATGCCCGCCGGCCTCTGCATGAACGCTGAAACGCTCGTCCCAGCCGTCAAGAGCGGCAAGGTCTCTGAAGCAACCATCGACGACAAGATCCGGCGCATGCTGCGCCTCGCCGCCCGTTTCGGATGGATCAGCCCGGACCCCACGGGGCAAGGCTGGATCAGCCATGATCCCCTCGACCCATCCATTCCCCGCTACAACCAGCAGGGACGGCAAGTAGCGCTCGAAGGCGCTCTGGAGAGCGCGACCCTGCTGAGGAACAACGCCAACCTCTTGCCGCTCGATCCAGCCAGGTTCAAGAACATCGCTGTCATCGGCCCCAATGCTTATCCAGGCTACGCAACAGGCGGCGGGAGCGGCATGGTTCCACCTTTCTTTGTAACGGGTCCTTTCCGCGGCATCAGCGACTACCTCGGCATTCGCGGCAATGTCACTTACAACCAGGGCATCGCCAGACTCGACATCCTGGCCCAGCAGACCGGGCTTACCCTCGCCGCGGATGGCGATGCTCCTGGTGTAACGGTAGAAACCTACAACAAGCCCGACTTCTCCGGCACTCCGGTTTCAACCCGCCACGAGGCCTCCATCAACGCCGGGCCCTACGCGCAACTTCCAGGGGACCGCTCCGACGAGCCGGACATGGGCACTATAATCCCGGTCGCGGCGATGAGAGAACTCATGAGGAAGTCCGTCGCGGCCACCCTGAATGCGCCCCCGCAGTACGTCCGCTGGACCGCCTTCTATCGCGCCCCTTCTGAGGGCAAGTACCTGGTTTTCGTCGAACATCCGGGCAAGTATCGTCTCACCATAGACGGTGCTTCGGTCATCGATCATGCGGAAATCGCGAGCGCTGCTGTCGCTCAAACACTGATTGACCTCAAACCGGGCGCCCACAAGGTAGTTTTGGACGACCTGGGTGTTCCGCCATTTGGAAACAACACCACGCGCCTTGGCATCGCCAAAGAAGATACGCTGGTCCATCCAGCGGCTATCGAGCTGGCCAGACACGCCGACGCCGTTGTCTTATCGGTGGGCTTCGACATTGAGACCGAAGCGGAAGGCGCCGACCGTGAGTTTCAGCTTCTCCCCGGTCAAAACGAGCTCATTCAGCAGATCGCGGCTGTCAATCCGAACACCATCGTGGTTCTCAACGCAGGAGGCAGCGTAGATGCCTCATCCTGGATTGACTCAATTGCTGCGCTGCTGCACATCTGGTATTCCGGCGAAGAAGGCGGCACAGCCCTGGCCCGGATTCTGTTCGGAGACGCCAACCCCTCCGGCCGTTTGCCCATCAGTTGGGAGCGCAAAATCACCGATAATCCCTCGGCTGCCTTCTATTACTCCGCTCCGGGCACAAATCGCGTCGTTTACGGAAACGATATCTTCGTGGGCTATCGCGGCTTCGAGCGCAACCACACCCAGCCGCTCTTTCCATTCGGCTTCGGCCTCTCTTATACGACCTTCAAATACTCAAACCTCGAGATTCACCCATCTCCCGGCTTGCACGAGAGCCCTGAGAGCAGCCTGGATTATGAGGTCGCTTTCGATGTCACTAACACCGGACAACGCCCCGGAGCCGATGTCGCACAGCTCTATGTTTCAGAAGACCACCCCACCATCGCTCGACCCGCCCAGGAGCTCAAAGGGTTCGCCCGGGTGCAACTCGATCCCGGCCAGACCCGCCACATAGCCATTCCGCTCGATGCGCGCTCCTTTGCCTGGTATGACGTCGGCGCAAAGGCGTGGCATGCAGATGCCGGGACATTCACAGTTCACGTAAGCCGCTCCTCGGCGGACCCGCAATTGGAAGGTAAAATCTCACTCGCCCAGCCAGTGATTTTGCCGGTAGAGTGAGGGTTTCAAATTCAGGTTGATGCCTCTGCTTCGTGCCGGCCTTGCCGCGGCTTCCTTGCGGCAAGGCTGACAGGCTCGAGAAGGCGAATCGCTCAGTATCAGCCACAATTTCAAAGAACCAGCCGGAATTCGGGAAACTCTCGTCACTGGGCCGCCCAGAAAAAGACAAGATGAGGTGTCCGGGCCGCCGGTCCCACGCGAAACGTGCCTTACCGCGCCACCCCAAACTCTCACCCTGCCCTCCGGCGGCAGGCCTTGCCCCTCTCGGGACATAGAGCCATCCACCTCGCAATTCGTTCTAAATAAGATACTTATAAAAACTCATGTTTGAGTTTCTTGCGGACTCTCGCGAGCCAGGAAAGCCGAACTTCATTGCCCTTCCACCTTCGGAATGGAAGGGAGGACCCGCTCATGGAACAACAAATGAGGGGCAAGGGCGCCGACTGGGGTAGGGATGGAAGTGCGCCGAATTGTTCAGTTTATGAGCATTAACTAGCCAGTTCATGCGCGGTTATGTTCGATTGTGCACAAAAATGTTCGAATTCTTCTTGACAGAAGTTTGCCGGTTGGACTAGAGTTCCGGTGAAATCTAAGAGGTCACTCGTCTGTGTACGTATCTGGAGCTTTCGGAGTGAGAGCACAGGAATGTGCCGGGGACAAATGTCCCTGACGGCAGCAAATCGGATCCCCGGTAATTGCGCAAGATCTCGACCACTGCCGGCAGAATTTGGAGAGCCAACATGTTCGGAACCACTGGTTTAAGGAGAGGATTAACCATGACGAAGTCTCGAATCGTAGTTCAATTTGTTTGCATCCTTCTGCTGGCAGTGGCGCTCGTGGGAGCCGGCATACAAGGTGCATACGCGCAGGGCGGTACCGGCCAGATCAAGGGTGTTGTGACTGACCCCACCGGGGCGGTGGTGCCGGGCGCCAAGATCACAGTAACCAGTCTTGAGACCGGCTTTTCGCGCGTTACGGTCAGCGGTGGCGACGGATCGTTCCTGATTCCTTCGATGCCGCCATCCCACTACCAGGTGGAAGTCCTGGCTCTCAACTTTCAGCGGCTTGTTCGCAGTCCCATCACCGTCCAGGTTGCAGAGACTGCCGATGTAGGCAACATTCGACTGACTATTGGTTCGGAGAGTTCGACCGTGACGGTCAGCGGCGAAGCAGGGCAGGAAGCACTGCTGCAGACCGAGACACCAACCCTGGGCAAGGTCTTCGACTCCACATTGATTGAAGCCATGCCACTCTCCACGCGCAACTTTACGCAGTTGCTCTCACTGCAGGCCGGCGTCATCGGCGCCATTCCCGGTACCCTTGCACTTGGCAACGGTACCTCGCAGTTCTCCGTGGGCGGCGCCAGAGTCTACGACAACGCCGTCAACATCGATGGCGTGAACGCTGTTAGTTCCTCATCCAGCGGCTCGTACTCTGTCCCTTCGCCCGATGCCCTGCAGGAGTTCAAGATGCAGACCAGCACCTACTCGGCTGAGTACAGCCGCGCCGGCGGCGGCAGCATCGACGTAACTACCAAGAGCGGCTCGAACCATTTTCACGGCGATGGGTTTTACTTCTTCCGCAACAAGGCGCTCGATGCAAACTCCTACTTCAACAAGCAGGGAGAAGCATTGACGAATTCTCCCAATATCCCGCCCGACATTCGCCAGAACCAGTGGGGCGGAACGGTGGGCGGCCCCATCAAGCGGGACAAGATGTTCTTCTTCTTTTCCTATCAATCCACCAACCAGATCAACGGAAACGCCGGAAACATCATCAACGATGTTTACCCGCTGCTTCCCCCGGGCGACCGCAGCAACACCGGGCTCTTACGCCAGCAGCTTGGCGCCATCTACGGTGGAGAGACGGGACTGTTTGCCAATGTCGAGACGGTCGCACCAAACGGATCGAACATTAATCCGGTCGCGCTGGCCTTGATCCAGGCCAAGTTCTCCAACGGCTCGTATGTCCTGCCGTACTTTCCATTTGCTGACGTCACCCACACCGGCCGGACAGATATTGCGTACGCGCACTTCTCCCTCGCCCCGACTTACCAGGAGAAGCAATACATGGGGAACGTGGACTATAAGATCACGCCCCGCCAGACCCTCACCGAGAAATACTTCAATTCCCACTCTGTTTTCCAAACAGTGGACGGATATATCCCTGGGTTCTACTCCTTACAGCCTGGCATCAGCGAGAATGCCAGCATCACCCACACCTTCACCGTGACCCCAACATTGGTGAACGAGGTCAAGTTGGGTTTCATGCGCCAGTATGGCGGCACCACAAACACCAACAGCGGCTTGACAGCTACTGGAATCGGCATGAAGGCTGCCCCCGATGCGGCTGGTGCATTCCCGCAGTTCCTCATTGCCCTGGACGGTCTCATCTTCCCCAACAGTTCCGCGGTTTTCGGAATTCAGTTGGAAAACCAGTTCTCAATCAGCGATACCGTATACAAGACCCTCGGACGCCATAATATGCGGGTCGGCTGGATCGGCATGGATCATCAACTCGATCTCAATTCCAGAGGCGCAGGCGCAGTTTTTGTATTCACGATGGCCGATCTGCTTATCGGCGAGGACGCCGCCAACAACGGCAGCTCATTCAGCAACCTTTTGCTCAGCGCGGCCGGAACAGGCAGCTTCCAGCGGAATTTCCGTTTCAAGGATATCGGTTACTTCATCCAGGACGACTACAAGATCCTTCCCAATCTGACCGTGAACCTGGGCCTGCGCTGGGATTATTTCGCGTGGCCCAGCGAAACTCAGGGGCGTATGGATAACTTCGTAAGAGCCCTTATGGGTGAGGGCCTTTTCGGCATTCCGACTGGCAACCAGGGGTACACCGGGTACACGATTTCGTCGAAGTTCAAACAGCTTAACCCCAACTTTGTCATCCCGGGCGGTATTACCCAGGTCAGCAATCAGGACGGGATCGGGGCCAACTACAATAATTATGCTCCGCGTGTGGGTTTTGCCTGGGTTCCCGATAAGAATCACGTCACCACCTCAATCCGCGGCGGCTTTGGCCTTTTCTACAACCGCAGTTCCACCGTGATGGCCCAAGCCCTTGTCTCTGGTCCTCCGTTCAACAACTCGGACCTCTATTCGTTCGGCAGTCAAGGAACCTTGCAAGACCCATTTACGTTCCTGAACCTGCCGCCGGACAGTGCCTACCCGATTTGGAGCCCGCGAGTCTATGACCCGAACGTAACGCCCTCGTTGCTTTTCAACGCTGCGGCTGAGAAGGTCGGCAATCCCTACACCGAGCAGTGGAATCTGAGCGTTCAGCAGGAGTTCGCAAAGGACTTTCTGTTCGAGCTCGCCTATCAGGGCTCGAATGGGGTTAAGCTGCTGGAGGGTCTCTCGCAGAACCAGGCAGGCGTCGCCTCTCCATCGAATCCTATTCGCGGCATCACAACCAACCTTACCGCCGGGGCTTCTGGCGGCTCACTCAACATCCAAGACCGTTCGCCGGTGGCGGGCATGCTATCGGACGAAGGGTTGTCCGTGACCGCGTCGACGGCCAGTTCCCATTACAATGCTCTAGAGGCAACCCTGAATAAGCGCCTCAGTTACGGCCTGCAGTTCCTCTCGGCGTTCACTTGGTCAAAGAACATGGATTCAGACACTGTCGGGTACGGCGGTGTAGGTTCGGCAGCCGTTCCACCGAACGACAATAACACCACCCATCACATGTCCATTTCCGGGCTGGATCGCACGGCACGCTTCACCACCAGCGCCGTCTATAACATACCCAACCTGATCAAGAACCAGGGCTCCTTCTTCGGCCATTTTGCGGATGGCTGGGGCATGGCAGGCGTCTTCGTTACGCAGACTGGAGGCCCCATCAGCTTTCAATTGAGCAATACAACCAGCGACTCCAGCGCCATCAAGCTCCAAGGAAACTTGACTGCAAGCTTGTCGCCTGGCGCGACACTGAATGATGTCGCGGGCCACGGTGCGGCCAAGAATCGCCTGCAGAACTACTTCAAGACTGGAGGGGTAGGCGACGGTACCAATGCGCCTCTATGTCAGCAGATACCAGGTGCGCCTTCGGCCTTGTCGTGCCCGGGCCCGATTTCCTTCGGCAACATTCCCACCAATACCTGGCTGCGCAACCCAGGCCAGAGGAGCGTCGACTTCTCCCTGACCAAAATGACCAGGGTCCGCGAGCCCTACAACATCGAAATCCGCGCCGACTTCTTCAACTTCTTCAACTGGGTCAACTTTGGTGGACCGGATTCTGGGATCATCGACGCGACCTTCGGCGTGATCAACAGCACAACCGTCGACCCGAGGGTAATTCAGGCCTCGGCGAAGGTCCACTTCTAACCTCTTTCTACGTAGTGCTCTGGGCGCATACCTGCGGTTCATTATCGGTTCCGCCGGTATGCGCTACCAGCTAAAACCATAGATACGTGCAACACAGAATCCAGAGAATTAAGGTATGGATATTGTGAAGGGGGCTGTGGCTCAAGGAAATGCGCACAGTTCCGGATGACCCGTCGATTCAGAACTGGTCGACACCGTTGGCGCCGCTGCGACGGAATGCATCTTATTAGGGTTCCTATTCACGTGATGGGAAAATGGAGGGTCTCCCAATGTCAAACCAGGATTCCGCCATGGCTCCTGAAACACTGAGCTTTCTTCACGAGTCGCGGAAGACGCATCTGGTTGGTGGTTTTTGGGCTGACTCCAAAGGAGACTGGACAAGACATCTTCGCTCCGGCGAAGCCGCGCGGCCTGCCTGGTAATGGGTCAGTTTGAAGGGTACGGGCTTCAGCCCGTACATAAACCTGGCAACGTGCACGCGGGCTTTAGCCCCCGGAGGGAATGCTCTTTCAAACTGACCCACTACGGCCTGCCTGGATCGGCCGGTCCTTACTCTGTTAATGTGAAGTAAATGAAGGTTCGAACGTTTCTTTGATCGCTGTTGTCTCTTTTTTGGAGAGAAATGGAAAAAGCTCTTGACGCGAAGCTCGCAGCATTAAAGAAAGATCCCGCCTCGCGCGTGTTCATTTTGGCGGATGCGAAGGATGCTGATATGGCTTTCGGCATTTCTTCGCCGGGAAAGACACTCGATGGACGCGCACGATCGCTGAGCGATTTCCGGGACCAGATACGTGAAATCGTCTCACAGGGCCTGGTGGATATCTCGCTGATGTCTGCCAGCACATCGGAGTTACTGACGATCAGGGAGCGGATTTTCGATTCGTCTCCTGTAACCCCGGCGGTACGTGCCAACGATGCAACCGACGTGCACGTCATTCGCGGAGGGCAATATTCGATATCCCCTTCGAGGCCATTTGCCACAGCCACGCTGGAGCACATACAGGCCGGCAAGAGTCCATGTACTGATAAAGAGCGCCGATTGGGAGCCAATCTCGGACTCTATTCAATCACTTTCAACAACGACGTGGAGCAGGATCTGAAGGCTCTTGAGGCTTACAAAGCATTCCGCCTGGAGGCTGAGCAGAAGAATTTTCGCCATTTTCTCGAGGTGTTTCATCCTAATGTGCCGGCCGAATTGCATGGCATTCCGCCTGAGGAAATCCCGTACTTCGTCAACGACCATGTCGTGCGGATGTTGGCCGGAGTGCCCTCATCCTCCAGGCCTGTCTTCCTGAAGATCCCTTATTCTGGTCCAAGAGCATTGGAAGAACTGTGCGAATACGATTCTTCCCTCGTGGTGGGTGTATTGGGCGGATCGGCAGGTACAACGCACGATGCATTCTCACTTGTCTACGAGGCAAAGCGCTATGGAGCGCGGGCTGCGTTATTCGGCAGAAAGATCAATGCAGCGGAACACCAGCTATCATTTGTTCAGCATCTGCGGCTCGTGGCGGATGATCGAATGAAGCCTGCGGAGGCGGTGAAGGCGTATCACGCCGCGCTCAAGGCGATGGAAATACCGCCACGCTGCAGTCTCGATCAGGACCTGGAACTGACTCCCACGTGTGCAAGTTATGCGGACTGAGATGTCTATCCTGAGTCGATCGGTGCACGGAGAACACGGGTGAGCAAACAGTATGACGTACTCGGAGCTGGAATCGCCGCGGTAGACGATCTATGCTACGTTTCGGCTTATCCGCGGGTCGATAGCAAGATACCGGTTCACAGCAGCTTACGCCAGGGCGGCGGGCCTGCCTGCACTGCGATTGCCGCGGTCGGTTCGCTGGGGGGCCGCGCGGCCTACGTCGCGCGTTTTGGAGACAACGATCTTTCCAGATTTATAAAATCCGCGCTCGAGAGCCACGGAGTCGATATATCGCATATCGCGCATGATCCAGCGGGTGGGCCTTACCACAGCTTCATTGTCGTGGACAGCGCCGGACATCGCAATGTGTTCTATGACCCGGCTTTGTATCGGGTAGTTGGCGCGGACGACTTACCGGACGCTCTGATTGAGTCCGCAACTCTGATTCTCCTGGACCATATCACCGAGCCGTCTCTGGCAGCGGTGGCAGTCAAAGCTCACAGATTGGGAGTGCCAATACTAGGAGATATTGAAGGCCAGACTAAGTCCTCAATGAGTCTAACCGCACTGTCAGATTATCTGGTTGTTCCCAAGGCGTTTGCAGCCTGGGCCAGCGACGACTCAGACCCGCGGAATTCCTGTGCATTCCTGGCACGGAAAAAGAGGCTCGCAACGATTGTGACGGCTGGCGTCGGAGGTTGCTATTTGAGCACGGCGACAGACCCGGCGGTACGGCATTTTCCGGCTTTCAAGGTAGATGCATTCGATACAACTGGATGTGGTGATACATTTCATGGAGCTTTCGCTTTGGCGGTTGCACGTGGAATTGCCGTAGAAGACGCTATTACGTTTGCTTCGGCCGCAGCCGCGCTCAAGGCTTTTTCGGGCGGAGGGGCGCGCCGGGGATGGAATGCGCTTCCCACGCTTGAAGAAGTGTTTGACTTTCTTCAAGCTGCGCTCAAAGAGCCTGAAAAACCATCCAAGTTGAGGAAGCTTGAATGTCTAAGGAGCTCTAAACAACTGATGAGATAACCAAATCGCATGTTTGGCTATGGGACTCACCCGGGAACCGGCAGATTACGCGGGAAATTGACCGGATTGCGTTCGCTTTCGATGCCGGTCTCAATCGTCTTATTCCGCGAGCCGTGGTTCATTGATCGAAACTACGGAGTTAGAAGCTTTTCCAAAAGAGGGTCGAGGTTTGACGCCCAGATTTCATAGCCTTCAGGAGTGAGATGGACATGGTCTTCGCCAACTCCCTTGAGACCATTGCCCTCGGGAGGCATCGAAGGCCCGAGATCAAGATAGAACACATTTTGATTGTCCGCATAGGTCTTGGTGATCTGGTTGGCGGCGGCGGTCTTCGCGGGGTCGCGGCCATTGGGGAGAATCGCCATCAGGACGATTTTAGCGGCGGGGTACATTGCGCGACTTTTATCGATAACGGCTTTGGTTCCCGCGGCAATGTCTTCCGGTGAATATTGCATGTCGTTCGCACCGGCAAGGAGAACGATCGCTTTGGGTGCGAGATTCCCGATGTTCTCATGATCCATGCGCCAGAGAATGTGTTCCGTTCCGTCCGCGCCGACTCCGAAGTTGAGGGCATGTTTATCGCCATAATGTTTCTTCCAGACAGCGGCTCCGACCAGGTTCCAGTGACTGTTTGGCTCTTCCACAAAATTCTGCGTGATGGAATCGCCGATGAAGAGAATGTCCACGGGCTTGCCCTGGGCGGCGGCGACGCGGTCCTCACACTCCTTCAACCAGCCATATTGCCGCGCAATGGGATTTTCGGCCGGAATGGCGGTCACGGAAACCTGGCCGCCGCTGAAGAGGCCAAGTTGAACCGGCCCGAGCTTCTTCGCGGAAGTCGCAGGCGTGCCGCTTATGGATTCGAAATGCTGATTTGCGGTTGGCTCACCGTGTCTCTCGACGAGATAGTTTTCGCCGGCGATGGCTTTGAAAGTGATGACCGGTCCAGCGGCGCCGTCCGCGATTCTTGCTCCGGTCTTGCCGGATAGGACATCGACCGTCTGGCCAGGCCAGGGATTGCGAAGCCTGAGCGTCTGCGCAATTCCGGGCTCGATGGCAACTGTCGTTGGGATTCCATCTCTCACCTGCACGTCGACCTTCGTCTTCCCACGCGCGAAGACGCTGCCGTCAAAATCCCATCCCGGCGGAATCGCGGGGGCAATCCGGATCAAGCCGTCATAATCCTGCACCAGCGCTTCCTGGAGTGCGTCGGCCACGATGCCCGTTTCTTCCACATAGAATTCCTGATCCCGGGCACCTGAACCCGCGCGAGCGAGGAGCTCAAGGCCGTTTACAGCCCGCGCGGAATTCTCAACGCTCCTGAGCAGAGCTGCGCCCACCTCGCTGCCCATTTCAAGCCGCGCCGCCACAATCGAATCGAAGCTCCAGCCTCCCCCACGTTTAGAAAGGCGGTGCTCATAGGTGCGCTTTGCAAGGTCGAATTGGGGCGAATCATCTCCGATCAGGTCATATGGCCAGATCGGCTCAAGACCGATGTTTTCACCATTGTGATTGGTGGCGCCGGGCAGATAGGATTCCGCAATCATATCCGCCCCATCGGCATCCGCCGAGGGCGGCAACAACGTGTGCGGAGGGGTCAGCTGAGTACGCGGGAATGGAGGAATCTTCGGCAGCGCTGCCTGCAACTGCTTTACCAGATCGGGATCCTTGCCCAGCAGTTTTGCGGCCTGGATCGTCGCGGGGTAGAGTGCCATGGCCGCCGCAATGTCGGTGGTGGGATCGGTTACATCCCATTGTGTCTCGTGCGCATTGGATGGGCTCATGTGCAGCAGTCCATCCGGTCCCAGCTTTTGATAGGAAAGAAGGAAGCGGGCGGAGGCGGCCATGACCGGATAGTTATCGGCAAGGAACTTGAGGTCACCGGTGACGAGATACTGATTCCACACCCAGAGCGATACCTCAGCCCCTGTCGATAGAGTCCGCGCGTTGAAGAAGGGTGGAAAACTCGCATCGCAATCACGAGCATAGATGTTGCCGGTAATGGTGTCCCAACCGGTTTCGTATTCAATACCCTGACCGTTAAAGCGCATGGTCTCAGGTATGCAGGCTCCGGGCCGGCCATTCAAGTGCGCTCTTGTCCAGTTCTCAATGTTTGCCAGGTTCTCCCGGTAGAGATTGAAATACGGCGCATTGAGTTCCGGCACTCCTGCGCCTAAATTGGCTGCGACCTGCATGCGTATATTCCAATGCCAGAATGCGGCCGAATCCCATTGATGGAAATCACGCCCGGATGAGAGCATGTCGGCGACGCCGGCCTGCGTGCCCGGATATTCGGCGCCCTTTTCAGCCGCTGCGGCAAAGAGATAAATATTCCGGAGATTCTCCATGTACTCTCCGGATCCATCCTTCGATGTGATCTTGAGAACCGCTGCGCGGTTCCAGTAAGCGTGCCACCAGGACTTGTGCGCGGCTGTCCCCGCGGAAAGAGCCGGACGAGCGATGGTGAGCGCATCCTGTTTGCCGTCGAAATGCGGCGATGCGACGATGACCCGGAAATGACCGTCCGCATCAGGCTTGAATGTAACCGCCACGGTCAGCGGATCGGTCACGGCGACAGACACATCGCGCCCCTCTGCCGTGATTGCGGACAATGACCCAAACGGCCGGCCGGACGCTCCGGGGTCGAGGTCGTCGATCCAGCCTTCCGACAGCAGGCCCACCCGGCCTTTGGCTTCTGCCTTGGTGGTGCGGGGCGCCCAGAGCTTGAGTTGCGCGGTCTGCGGCTCGTCGGCTTTCGCTCCGGTTACATCGATGATCAAAGTATCGGTGTCCGGCTGCACGTAAGCGGTCGCCCTCATTCCACCGCCGCTCTCCTGAAACTCGCCATCGTAAAGATCGAGGTGACCCAAATAGTCCTTTGCCTGCGTCAGAGCCGAGAGACCGGGAATCACAACCCGGCCCGGCGACAAGCGATACGGCAGGGTGTCGGCCCGATTGAGCTGTGCCGTCAGGCCGTTCTCCGACCAGACGGCAACACCGAGCCGTCCGTTGCCCAGCGGCATTGCCTGGTCAGGCCTGACATTCGGCTGTGCCAGGACAATCGAGGACCGGCCGAGTCCCCCGGCGACATCCACCTGGAATTTACCGTTATGCCAGGCGGTTGTTGAATTGGGCGCCGCTGGTTGAGCCGAAACACCAATCGAAAACGCAGCCCAAAGCAAAACAAGATAAAAGGTCTTGCTCGATAAGGTCTTCATATGCACCAATCCTTTGGAGATACGTTCGAGGATTCAGAAACTCTGCGCAGCGTGACTACCCGACTTTTTGTCATGATCCGCATTGCTACACTGAATTCATTGCGTGGCGTCACAGTAGAACCGCCCGATGCTCTGACCCTGACCATAGGAATGGAAGTAGACGAAAAGCCGCTTTGACTCGCCAGGCAAGTTGCCGTATTGCATTGCAGGCGATAGCGCGCCTTTGTTGTACCAGCTTGGCGCGTCGGGCGAGTTGAATTGGAGCAGCGTGACCTCTCCGCTCCAGTCTGACCTTTTCTTCCCCGGAGTGCTCGCGGTCAGCCAGACGATATCGCGGGGAGCAGCACCGCCTTTCATCGTCGGCTCCTTTGCAATCGTCATTTCGTACCGGTGGCGTTTTGCGTTATACAGCCAGTCAGCGTTGTAATACGGGCTGCCGAATCCGAGCATCGTCTGGTGTTCCCAGTGAATGCCGTCGGTGCTGTCGGCGTATGCCAGCTCATTATTCGGAGGCTTTCCCCACCAGGCCCCGGCAGTGTAGTACATGATCCACTTCTTGCTAGCCGGCAGATAGCGGACGGTCGGCTCCAATAGCTCGCCATTGCCCTTCGGATACTCCTCCCACGGATTGGTTGCAGACATGACCGGATTGCGCGGATCGGGAACTCCGACGCCGTTGCTGATGGAGTTGAGCACTCCGAGTTTCATCGGATGTCCGTTGTACGGCGAATCTGAATATCCGGAATAGAACAGAGTCACTTTTCCGTCGGGACCGCGCGTCACGGTTGCTGTTTCAGCGCCGGCGGCATCCCATCCTCCGGCCGGTGGCGCTGGAATCAAAGCTACGGGAGAGCCCTTTCCGTCTGCTTGCGCGCCGAGGATATGCCATCCATTCGGGTCAGAGGGATAGGTGGTATACGTCTCCAGCGATTGGCCCTCCGGCAAGTAGGCTGAGAAGTACTCCACCGGCCTTCCCGGACCCGGACCAGCCGCGAAGAACATCCACCATTGTTTGCCGATCAGGATGAGATCCGGGTCGCCCACAGCCTCCCATTTATTCACCCCATAGATTCCAGTCTTCAGCCTGGCTCCGTCAAAGATGACCTGGGCAGTGGCGTTGCCGCAGTTGGTGGCAAATGCCGCGGGCTTCGCCGCGGGTTTGGAGTCTGCCTGCTTCGGAGACTGAGAGAGCAGGGAAGAGGAAAACAGGCCAATGAACAGCATCGCCACGACAAGGACTTTCTTTCTGCCGCGGTCAAGTCTACGATTCATTCGCTGTAACGCGAGATTGAATTGGAACATGGTCAACTCCAACCTTTCTTCATCTGCTCACTATGGAGAATCGAGGATTCAGCGAAAATGCGTGTAGCCATGGAGTTCTGGATTGGTTCGGAATCGAACTCAAGGGCCAAGACAGTGACCGGGTCGTCGGGTGGATCGCTGGGAAGGCCGGATAGGATTAACCGCGTGCCTCTCAGTTCCACCGCGATCTCCTGGCCGGTAACCAACAGAGTCGCCCGCAACGGCTTTCTGTCGATGCCACCGATGGTCAGCGTCGTTCCCGGCCACGACACCATATATAGATAGACCGTGTTGCCCTTCTGGGCCACGAGCGCGCCGTCCACGCTTTCAATTCGCGACTTGGTTATCCCGCGAATGGAGCTTCCGTTCTTCCGAAGCCATTTGCCGACTGACTTCAGAATTTCTACGCTGGGTACAGGAACCGAGCCATCCGCTCTGGGACCGATGTTCAGCAGGTAATTTCCCCCGCCGACGCCGCAATGAATCAGGTTGCTGATCACGGTTTTTGGAGGCTTCCAATTGTCGTCGGCCGCGCCGTATCCCCAGTGCTCGTTCAGGGTCATGCACGATTCCCAATCGCCCTTTGATGCGACGATGGTTTGCTCGGGAGTCGAGAAGTCGCCGGCCATCCAACTGCGGTTGTTGATCACGATATCTGGCTGAAGTTCGAAAACCATCGCGTTCATTTCTTTTGATCGCCAGCCTTCCGCATCGAGTGGGAAGGCGCCGTCGTACCAGAGAACATCAATCTTGCCGTAATTGGTCATCAATTGGCGGAGTTCTGCGTGGACACGATCGACGAACCTGCTCCTGGCCTCCAGGTCCGTCTTGCACACAGCCCAGTCGGGGTCGTGCCAGTCCATGAGCGAGAAATAGAAGGCGATTCGCAATCCTTCGGCTCTGACTGCGTCTACGAATTCCCGAACAAGATCGCGGCCGGCGGCCTTCCTGGTAGCGCAATAGTCTGTGGTAGGCGTGTCGAACAGGCAGAAACCGTCATGGAATTTGGCGGTGATCAGCACGTACTTCATCTCCGATTCCCGCGCCAGACGCGCCCACTGCCGTGCAACATTGGGCGGAGGGTTGAACTCCTCAGCCAGCTTTTCATACTCCTTCAGTGGAATGTCTTCGATGGCCATCACCCATTCGCCGCGCCCCAGGATGCTGAACAGACCCCAGGTGATGAACATGCCGTACCTGGCCTGCCGCCACCATTGCATGCGCCTTTCATGGTCCGGGGGCCTTTCCAGATCGGGATTGGCAAGGGCAGGCCTTTCAAGGCCGGTCGCTTCCTGACCCGCGGCTAGGAGCGCCCGTCCCGAGCAACATGCGCCCGCTGCAAGCATCTCCAGGCATTCTCTGCGTGTGGTTTTTCCGCTCACGATGACCCTCCTGAGGGATGGCTTTCGCCCCGACCATCTCGCCTGAAGGCTCTAGCCCCAGCCCTTCGCGACCTCGTCGTGGATGAGTACGATGAAGGGTTCGACGACGCGGGTGGCCATGGAATCCTGCACAGGAGCGGATTCAAACTCGGCCGTGATGACTGTGACTACCTCGTCGGGCGATGTTTCTGGTAGGTCGGAAAAGACGAGCCGGGTGCCATTGAGTTCGAATTTGACGTCTTTCCCTGACGCCAGGTACTTGGCGGACTTCGGCTTTTGGTGGATTCCCCCGATCGTAAAGGAAGTGCCGGGCCAGTTGAGAATATAGAAATAGATGGTGTTTTCCTTGCGGCTGAAGAATACTCCATCGGCAATCGTGATCTTTGCATTCTGCACGCCATGAAGTGCCGCATTGTTCCGGTCCACCCAGCCACCCACGGAATGCAGGATGCGCACGCTGGCTTCCGGTACTGAGCCGTCGGCCTTCGGGCCAATGTTCAGCAGGTAATTGCCTCCTCCCATGGCGCAGTGAGAAAGATTGGAGACCAGTGTTTTCGGCGTCTTCCAGTTGTCGTCCGCCGCTCCATAACCCCAGTGGTCGTTCAGCGTCATGCACGATTCCCAGTCGCCTTTGGCCGCATTGATTGACTGCTCCGGAGTGGAGAAATCGCCGGCCATCCAACTGCGATTGTTGATCACGATGTCAGGCTGAAGCTGAAACACCATGTTGTTCATTTCTCTGGAGCGCCAGCCGTCAGCGTCGAGCGGGAAGGCGCCGTCATACCAAAGCTCGTCGATCTTGCCGTAATTGGTCATCAATTGGCGAAGTTCCGCGTGAACGCGGTCGACGAACCTCTGTCTTGCATCGGCGTCTGTCTTGCACTTGCGCCAGTCTGCGGAGTGCCAATCCATAAGCGAGAAATACATTCCAACCCGGAGCCCTTCCGCCCTGACCGCCTCAACATATTCAGTCACAAGATCCCGGCCCGCGCCCTGTTTCGGGGCGCAATAATCGGTGAACTTGGAGTCGAAGAGACAGAATCCGTCGTGATGTTTCGTGGTCATTACCATGTACTTCATGCCGGCTTCGCGTGCCAGTCTTGCCCATTCCCGCGCCGCGTGAGGTCGAGGTTTGAACTGTTTTGCCAATTGCTCGTATTCCTCGACAGGAATATCTTCGATTGCCATTACCCATTCGCCGCGGCCAAGAATGCTGTACAGGCCCCAGTGTATGAACATGCCGAACTTAGCCTCCCGCCACCACTGCATGCGGCGCTCGTGATCGGGGGGCCTTTGAAGGTCGGGGTTGTCGGCGGCGGTTCCTGAATCGGTCTTGGCCGTCTTGGCTTCCTGTGCGGATGCGGCCGCAGTTGCTGCCCAACCGGCGCCTGCGGCTAGCATCTTCAAACACTCTCTTCTTGAAGTTGAGTTGGACACGTAAAGCCTCCTGCCGGATCCGGCAA
>Ga0326727_10013613_pt1 | contig 18015 bp, 14 predicted proteins | sample MB2enrmetagenome_FD_207643 | JGI IMG/M metagenome (GOLD analysis project Ga0326727, IMG submission 207643) | Lab enriched peat soil microbial communities from McLean, Ithaca, NY, United States - MB29MY | ecosystem: Environmental > Terrestrial > Soil > Wetlands > Peat | place: USA: New York...
GATCGGTGCCGGTTGGCCGCAACCAAACTTCCGCGACGCGGCGGCGGAAGAGGAACTGGATTGGCAGGTCCGCCTGATCTCGGCGGTGCGTGCCGTGCGCGCCGAGATGAACGTGCCGCCGTCGATCAAGGTTCCGCTGCTGGTCCGCGGCGCCGGCGAGGAAACCAGGCGGCGGCTGGAGACGCACCGCGACGCCATCATGACCCTGGCTCGGGCGGACGGCATCGGTCTGGTCGACGAGGCCCCGGCCAAAGGTGTCGTCCAGGTGGTGGTCGACGACGCCACCGTGCTGCTGCCGCTGACCGGCGTGATCGATCTGGAGCAGGAAAAGTCGCGTCTGGCCAAGGAGATTGCGAAGCTTTCAGGCGAGATCGAGAAGATCGATAAGAAGCTGGGCAACGAGGCGTTCATTGCCAAGGCGCCGGTCGAGGTGGTCGAGGAGCAGCGCGAGCGTTTGGCCGACCTGACGGTATCGCTGGGCAAGCTGCAGGACGGCTTGACGAGACTGGCAGCCGTCTGACGGCCAGCCTCGATCGGTCATTTTGTTGTCATGGCAGGACCATCGGACGGGAGCCTCTCGTCCGATGGTCTCTTCGTTTTTGATGGTTCTTCCGACAAAAACGCCAATACGTTGAAATTACGTAATAAGTTCTATGTGTGCGGGGAAGATGTTGCTGTAAAATATAAAAAGCGTCGCCGGAAATTCCTGTATTGGGAGATCATGTGATGGGGGCGCATGCATTTCGCCAGGAGACTCCTCCGCTTCGGGTTCTGCTTGTCGAGGACAACCCTCGGGAAGCCAGGGAGATCGCGCGGCAGTTGGAAGAGAACGTCGAGCAGCGATTCGATGTCCTGGTGTTGCCCTTGCTGACCCAGGCCCTGGCACGGTCCGTCGCCGATAAGATCGATATCGTCCTGGCCGACCTGGGGCGGCCGGGCGGCTGTGGCGAGCAGATGGTCGACGCCATGCTGGCGACCTGGCTGGATATCCCCGTTGTTGCCCTTATCGAACCGTCCGACCGGCGGGCGGGGGTGATGGCGGTGCAACGGGGCTGCCAGGACTATCTGGTCAAGGGGGTGACCGACGCCACCCTGTTGCAAAGAACCGTCCGCAATGCCATCGAGCGCAATCGGGCGGCCAAGGCTCTGCGGGAAAGCGAGGCACGTTTCCGGACCCTGGTCGCCGTCTCGCCCGATGCCATTTTGCTGTGCGATGCCGGCGAGGTCCTGTTTGCCAATCCTTGCGCCGTGACGACGTTCGGCGCGGCCGATGTCGGCGATCTGGAAGGACTGGACCCATCGCGCCTGTTCGACAAGTCCGACTGGTGCCGACTGGTTGTGACCATTCTGGCGCCGGTGACGGCCACCGGCAACCTGGCCACCATCAGGCAGGAGTGCCGCCTCTTTCGCCTTGATGGTCGCGCCTTCGATGCCGAGGTGACGATGGCGCCGATCGTCCACCGTGACAGGCCGGCCTTCGAAATGATTGTGCGCGACATTTCGGAGCGGATGCTGTCCGAGCGGGGGCGCCGCCTGGCCCTGGCGGTCTTCGAAACGACCGAAGCCGCCATTTTGGTGACCGACGGCGCCAACGATATCGTCGCCGTCAATCCGGCCTTTGAGCGGGTGACCGGCTATCGCGCCGAGGAAGTGATCGGCCGCAATCCCCGGCAACTGTCGTCCGGACGCCACGATCCCTCGTTCTACCGGGACATGTGGAACGCCTTGCTGGCCTCGGGTCATTGGCGCGGCGACGTCTGGAACCGGCGCAAGAATGGCGAGGTCTATGTCCAACGCCTGACCCTGTCGCTGATCCGTGATGACGAAGGTCAGGTGGTCAACCATATCGGGGTATTCAGCGACATTACCGACGAAAAACAGGCTGCCGAACAGATTCTTTACCGCGCCAATTTCGACGCCCTGACAGGGTTGCCCAATCGTGCGCTTCTCCATGACCGCCTGTCCCAGGGACTGGCCAAATCGGCCCGTGGAACCGGAGGCCTTGGCGTCCTGTTCATCGATCTGGACGGGTTCAAGCCGGTCAACGACCGTTTTGGGCATCTGGCCGGAGATCATGTCCTGACCGTCCTGGCGAAACGCCTGCAAAGCTGCGTCCGGGAAAGCGATACGGTGGCGCGCCTCGGCGGGGACGAGTTCGTCGTCGTCCTGCCCGACATGGCCGAGCCCCTGGACGCCGAGCGGGTGGCGACGAAAATCCTGATGCGGGCCCGGGAGCCGTTCGCCCTGGGCCGGCCGATCCACAGGGTACGGGTCGAGGTCAGCATCGGTATCGCCTTGTTCCCGCAGCATGGCCATGGGGCCGAGGAACTGTTGAACGTGGCCGACAAGGCGATGTATACCGCCAAAGGGGCGGGCGGTGGACGCTACTGTCTGGTCGATGGAATTTGCCTGGCGGGGGGATGTGACCCGCTTTTTTAAGCCACATTTCCGCCACTTTTTTGAAAGCGACGGCGTTCTTGTGTTATAACCTTAGAACAAGGCGTGAGGGCCTTCCAGAACCTAGAACATTGCGGAGCCGGGAATGCTGACTCGCAGGGGACTCCTTGCTGGACTGTTATGCCTGACCTTCGCTCCTGCGGCGGAGGCGGCCAGTCGGGCCGGCCTCAAGGCCGGCAAGAGGGTGGCCAAGGGCAACGGCAAGGTCGATGCCGTCATCGACATCAGCCATATGACCACGGTCAATGACTTCAAGGCGGCACGGCGGCACAGCAACATCCTGGGCGTGATCCATAAGGCCAGCGAGGGTGGCGATTGGCGCGATCCCCTTTATGCCAGACGGCGCCAGGAGGCCGAAGCGGCCGGCCTGCTTTGGGGGGCTTACCATTTCGGGACGCACCAGTATTCCGGGGCGCAACAGGCCTCGCTGTTCCTGGCGGCGGCGCGCCCTTCGGCGGCGACCCTGATGGCGCTGGATCTGGAGTTCAACGAAGACAATCCCGGCAATACCATGCTATTGCATCAGGCCGAGGAATTCGTTCACGCGGTGTTCGCCGCCACCGGCCGCTATCCGATGATCTATGTCAATGCCGCCTGGGCCGACGGCAAGCCGATGGGTGACAGCGGTCGCCGGCTGGGGGCCGGAGGTATCACTCCGAAATCGGTCCTGGCCAACTGTCCCCTGTGGCTGGCCGACTATCGCACGACGCCGGAACTGCCCAATGCCTGGAAAGGCAAGGGGTGGCATTTCTGGCAATATGCCGGGGATACCGAGCAATGCGGTCCGCGCTGCCGCCGGGTCCGCACGGTGTCCGGAGTGGTGCGCTGCGACCGCAACATGTTCCATGGTGACGCGGTTGCCTTGGGCCGGTTCTGGAAAAGCGAAGGCGGCCGGTTGGCCGCCGGCTGAACGGTTCTGCGATCGCAATGGATCTCAGCGGGCCTGAGGCGTTGCGCCAGTAGCGCCGGCCTCCGTGCCGGTGAGACCGGCGGGGACGCCGGCCCTACTGACGTGGGGGCAAGTAGCGCCGGTCTCCGTGCCGGTGAGACCGGCGGGGACGCCGGTCCTACTGACGTGGGGGCAAGTAGCGCCGGTCTCCGTGCCGGTGAGACCGGCGGGGACGCCGGTCCTACTGACGTGGGGGCAAGTAGCGCCGGCCTCCGCGCCGGTGAACCGGCGGGGACGCCGGCCCTACGGACGTGGGGGGCAAGTAGCGCCGGTCTCCGTGCCGGTGAGACCGGCGGGGACGCCGGCCCTACGGACGTGGTGCCGCCATTGGGGGGGACGCTACGGGTTGGCCTCGGCGCTTTTCTCCGCCACGGTCGCCGTCAGCTGGGACAAGGCCCGATCGGCGGTCAGGCGGGCGCGTGCCGTGGCCAGCCAGGGCTGGGCCGCTTTGGCGGCGTCACCGCCCAATGTCGCCAACTGGTCGACGGCGCCGGCGAGATCGCCGCCCTTCAGCAGGGTGGTGCCGCGGGCGATGATCGCCTGGGTGTCGTCGCCTTCGCCATCGGTGCGGCGGATGCGGGCCAGGGTGGCCAGCTTTCGTGCCGCCTTCTTCCACAGGGAATCGGCATCGGGCAGGGTGTCCGCCGCGATGATCCGGTCGGCAGCCGCCGGGAACGCCGCGGACAGGGTTTCGCGGCGAGCAATGCCTTGCCCCGCCGATGGCGCCAGGGCGTCAAGCTGTTCGTCGGGTCCGGACAGGCGGCGCACCGCCTGCAGTTCCGGCGCGAAAGGATCGCCGCGATTGACCGCATCGCGCAATTGCCCCACCGCCAGCAGCAGGGCCTGGGCGGTGGCATTGCGCCGTGCCAGGTCGTGCGCCTGCTGCTCGGCGCTTTCGGCCCGTTCGGCAAGGCGCAGGATGGTCCCTTCGGCGGGAACCTGGGCGCGCAGGGATTGCAGCTCGGTGGACAGGCGGGAAACATCGGCGGCCAGCCGCTCGATCCGGTCGCTGGTGGCGCCGATCCTGGGGTCGGCGATAGGCACCCGGTTCTGCGCCTCCAGCGCGGCGATGCGCTGGTTCAGGCCCTGGCTGCCGTCGCCACCGGTGACCCCGCTTTGTGCCAGGTCCCGCTCCACCTCGGACAGACGCGGATTGAGGTCGTCGATGGCCCGCTCCAGGCGGTCCAATCGGCGATTCTGGTCCGACAAAGCCAAGGGCGCGATATCGGGCCAGAGCGCGCCAAGGCCCACCGCCGCGGCCGCCGAGACCACCACGCCGCCGATGAGGCCGCCGACCAGGCCACGCAAGCCCCGGGATCCGGGCCGCCGCGCCACGGGCGTGCCGGTATCGTCGCCGGTCTGCTCAAGGGGGAGGGACGTGGGGGACTCTTGATCGTTCATCGATATTCCTTCCTGGGGGCCTCTCTTGTTGTTTCCGGCGTCCCCGTTGCCGGCCAACCGCCACGAAAAGACGCACCGACGGCAGGCGGCTGTCGTAAGTCAGGGGTGACTATAGCAAAGCGTCGCGCACCAAGGCGAGGAAGCGTTGGGGCTGTTCGGCGTGCGGCCAGTGGCCGGACTGCCCCACTTCCGCCAACCTGGTCTGGGGAAACAGGCTGTCGATGGCCTGGCGGTCGCGTGGGCGGATGTAGTCCGAACGCTCGCCGGCCAGGAAAGTAACCGGTCCGGCGAACTGTTGTTCGACAGTCGGGAAGCCGATGATGTCGGGAAGGTTGGCAGCAATGCCGGCCAGATTGATCCGCCAATGGAACGTCCCGCCGTCGTTGACCAGGTTCTGCAGCAGAAAGGCGCGCAGGGTCGGATCCGGAATGGCGGGCGCCAGAGCGGCGTCGATATCGGCGCGCCGGCCCAGGGTGGTCAGATCAAGCCCCTGCATGGCCTGCAGGTACGTGAGAAATTCGGTCCGGACATAGGCGACCGGAGCGATGTCGACCACCAGCAGACGGTCGACCAGATGGGGATGGAGCAGAGCCAGCAGCATGGCGACCTTGCCGCCCATGGAATGGCCCAGGACGGCACTGGGTTCCAGGCCGTGGTCATCGATATAGCGGGCGACGTCGGCGGCCATTTCGGCATAGGACATGGTGGGCGTCCAGGGCGAGGATCCATGATTGCGCAAATCCAGCGCATGGACCCGGTGCGTTTCTCCCAGCGCGCGGGCGATGGCTCCCCAGTTCCGAGCCGATCCGAACAACCCGTGGAGGATCACCAGGGGATCGCCCGTCCCGGTGACCTCGGCATGCAGTTCAACCCCGTCCATCGTCAATCCGTTCCCGTTTTCCCATGACCGCCGGGCCAGGCCCGGACCGGGAAACCAAGCGCCATGGCGCCGGTCGCGTCAAGGGGGTCGTTGTGACGGGGTGCGCAACAGGGCGAATAGCGGGTTATTGACGAAATTAACATAAACTGTGATCATGAACATGAGATAAATACAGTAATTTCATGTTTAATGTGGATCCGGGCCGGCATCAGGCCTTTCCTCCGGGTTGCCGCCAGGTCCGCGAACGCGCAGGATGGGGCATGGGGGAGAGTGGTTTTTTCCGCCAGCCGGGGGTCCGTCCAACCAGGAAGGGTATTCGCCGGAATGTTCACGTCCCTTGTTCGCGCAACGACCGTCGCCTTGCTGTTGGCGGCTTCCGCGCCGGCCGCGTTCGCCGAGACCACCTTGCTCAACGTCTCCTACGATCCGACGCGGGAATTGTACCAGGAGGTCAATCAGGCCTTCATCAAGCAATGGCGGGCCAAGACAGGCGAGACGGTCAGGATCAACCAGTCCCATGGCGGGTCGGGTGCGCAAGCCCGTTCGGTGATCGACGGGCTGGAGGCCGATGTGGTGACCCTGGGCCTGTCCTATGATATTGACGCGATTTCCGAAAGGACCGCACAGATCGATCGCGGGTGGGCGCAGCGGCTGCCCTACGCATCGTCACCCTACACCTCGACAGTGGTGTTCCTGGTGCGCAAGGGTAACCCGAAACATATCAAGGACTGGGACGACCTGGTGCGGCCGGGTGTGGAGGTGATCACCTCGAACCCCAAGACATCGGCCGGCGGGCGGTGGAGCTATGTCGCCGCCTGGGGCTATGCGCTGCATCATTTCGACAACGACGAAGGCAAGGCCAAAGGCTATCTGGCCGCCCTGTTCAAGAATGTGCCGGTGCTGGATTCGGGGGCCCGGGGTTCCACGACGACCTTTGTCCAGCGCGGTCTTGGCGACGTGCTGCTGGCCTGGGAGAATGAAGCCATTCTGGCGGTTGAACAGTTGGGCAAGAATCAGTTCGAGATCGTCTTTCCGACGGTGTCGGTGCTGGCCGAGCCGCCGGTCGCCGTGGTGGACAAGGTGGTCGATCACAAGGGCACCCGGGCGGTGGCCGAAGCCTATCTGTCGTTCCTGTACACGCCGGAAGGGCAGGAGATCGCCGCCCATAACCATTACCGCCCGCGGGATCCGGAGGTGGCCAAGCGGCATGCCGCGGAATTCCCCGCTTTGACCCTGTTTACGGTGCAGACGCTGGGAGGCTGGAAAGCGTTGCAGGACGCCCATTTCGCCGATGGCGGCATCTTCGATTCCCTGGCGACGGCGGCGCGTTAGGCGATGATGCCCACCAAGTCCTCGGTGATTCCAGGGTTCGGGCCGGCCTTGGGGTTTACCCTGTTCTATCTGGCCGTGGTCGTCCTGATTCCGCTGGCCGCCCTGGTCTTCCGGGCCGCCGGCATGGGCTGGACCCAGTTCGTCCATGCGGCTTTCGCGCCACGGGTGCTGGCATCATACCGGATGAGTTTCGGCGGTGCGCTGGTGGCGGCGCTGTTCAATGTCTTCGCCGGCACGCTGGTGGCCTGGGTCCTGGTCCGGTACCGATTTCCCGGTCGCAAGCTCCTGGATGCCATGGTCGACCTGCCTTTTGCCCTGCCGACGGCGGTGGCGGGCATTTCCCTGACCGCCATCTATGCGCCCAACGGTATCGTCGGGCATCTGTTGCAGCCGCTGGGCATCAGGGTGGCCTTCAGCCCGCTGGGGGTGGTGGTGGCGATGACCTTCATCGGCTTGCCCTTCGTGGTCCGCACGGTGCAGCCGGTCCTGGAGGACCAGGAAGCCGAGAGCGAGGAGGTGGCGGCCAGCCTGGGGGCTTCGCGGCGCCAGGTATTCCGTCTGGTCATCCTGCCGACCATTGCGCCGGCGCTGTTGACCGGCTTCGCCTTGGCCTTCGCCCGGGCCTTGGGGGAGTACGGATCGGTGATCTTTATTGCCGGCAACATGCCGGGACTGTCCGAGATTGCCCCCCTGTTGATCGTTACTAAGCTGGAACAATATGACTATGCCGGCGCCACGGCGATCGCCGTGGTGATGCTGACGGCGGCCTTCCTTCTGCTGCTGGCCATCAATTCGTTGCAGAAATGGCGGCAAAGCCGCTTTACCTCAGGTTAGGTCCCGGCCATGCGCTCTTCCCCCTCCGCGCCCAATGCCCTGAACGAACCGTTGTGGGTCCGCCTGCTGCTGATCGGTCTGGCCGTCGTGGTGTTGACCCTGTTCCTGTTGCTGCCGCTATTGACGGTGTTCCACGAGGCGCTGTCGAAAGGTATCGATGCCTATATGGAGGCTCTGGTCGACCAGGATGCCTTGGCGGCGATCCGCCTGACCGGTCTGGTGGCCGCTATTGCCGTGCCCCTGAACGTGGTCTTCGGTCTGGCGGCGGCCTGGTGTATCGCCAAGTTCGATTTTCCCGGCAAGAGCCTGTTGACGACCCTGGTGGACATCCCCTTTTCGGTGTCTCCGGTCATTTCCGGGCTGCTTTACGTTCTGCTGTTCGGTCTCCAGGGATGGTTCGGTCCCTGGCTGAAGGCCCATGACATTCAGCTGATTTTCGCGGTGCCCGGCATTGTCATGGCGACCGTGTTCATCACTGTGCCCTTTGTTGCCCGCGAACTGATCCCCTTGATGGAGGCCCAAGGCACCGAAGAGGAGGAGGCGGCCGTGGTCCTGGGGGCCGGTGGATGGCGGATCTTTGCCAGCGTCACCCTGCCCAATGTCAAATGGGGCGTGCTGTATGGCGTCCTGTTGTGCAACGCGCGCGCCATGGGCGAATTCGGCGCTGTGTCGGTGGTCTCGGGGCATATCCGCGGCATGACCAACACCATGCCGTTGCATGTCGAGATCCTTTACAACGAATACAATTACATGGCGGCTTTTGCCGTGGCGTCGCTCCTGGCCATGCTGGCCCTGGTCACGCTGGCGGCCAAGACGGCCCTGGAGTGGCGCTTTTCCAGAGAGCTGACCGGCCTTGCCGCTCATCGGAGTTCTCCATGATCGACGCGCGTAACCTTCGTAAGACCTTTGGCAGTTTCTGTGCCCTGAACGACGTGTCGCTGCATGTGGCCGAGGGCGAACTGGTGGCCCTGCTGGGTCCTTCGGGATCGGGCAAGACCACCTTGCTCAGGATCCTGGCCGGGCTCGAGTTTCCCGATTCCGGCCAGGTGTTGTTCGATGGCGGCGACGCCACCCGGCTGTCCGCCCGGGACCGCCGGGTGGGGTTCGTCTTCCAGCACTATGCCCTGTTCCGCCATATGACCGTGTTCGACAATGTCGCTTTCGGCCTTAAGGTTCGTGCGCGGGCCAGTCGGCCATCGCGCCAGGAGATAACCGATCGGGTGCATCACCTGCTGCGGATGGTGCAATTGGATGGCCTGGCCGGTCGCTTTCCCGCCCAGCTGTCGGGTGGGCAGCGGCAAAGGGTGGCGCTGGCCCGGGCGCTGGCCATCCAGCCCAGGGTCCTGCTGCTGGATGAGCCGTTCGGCGCCCTGGATGCACAGGTCCGCAAGGAGTTGCGCCGCTGGTTGCGCCGGCTGCACGATGACCTGAAGATCACCGGCGTTTTTGTGACCCACGATCAGGAAGAGGCCCTGGAGGTCGCCGACCGGGTGGTGGTGATGAATCAGGGCCGCGTCGAGCAGATCGGCAGCCCGACCGAGATTTATGACCAGCCGGCCACCCCCTTCGTCTACCAGTTCCTGGGCAACGTCAATGCCTTGGCCTGCCAGATCCGCAACGGCCAGGCCCGGCTGGGCGCCCTGGTGCTGCCGGCGCCGGCCTATGCCGGTGTCACCAGCGCCGAAGGCGTGGCTTTCGTGCGGCCGCACGACATTCACCTGGCGCGGCCGGGGGACGGAGACGGGGCACTGGCCCTGGTTCGCCATGTGAGCATTTTGGGGTCCATCGTGCGCATCGAATTGCTGCTGCAAGGACAAACCATCGAGGCCGAACTGATGCGCCAACGCTACGCCGAACTTGACCTTCAGCCGGGCCAGCAGGTTCTGGTTTGGCCGCGATCGGCCCGCTTTTTCCTGCGCGAGGGATGGGAGGGAACCAGCTTCCAGACCCGCGCCGAGGCGTCCTGGGACAGCGCCATGCTGTGACCAATCCGTCGGCAGGATCGGCGTCCCAGCCGATCGTCCCCCAAAAAACGGCGGAGTCCAACCGTGTCGGCTTCGCCGAGGGACAGGCACAGAGCCCTATCCGACGGTTTTATCTCAGGCGCGTTCCCCGCTTGTCTAAATAATCTATAGAAATGATAGACAGTAATTGAGGGCCAAGAAAATCAAGGCATGGCCTAAAAAACTATCAAACCTATAGACTAAAAAAAGTTACTGTTGCTATTGACTGTATCGGGAAAATGACTGATCGTGTCGGTACAACGACAGTATTGAACGGAAAATTTACGTAAAAAGGACTCCGCAGTGACCGCATCCCCCGCGCCCCGCGCTTATGAGCCCCTGGTCCGTCTCTCAGATCTCGATGAATACCGGCAAGGCCTGGCAAGCCGCCTGGGCGGAGCCTGGGACGAGGAGAAATGGACCGCATTCCGGGTCCGGTTCGGGGTCTATGGACAAAAGCAGCCCGGGGTCCAAATGGTGCGGATCAAGATTCCGGGCGGCGTCGTGCCGCTGCCCTGGCTGGACGTCCTGGCCCGGTTCAACCGGGATTTCTGCCAGGGGGATGCCCACATCACCACGCGGCAGGATTTCCAGACCTATTTCGTGCCGCTTGAAAAGACCGCGGAAGCGCTGGAGTTCCTTTACAGCAACGGTATGACGACACGGGAAGCCTGCGGCAACACGTTCCGCAACATCACCGCTTGCGCCCTGGCCGGACGCTGCCCGCGCGAGCATGTGGACGCCGGCCAAGTCGCCCAGAACCTGGCGCAAAGCTGGATCCGCCATCCGCTGGTCCAGCATATGCCGCGCAAGGTCAAGATGTCGGTCTCGGGATGCGCTGTGGACTGCGGCGTGTCGGCCATCCACGATCTGTCCTTCGTCGCCACCGAGCGGGAAGGGGGCAACGGGTTCGTCGTCTATGCCGGTGGCGGTCTGGGCGGCCAGCCGCGCCCGGCCATCAAGGTGATGGACTTCGCGACCGAGGAGCAGTTGCCGGTGGTGGTCGAGACCCTGGCCCGGTTGCACCAGCGCTATTCCGATCGCATCAACCGCAATGCGGCGCGCATCAAGTTCGTCGTCAAGCGTTTTGGCGAGGAGAAGTTCCGCGCCCTGTTCGCCGAAGAGTTCGCCCGGCTGTCCGGTCTGCCGCAACGGCCTTGGCCGGCCCTGGCCTGGCGTCGGCCGCAAGCGGTGGAGATCGAGCGCACGCCCCTTGGCGTGGTGCCCCAACATGACGGCCGGGTGGCGGTGGTGGCCAACCCGCCGCTGGGGTTGTTGTCCTCGGACCAGCTTGCCGCCCTGGCCAGCCTGGGCCGGGACTTCTGTCTGGACCACGTGCGGGTGACCCGCGACCAGAACATCGTTATTCCCAACCTGCCGGCGGATCGGGCGGACGAGGTGATCGAACGATTGCGTGCCATCGCCATCGACGTTCCGGCCAGCGCCGCCGACAGTGCCGACGTGGTGTCCTGCCCCGGTACCACCACCTGCCGCATCGGTATCACCAACTCGCAAAGCTTCGGGCGCGCCGTGTGGGAAGACAGCAAGGACGACCCGTCCGCCAAAGGGCTGTCGGTTCGGGTCTCGGGATGCCAGAACTCCTGCGGGCTGCACGAGATCGGCGATTTCGGTTTTCAGGGCCTGGCCAAGAAGATCGACGGCGTGCCGGCCCCCCATTACCAGATCCACATCGGCGGAGACGGTCGGACCGGGGCGCAGCCGGGGGTGGTCGGCATGCTGGGACCGATCGTTGCGGCGCGGCACGGCCTGGAGGCTTTGCGCCTGTTGCGCCATGGCTACCGGGATGGCGGGCAGCCCGGTGAAAGCGTGCGGGCCTGGGCCGAGCGGCTGGGCAGGAACGGCCTGAAGAGCCTGCTGGCGCCGATTGCCGAAGCCGATCCGGCCGATGGACTGTTCATCGACTGGGGCGATGACGAGACCTTCAAGGGCGCGCCCACCTTGCGGGGGGAGTGCGCCGCTCCGTTCGCGTCCGACGATTTGCTGGCCGACCTGGCCGACGACGCTCTGATCCAGATGGACCGTCATCTGACGGCGGAGCGGTGGGAGGGCGCCTTGCGGGCGGGCCAGGATGCCGTAGTGCTGGCCGGCCGGCGCATCCTGCACGTCGCCGGGCAGTTTACCAAAGACGATGATGCTGCCGGCCTTTTGCTGGATCGCCTGCGCGGGGTGGCGTCCGCGGTCATCCTGGCGGCGCTGGATCATCTCGAGGCCGAACGGATTGCGGCACTCTCCAGCGGCCGCGCCGCTGCCTATCGGGAAGCGGTGGCGGTGTTTCTGGACCAGGTGCGTTTCTTTCTGGCCGATGGCGGCGCCGAACGGGATGCCGCGGAATGATCGCCAATCTGGAGAGCCTGCGCCGGCGGTTCGGCCATCTGGACGGCGCCGAGTTGATCGCGGCCATCCGGGGCGAATTTCCGGGCCGGGTGGCGGTGATCAGTTCGTTCGGCGCCGAAGCCGCCGTACTGCTGGATCTGGTGGCGTCTGTCGACCGCGCGCTGCCGGTGGTGTTTCTCGACACCGGCGAACTGTTCGACGAGACCTTGGAGTACCGCCGGTCCTTGACCGAGGCCCTGGGGCTGGAAGACGTCCGGGTGATCGCGCCGACCCCGGCCGACCGGGACGAGGCGCGGGATCTGTGGCTGACCGATCCCGACCGTTGCTGCCATCTGCGCAAGGTTGTGCCGCTGGAGCGGGCGGCCCACGGATTTTCAGCGCTGATCGACGGACGCAAGCGGTTCCATGCCGGCGGGCGCGAGGGCATCAACACCCTTGAAGCCGACGAGACCGGCCGGCTCAAGGTCAGTCCCCTGGCGCGGTGGAGCCATGACCGCATCGAGGCGGCATTCCGAAGCCGCGGGTTGCCACGCCATCCTTTGGTCGCGCAAGGGTACCGGTCGGTCGGATGCTGGCCCTGCTCGCGTCCCATCGGCATCGACGAACCCGTGCGTGCCGGCCGCTGGGCCGGCGCGGCGAAGACGGAATGTGGCATTCATCGGGTGATCAAAACGTTATGAGCAGTGATCTGGACGCTTTGGAAAGCCAAAGCATTTTCATCCTTCGCGAAGCCTTCAACCGCATCGACAAGATCGCCATGCTGTGGTCCATCGGCAAGGACTCCAATGTCCTCTTGTGGCTGGCGCGCAAGGCCTTCTTCGGCCATGTGCCGTTTCCGGTGGTGCATGTGGACACCAGCTACAAGATCCCGGAGATGATCGAATTCCGCGACCGGGTGGCCAAGGAATGGAACCTGCCGCTGATTATCGGCGGTAACAAGGCGGCCCTGGCCGAGGGCATGACTCCGGGCAAGGGCCGGGTGACCTGCTGCGGGGCCTTGAAAACCGAGCCCTTGAAACAGCTGATCCAAGAACATGGCTTCACCGGGGTGATCGTCGGCATTCGCCGCGACGAGGAGGGGACGCGGGCCAAGGAACGTGTGTTCAGCCCAAGAAGCGAACAGGCGGAATGGGATGTTCGCGACCAGCCTCCGGAGTTCTGGGACCAATTCAAGACGGACTTTGCCCCCGGTACGCATCTGCGTATTCATCCCTTGCTGCATTGGGGCGAATTGGATGTCTGGCGTTACATCGAACGGGAAAATATCCCGATGGTCGATCTCTATTTCGCCAGGAACGGACGCCGTTACCGCTCGCTGGGCTGCGCGCCCTGCACCGGAACGGTGGAAAGCGAAGCGTCGACCGTCGCCGAAATCATCCAGGAACTGCAGACCACCCGGGTCTCGGAACGGGCCGGACGGGCGCAGGACAAGGAATCGGAAGACGCCTTCGAGCGTCTCAGGGCACAAGGTTACATGTAATGAACGCCATCATCACCGACTCCGCTTTCCGTATCGTCATCGTCGGCCATGTCGACCATGGTAAATCGACCCTGGTCGGGCGGTTGCTGCATGAAACCGGAACGCTTCCGGACGGCAAGGTCGACAGCCTGCGCGAGGTCTGCGAGCGGCGCGGCATGCCCTTCGAATGGGCCTTCGTGATGGATGCCCTGCAAGCCGAGCGAGACCAGGGCATCACCATCGATACCGCGCAGATTCTCTTCCGGACCGCGTTGCGCCCCTACGTCATCATCGACGCCCCCGGCCATAAGGAATTCCTGAAGAACATGATCACCGGGGCGGCCAGTGCCGACGCCGCCGTGCTGGTGATCGACGCCATCGAGGGCGTGCAGGAACAGTCCCGCCGCCATGGCTATCTGCTGCATCTGCTGGGACTGCGCCAGCTGGCGGTGGTGGTCAACAAGATGGATGCGGTGGATTTTTCCGAACAACGCTTCCAGGAGGTGGCGGCCGAGATCCGCGCCTATCTCGAGAGCATCGGCGTCACGCCGACCGAGATCATCCCGGCCGCGGCCCGCCATGGCGACAACATCGTGATCCGTTCGCCGCGGATGGACTGGTATCACGGCAAAAGCGTGACCGAGGCCCTGGATGGTTTTGCCGCCGCCGCGACCTCTCTGGCCCTGCCGTTGCGCTTTCCGGTCCAGGACGTGTTCAAGTTCGATCACCGGCGCATCGTCGCCGGCCGCATCGAAAGCGGCAGCCTGAAGGTGGGCGACCGCCTGCTGTTTTCGCCATCGGGAAAGACCGCGCGCATCGCCTCGATCGAGTCCTGGAACACGCCGGCCCCGGCGACGACGGCGCGAGCCGGACAATCCATTGGCGTCACGCTGGACGAACAGGTGTTCATCGAGCGCGGACAGATCGCCAGCCACGTCGAGACCGCGCCGATCGGCGCCGAGCGCTTCCGCGCTCGGCTGTTCTGGTTGGGCCGGGCGCCGCTGTCGGCGGGGCGGCGCTACAAGATGAAGCTGGCGACGGCGGAACATTGGGTGACGGTCGAAGCGATCGAACGGGTCATCGACGTCAACGATCTGGCCAGCCAGGAGACCGAGTGGGTCGAGCGCAATGCGGTGGCCGAGGTGATCCTGAAGGCCCGCAGCCAGGTCGCCTTCGACGAATTCGCCGAAGACGCCCATACCGGCCGCTTCGTCCTGGTCGACAATTTCGACATCGTGGGTGGTGGCGTCATCTCGATGGCGGGCCTGCCGGAACAGCGTTGTCGCCCCGATGCGAGCGGTCGCGATCTGACCCTGGTGGCGCATCATGTGAGCCCGGAGGACCGCCGCCGGGCCAATGGCCATGCGTCGGGCATCCTGTGGCTGACCGGCCTGTCCGGGTCCGGCAAGTCAACCATCGCCATGGCGGTCGAACGCCAGCTGTTTGCCAAGGGCCGCCAGGTTTTTGTCCTGGACGGCGACAATATCCGCCAGGGCCTGTGCGCCGACCTGGGTTTTTCCTCGGAGGACCGTGCCGAGAACATCCGCCGCGTCGGCGAGGTGGCGCACCTGTTCGCCCAGGCCGGCATGATCGTCATTGCTGCCTTCATCTCACCCTACCGCGCCGACCGTGACCGGGTGCGGGCCATGGCGCCCGACCTGTTCCACGAGATCCATGTCAAGGCGCCGCTGGAGGAGTGCCAGCGGCGCGACCCCAAAGGACTGTATGTCAAGGCGCGGCAAGGGACCATTGCCGCTTTCACCGGGGTCTCGGCTCCCTATGAAGCGCCGGTGCGTCCGGAACTGGAGATCGACACCGCCCAACTGTCCATCGAGCAGGCGGTGGATCGCCTGCTGGCCTATGTGGACGGCGACTTTACCGGCCGCAAGGCAGTCCCGCCCCGACCCGACGTGGCGCTTTAGACATTTCGTCCAGTGTGGGTACGGGCATCTCCGCCCGTACGCCCGCCTCTGCCTCTCTGCGCGCCGTCAACACGACCGTCCCGATCGGAAAAGTCCCAGGACTGTGGCCATCGGTGGGACTTCATGGAACCCGCGTTTCGCCGACCCCTCATTTCCTAGTCGGTCGATTCACCATAAGTGAAGGTGGTCGGTATTGTCAGTAGCGCCAGCGTCCCCGCCGGTATTGCCGGCATAGAGGCCGGCGCTACTGCAGTCATACAACCCTTCAACTTAACGGAAGCGGCCGACTAGGAACTGGAAACCGCTCCTTGGCGGCGTTACAGTCGAGCCATGGCTGATCCTGCCTCCATTCCAGATCGGCAAGACCAGGACGCGAAAGAGGGGGCGATCGTCGTGGCGGAGGTTTTGTCCGAAGCCCGGGAGGTGGCGATTGCCGATGGCAGGCATGCGCCACAACCCAGGGTCCTGCAAGGCTGTCAGCGCGTTCGGTGCGCCCTGACGGGCATGGCCCTGGTGTTGTGTCTGTCGCTGATGGCGTTGCAGGCGCGGGCCGAGACGGTCTTTTATCCGCGTGCCGAGGCGGACGGGGATGTGCGCGCCGATTATGCCGTCCTGCTCTTGCGGATGGCGCTTGAAAGGAGCGGGGAGAACTGGCAACTCGCTCCGTCGAGGGTGGTGATGCCGCAGGGCCGCGCTCTTCTTGAGTTGGCCAAGGACTCACGGCTGGTCGACATCGTCTGGTCGGGCACGTCGAAGGAACGGGAAGAAACCCTGTTACCCATTCGCATCGGCATTTACAAGGGGTTGCTCGGTTGGCGCATTTCTCTGGTGAGGGGAGGCAATGCCGAGCTGCTCAAGAACGTCAAGACGCTTGATGATCTGAAGAAATTCACCGCCGGCCAAGGCCTTGATTGGCCGGATGTGGACGTTTTGCGTGTCAACGGGATCAAGGTCGACGGCTCGAACAGATACGAGAACCTGTTTTCGATGCTCCAGCATGATCGTCTCGACTTCCTTCCCCGGTCACTGGTGGAGGTGGGGGCCGAGGCGGATCGTTACGGCAAGGACGGCATCGTTGCCGATCGGTATTTGCTGATCCGGTACCCCTATGCCTGTTACTATTTTGTCAATCGCAAGAACCTGAGGCTTGCGGACGCCGTCGCGCACGGGCTTGAGGCGGCGATTGCCGATGGCTCGTTCGACACGCTGTTTTACCAATACAACGGTCCGATGATCGAACGTGCCGAGCTTGGCAAGCGTGTCATCATCGACTTGACCAACCCGGGCATGCCGGACGCGACCCCCTACAAGCGGCGGGAACTGTGGTATCACATGGGCGATCTGGAAGCGTTCCGCGCCGGCCACAAGTAGGTGGCGGTCTCGACCGCCGTCATCGCGCCGGATCACGTCACGCCGGGCCCTCTGATACCAAGCTGCGCTGATCGGAACCGATCACCGAGCCCTCAATCGCCGGTTGGTATTTTGTCTTCTGTCTCTTCCATTGGGCGGGGCGCCTGTCATGAAGCTGAAGCCTACTGCCATCGTGGCTTTTGTGCCGGCCGTCGGGTTGGCCATATGCCTCGCGGACCCCGCTTGGGGAGAGGAATGTCCCCAAGCGGGCACGACCGGGCCCAGTATCGCGTCACAGGTCCGAACGCTGGAAGGACTGGTGGTCTTTCACGACGGTCTTCGGCAGTGGATGGAACTGAAGTTGGACGAACCGGCCTGTGACAAAAGTTCTGTCCAACTGACAATGCCTCGGGACAATTCTTCGCCTTTGGAGGTTTTCAGGGGTTGTCGGGTCAAATCCAGTGGCGCGATGTATTTTTCGCCAACGGGATATTACTCCCTCGATGTTTTCCAGAATGTGGAGCGGATTGACCCGGCCGAATCCTGTCTGAAGCAGCCTCCCTTTCCTGACTATTCGGCCGTCAAGGCCAACAAGGCAGTCCGTGCTTATCGGGTGGACATGGATGTCAACTATCGGTCGGTAGATCATCCGATCCTCTTTCATGTCACCAGCGCACACCGGGAACTGCGGCCATGGCAGGCTTATGCAAGCTACGCGCTGACGGGGGGAGCCGTTCTCTACGGCCAATGCGGTGCCGGCTTTGTCATCGACAAAGTGTTTGGAACGCCCCAGGCGAAACCCTCGCATTTCGATGATCCGCGAACTCCGGAGGACATGGCCGCTTTCGACCCCGAGGGGGCTGCGCAGTCCGGCAAGTGGGACCTGCATCTCGGATATACCTGTATTCGTGAGAAATAGTCGCGGCTCGCACGGGGTTGGGGAACCGGGCAAGATCGGGGGGGCTCCGATGGCCGCAGCGGCGAATTTGGCGATCTTACCCTTGGGACGGGTGTCAGCGGGTCGAACTTGTCCTTGAATTCCTAAGGTCGCCCGACCCCGGCCGGTGACCGAT
>Ga0326727_10013614_pt1 | contig 18012 bp, 20 predicted proteins | sample MB2enrmetagenome_FD_207643 | JGI IMG/M metagenome (GOLD analysis project Ga0326727, IMG submission 207643) | Lab enriched peat soil microbial communities from McLean, Ithaca, NY, United States - MB29MY | ecosystem: Environmental > Terrestrial > Soil > Wetlands > Peat | place: USA: New York...
GATCAACCCGTCGGTGACGAGCTCAGCGCGGAGGGGGTGTCATTGGCGATCATGAAGTGACAAACTGCATGCGCGTCGAGAGCACTTCGGCTCCGTCGATTTACACCTCTCCGCGGGGCGCGGCCCGGGTGCACCCTGCTGCGTGACCTGGAACCGTTCGGAAATGCTCGGGTGTGAGGTACCAGGCTAAGGTGACGGCATGGGTCCAAAGCGTGTGGCCCGACGAATGATCGCGCGGGCCATCGCTGCAGTCGATCAGCGAGAGAGACCGCAGATCGAAGCTCTTCGCTTCGAACTAGGGCAAGCACAGGCTGCCATGCGTGCACACCTGGCACCTGGCGAGTGGCTGGCGGCCGAGTTCCAGGTCTTCTCGCAGTGGAACGATGATGGGCTCATCCAACACCTAGTCCGCCACGTCCCGATTGAGCGGTCGACCTTTGTAGAGTTTGGCGTCGAAAGCTACCGAGAGTCCAATACGCGCTTCCTTTTGCAACACAACAACTGGTCTGGTGTGATCTTCGACGGTGGTGACGCGCACCGCCAGTTCGTCTACCAACAATCGGAGATCGGCTGGCGCTATGCCATCGACGCTCGCACAGCCTTCCTCACAAGGGAGACGATCAACGAAGAATTCCGCAAGGCCGGCCTCTGCGGAGACATCGGGCTTCTGTCGATTGATGTGGACGGTAACGATTACTGGCTTTGGAAAGCTATTGATACCGTGTCGCCGCGCATTGTCATCTGCGAGTTCAATAGCACCTTTGGTCCCGAACATCTCATAACGGTTCCTTACTCCTCGGAGTTCAGCCACGTTGAGGCCCATTACTCCCGTTTGTACTTTGGCGCGTCACTGCCCGCTCTCGTCGAGCTTGGCAAACAAAAGGAGCATCGATTCGTGGGTTGCGAGAGCCATGGTGCCAATGCATTCTTCGTTCGAGAGGACGTCGCTGGCCTCCTTCCGAGTCTTGCAGCGAGCGAAGGCTGGGTAAGAAGTCGCTTCCGATCATCTCGAAACCGCGCAGGTCAACTAACCTACGTCGGGGACCATCGTGAGCGTCTTCGTCTCATTGCCGACATGACCGTCGAAACGCGCCCCGGAGGTGAACGACGTTCGATTCGAGATGTCTTTGACCTTTGATTACACCGGACAGGTCGAACGCCGTCACGGACCGTCAACGACCGCCCATTCCGGCTAGCTCGGCCAGATGCGATTCAAGGCGATCCGTCGCAGCCGAGAGTGACCAGGTCGACTCAGCGCGGTGTCTAGCCGCCTCGCCCATCCGGCGAGCGAGCACCTCGTCGTCGAGGATTTGCTCCAAGGCAAAGGGAAGCTGTCCCTCGTTGCCGAGGAGAAAGCCAGTCTCACCGTCGATGACAGTCTCGCGCACCCCTCCTTCGGCTTGTGCCACCACAGGCAGCCCACAGGCAGCCGCCTCGAGGGGCGCGTACCCGAAAGGCTCTAGTCTCGGCGCGTACGCCATCACGGCCGCCTCATTCAACACTCGAACTACGTCCTCGCTCGGGATGGCTAGATAAGGAGTGAAGTCCACCCCGCGCCGTTCTGCCAGTACCTCAAGCTGCTTGAGGTAGTGGGGAGCTGCAACGTTGCCAATCCAGGTGAAAGCGGGAGGAGCTGGTCTGATTTGCGCGACAGCCTCGAGAACCACCTCGATCCGCTTTGTCGGAATGAAAGCCCCTATGCCCACCACAAGCCTTTTCCTTGGGAGACCACAGTCCCGGAATTGCTCAGTGTCCACTCCCAGGTAGCAAACCGACGCGTCAATGCCGTACGCCCGCAGCATGCTCTCTCTGCTGAAGTAGGAGTTGGCCAGCACCCGGTCGTACGCCCGGACTCCTGCCAGCTCCTCCCGAGCCTGGATCCTCATGCCGTGCACAACAACCGCATCGCGCAAGCGGTCGCGACCAGCTGAGAACTGAAGACCCTTGGAGTCCAGGGCGGGCCAGGGAAGGCGAGGGATGGCCTCATAGAGCTGACGCGTTGGTTCTTGGAGATAGAGAAGCGTTGGTACTTTGACATATCGGGCGAGGCCAGTTACCGCGAACGGCAGACTACCTCCGGCCAATAAGACGTCGAATCCCCCCTTATCGATCGCCTGGGCACAACGCTGGCTGTGCCGGTCCAAAGCCTTGAGTGTGGCCGGAATCAGACTTCCTCCTCCCGCTAGACGCGCGGCAAGCGCCCTCCAGCTAATGGGCTCAATCGTGTCGAGCGGGACGATGTGTTCCAGTACGAGATCACCGATCGCAAGGAACGCCTGGTCGGCTGTCGGAGGGCACCAAGACTCCACATAGTGGCCGCGGGCCACCAAGCCACGCACGTGGTCGTAGAGTGCCCTCTTGCCTCCTCCGCTCGGAAGGTTGTGCCAAACCGCAATCCTCAACTGCGACCTTCCTTGTTCGCTCCATCTCTTGGCGCATCACTACGGCGTTAGACGTCCTCGTCTACTGGAGGCCCCGATCATCGGTTCGACGACTCGATGAAAGACCCGCTCGGTAGACAACAGATGTTCGCGTACCAGTGGATCGGTATATGGCCCCGTTCGTACGCCGCAAGCGTGTCATCAACAGTGGTCGTGACGTGAGAGATCTCGTCAAACACTTCCAGGTTGTAGCCTAAGTGATCCAAGAGGGCGGGAAGGTCACCCACCTTGTTTCCGGCGGCCAGTTGGCAGGAGGGAACCCACTCGACTACCAGAGGCGGACGATCCTTGAGAAGGCGCTCCGCCCCCTGAAGGACCTCCATTTCTGCCCCTTCGACGTCGATCTTGATGAAGTCCGCTTTCTCAATGACGGTGTCCAGACGCACGGTGCGCACTCTTACCGTCCGAGAAGGGTCGATGAGAGGGTGGTGGTAGAACGCGTGCGAGTCCGAGGAGGGAGTAAGGAAGAACTCCCTGATGCCGTCCTCGTTAGTCGCTGCGGCCTGTATGATTTTGATGGTCGCGCTGTTGGTTCGAGCATTGCGGGCAAGGAGCTTGGTGTTCGACTCGGCGGGTTCGATTGCAATGATCCGCCCGCTGGGTCCGACCAGTCGCCAGAGGTCAAGGCTGAACAGGCCCAGCGCAGCACCAACATCCACGGCGGTCATACGCGGACGAACCACGTGCCTGGTCCATTCGATGGTGAGAGGCTCGAACCCTTGGACATAGCGGAGCAGGTCGCGACGGGGGATTCGGACGACGAACCCGTCGATCTCAGTCCGGGCTGGCTGCAGCCGCCACAGTCGCCTTACCTCACGCACCAACGGGGCCGCCGGGGTCCGCTTCAATAACTCGCGAGTGTTCACGACGGGACGGTAGCTGATCAGGCCTCGGTGAGCCACCCCGTTGTTTGCGGTTTCTTCTCGGACCGACTTCGGCGGCTCAAACCTGAAAGATCTGCTGTTGACGGCTTGACTCCCTGAGAACTCAAGCGCGGCTCTCGGTCGTGTTCTTTGACGACGCTTGCATTGGCCGACGCGCCGACGATCTAGCGAGGATGAGGTGTTCCTGAACGCGAGGGCCCCTTTCGCGCAAGCTTGGTCGCTGCAGTCGGGAGGGGCTCGGCCGGGTGGCGACCCGGCTTTCGTTGCCGTTCGCGTCTGTGAAGCAGACCATCCGGACCCGCTCAAGCTCACGAAGGGCGCGCCGTGCCGTGAGGTGCTGGCCTTCGAGGTCGGGGTGGCTGAGCTTGTGAGCCACGAGGTCGAGTCCATCACGGCCTCGATCACCGCGGCGAGCACGCAAACCGCGACATGTTCGCGGACTGCCCCCGAGAGATGATGCCACTGAGCGTGAGGGCGTCCCGAGCCTACCGATGACAGGGTGAGAAGCTCTCGATGGTGGGCGCAGTCGAGATGATCGCGGCGCCGTCGGACGTGTAGGGGCCGCACGATTCGACCTTGGGCCTCGAGCACGTCGCCCTGGTAGCCTCAAGAAGTCATCCGACCCCGGAAGCTGAGGCCGAGCGGGCACTTGGTGGCAGTTAGGTGCCATCACGAGCCCCTCGTGTGAGAGCGTGCCGGGTCAAACGTCTGTGCTCTCATCAGTGCAGCGCCGGCGCCGATGGCCAAGTCTCGTCCAGGCGCAGCACGAGCCGCTGAGCACGGCGCACGAGCACCGCCGCGACGTGCAGGCTTCGGTAGCGGAGCGCTTTCGGCTCTGCCTTCTTGAGCTCATCGTCCAAACAGGTCATCTGCGCCCAGGCCAGCAGCGAACCGGCGACGAGGCTTGTGGCCACCCGGGCGAGGTTCTGAGTGGAGCTGGCGAACGGTAGGTTGGCTAGCCCACAGTCCTTCCAGTTGCGTATCCGGTCCTCCACTCGCGTGTGACCGCGGCGTCGCAGCTCGAGGACGGCGTCGTCACCGTCGTTGTCCGGCGCGTTGGTGCTAAAGCACGTATGGCGGTAGCCCTCGGACATGTCGAACAAAGAGAGCTGGGCACCGGGGTGCGGCCGTTCCCGGCGGATGATGAGCTGTGCCCCCTCGCCCCACGACGACAGATCCACGAGCGGGTGAGCTACAGGCGCCTTCACGGACGGTGCCGTCGGCTTCGATGGCTTGGGCCCAATCCTCTTCCTGGAACAACAACAAGACTTCTCTCACCCTCGCGCTCACCTGATGGCCGATCGAGTACTCGATGTTCGCCTCGACGAGGCCGCTGACGAAGGAACGGCTTGTCCCGGCAGAGTCGGCTCTCACGAGGATGTGGTGGCGGACAAGGCTCGGGTCGTCGCCCAGCTCGTGGCGCACCCGGTAGTCGCCCAGCCAGCCAGCGATCGCCTGCTCCAACAGCTCGAGGTGATCCTCGGCGTCGCTGGCGCCGGCGTTGCTGGGACGAAACGTCGCCGCGAGCGGTTCGCCCGTCGTGTCGCACCAGGCGCCGATCGGGGAAAAGTCATACCCCTTCTTGTAGGTGGGCCGAGCGTCTTGTTTCTCGGAGTGAAAGTTGAGAAGCGTGGCGTGGAAGTCGATCGTGATGCCCCCCGGTGGCGCCTTCGCCCACGAGATCTCCCGCGCGGCTGCCACGGCCTTTGGGATCCGGCGCAGCGCGAGAGAGGCCGTGGCCTTCACGGCCCTCCAGGCCGCGCTGACCGAGGCGACTTGCTCGCGCAGGGCTTCGAGGTCGGTGAGACAGTCGGCGCCATCGGCGATCGAGACGGCGAGATGAGTGAGCACCACGCACCTTGACGTCGTCGCCGTGGAGGCAAGCCAGGGTGCGCCCTTTGCGACCTTCCCTCCGGGTCGCCTCACATGGGCCTGCGCTGCCTGCCTAGTGGTGCGGCGGCATGTGTTCGAGGCTGTTTGCGGATTCGATGAGTCGCTGTTCCTCTACTGCGAGGACGTGGACCTGTCGTGGAAACTGGCGGCGCACGGGCGTATTGAGCACTGTGATGAAGCTTTGTTCCTCCACGACACAAACAGACGAGGGCCTCGCGCTGACACACGCTGCCCGGGCGCGGTGACCTCCTCAGAGCGGGCGGTGCTTGAAGCAGAGGTGGCTCATCTGCGCATGCGCGGATCGCTGCCGGCGAAGAATTCTCGGCGGATAGTCGCGGTTTATCGTGAGGCCGTTCGGGGCCGCTAGGTCGAGTTCGGGAACGGGTGGAGGAGCGCCCTCATCGACGTCATACGCAAAACGCCGACCGGCGACTCCTGGGTCCACAGCATCGACAAGTCCTAAGCGTTGAAGCACCGAAAGAAAGCCGCTCGGAGATTGAGGGCGACGTTCCTCCGACACCGGTGCTGCGCAAGGAGGCGCTGGCCGAACCTCTCGACCTGCGGGTGAGGCCAAGGTGGAGCGGGCTTATGTGCCTAGATCTCGTTTGCAGGCTTGATTAGGCGCTGCGAGGATTGTTCGATGGGGCGAGAAAAGGCTCAAAGCGTGCTTCTTTATCGCCGCCGCCTGAAGGCCTTGCGTCCATGATGCCCCCACTACTCAGCGTTATCGTACCGACGCGAGACCGCCCCAGGATGCTTGAGCGTGCCCTTCAGAGCCTTCAGCGGCAGACGTGGCACCCTCTCGAGGCAGTGATCGTCGATGACGCATCGACGGGGTCAAGCACTGATGCGATCGCGACCGCCTTCGCGCACCGAGGCCTTCGTGTCCGCTTGCACAGGCGAGATGTGCCGGGGGGGCCGGTCGTGACCCGCAACGATGGCTTGATACTCGCGGAGGGAGACTACATCTCATTCCTCGACGACGACGACACGCTGGTTCCCAACGCAATAGAGGTCGCCATGACTTGGATGAACGAGCACCCAGCAGCCGTGGCCTGTTCAAGCTGGCATCAGGTGATTCACTCAACATCGCGGGCGGAGGTCTTTAGAGGACCAACGCGCTGCGACGCGAATGTCCTTAGATGGTTCAATTCTATCGGTATTCTCTTTGGTGTATTTAGTCGCTCTACCGCTGGAAATATACTCCGCTTCGATCCAGAGCTACAGGCATGCGAAGACTGGGATTTGTGGCTTCGCCTTGCTGAGATTCAGCCGATTACTGTGCTACCGGCACCTCTCTATGCTTACTACCAGCACACCTCGGCCAGAGTTAGCCGAGCAGATGGGATCGGTGCCGCCGGACGCTCCAGCTTCCTAACCAAGCACCATGCGTCGATGAGCTCAGGCTGTGTTGCGTATCATGCCGCATGCATTGCGCTGCTGGAGGGCCGGGCTCGCACGGCTGTCTTGACTTCCCTATTGCAACGGGGCCCCTTTGCCGCTGCCCAGGCCGGCGCATTACTCGCTCTGCAGTATGCAGCGGTCCAGGGAGGCCTACGTCTGAGGGATCCGGGACTACCCTCTCGCACTGTTACCCGGGTAATTACACATAGCCGAGTCGGCTCACACCGATGTTCATTTTGTGACAGAGAAAACGGAGTCAGCAGATCGGGATGAGCTGACAGGCGGATGAGGCAGCTACACCCCGTTACCGACCACGGTGAGGCCAGTCGAGAGACTGTCCACGGTGTCGACGCCAGCGGGGAAACCAGCGAAGGTATTGTTCTCGATCGAGACGGTGTGTGAGTCGACAAGAAAAACACCTGCGGGCGGATTGCACCCCTCGTTGGTGTACGTGACAGTGTTGTTGTCGATCGTCGCGTTGTCCACGCCTTCGATGTCCATGCCGTAACCGCCAGCGAGCAGCTGGTTGTTCGTGATCGTGTAGTTGGAACGATGCTCGCCTGGGTACTGCCCAATGGCTATCGCCGATTCACAGGAGTACAGCGGGCCGGTCTCGGTGTTCCCGCTTATGGTGATGTCCCCGACGTTGGGATTGTAACCCTGGCCGAAGTTAGAAAACACGGCTAAATTCGTCGGGCCAAAGGTGTTGTCGAGGATCTGGATGTCGAGGCCGTACTCTTGGTTACTATCGAGTTCCACGTCCACGGCGTCCCAGCATACGCCGGTCATGTAGGAATTCTGCATCGTGAATCCGATCACGTCGGTCAGCCCGAGTCCCATCCGGCCGCTGCCACTGAAATAGGAGTTCTCGACCAGGATGTTGCGAGCAGGCTGTGAGGAGTCCCACCCGAGCCGGGAATCGTACTGTGCTTCGATGAAGTCACCATAGACGTTGTAGATGTTCACATTGTTGACCGTCGCGCCTTGGGTCGCCTCGAAGTCGATGCCGTGCTGCCATTCGAGCGCTGCGTTGTAGCAGCCAGCACCCACTCCAGCGTTCGGGTTTGCCCCGTACAACGTCATGTTCTCGATGGTGATGTTGCTCCCGGCTTGGACCTCCCAGTTCGATCGCCCGGAATCGCCCTGTGTCAGGGCCCTGAAGGTCGAGCCGTTCCCGTCGATGACCAGGTTCTGGCGGTCAGTGACAAAAATCGTCCCTTGCTGCCCGTAGCAACCGCCGGGCTGGAACTGGATAGTTGAGCCGTCGGGGACGGTGGACAAGAAGGAGGCAATCTGACCCTCCACCGCCTGCGAGCAATCATCAGGGATAGACGACGGGACCGTGAAGACGTCGGGCGGCGCTGTGGTCGTAGTCGGGACGCTGGTTGTGGTTGTAGTAGTAGTCGGGACGCTGGTTGTAGTCGTGGCCGGTGGGCTAGTCGTAGTCGTAGTCGGGACGCTGGTTGTGGTCGTAGTCGTAGTCGGGACGCTGGTTGTAGTCGTAGTCGTAGTCGGGACCCTGGTTGTGGTTGTAGTCGTGGTCGGTGCGCTAGTCGTAGTCGGGACCCTGGTCGTGGTTGTAGTCGTGGTCGGTGCGCTAGGCGTGGTCGTAGTCGGCCGACCGGTCGATGTCGCCTTTCTCGTCGACGTCGCCTTTCTCGTCGACGTCGCCTTTCTCGTCGGTCTCGCCTTTCTCCTCCTGGTCGACGTCGCTTTTCTCGTCGGTCTCGCCTTTCTCCTCCTGGTCGACGTCGCCTTTCTCGTCGACGTCGCCTTTCTCGTCGGTGTCGCCTTTCTCCTCCTGGTCGACGTCGCCTTTCTCGTCGTGCTCGCCTTTCTCCTCCTGGTCGACGTCGCCTTTCTCGTCGTGCTCGGCCTCCTCGTCGTGCTCGGCCTCCTCGTCGTAGTCGGCGTCCCGGACGTGCTCGGCCTCCTCGTCGTAGTCGGCGTCCCGGACGTGCTCGGCCTCCTCGTCGTAGTCGGCGTCCCGGACGTGCTCGGCCTCCTCGTCGTAGTCGGCGTCCCGGACGTGATCGGCCTCCTCGTCGTAGTCGGCGTCCCGGACGTGATCGGCCTTCTGCTCGCGATTGGCCTTGTGGTCGTGGTCGTACTCGCCGAGATGCTCGACCGATGGTGGCCGTGGGGAGTCGCCTCAGAGCCGGGAGGGACCGAGGAGTTCACTAGGACAGCCAGGGCGACAACAACGAGGAGAAGAACAACAGCCCCATCCGCGAGGATCCGGCGCCGGTGAACGGGCGGCGCACGATAAAAGAAGTCTTGCGCCCGCGGAAGCTGAGAGTTTCCTAGCCTTGACGCGCCAACAGCGCGGAGGGTCGTCTGACTCGGATCGCGCTGGTTGTGCTCCGAGGCGTGTCGTCTGGGCACTTAAAGTGCATCGACAACTACGGTGCGTGACCTTAATGGAATCTTGCACCGGAAACTTCAGCGGCCGTCACAAGCTCTGCAGCGAAACTGCATATTCTGTCGAAATGGCAGCTCGGCGAGCAATCGCAGCAACAGTCCTTATCATTGGGATCGTCGCCGTCATTGTGGGCGTGATCTACTTTGTCGTTCCCGCCGGTTCACTGCCGTCCTTTATCCCAGGCCATCTCGCGGGCGTGACCAACAAGCACACAAACCGCGGAATGGCAGGGATCGTAGTGGGGGTCGTGTTGGTCGTCCTCGCACTGGTCCTTGGTCGGAGGAGCCGCAGCCCGTATCCGCGATGACGCACCGATAGGTGGAGCTTTCGGTTCTGCCTGGTGCAGCAGCAATTGGCGCTCGTGGTTGGCGACTTGTGCGAGCACACTTGCATTTGTATTTCATCTACCACTACGGCGCCGAGACACAACGGGCTTGCTTTGCTGGCGACAGCGCGTGGCGACGGCCGGTTGGACTATCTTGTCTAGATCCGGTGTCAGGGACACCGACTGGGAACGGCGCGAGGGCGGGCTCAGCGATGGGCCGATGCTCAGCGTCGAGGTGATCGAATGCACCTTGCACGTAATGGGGGGGGCCCGCTAGAGGCCGATCAGCGAAGGATCCTGGTCGTCGGCGCGCGGACGCTCTACCTGCAGGCGCTGTGCGAGTTTCTCGGCACAACTGGGCTCTCCGTTTCGCTACTCCAGCCCGTTAAGCTGCGCGACTCCTCTCTAGGTCCCTCGCCTGAGATCGTGCTCCTCGATTGCGCAGCCGCTGGCGTCGCGCTCGAACAACTCATCGCGGAGATCAGGGAGTTCCACAAAGGAGCGCTGATCGTGCTTCTGACCTCGGGCGCGGCGCGGGAGATCTCCAAACAGGCAGCCATGCTGCACGCCGACGATTGGGTCAGCATGAGTCTGCCTGTTGCCGAGCTCGTGGCGGTCCTCGATCGAGGCAGGCGCGCTTCGGCGGCCCGAACTCCCTCGTCGCGTCGCCCTTCGCGCTCTGGCCCGGCCATCGAGTCGCCGCTGTCCTCTCTGAGCGAGCGTGAGCTGTCGGTGCTACGACTCGTTGTCGACGGTCACTCGGCTGACGAGATTGCCGCAACGCTCGGTATCTCCCGCCACACCGTAAGGACACATCTGCAGAACGTCATGGCAAAGATGCTCGTCGGCTCGAGGATGGAAATGGTGAGCGTCGCAAGGAAGTCGGGTATGCGACCTGCTCCCACGGCACCGACGAGTTGACCGATGGCGTTGGAAACCGCCACGGTCGTCCTCGGTGGGGGGATGCCCGCCGTGCTTGAGGTGCTCGACTTCGCGCTCGGCCGACGTCCGGGAGTCGCCATTCTCGGCTGGGACACCAGTGTGCAGGGGACCGTCGACAAGGTGGCGGCCCGTAGTCCTGACGTGGCGCTCGTGTGTGCCGATCTCCCTGACTGGGACGGCATCAAGGCCTGCACCGACATCAAACGACTTGGCACGCCGACTCGAGTGATCGTGGTTGGCTCGGAGGGGGATCAGGCTACCCTGATCTCGGCCGTGAAGGCAGGAGCCGACGGCTACGTCACTGTCGCTGACTCGGTCGACGACTTGGTCGGAGCGCTGCACCAGGTGCACCGTGGAGAGTCGCGTGTCCCCCCTTTGATGCTCGGCTCCTTGTTGCGGGGCCTGATCGAACTCCGGCGAGAGGATGACGCGGCGGTCGAACGGTTCGCCAGCCTGGGCAACCGTGAGCGCGAAGTGCTGGTAGAGCTCGTGGCCGGGCTCGACCATCACACGATCGCGACCAAGCTGCACCTGTCGCCGCACACTGTCCGCACGCATAGCCAGAACATCTTGACCAAGCTGGGGGTCCATTCCCGCCTCGAGGCGGCGAGGTTCGTCTTCGAGCATGATCTGTTCAGCCGGTTCGGCATCGGAGACGGATGAGTTGAGAAGAAGCCGGAGTTACGAAGAATGAGAGAGCAGATGCCCGACACGACGCTTCGTCCCTGCCACTTGCCAGGCACGCGACTCGAGCAGAGGGGGGGTCGGGTGATCGTCTGTGATGCCGATGGGAAAGCGATGCTTGCCCTCAACGAGTCCGCCGCCGCACTTTGGGAGCTGTGTGACGGCAGCACCACGATCGACGAGATGGTCATGGCGATCTGCGAGGTCTCCTCCATATCCGTGCATCAGGCCCGCGACGACGTGGAGAGGACGCTCGGCGAATTCGAACGGGCGGGACTCCTTCTCGCTGGCGATGTATGAGCGCCTATGACCGAGCCCAGGATGAGGGCGCCTGTGTCGAGGTCCGAGCGCTGACTTATCATATTTACCTCGCGTGAGTCATACGTACCCCGCGTGCGCGGAGCGAGGACAGGTCCCGTGGAACCCATCGAGTATCTGAGGATCATTCGGCGCCGCTGGCCGGTAGTCGTCGTCCTCATGCTGCTCGGCCTCGTGATTGGCTACGCGACGGCAAGGCCGGCTGCTGCGGCGGCGAGCCACTCCGCCACGAGCTATCAGGCGACGGTGATCCTCGGTATCCCCTCCGGCGCGGCCGATCCGAGTGGGCTCTCGCTCGACACCATGGCATTTTTCGCCACTTCAGGGCCCGTGCCCGACATGACGGCGAAGGCGCTCGGCGACAAAGCCGGTGGCAGGGACATCGTGAACCACGTTCAGGTCACTACGCAGGACATCCTCAGCCTGCTCGAGATCTCTGCCTCCGAACCCACTGCCAGGCGCTCGGCCGAGGTTGCGAACACCTTCAGCGGTCAACTCATCACCTTCATCAACGACCAGCTGCTCACGACCTTTCACAACGATCTCTCGGCGGACAGCACCCAGCTCGACGGACTCGCCTCGATCATCGCGAGACTGCGAGCGGAGCCCACCTCCACACTCGTCCAAAGCGAGATCACCCAGGCTCAAACTCAGTACGCCCAGCAGTACGTCTCTTACCAGCAGCTCCTACTGTCCGGGCCCAACCGCACCGGTCTGCATGTCATCTCCCCCGCCTCGGCGAGCACGGCCAGCCTCGCGGCAGGGAGCACGGGCGCCGCTCATTCGATCGCACCGAAAGGCAAGGTGAGCCGCTCGGTTCTCGGTGGCCTGGCTGGACTCCTCGCCGGGCTCGGCCTGGCTCTCGTCTGGGAACGCTTCGACACCCACATCCGCACCCGCGCGCAGGCAGAGAAAATCTTCGAGCTTCCGGTGCTCGGCGAGCTCCCGAAGATCACCCGGAGCCGACGGCGACGGGGGCTCGTTGTGCTCGACGATCCGGTCTCAGCGGCGTCGGAGTCCTTCCGGATGCTCCAGACGGCCCTTGCCCTTTCAGGACGCGGGAACGGCCGAACCGAGACAATCCTTTTTTCCACTCCCTCCCGCCTCGAGGGAAAGGAGCTCCTGATTGCCAACCTGGCGGCCAGCTTCTCCGAGGCCGGGAGCTCCGTGGTCCTCATCGCGGCAGACTCCTTCGACCTCTCGCTCCCGAGGCTCGTCAGGGGCTCTGTCCGGGGCGCAGCGACGAGGGACGAGCGAACTAGTTTCGGAACAGGACGCGAGACCTCGGACCGTGGAGCGACGGCGATGCGCACGGTCATCGAAGGGGTCTCACTGATGATGAATGGCGTTCGTCCCGAGATCGGAAGCGGCCAGGCACAGCAGCACGTAGACCTGGTGGCGGCGGCCCGCCGTCTCGCGGACGTCGTCTTGATCGACGCACCGCCGGTGCTGGTCACCCACGACGCCGGCCGGCTCTCGCCGCTGGTTGACTCGGTAGTGCTGCTGTGCGAGCTCGGACGGGTAACGACTCGGGAGGCGCGTCTGGCAGTGGAGGCGCTGCGCCGAGTCGGAGCGCCGTTGCAGGGCGTAGTCCTCGTCCCCAAAGGAGGCGTCGCGGGAAAGGTGCGCAGAACGATCTCTGGCACCGCCGGGGTGCACGCACGAGGCAGTGCCCGCAATCTTGTCTCTGCTGCCGGCGAGAGCGGTTCGAGCGCTCGGATTCCGAGCGCAACGTCATGAGCCCGCTCTTGCTGATTGTGCCCGCCTCGAGCGATGAGTGACGGGCCCGACGAATCGAGCGACTGTGTCGTTTCCGAGGCGCCTTCCGGGTGCCGGTGGGTGCGTGCGGCTGGAACGCTCTCGCGAAATGCCCGCGATACCCTCGTCCTCTTGCCCGAGGGCGGCGAAGACCAGACCCCTCTTGTCGTGTCGGGGTCGGCAGCTCTGCTCTGGGAGTTGCTCGCCGATCCGATCACGTTGTCGGAGCTCGCCGCGGAGCTCGCAGCGATCTACGAGGTGGAGGCATCTGAGATCGAGGTAGACCTGGCACCGGTCCTCGAAGGGTTGCACACCGCGGGGGCGATCGAGCGTTCGCCATGAATCTCGCCCCCGCGTTGCCGGTAACGCTCGAGGTCCCTGCAGCGACGTTGCTCGCCCGAAGGATCGCCGCCTACGGGCTGGGTGGCTCGCACGCCCAGAATGCAGCCGGATCGCTGGCGGGCGAGCCCCTCGGCCAGGGCGAATGGAGTGTGCTGCTCGGAACGGCCCGCCACGAGCGTATGGTCGGTCTGCTCGCCCGCACCGTCGCCGACGCCGCCCTAGCTACCACTGATGACCAGGCGGCTGAGGTTCGCGAGGCGCATGTGGCGGCGCTTTGTGGTGACCTCGTCCATGAGCGCGAGCTCATCCGGCTCGTCGGGGTGCTGCGGGGCTCCGGCCTCGATCACCGTGCGCTGAAGGGTGCCGCCGTCGCGCACCTCGACTACCCCGACCCGGCGTTGCGTTCCTTCGCCGACGTCGACCTGCTCGTCCGAGCCGAGGAGTGGGACGATGCGATCCAGGTCCTTCGCGAAGCGGGGTGGGAGCGTCAGTTTGCCCAGCCGCGACCCGGCTTTGAACGCCGCTTCGTGAAGGGCATGGTGCTCAGGCGCCCCGATGATGGCGGCACCGAGCTCGACCTGCACCGGACGCTCGCGCTCGGGCCGTTCGGACTCACGGTGCGTCTAGAGGAGCTCTGGGCGGACTGCGAGGTGTTTCGACTCGGCGGCGTGGAGGTTCAGGCGCTTCCTGCCGAGGAGCGCTTCCTGCACGCTTGCTTCCATGCGGTCCTCGGCGATCGGCCACCGCGGTTGGTGCCGCTTCGCGACATCGCCCAGATGAGCCTGCGCGGGAATCTCGATCTCGACCGCGTGATCCGCCATGCGAGGTCGTGGCGGGCCGAGGCCGTGCTGCTGCACGCCGTTGAACTGACCTGGGAGACCCTCGGCCTGGATCCGACGGCCGAAATGGCGACCCGCGTCAGGTCACTGAGCCCTTCCTCGAGGGAGATCAGGGCGCTCGGCGCCTATCTCTCGCCGCAGCGCTCCTACGTGGGGCTGTGCCTCTCGGCGATAAGGGTCATCCCACGGCCAGCGGACAAGGCACGCTACGTGGCAGCGCTGGCATTCCCGAAGCGTGACTTCGTCTCGCCTCGCTACCGTGGCCACGCCTCCCGGTGGCGAGTCGCCGTTCGGACGCTGCGTGCCGGCCGCAGACTCCGTGCTCAGCGGCCCTCGACGACGCCACATGGGCGATGACAGACGAGGCCCCTTACTGGCGGGTGGACCAGATCGGGCCCGATTTCGTCGCGCACCCGCGGCGGGAGGTGGTCACCGTCGATATCGACGGTGACGCCGTCGTCTACGACGAGCTGCAGGAAAGGACCCACCTGCTCAACCCGACAGGTGCGATCGTGTGGGGACTGCTCGATGGCGAGACTCGGCTCGACGAGCTCTCGGCCGATCTCGCCGAGGCATTCGGGGTCGATGTCGAAGAGGTCCTCGCCGACGTCGTCGCGCTCGTGCGCGAGCTCGGCCAGCGCGGTCTGCTCGAACACGTCGCCGCCGAGGGCGCCTGCGATGTGCTCGAGCAGACCGAGGTCGGGAACCTACCTCGTCCCGCTGATTGATCCGTTTTCGTTCGCCTCGGCGAGGGCCTCCATGACGAGGTCCACTGCCGCCGAGAGCTCCCCCATGCGCAGACGGTAGGCGCTTACGTGCTGGGCGATCGCCGCGAGCGCGACGAGACCGGCACCCTTGAACTCGGCGAAATTGAAGGCGTTGGCCATCATCGCGAGCACGGCCTCGCTCCGTCGTGTCGGCTCGAGGACCGTGGTCGCACCGGGCACGTGCTCCGGCACGATCACACAACGCAGTTCGCACGGTCCGCCGATTGGCGAGGCACGGAGCGCATCTGGTGGTACGTGGCGCTCCGCCCGATCCGATGCTCCCAGTTCCGGCGTCAGGCGCTCGCCCAGTCCGGGGATGAGGCCGATCGACCTCTGCGACATCCCCAGTGCGCGGGGGAACGGATGGAGCACCCCCGACTCGAGGTCGACGAGGGCGACCTCGTCGCTCAGGTACTTGCAGCCGGCCACGGTGAGGCCAGCGGTGAGAGTGGACTTTCCCGAACCAGAAGGGGCCGGTAGCACTACGCCCTTGCCGCCCCAAGAGAGCGAACCTGCGTGGAGCGCGAGGTGGTCGGTCCCTAAGGCGATGGCCCGCTGGCTCACCTCCCAGACCAGGTACTCGACCGCCTCGAGGGCAGAGCCGCCGCTCACGATCTCCTCGCCGTCGATGACGAGCGAGATCGCTCCTGACGAATCGCCATCTAGGACATAAGTCCGAGCGGTCGTTGTTGGCTTGCCGCCGGCCCGGAAGGGGACAAGGAAGCGATCGACGAGCTCACCCAGGCTGACGTCGTTGCTTCGCACGACGCATTCGAAAGAGCAGAGCTGATAGGTCCTCTCGAACGGGATCGTTGCGCGTGATCGGGAACCTCGCCTCGCGTCGCCGCCCATGGAGTAGCAATCTTGGTGCAATCCTCGTAGGCAGCGCCAGAGGTGAATTGTGCAGGCGCCAACAGCTTCACGGAGATAAGGCGCTCGACAACGCCGTGCCGTGCGTGATCGAGAACCCCGCACGCGTCACCAGCTGTGAAGTAGCAATCTTGGTGCAATTGTCGTAGGCAATGCCGGGCAGGATTCGGTACCTTCAGTGAAGGTTGATCTCGATCCGATGGCGGCGTGGACCGCTGTGAGAAAGAAGGGGGCATGCGACGTGGCAGATGAGCCCGTTGTAGAGGAGGGGCTAGGTAGCACGCGGATCTCCCGCCGCCGCCTCATGAAGACGGGGGCCATCGTCGGAGGCACGGTCTGGGTTGCGCCAGTGATCGACAGTTTCATCAGCCGCGCAGCTGCGGCGTCGGAAGCACACTACTGCTGCTGCTGCACCGATCCGACGACTAAGGGCGCATCGCCGTACCAGTGTGAGCAGGATGGAATTCCGACCAGCGCCGCGGCCTGCATCGCGTACTGCCAAAGCATCGTCATACCGGGGACCACCTCAAACGCCGGGTACACGCAGTATCAGTGGTGTGGCCCGGCGCCGACCGGCTGGAACACTTCGGGGGGAGTGTGCTCAGGTGCCAGCGGCAACTGCAGCACGGGTACCGTACCCTCGCCCACGCCGTAGTCTCGCTGTGTGACGAACCCGTCCCCGCTTTCCGTGGGCGCGACGGGGCGTCGACGGGTGCTGCACCTCATCAAGGGGCTCGAGATGGGCGGAGCGGAGCGGTTGTTGCTCTCGCTCACGGCAGCCGGCGATCGTGCGCGGTTCGACTATCACGTCGCCTACGTGCTGACGGGCGCGTCGGCGCATCTCAGCGAGAAGCTCGCCTCGGCCGGAGTGGCGGTTCACTGCCTCGGGGTCTCGAGCCACTACGACCTGCGTTGGCTTCCGAGGCTGCGTGCCCTCCTCATCGGGGAAGAAATCGACCTCGTGCACCTGCACCTGCCCTACACGGCCGCACTCGGGCGTCTCGTGGTCCGGTCGATCCCGAGAAGCGCGCGGCCACCTGTCGTGCACACAGAGCACAATGTCTGGCAGCACACCACGCCGGTGGTACGAGCGATGCACCGGGCCACCTACCGCCTCGACGACGCCGACGTGGCCGTGTCGTCGGCGGTCTGGGCAGCCCTTCCCCGCCCGCTTCGGTCCCGCACCGAGGTGCTCGTGCACGGTCTGCCCGTAGAAGATCTGAACGATGTGCCGCTCACCCGGAGTGAGGTGCGGTCGGAGTTCGGGATCCTGCCTGACGAAGTGCTCGTTGTGACCGTCGCCAACATGAGGAAGCAGAAGGGATACGAGGTGCTCTTAGAGGCGGCACGCCGGCTCGTCGACGACGGGCTCCCCGTGCGCTTCGTCGCCGTGGGCCACGGTCCCCTCGAGGAGGAGGTTCGTCTGGCTCGGGACCAACTTGGCCTCGGGAGCCGGTTCCTCATGACCGGTTTTCGCAACGATGCCCGCCGCATCCTGGCGGGCGCGGACCTCTTCGTCCTCGCCTCCCACTACGAGGGCTTCCCCGTTGCGGTGATGGAGGCAGCTGCCGTCGGTGTACCGGTCGTTTCGACCGCCGTCGGCGACGTGCCGCGTTTTATCGGTGAGGGGGGAGGCGGTGTTGTCGTCCCTCCGGGGGACCCGGCCGCACTTGCCGAGGCGTTGCGCGCTCTCATCGTCGACCCGTCCCGCCGAAGGCAGATGGCCGAGGTGGCGCGGGCTGCCGGATCTCAGTTTGACATCCGGCGCGCTTCGGCGCGACTCGAGGAGATCTACGACACCTTGCTGAGTGCCGGCGTTCAATCTCCATCTGGAGCTCAGGAGGGATAGGCCTCCAGCCACGCCTGGAACATGAGGACGGCCCAGAGCTGGTACTCGAGGTCCCGCCCACCGCTCAGGTGCTGACTCCAGCAGTCATTCACGAGCCGGGCGTCGAGGTAGCCCTCAGCTTCGATCCGATCGGGCGCGAGCAGTCCTTCGGCCCAGGACCGGAGTGGCCCCCGCAACCACGCGCCAAGGGGGAGCCCGAAACCGGCCTTGGGGCGATCGACGAGCTCGTCGGGAACATAGCGCCGGAGCACCTCTCGCAGGATCCACTTCCCGG
>Ga0326727_10013615_pt1 | contig 18010 bp, 16 predicted proteins | sample MB2enrmetagenome_FD_207643 | JGI IMG/M metagenome (GOLD analysis project Ga0326727, IMG submission 207643) | Lab enriched peat soil microbial communities from McLean, Ithaca, NY, United States - MB29MY | ecosystem: Environmental > Terrestrial > Soil > Wetlands > Peat | place: USA: New York...
TCACGAGGGTTCGCAAGGATCGGTCTGCGCTGACGATCGCACGCATGCTGATTCGGACGAACCAACCGCGCCGCCGAACACCTCCTGCCACGCCGCGTGCAGCGCGCGGTCGGCTTCCGCCATGGTTGCGGCGCTGCCGAGGGCCGCGAGGCTGGTGACGCCGTGCTCGGTGATGCCGCACGGCACGATGCCGCTGAAATGCGACAGGTCCGGCGCGACGTTCAGCGACGCACCGTGCCAGCTCACCCAGCGGCTGACCCGGACCCCGATGGCGCCGATCTTGGCCTCGGCGCCGGTCATGCGGTCAGCCACCCAGATGCCGACGCGTCCGGCCCGGCGCTCGCCCCGCACGCCTAACCGATCGAGCGCACGGATCAGCCATTCCTCCAGTCCATGGACGAAGCAGCGCACATCGCGCGGCGGCACCGTGCCGTGTGGCCGCATCAGGTCGAGCATCACATAGGCGACGCGCTGGCCGGGGCCGTGATAGGTCCACTGTCCGCCGCGCCCGGCCGCGTAGCTGGGGAAACGGTCCGGATCGGTCAGCTCCGCCGGCCGCGCCGAGGTGCCGGCGGTGTAGAGCGGCGGATGCTCCACCAGCCAGATCAGCTCGTTCGCGGTGGCGTCGCGGATCGCCGCGGCGCGCGCCTGCATGGTGGCGAGCGCGTCCGGATAGGCGGTGAGGCCTGGGGATGTGCGCCATTCTGGCGGCCGCCCAGGGGTTGCGCCAGGCGCGCCGGTGCGGGGATTGCCGAGGGTGTCAGCGGTTGTGTCAGCGATCATTGAAGCCCCGTCATTCATCCGCTATATGGCGCGGCCTGCCGTCGCGAGAAGCGCGGCACCCCATGATATGCGGTCGTGGCGGAATGGTAGACGCGCAAGCTTGAGGTGCTTGTGGGGGAAACCCCGTGGAAGTTCGAGTCTTCTCGACCGCACCATCACACGCCGATCCAGGCGGGCAAACGCCGTTCCAGCCGGGCGAACGCCAGTCCAGGCGGGCGATCTCCGTCCCAATCGGGCCGCGGAAACGCGGCTGCAACCAACTGACCGGTAAGACTCTGCCCCAACGCACTGCACACCCAAGGGACAGCCGGTCATGGCGGATGGCGGACGCGAGCCGATCGGTTGGTTTGACGTCGCGGAGGCGGACCACCCGGCGTGGCCGCGGCTGGACGTCCTCGCGCCCAGCTTCGCGCCGCCACCGCGCCTTTCCATCGTCGCCCCGTGCTTCAACGAGCAGGACTGTCTCGCCGAGTTCCACCGCCAGGTCAGCGATGCGGCGCGGGAAGCGGTCGGCGAGGACTACGAGATCATCCTGGTCAACGACGGCTCGCGCGACGCCACCCTCGCGGTGATGCGCGCCCTGGTGACGACCGATCCGCACGTGGTCGCGATCAACCTGTCGCGCAATTTCGGCCACCAGAAGGCACTGTCGGCCGGGTTGCACTTCGCCCGCGGCGAGCGGGTGCTGGCGATCGATGCCGACCTGCAGGACCCGCCTGCCGTGCTGGGCGAGATGATGGCGCGGATGGATGAGGGCAGCGACGTGGTCTACGGCCAGCGCCGCCAGCGCGCCGGGGAGACGCTGTTCAAGACCGCCAGTGCCGCGCTGTTCTATCGTCTGTTGCGCCGCCTGACCGAGATCGACATCCCGGCCGACACCGGCGATTTCCGCCTGATGAACCGGCGCACGGTCGACATCTTCAAGTCGATGCCGGAGCAGTTCCGTTTCGTCCGTGGTCTGGTTGCCTGGATCGGGCTGCGCCAGACGCCGGTGTTGTACGACCGCGATCCGCGCTACGCCGGCAGCACGGCCTATCCGCTGCGCAAGATGATCGCCTTCGCCGTCGATGCCATCACCGGTTTTTCCGTGGTGCCGTTGCGCCTGGTGTCGTGGGCCGGCATGGCCGCCAGCCTCGCCAGCATGCTGATGTTCGCCTTTACCCTCGCGCAATGGCTGCGCGGCGCCACGGTGGCCGGCTGGACCAGCCTTGCCGCGCTGATCCTGATCATCGGCGGGCTGCAACTGTTGTTCCTCGGCGTGCTCGGCGAGTATGTCGGCCGCATCTACATGGAGGGCAAGCGCCGGCCATTGTTCGTGGTCAGCGACGTGCACCGGTTCCACCTTGACCCCTAACAGCGGAACGATCGTCGCCGACTGGCGGCCGACGGCCTCGCTGGACAGGCGCATCATCGCGCTGCTCGCGACGCGTGCCGCGTGGTGGTCGGCCTGCGGCGCGACCGCGCTGATCCTGCTGTTCCCGCTGTTCCTCGTCGATGTGCCGCCGCTGCTCGATTATCCCAATCATCTCGCGCGGATGCACGTGCTCGCGTTCGGCGAACATGATGCGTTCCTGTCGCGCATGTACGAGCAGCACTGGTCGATCATCCCCAACCTGGCGATCGACCTGGTGATGCCGGCGATGCTGAAGGTGATGCCGATCTACGTCGCCGGGCGCATCGTGCTCGCCGCCACGCTGCTGCTGCCGCTGATCGGCGTCCTCGTCTATCATCGCGTTGCCTTCGGTGTCCGCTCCTATTGGCCGCTGGCCGCCGCGCTGACCGCCTACAATTCGCTGTTTCTCTTCGGCTTCATGAACTTCCTGCTGGCGCTCGGCATGGCGCTGCTGGTCGCGGCGGCATGGTTGCGGTGGCGCGACCGGCACCCGATCTGGATCACCGCCTTCGGCGCGCTGGCGACCGTCGCGATTTTCTTCATGCATCTGTTCGGGCTGGTCTTCCTTGCCGTGCTGCTCGGCAGCGAGGAGTTGGCGAATTTCCGCTGGCCTAACCAGACCAACGGCGTCAGCTGGTCCGCCCTGCTGCGGCGGGCGGCGATGGGCGTGATCGCCTTCGCCCCACCGGTCGTGCTGTATTTTCTGGCGCCGCTGAATGAACTCGGTGGCGAGATGACGTTCCGCCCGCTGTGGCACAAGCTGTACAGCCTGGTCGAACCGTTCATGGTCTATGACGGCGCATGGGACGTGCTGACTGGTGGCGTCTTCCTGGCCGGCATCTATCTGGCCTGCCGTTTCCGGCACATGCGGATCGCACCGGGAACAACGTTGGCGCTGCTCGTGTTGTTCGTTGCCTATCTATGTTCCCCGTTCGTCATGAAGCAGACGGGTTTCATCGATGCGCGCTTTCCGATCATGCTTGGCCTGCTGCTGTTTGCCGGGCTGCTCCCGGTCACGCTGCCGCCGCGGGTGAGCCTCATCATCGGCGGCGTGCTGGCGCTGCTGTTCCTGGCGCGCACCGCCAGCCTCGCCGAGGTGTGGTACGATCACAATCGCGACTTGGCCGACTTTCGCCGGGTGATCGCCGCGGTGGAACCGGGTAGTCGCGTGCTGGTGGTGGACGTCGATGAAACCGACGCGCCGGACTATTGGACGACAGTCCCGCGCGGACGACATATCCCCTACTTCATGCGCCTCGACTACCATCTTCCTGCCCTGCTGACGATCGAGCGGCATGCGTTCTTCCCGTATCTGTTCACCGTCGCGGCGAAACAGCCGCTGACCGTGCGACCGCCGTTCGACAAGATCGCAATACCCGAGGGGCTGCCGCCCTCCTGGCAGTCGCTGGTGGTCGGCCACCGCGTCCATTCGGATGTCCCGACGCCTTATCTGGATAACTGGCAGAGCAACTTCGATTACGTGCTGCTGTTGAATGCCGGCGGGGGAGGCGATCTGAGCGCCTACCTGCCCGATCGATTGGCGCTGCTCGCCACCGCCGATGTGGCGGCGCTGTTCCGGATTCGCCCGCTCATCCCGCCGTTGATCCCGAAGCCGTGAGTGCCGACGTGACGGGTGTGGGCGTGCTGACCGCCTCGGGGTCGGCGGCACGATCACGCGTGGCCACGTGGCTGCTTGTGACACTCGGCGTCTCCAGCGCCATCGTGCTGGCCACGTTGCTGTATCGCTCGTCATTCCGCTATCCGCTCAATTACAACGAGGGCTGGAATTCATACTGGGCACATAATGCCGCGCGCGGAGAGGCGATCTATCCCACCGCCGACGCAATGGTGTTCAACAACTATCCGCCGCTGTCGTTTTTTCTCGTGGCCGCCCTCAGCAAGCTCGGCATCGATGTCTGGATCGCCGGCCGGGTGGCCGCCTGGCTGAGCTTCGCCGGCTGTGCCGTGCTGATCCGCGCCACGTTGCGCGAAATGGGCAGCTCCGGCCTGGGTGCCAATCTCGGGGCGGCATTCTTCTGCGCACTGATGGCGGTCGACTTCAACCTCTATCTGGGGATGTACGACCCGCAACTCACCGCGCATTGTGGCATGCTCGCCGGCCTCTTTCTGCTGGTGCGAGGCGGCGCGCCATCACGCCGGTCGGTGATCCTTGCCGCGTTGGTCCTCGTCGCCAGCGGCTTCATCAAGCACAATCTGCTCGCGCTGCCGGCGGCGATCACTCTGTGGCTGGTGCTGTGTCGGCGCGACCTTCTGGTCGCCTGGCTGGTCACTGCCGCCGCCGCCTTGGCGATCGGCTTCCTGCTGTGCTGGGGCATTTTCGGAGACGCGGTCTTTGTCGGCCTGGCAACGCCCCGTGTCTGGTCGCTGCACAACGTCGCGCTGAAGCTGTCTCTTTGGATGTCGCCGCTGGTGGCGCCCACGCTGATTGCGCTTGGCGCGCTGGCTTTCCCGGGGCGTGATCCGTTCCGCGTGCTGCTCGGATTGTTCGCGGTGACCGCCCTGCTGGTCGCATGCTTCGTCGGCGCTGGTGACGGGGTGGTCTACAATGCCTTCTTCGAGTTGATCATCGCCGGGAGCCTGGCGATCGGTTACGTCATCGGCGATGTCCGGGGTGGTGGTTCCGCGTGGCAGGCTGCCCCCACGCGTGATGCCGAGTGGCCCGGTGCCAAATGGGCCGATGCCGATTGGCCCAGCGGCAAATGGCCCAGCGGCAAATGGCCCAGCGGCAAATGGCCCGGGGGCAAACGGCATGGTGGCAAATGGCATGGTGGCAAGTGGCATGCCCCGCTCGCCTGGATCGCACTCGCCGAGGTCGCCATCATTGCAGCCTCGACCAACGTGGCCGCCACCGGGGCGATCGTCGACTGGAATGACTGGGTGGCCGGGCAGTATCATCGACAGGAAATGTCGCAGCGCGCCGTGGCGCTGATTGCCGCCCAGCCTGGCCCGGCGCTGTGTGAGGATCCGCTGCTCTGCTACTGGGCCAACAAACCGTTCGCTGTCGACATATTCAACTACCAGCAATCGGTGGCTTCTGGTCAACGCGATGGCCAAGCGGTGCGGGCGGAGATCGTACAGGGACATTTCGGCGCTATCCAACTGAACCCCGTCGACAACCGCCTGTTGCCGGATCTCCAGGCCGCCATCCGCCTGCACTACGACCCGGTGGATGGGCTACCGGGTCTGTTCCGCCGCCGGGCGGCAAACGCAGGCGGCTTGCCCTGACGCCGCTGTCCCCGCATCCTTCCCGTTCCGACGCGATGGCGTGACGCAGCAGGATCAAGGGGTTCCGGCCGTCGGCTGGATTGCCAGCGCGATGGGGTCGAAGCGGGGAGGGGGCAGATGGACGATGATTTCCGCCGCGCGGCGCTCGACTATCACCGCCTGCCGCGGCCCGGGAAGCTGACGATCGAGCCCACCAAGCGCATGGCCACCCAGCGCGACCTGGCGCTCGCCTACTCCCCGGGCGTCGCCGCGGCATGCGAGGCGATCGTCGACGACCCGGACAACGCCCGGCTCTACACCGCGCGCGGCAACCTGGTCGGCGTGATTTCCAACGGCACCGCTGTGCTCGGCCTGGGCAACATCGGCGCGCTGGCGGGCAAGCCGGTGATGGAGGGCAAGGCCGTCCTGTTCAAGAAATTCGCCGGCATCGACGTGTTCGACATCGAGGTCGACGCCGCCGACCCGACCCGGTTCTGCGACGTCGTCGCCGCGTTGGAGCCGACCTTCGGCGCCATCAACCTCGAAGACATCAAGGCGCCGGAATGCTTTGCCATCGAGGCGGAGCTGCGCCGGCGCATGCACATCCCGGTGTTCCACGACGACCAGCACGGCACCGCGATCACCGTCGCCGCCGCGGTGCGCAACGGCCTGCTGCTGCAGGGCAAGGAGCTTGCGGACGTTCGGCTCGTCACCTCTGGCGCCGGCGCGGCGGCGCTGGCCTGCGTCGATCTGCTGGTCTCGATGGGGCTGCGGCCGGAGAACGTCACGCTGACCGACGTGAAAGGCGTGGTCCGCGCCGATCGGCCGGGCATGCTGCCCAACATGGCCCGCTACGCGCGCGAGACGAATGCCGAGGCCCTTGGCGACGTGCTGGCCGGGGCCGATGTCTTCATGGGACTCTCGGCGCCGCGCGTGCTGAAGTCCGAGTTCCTGCCGCTGCTGGCGCCGAAGCCGCTGATCCTGGCGCTGGCCAATCCGGAGCCGGAGATCCTGCCGGAGCAGGCCCGCGCCCTGCGCCCCGACGCGATCATTGCCACCGGCCGCTCCGACTATCCGAACCAGGTCAACAACGTCCTGTGTTTCCCGTTCATCTTCCGCGGCGCGCTGGATGTCTCCGCCACCACGATCAATGAGGCGATGAAGATCGCCGCGGTCGAGGCGATCGCCATGCTCGCCCGCGTCGAGGCCTCGGAGGTCGTCGCGGCGGCGTATGGCGGCGCGGCCCCGGTGTTTGGCCCGGAATACATCATCCCCAAGCCGTTCGACCCGCGCCTGATCCTGGAGATCGCCCCCGCGGTCGCACGCGCCGCAATGGACAGCGGCGTCGCCCGCCACGCCATCGCCGACTTCGCCGCCTACCGCCACGACCTGGAACGCTTCGTCTTCCGCTCCGGCCAGCTCATGCAGCCGGTGTTCGAGGCAACGCGCAAATCGCCCAAGCGCATCGTCTACAGCGACGGCGTCGACGACCGCGTGCTGCGGGCGGCGCAGACCCTGGTCGACGACGGCATCGCGGTGCCGATCCTGATCGGCCGCCACGCGGTGATCGAGCGCAAGGTGCGCGAGATGGGGCTGCGGCTCGACCTGGGCGGGACGGTGCGGGTGCTCGACCCGGGCGAGGACAGCGCGGTGTTCGCGCCCCTGCTGGCGGACTACCAGCGCCTGGCCGGGCGGCGCGGCGTGCCGCCGGAGGACGCGGCGCATTGGCTGGCAACGCGGCGGACGGTCGCCGCGGCGATGCTGCTGCATGCCGGAGAAGCCGACGCGGCGATCTGCGGCGGCACCGGCGACTGGTGGCGCCAGCTTCGCCAGGTGCTGCCAATCATCCCGCGCGCCCCCAACGTCGCGCGCAACTACGCGCTGTCATGCCTGATCCTGCCGGCCGGATCGCTGTTCGTCTGCGACACCCACATGGTCCTCGATCCAACCGCGGAGCAGATCACCGAGATGACGTTGCTCGCCGCCGACGCGGTCAGCCAGTTCGGCATCGTGCCGAAGGTGGCGCTGCTGTCGCACTCGAACTTCGGCGCCAGCGACAGCGATTCCGCGCGCAAGATGCGCCGCGCCCTGGCGCTGATCCGCGCCCGCGCGCCGGACCTGGAGGTCGACGGCGAGATGCACGGCGACGCCGCGCTGGTCGAGGTGATCCGTGACCGCGCGGTGGCCGACGCGCGGCTGCGCGGCACGGCGAATTTGCTGGTGATGCCGTCGCTGGATGCGGCGAACATTTCGTTCACGTTGCTGAAGGCCGCGTCGGATGGGCTGCCGGTGGGGCCGATCCTGCTGGGCATGTCGAAGCCGATCCACGTGGTGGTGCCGAGCGTCACCGCGCGCGGCATCGTCAACCTGAGCGCACTGGCCGCGCTGGAGGCGCATGAACTGGCAACGCGCGGTGGCGGCGCGGAGGCGGCGGGATCGGCGGCGGAGTGACGGTGCGGTTTGGGCGTGAAGTCGTAGTACGGGGACCCCGTCCCGAGACACTTTGTCCCAACCGACTTCCCGGGACAGGACCATCGGCCAGAAGTACCGCCACTCGCTTAAGCAGGCGCCACGGCCGCCGGCAGACATCTGCACCGGAACGGCCGTGCCCTCACGTTGCCAGGGGTCTTGCCCGCCCACTGCACCGGAACTGTCGGTGCAATCGGATTAAGCGATGGGCCAGCCAAGATGCCCCTGTCATTGCGAGCCGCAGGCGAAGCAATCTCCATCCAGGTACGCACCTGAGAATGAACCCCCCCGGCATCCTCACGTTGCATAGGGTTCTCCGCACCCAATCACGCCGCGACCGCCACCGGCGCCGCCGCACGGGCGGCAGCCTCAGCCGCCACAAGCTGCTGCACGGCAGCCTCGATCGCGTCAGCGCCAAGCCCCGGCGACCGCGCAGCGGCAGCCGCCTGGCGCCGCTCGAAATATTCGCGCCGGCGGCGTTCGTGCCGACTCTCACCCGGCGCGGCACCGGCAGGCCGTTCGGCCCCGGCAGCCGCCTCGGACTGCGGCATGGCAGCCGCCAGCCGCGCCATCATGTCCGCACCCGCCGCCGGCTGCGCGAGCGGCACCGACGCCCGACGCGCTGCCACGGTTTTGCCCGCCCCACCCTGCCGCCGCTGCAGGTCATGGATCGCCGTGTGGCACATCCTGGTCAGCGCGATCGCCTTGCTCTGGTAGCGATGGTGCAGGTCAATCGGCAGATCTCCGAGCGCCATCCGGCAGAAGGTGATCACCGCATGGTAATGCGCGAGGACCAACTGGGTGGCGAGCATCGCCTCCAGCGGGTCGCGCGGGCCCAGGTGATTGAGCAGCGCCACGACGACCTCACGCGCGGCGACCTTGCCCGCCTCGGTGGTGTTCGGCAGGTGCGGCAGGGCGTTGAGCGTGAGGCGGATCATCTCGGCGTGGCTGGCCGGGTCGAGGGACGGCGCCGGCGTTGCGGCGGGTGGTGCGGCGGGTGGTGGGGTCATGGGGGGTGCTCCAGGGGCGGATAAAAAAGCGCTGGAACGTAACAGGAATATAAGACGGGTTCAAGGAATATTGTCCGCGACCGTCGTGATAAACCCATTCCCGCGGACAATCGGGTGAATGTCGGGGTCGCGGGCGATTGGCCGGTCCCTCCTGTCATTGCGAGCCGCAGGCGAAGCAATCCCCATCCAGGTGCGCACCCGGATGGAGGTCACCTCGCCTGCTTCTCGCAATGACAGCAACCCTCCCGGATGGCCGATCGCGTCACCCGTTTGCCCTGACGCGTCGCGCACACCTCTTCCGAAACCACGCGACGGCCTGCCGCACTGACCGCTCACGAAACGCCAGGATGCCGGAGAGGCAGGCCAGGTCGCCAATTCTCCGGCAAAGCGGTGGCGCGAAGACAGCAAGGAATTTTTTGCCGCGGATGAACGCAGATGAACGCGGATAAGAAAGCCAGCCTTGAACGCTACAAAACTGCCTTTCTTATCCGCGTTCATCGGCGGCTGAAATCTCCGCCACTATCTAGCAAACGCCACCAGAGTGGCGTCGCAAGCCAGTCTCAAAAATGCTACATTTCAGTATGCCATGAAGGCCATTGGCTGCCCGCTCATTCGGCTGGAGGATGTGTAATCCAGGCGAGCCACGGAAACTCTATTCACGAGTTTTCCACAGGTATTTTTGGAGAGTCGGTCGGTTTTTCAATGAAATCAATGGTTTGTCAGACTTTTGGTGTTGCACTTTTCGCTTGCGACGAATCAGGAGCCGGGCGACAACTTTTTGCCTCCGATCGACCAAATGACATCCCATGCCAGCCTAAAAATGGCGTGATGCGTCTGGTGGTCAAAATGAGTTTTCGTGCGTTCATGCAAGGTTTGGTGACCGTAGCTCTGATGGCTGCGGCACTCTACATCATGCTTGGCCAAGCTCGTGATGTGGATGCGCGTTGGGCTGCCGGTACATTGGGCGCCATTACGACATTCGGGCTGACCAACCGGCGATAATACTGCAAGTGAGTCATCGTGAGAGGAGAGACAAGTCATGTCACTGTTCATCGTGCGAATAGTCGAAACTGCTGATGGTCCGAAGCGGACGAGGCTTCCTGGCTTTTACATTGACGCACATGCTGCGATGCAGGCGATGGACAAGATGCTTGTGGAGTACGCCAGCCATGGGCTGAACGAAGAACATGCCTATTGGTGGGCACGAGACAGCGAAGGTCACGAGTCCATGTTCGTTATCGGCGGCGAATGACATATTCTGAAGGAGTTCACGTCAGCTATGCCAATGACCATGGAAGTCGAGGAAGGTCGCCAGCACATCGAAGGTTGGTTGGGTGTCAAGCTGCGAACAGGTCGGTGTAGCCGATTGTTCGTTACGCAGCTTGCTTATGCGTATGTGAATCGTTTGATTCATGTTCACTGCGTTTTTGACGAGATTGGGTACATAGAGGACCCTTCCTGTCATCGACCAACGGGCACAAAACCAGCGACACGATTTCAGAATGAACCCCTACGAGGGCTGTGGCATAAGCATTGGTTCGAAGCGCGGTTTCTGAAGAAGAATCTTGAAAATTTTGCCATAAAGGCGGCTGGGCCGATTTTTGAGCGAATGTTCGATGCCATTAATCGGGGTGAATATCCAGCGCAATGTGTTCATGAGTTGGTGTTTGGTGGTCATGAGAGTTGGGAAGGAAGACGTACTGGAGAGTGGATTGTGTTCGCCGAAGTTGACGATGTGAAGTACTATCTGACGCTCGGAACGCATACGGAAGGTGATGCCGCGGTTTTCGAGCGCGTGAAAGCGTGCGCGGTGGAGTTTCCAGAGATTATGGTGCAAAGTTGAGGATGGACTACCTACTGCTGGTGGTGGAGTTTGCTACATAGTGACTAAAATCTCGTCGCAGTCTCCCGCACCGGCGTAACCAGCAAGCCCGGAACACCGGTCTGATCCACATGGCATATCCTCCTCGCGGAAATTCACCGAGGGATGCGAAGATTTGTGAGATCGATAGTTTGTGTGGGGTTGGTAGTTACAGATGGCACCGGGCGGTTCACCGGCCTTGGACCTTACGGTGGCGGATCAGTTGCCGCAGTCGTTCATCCGATCTTACAACATCTGTGTGCTTCGTGTGCATCGCCTTCCTTCATCTGTGTTGAAATTCTTCCCTTGCGGTGTTGCGAGCGGATCGTTACGCGTATGTAAGCGGAGCCAGGGTGGCCGCCGCGTGAGCAATCGCGGCGAGGGCACCCTGCAGATCGGAATGCGGACCGTGTCGCTTCGCCGACCAATGAAGGGTTTGTGCCTCTGCGGTCCTTCGAGCGCTTAATATTTGACGACTGACTTTGGCCGCGAGCCGCCTTGCCGTATATCCCAACCAGTGCACCGGCAATCGGTGTCAGACCTATTGCAACTGTCTCCTTTTTAGGTAGCCGCGATGTAGTTGTATTTGACGCGCGAGTTCACCAATCGCCCCCCGAGGAACCGGGCCGAACTGGCGATGCAGTCGAACTTTTGATCCTTCTGCCGCCGGTTCAATCGACCTGTCGCCTCTCCGACGCGGTCGTCGACGTGCGTGAACAGCAACAGCGCATCGATGAAGTCACGCTGCTGCAAGGAAACGTCCACGCCTCTCGGGGCTGTCCAGCGGACACTGTTCGGAGCGTGTTCGCTCAACCACGCATCGTAGTCAGCGAGACGAACGACTCCCGAAGCTGGCAAGGTCTTGGATGGACCCAGGCCATCCAGGCCACAAATCCAGGGCGTTTGACTCAAATAGGGCCCGCCCATGTATCCGCCCTTTTGACGGCCGTAACGGAGCTCCCGCCCGGGAGATGCGTCCGCCCGACCCGGGCGCACCACCGGCAGGCCCATGAAGTCGAGCGTCAGAGCCCACCATGCCACGGCGGGTAAGTGGTGACCCCCTGTAACGATGACCCAGGGATGCCTGATCAGCCGCTTGCGATCCAGGCTGACGGCGTGTGGCGTCAGGGGCTCATGTACCTCGAGTACTTGGCCTGGCGAAGCTACGGTTGGTTTCCCCACAGGATCCCCGGCCAGCAGCCGGCGCATCCATTCCGGGTAATCGACACCGAAATCGGGACATGAAACTGGATCGACGAAAACCAGAGGACTTGGCGCGGAGGCATCTGGGGCAAGGAGCACGCGCTGCGTGTATTGCGGTAAATGCTCATACGACTGCCGGAAATCGCCAGCCGAAATCATCGCCGAAACGGAAACGTCCTTATAAAAGTATTGATGCCCCCATATCGAACTCAGGCTGCCGTCCGACAGCGGGCTGAAATGCACGTCATTGGCCTCTTCGCAGACCAGGCGGTCTTGCCAATATCCGTTTTGATAACCGCCAAGCCGAAACAGTGTCAGAGGCGAACGCCCCTTGTGGAAAGGGTCGGGACGGCGCGGCGGCGCGGGAGGCGGGTCTTCCTTCAACCTGCGAAAATGCGCGTCGATGACGCCAGGCCAGCACCACAACGCGTCGGGCACCAGATCGTCGACGCGCACAAACGTTCCGAACGGTGGCGGTGCGGCACCCGAGCCCGTCTCGCGGCGCCAGATCTCAGCTGATTTGTTGTGATCCAGCAAGATTTCCCCGGCCTCCGGCGCCCATCGCACCGCCAGCGGGTAGGTCAGATCGTCAGCGATGTAGTCGAAACGAAGCCAGGGCTCGTCCGGCGGCGCCATGCCGGGCTCCAACGTGCCGCGCCTGACGATCCGCTCCGCGCTATAGCGGTTGACCACCGCGGGCTGGTCCGTTTCGTTGAAATCCCACCAGCCGAAGCTATAGCTCATGGAGCGGCGCCTTGTTCTTCCAAAAGCTTCTCCGTCAGCGCCGGCGCCATGTGCGACACTGCCACCATGATTTCCAGCGCCAGCGCTCCCGCGATCGTGGGATCAAGCGCCTTGGCGGGCGCGGGAACCAGCCAGACGGCGACCGTTGGTAACTGAATCGCAATAAGCATAAGCGCGGTCAATCGCCAGATTCTTTGGTTGTCCATGAAGCTAGGATGTCCAGATGCGACTTCTTCCTTGAGATGATCATCCGATCTGTACCACATCATTTGTTAAACCAGATTGGTGACAAGCTCAGCGACATTGCGTGAGACGGTTGGTTAGCTTACGCCGTAAAGTCGCGCCATTTCCGCGCCCGATTTACGGCCGGAGACCACGCTTTCGGCGATCTCGCGGCGCTTGGCGGCGTCGACCTTCTTTCGCCGGCCGCCGACGCGTCCCTCAGCGCGCGCTGCGGCAAGACCAGCCGATGTCCGCTCGCGGATCATCGCGCGTTCGAACTCGGCGAAGGCCCCGACCATCTGCATCATCATCCGTCCGGCTGGTGTGGTCGTGTCGATGTTCTCGATGATCGAGCGGAAACCCGCGGCGGCGTAGCCGATCCGCTCCATGATATGTAGCACGTCCTTCAACGATCGGGACAGCCAGTCGAGCTTCCAGACAACGACGGTTTCCCCCTCGTGCAGGTGATCGAGCAGGCGATGCAGTTCCGGACGGTCCCATCGCCCGCCGGACGCGGTCTCCTCGAACAGGTGTCTGCAACCGCCGGCCCTGAGCGCCTTGGTCTGCGGCGCGTTGTTCTGTTCGTCCGCCTTGGAGACGCGGGCATAGCCGAGCAACGTTCCGCCGCCGGACGGTCCGGAGCCATTCGTAAACGACCGTTTGCGAATGGATTTGGTGGCACTGCAATTCCTCGCGAATCTCCTGTCAAAATCCTGTTGCAGAATTGCGTTGAAAGGCAAGCTGTATGAACGGGTTCCCACCGCCAACCGGAGCCCGACATGCCCCCTCGCACCTTGCTGTCTTCCGAGCAACGAGTCCGCCTGTTCTGGATCCCGACCGATCCCGCCGACATGACCCGCCATTATGTGCTCGGTGCCGACGATCTTGCTCGACGGCGGCACAGAACACCGAGAGGCAACAAGCTGCGTGTGCTCTGTCGCGACCGCCGTTGCCGCACGGTAGTCTGACCAACTGGACCCCCGCCAACTACACCCCACCAACTGCGTCCAGCTCCGCAACGACCTTGCCCGACAAAGCAAGCTCCCCCGCCCCCAAATTCTCCCGCAAATGCGCGACCGACGACGTTCCCGGAATCAGCAATATGTTGCGCGAGCGGTGCAGCAGCCACGCCAGCGCCACCTGCATCGGCGTGGACCTGAGCCGCTCCGCGACCGCCGACAGCGTCGAAGACTGCAGCGGCGTAAACCCGCCGAGCGGAAAGAACGGCACATAGGCGATCCCCTCGGCGGCGAGCGCGTCGATCAACGCATCATCCGCGCGGTGCACCAGATTGTAATGATTCTGCACGCACACGACCCCGGCGATGCGGCGTCCCTCCGCGACCTGGGCGGCCGTCACGTTGCTCAGCCCCAGGTGCCGGATCAGCCCCTGGCGTTGCAGCGCCGCCAGCGCCGTGAACGGCGCCTCGATCGACCCCTCGCTCGGCGCGTGCACCGCGCCCATCACGCGCAGGTTGACCACGTCGAGCACGTCGACGCCCAGGTTGCGCAGGTTGTCGTGCACCGCCTGCGTCAGCTCGGCCGGGCTCTGTGCCGGGTTCCACGAGGCGTCCGCGCCGCGCACCGCGCCGACCTTCGTCACGATCGTCAATTCGTCCGGATAGGGATGCAGTGCCTCGCGGATCAACTGGTTGGTGATGTGCGGGCCGTAGAAGTCGCTGGTGTCGATGTGGTTGACACCGCTTGCCACCGCCTCGCGCAGGACCGCGAGCGCCGCGTCCCGGTCCTTGGGCGGCCCGAACACGCCAGGGCCGGCAAGCTGCATCGCGCCATAGCCCAGGCGCCGCACGGTTCGGTCGCCCAGCGGGAACACGCCGGCCGCAGGTCTGGAAGTCATGGGACACTCCAACGGATGTTGTGATGCCAATATAGACATCGCACCGGCGTGCGATGATCCTTGTTGACGACCGTCCCAAGCTGGCGACTGTCCCAGGCTGGTTGTCCGATTCTCATCCGGTTGCGCGACTCTCATAAGGCTGACAGATGCTGTTCCTAGTCCTTGGCGGCCTGGCCCTGTTCATCTTCTGGGGCGGTCTGCGCGCGTTTGAGAGCGCCTCGGTCACCTCCATCAAGTCGCTGGTGGTCTGGATCGCGGCGCTGGCTGGCATCAGCCTCGGCCTGTTGCTGATCCTGTCGGGCCGCTGGCCGCTGGCGCTTGGCGCATTGACGTTTTTCGGCCCGACGCTGTGGAACCGCTGGCGGGCGGCGCACCCGGCCGCTGGCGCCAAAACGGGCGGCTCCAACACGGGCGGCCCCAACACGGGCGGTTCTGGCGCCGCGGCCCGCCGGTCAGGCACAATGACGCGGGAGGAAGCCTATCAGGTGCTCGGCGTCCACCCGGGCGCCAGCGAGGACGACATCCGCGCCGCGCATCGCCGCCTGATGCGTGGCGCGCACCCCGACAGCGGCGGCTCGGACTGGCTTGCATCGCGGATCAATCAAGCGCGAGATGTGCTGTTGGGGGGTTAACCGGGCGGCGCCAGACTGCGCCCTGCCAGAGACTGCGCCCTGCCAGAGACTGCGCCCTGCCAGAGACTGCGCCCTGCCAGAGACTGCGCCCTGCCACAATTCGGCCGGACGACCATGGTTCTGGTTGGCCGCCCCTTGATTTGAGGACCGGAAACAGTGAGCAAGCCCCTCCGCAAGGCCGTTTTGCCCGTCGCCGGTCTCGGCACGCGCTTCCTGCCCGCCACCAAGGCGATGGCCAAGGAAATGCTGCCGGTCGTCGACAAGCCGTTGATCCAATACGCGATCGAGGAGGCACGGGCCGCCGGCATCGACCAGTTCTGCCTGGTCACCGGGCGCGGCAAGACGGCGATCGTGGAACATTTCGACATCGCGTTCGAGCTGGAGGCGACATTGCGCGAGCGCGACAAGGCCGATGCGCTGGCGATATTGAAAGCGATCCAGATCGAGCCGGGGTCGATGGTGACGGTGCGCCAGCAGGAACCGCTCGGCCTCGGCCACGCGATCTGGTGCGCGCGCACCTTCGTCGGCGACGATCCGTTTGCCATCCTGTTGCCCGACGATCTGATCCTGTCCGACACGCCGTGCCTCGCGCAGTTGGCGCAGGCCTACCAGGAGACCGGTGGCAATGTCGTCGCGGTGACCGAGGTGCCGCGCGAGCAGACCAATCGTTACGGCATCCTCAAGATCGGCCAGGACAACGGACGGCTCGTCGAGGTCACCGGCCTGGTCGAGAAACCGGCGCCTGAGCAGGCGCCGTCCAACCTGTCGATCATCGGGCGCTATGTGCTGATGCCGGAGATCATCGGCCATCTGGCGCGGATGGAGCGGGGTGCCGGCGGCGAGGTGCAGTTGACCGACGCCATGGCGCGGCTGATCGGTGCGCAACCGTTCCATGGCCTGCGCTATGAGGGCCGCCGCTTCGACTGCGGCGACAAGGTGGGGTTCCTGGAGGCGCAGATCGCGTTTGCGTTGAAGCGGCCGGACCTTGCCGATGCGGTGCGCGGCTTCCTGCGGCATTACCACTGATGGACCACTGATGGCGTTCTCGCACGATTTCGATCCGACGGTACTGCGCGAATACGACATCCGCGGCATCGTCGACAAAACCCTGCACACGACAGACGCTTTTGCCATCGGCCGCTGCTTCGGCTCGATGGTGGCCCGCGCTGGGGGCACCAGCGTCGCGGTCGGTTACGATGGCAGGCTGTCCAGCCCGGCGATGGAGGCCGCGCTCGTCGAGGGTCTGACCGCGAGCGGCATGAACGTGTTTCGCATCGGCCGCGGACCGACGCCGATGCTGTATTACACCGCCGCGACACGGCAGACCGGCGGCGCGATCATGGTGACCGGCAGCCACAATCCGCCGAACTATAACGGCTTCAAGATGATCCTGGGTGGCAAGCCGTTCTATGGCGCACAGATACGTGCGTTAGGCGAAATGGCCGCTTCCAGCGATGTTGTTGCGGAAGGCAAGGGCGGCACCGAGACGCTCGATATCGCCGCCGACTACATCGCGCGCCTGCTGTCGGATTATGATGGCACGCGGGATCTGTCAGTTGTGTGGGATAACGGCAATGGCGCGGCGGGCGAGGTGCTGACGCGCCTGGTCGCCAGGCTGCCCGGTACCCACACGGTGCTGTTCCCCGAGATCGACGGGCGATTTCCCAATCACCATCCCGATCCAACGGTGCCGGCGAACCTGACGCAATTGATCGCCGAGGTGGCCGCGCGCGGCGCCGATCTGGGGATCGCGTTCGATGGCGATGCGGACCGGATTGGCCTGGTCGACGACAAGGGACAGATCCTGTTCGGCGATCAGCTCATGGTGCTGCTGGCGCGCGACGTGCTGCGGACCCGCCCCGGTGCCACGATCATCGCCGATGTGAAGGCCAGCCAGGTGCTGTTCGACGAGATCGGCCGCGCCGGCGGGACGCCGCTGATGTGGAAGACCGGTCACAGCCTGATCAAGGTCAAAATGGCGGAGACCGGATCGCCGCTGGCCGGCGAGATGTCCGGCCACATCTTCTTCGCCGATCACTGGTATGGTTTCGATGATGCATTGTACGCCGCGGTGCGGACCCTCGGCATCGTGTCGCGCGGCACCGAGAAACTGTCGGCCATCCGTGACGCGCTGCCGCATGTCGTCAACACGCCGGAGCTGCGGTTCGATTGCGATGACCGGCGCAAGTTTGCCGTCATCGAGGAGGTCGCCGCGCGTCTCCGGGCCGAGGGCGCCAACGTCGCCGAGACTGACGGTGTGCGCGTGCTGACCGCGGACGGCTGGTGGCTGCTGCGTGCGTCGAACACCCAGGCGGTCTTGGTGGCGCGCGCCGAGGCGGCCGACCAGGCCGGCCTCGATCGTCTGAAGCAAGCGCTGGTGCATCAGCTTGAGGCGTCGGGCCTCGCCGCACCGGATTTCGACGCACCGCAGGCTGGCCACTGACCAGCGTACACCTCTCCCACTGGTGGGAGAGGTCGGGGAGCCCTTGCGACACGGGTGAGGGTGGTGCCGCCCGCAAGACCCGCACCCTCGTCGCTTCGCGCCTTGACCTTGGTCCGCTCTTCGCGGCCCAGCCCGCGAAGAGCGGGCGAGGTGTACGGGGTTACTGCG
>Ga0326727_10013616_pt1 | contig 18009 bp, 16 predicted proteins | sample MB2enrmetagenome_FD_207643 | JGI IMG/M metagenome (GOLD analysis project Ga0326727, IMG submission 207643) | Lab enriched peat soil microbial communities from McLean, Ithaca, NY, United States - MB29MY | ecosystem: Environmental > Terrestrial > Soil > Wetlands > Peat | place: USA: New York...
GCGAAAGAATTCCGGTGGTGGGTCAGTTTGAAGAAAGCAGACCTCAGGGGCTAAAGCCGAGCTGAAAATGAACGGCTTACGGCATCCATTCGACTTCGCTCAGGACAGGCTCTGAGCCGTGCCCTTAACGAAGCGATGCAGACTGACCCACTACCAAAATTCCTCAAGTTTATCGATCAATTTATACCATAGGGGGGTATACTATGTCGGGCGGCAGGACCTGCTCGGTTGCGGACGGCCAACCCAAAAAAGCACCCCGTATCCCCTCGACCAGGACGGCGATTCGCGATGGCCATTTACGCTGCATTCACACAACCCGGCCAAGATGGCAGATGGATGTTCCACCTCCCGTCGCCTGACCGATGCCGCGGATGGCTCCGAATGGGGGTGCTTGCGGCGCTGACGGGCAGTTTTGCCCTCCCTGCCGGGGCACAGTCCCTCAATCCCACGCTGCCGGACGCGCCGCTGGCCGCATTGGCGGACGAGCCTGGCAGCAAGCCGGCGCAGTCCGAAGCGGCAGCGGAAGCGGCGGAGACGACGGCGCCCACCATGTTTCCCCATAGCGACGACACCCGGTACTTTATCGCCGGACAGGCCAACATCATCTTCCAGGCGCATGCGCCGTTCCACTCGCCCTACCAGGGGACGAACAGCCTGCTGCCGCGCGGGGAGTACAAGACCTCGCTGATTGGGACGCTCTACCTGGGTGCGGAGCTGCTGCGTGCCCCGGCGCACCACCTAGACCTCATCTACGACGAAGAATCCGCCGGAGGGCGGGGCGACAGCGAGGCGCTGGGGCTGGCCGGATTCACTAATTTGGACGTGGTGCGTAACCCTAGTCTGGGGCCGACCCCATACATGGCGCGGGTGGAGTTGCACCAGACCATTGCCCTCTCGAGCAATATGGTGGAGGCCTCGCGCGGGCCATTCTCGCTGGCGACCCAGGTGCCTGAGCGACGGCTGGAGCTGCGCGCCGGCAAGATGAGCCTGCCCGACAGCTTCGACGTCAACAGCATCGGCACCGACAGCCATCTCCAGTTCATGAACTGGACAACCGACAACAACGGCGCGTGGGACTACGCGGCGGATACGCGCGGGTACACCAACGCCGCCATCGCCGAATACGACGACAAGGACTGGTCGGCGCGCTACGGCCTCGCGCTGATGCCCACGGTTGCCAATGGCATCGATCTCGATTGGAACATCGGAAGGGCCAACGGCCAGAATGTGGAGGTCGAGTGGCGGCGTAGCCTGCTAGGAGGGTTGGTTAACCCCGACCGCAAGGGAGTGGTGCGCGTCCTTAGCTATGTGAACCACGCCAACATGGGCGACTACCGGCAGCAGAACATCAAGTTCCTGGAGCACCTGACCCCGACACCGGACATTACGGCGCACCCGCTGCAAAGCACGGTGAAGTATGGTTTTGGCCTCAACTTCGAACAGGAGCTGACCGGGGACCTGCGCGTCTTCGGGCGTTTCGGCTGGAATGAGGGCGAGCACGAGAGCTATGCCTATACTGAGGTCGATCAGACCATCGAGTTCGGCAGCGACCTGGCCGGCAAGCGCTGGCGCCGGGACGCGGACAAGATCGGACTCGCATTCGTCTCCAACGCCATCAAGCGCGACCACCAGGCCTACCTCAAGCTGGGCGGACTGGGCTTTCTGCTCGGCGATGGCCATCTGAACTACGCCCGCGAGGACATCGTGGAGGGCTACTACAACCTGCACACCTGGCGCGGTATCTACTACGCGCTGGACGGCCAGTTCATCGAGCACCCCGGCTACAACCAGGACCGCGGGCCGGTGCTGGTGGAGTCGGTGCGGATGCACGTGGACTTCTAGGTACCAGGTGCTGGGTTCAAGGTTCGAGGGTGAGGCTGCGGTGGAACGTATACTTCAACCGTGCCTTCGGTGCCCATCTTCGAGCTGCTGGGATTCATCCTCGGGCTGGAGTTCGGCAGCCTGCTGAACGTCTGCATCGTGCGCATTCCGCGCGGCGAGAGCATTGTCGCGCCCCGTTCGCACTGCATGAGATGCGGCCACCTGGTCCGCTGGTTCGACAACATTCCCATCCTGAGCTGGCTGCTGCTGCGCGCCCGCTGCCGGGACTGCAAGGCCAAGATTCCGTGGCGCTATCCAGCGGTGGAGTTGGCGGTGGGGTTGTGGTTCGCGATTGGCGCAAATAGGATCGCTGCACTCGGCGAAGCCAGCGAGTGGGCCGACTTTCATCCACCCGCAGCCTACATATACGGGGATCTAATTGGCGTCGTCGGTTTCGCCGTCCTCGGGTTCCTGCTCATCGGCCTGATGGTGATGGACTGGCAGACGCTCCGCCTACCGGACGCGTTCACCCTCACCGGCATCGCCACCGGGCTTTTTCTCACATGCTTGCAGGCGGCCTTCCTTGCGCCCGGCGAGGGAGACATCGTGCTGAATACCACCCACCAGCTTCGCCTCTCCAGTCCGGGAAGCTTCCAATCGCAGGGCAATGTCTTCCTCACCGGCGCCGAGGCGCTGGTCATGGGCCGGATCGCCGCCATCGCCGGGGCCGCGTTGCTGCTGTTCTCGATCGGCTGGATCTACAAAGCCGTCCGCAAGCGCGAGGGCATGGGCATGGGCGATGTAAAGCTGATGGCCATGATCGCCGCGTTCGTGGGATTTGGCCAATCGCTGCTCGCCCTGTTCGCCGGGGTGCTGGCGGCCAGCGTCTACGGCCTGGTTCTGATCGCGCGCAGAAAGGCAGGCGCAAGCACCCGGCTGCCCTTCGGCAGCTTCCTCGCCGCTGGAGGATTGTTCGCCGCGCTGTTCGGTCCGCAAATCGTGGCCTGGTACTCCGGACTGCTGCAGTGACCGAATCGACAACTCTGACCTCAGCATCGAATTCTGGCGGAACAGGAGGGTCAGGATGCTTCATCAACTCGCTGTCGAACGCTTCAGCATCATCTCAACGAAGACTTTGCACGAGGTTTTTAGTGCAGTGGATGCCGCCGTTGGCCATCCAAATCTGGCGCAGATGCACGCCGACATCGCCTCCACGACGAGTTACGCGGAGATGGAAGGGGAGATCGAGAAGCGGCTGGGACCAGCCGGGCTGATGGAGTTTATGCGCCTCGACATGGGCGCCTACCTGGCGAAGGGGCGGCCAGGCAAGACTGCGAAGAGTTTTCGACTCCTGATCGGCAACCCTTTGATCATGCGGCGGATGGCGGAGCATGTGCCGGATACCGCGTCGTATGCGCCGGTCACCATCCTGATCGACGAGCGCGCCGACGGCGTCCACCTTTCTTATGACCGGATGGCTAGTTTTCTGGCTTCCTACCAAAACGCGGCGGCTTTGGATGTAGCCCGAGACCTGGACCGTAAGGTCGAGTCGCTGCTGGCAGCTGCGGCCGGATAGCTTCGCCGCCGGCGGGGGCTTGTTTGCAGCTCCGTTCGGCCACAGGATTGTGGACAAGTACGCCCGGGGCTGAAGCCTGCGCAGATTGCGGCTCATTCGTGGGGGGAAATCCCACGCTCCCTCCGAAGGAAGTGCGCGGGTGTCCGGTGATCGCCGTCACGTGAGGCGTGTGCGAACGGGCGAGTTGCTTGACTCTTGACCGGGTCACTTCTAGAGTCGAAGATGACCCCATGACGAGCAACCCCTACATCTGGAACTACCTTCCCCTGGCGCTGCAGATCCTGGGCGCGGTCGGCATTGCGGCCGGCATGGTGGGCGCCTCGTTCTTCATCGGCAAGCACAAAAACTCGCGCACCAAGTTGGGCGCATACGAGTGCGGCATGGACCCGGTGGGCGATGCGCGCGGCCGCTTCTCGGTCCGCTTCTACATGGTCGCCATGCTCTTCATCCTGTTCGACGTGGAGGCGGTGTTCATGCTTCCCTGGGCGGTCATCTTCCGCCGCCTGCCCGGCATCACCGGCTCCAGGATGTTCGGCTTCTGGGAGATGCTGGTCTACCTCGGCTTCGTCGCGGTCGGCCTGTTTTATGTGTGGAACAAGGGCATCCTGACCTGGGCGAACGATAAGGGAGACCTGTAAATGTATGACCCCGCGTCCGCCCTAGTGGGCAAGGCTGCCGTCTTCGAGGCAATGGCAGGCAACGCAGCAGTCAAGGCGCTGGCCGAGCTCGCCACCGACGCGAAGTTCGACCGCAACGAGCTGACCATCACCGTCGCCGGCGAGAACATCGTCGCCGCCGCGCAAGCCGTCAAGGCCGCCGGATACAACTTCTTCGAGGACCTGACCGCCGTCGACTGGTATCCGCAGGAACCGCGCTTTCAGCTCTCGTACCACATCGTGTCGCACACGCTGAAGCAGCGCCTTCGGCTGGCCGTCCGGCTCGGCTCGTCCGAGCCAACTGTCTCGTCGATCACCTCGGTCTGGCCCTCGGCAAACTTTTACGAGCGCGAGGTCTTCGACCTCTTCGGCGTCAATTTCCCCGGCCATCCCCGGCTCACGCGCATCATGATGCCCGATAACTGGGAGGGCCACCCGCTGCGTAAGGATTATCCCGTCGAGGGCTATCGGTAATATATCGCCAGGGCTGAAGCCCCTTAGTTTTTGTTGCCGGCTAGTGTCGGGGCTAAAGCCCCGACCTATCAAGTACGAGGATTCATAGGACGAAATAGAGGCTTAGATGGCACCCACCGCCGCTCCAGACATGATCACGCCGGGCATCGAAGACGTCATCGCTGACGCCAAGAGTCATTCTGGGACGGGCATCCATGAGCACTCCATGGTGCTCAACATGGGGCCGCAGCATCCGTCCACTCATGGCGTGCTGCGCCTGGTGCTGGAGATCGACGGCGAATCGATCGTCGCGCTGGCACCCGACATCGGCTACCTGCACACCGGCATCGAGAAGACCTGCGAGGCCAAGTTCTACCAGCAGGTGATTCCGCTCACCGACCGCATCGACTACCTCTGCCCGATGACCAACAACCTGGCCTACTGCCTGGCGGTGGAGAAGCTGCTTGGACTGGAAATCCCTGAGCGGGCCGTGATTCTGCGCGTGCTGTTGAACGAGCTGACCCGCATTCAGTCGCACCTGGTGTGGCTGGGAACCCACGCCATGGACATCGGCGCGCTGACTATGTTCCTCTACTGCTGGCGCGAGCGCGAGGCCCTGCTGCGCATCTTCGAGGCTGTCTCCGGCCAGCGCATGATGACCAGCTACTTCCGCATCGGCGGACTTGCGCTGGAGCCGCCCATGGGCTTCACCGAGTCGGTGCAGACCTTCCTCGACGCCTTCCCCAGCAAGATCGATGAGTATGAGGGCCTGCTGACCGGCAATCCCATCTGGCTGGGGCGCATCCAGGGCGTCGGCTATCTTTCCGCGCAGGACGCGGTTGCCCTCGGCGTCACCGGGCCGCCGGCGCGCGCGTCGGGCGTGGACTGGGACCTGCGCCGCGATATGCCCTACTGTGGCTACGAAAAGTTCAAGTTTGCCGTGCCTACCTCCACCCTGGGCGATGTGTACGCGCGCTACGTGGTGCGCATACAGGAGATGCGCGAGTCGGTGAAGATCTGCCATCAGGCGATGGATATGCTGAAGGGGATGTCTGCGAACTCGCCGATTGTGGCGGACGCGCCCAAGATCGTGCTGCCCAACCGCGAGCAGATGAAGACGCAGATGGAGTCGCTGATCCACCACTTCAAGATCGTCACCGAAGGCTTCGGCGTCCCCGCCGGCGAGGTCTATCAGGCGGTAGAAAGCCCGCGCGGCGAGATGGGCTACTACGTCGTCTCCGACGGCACCGCCAAGCCCTACCGCGTGCATATGCGCAACCCTTCGTTCGCAACGCTTCAGGCGCTGGAAACGATGTGCAAGGGACGGCTGCTGGCGGATGTGGTTGCGGTGATCGGGAGCATTGATATTGTGCTGGGAGAGATTGATCGCTAGTGGCTATACCTACTAACTTCGACCAAGAAGACTATCTAGCGATCGATCCAACGCTCGCCATCTGGTCTAAGAAATACGGCGTCGTATTTGAAAGGCTGAGTAAAGGCTATCCAGTTAGCAGTTTTTGGATCGAAGCTAGGTTGCAATTGTGGATTGATGCGCCAGATGCAGAGGATTACGTTCGCGTACATCTGGCGGAACTGAAAGCAGAACTCCCGTCAAAATGGGGACGATCCATCAACTGGAGGACCGATCAACAGGAACTCGCAGACTGTCTTGATCAAGTTTGGTTGATAGGGCAGCAATGGAAATAGAAGTCGATACCCAGGTCCATCGCGAGCTCTGGATCTCATGGGCTTCCCTGCTCCGCTCCTATGCAGCGGCCCATGGGCTGAACAGCAAGAAGTTTGCGGTGATTGAGTTTGGAGAAGATTTGATTGTGGTGCGGGTTGACGCAAAGTGGGTCCGCTTCTCTCACGGCGAGATGGAATCGAGCGATGGCAGCCGGTCGGTATTCGCCCTGAATGAGGATGGAACGGTAACGCTGGACGGTAAGATGGATGAAATAGACTTTGCAGCCGAACGGACCATGCGGGAGTTGATGCAGTGAGCACGATTGCCAAATCGATCTTCTCGCCGGAGCTTGCGGCGCGCTTTGACAAGCTGGTGACCATCTACCCGCTTAAGCGCTCGGCGCTCATCCCTATGCTGCTCTATGCGCAGGACGAAGTGGGCTACGTCTCCGAGGCGGTGATCCAGGAGATTGCCAAGCGGCTGGACCTCTTCGATCTGGATGTGCGCAGCGTGCTCAGCTACTACTCCATGCTGCGAACAAAACCGGCGGGAAAGTACAACATTCAGGTCTGTACCAACATCAGTTGCATGTTGCGCGGCGGCTACGAAGTCCTCGACCACTGCAAGGCCAAGCTGGGCATCGGCCACAAGCAGGTGACAGCAGATGGGGTCTTTTCTTTAGAGGAAGTCGAATGCATCGGCGCCTGCTGCTGGGCGCCGGCGATGCAGGTCAACTACGACTTCCACGACGAGCTGACGCCGGCCAAGGTGGACGACATTCTGGCAGAGTATTCCGCGGGCAAGATTCCGAGCGATTCGAATAAGGTGGGGGATTAATGCCGCGTCTCGTCTCCCATCCCGATGAAGTGAAGGTGCTCTCGCGACGCTTCGGCCAGGGCGCGGCCAACATCGACAAATACATCGAGCTGGACGGCTACAAGGCCGTGCAAATGGCCATCGCCATGGGCGAAGAGATGCCCACGTGGATCATCAATACCATGAAGGCGAGCGGGCTGCGCGGGCGCGGAGGCGCGGGCTTCCCTACCGGAATGAAGTGGAGCTTTGTTCCTAAAACTTCCGCGAAGCCCAAGTATGTCTTGGTCAACGGCGACGAGTCGGAGCCGGGCACCTGCAAGGACCACGTGATCTTCCGCGAGGACCCGCACGCGGTCATCGAAGGCACCATGATCGCCGGGCTCTCCATTGGCGCGAAGATGGGCTTCATCTACCTGCGCGGCGAGTATCGCTACCTGCTGAACATCATGGAGAAGTGCGTCGCCGACGCCTACGCCAAGGGCTTTCTAGGCAAGAACATCTTCGGGGTCGAAGGCCTGGATTTCGATATCGTCACCCAGACCGGTGCGGGCGCGTATGAAGTCGGCGAGGAGTCGGCGCTGATGGAGTCGCTCGAAGGCAAGCGCGGCATTCCGCGCATACGGCCGCCATTCCCTGCCGTGGTCGGCCTGTATGGCGGACCCACCATCATCAACAACGCGGAGACTATCGCCAATGCGCCCCATATCCTGCTGATGGGCGGCGAGGCCTACGCCAAGCTGGGCACGGAGCGCAACGGCGGCACGCGGCTGTTCGGCATCTCCGGCCACGTGGAGCGGCCAGGGGTGTACGAACTGCCCATGGGCTACTCGCTGCGCAAGGCGATCTACGAGGTCGCCGGCGGCATCAAGGGCGGCAAGCAGCTAAAGGCCGTCGTCCCCGGCGGCGCGTCCTGTCCGGTGCTGCGAGCGGATGAGATTGATGTGGGCCTCGACTTCGACCAGATGGCGAAGGCCGGGACGATGCTCGGTTCGGGCGGAATTGTGGTGCTCGATGAGACCGTCTCCATCGTCGAATTCGCGCTGCGCACCATCAAGTTCTACCAGCACGAAAGCTGCGGCTGGTGCATCCCCTGCCGCGAAGGCACCGACTGGATCAAGAAGACGCTGACCCGTGTGTACGAAGGCGGCGGCCAGAAGAAGGACATCGACAACGTGCAGTATCTCGCCGAAAACATGATGGGCCGGACCTTCTGCCCGCTCGGCGACGCGGCGGCCATGCCTACGCTGGGCTTCGTCAAGAAGTTTCGCAAGGAGTTTGAAGATTACATTGACGGCAAGAAGGCGGGTACGCCCATCATGACCACGGAGCATGACCTGGTGGGGGCCGGGCATTGAGCAATCGCGGGCTGATGGCCGCAGTCATCCTCGCCATCGCATTTGCATTCTTTGTTCTCGGCGTACTGATCAAGTCGAGGATGCACCATCGAAGTCCCGATCAAAAGATTTTGCTTCAGAAGTCGCACCAGAACTGAGCGCAGCGAGAACAGGGATTTTGAATGGCTGAAGTCACCATTACCGTAGACGGCAAAAAGATCACCGCACCGGCGGGCTCGCTGCTGATTGAGGTTTGCAAGGGCGCGGGCATCGAGATTCCCGCCTTCTGCTACTACCCCGGTCTCAGCCTGCAGGCCGCGTGCCGCATGTGCGTCGTCCGCCAGGAGAAGGTGCCCAAGCTGCAAACCGCCTGCACCACCCAGATCGCCGAGGGCCAGGTCTTCTTGACGCAGACGCCGGAGATCGTGCAGGCGCGCAAGGCCACGCTGCAACTGCTGCTCGGCAACCATCCGCTGGACTGCCCGGTGTGCGACGCCGGCGGCGAGTGCGAGTTGCAGGACATGACCTTCAAATACGGCGCGGCCGACAGCTTCTACGCCGAGCCCAAGAACCACCGCGAGGAGCAGCAGTGGTCTCCGGTCGTCTACTTCGACCGCCCGCGCTGCATTCTTTGTTACCGCTGCGTGCGCATGTGCGGCGAGGGCATGGACGTCTTCGCCCTTGGCGTGGAGAATCGCGGAGCGTCGTCGATCATCGCGCCCAACGTGCCGGCACACCTCTCACCCGACCACCTGGCCCATGTGGACTGCGAGCAGTGCGGCATGTGCATCGATGCCTGCCCGGTGGGCGCGCTCACCAGCGGCACGTATCGCTACAAGACGCGACCGTGGGAGATGAACCACGTCGCTACCGTCTGCACCCACTGTGGCGACGGCTGCAAGACTACGTTGGGCGTCCGCTCCACCTCGGACGGCTCGGAAATTATCCGCGGAGACAATCGCGACAAGTCGGGAATCAACGGCGACTTCCTCTGTAACAAGGGTCGTTACGCATTCGATTTCGCTAACTCCGGCGAAAGGATCACGCATCCTCTGGTCCGTCAACCCAACGGCGAATTGAAGGCGGTGAGTTGGGAGGAGGCGCTTACCCATGCGGGCAAAAAGCTGGCTGAACTGCGCGATGGGCGCGGCGGCAAGAGCATAGGAGTGATCGGCGGCAATCGCCTGACCAACGAAGAGGCCTACCTGCTGCAGAAGTTTGCGCGGTCGGTGCTGCATACCAACAATATCGACCACCACCGCACCGCGGACTACGTGGCCTTTGCCCAGGCCTTGGCCGGGACCACCGGCCGCACCGCTTCCTTGCGCGATACGCTGACCGCAAAGGCTGTCCTGATCGTTGGCGGCGACCCAACCAACCAGAGCCCTGCAACCGCCTGGAATCTGCGCACCGCCGTGCGCCTGAATGGGGCGAAGCTCTACATCGCCAATACTGCAGAGATCAAGCTGCGCCGTCAGGCCAAGGCCTTTCTCCGTGTGGCGGAGTACGGCTACGGCGTGCTCGCTGCATATCTCTCCGGCGACGATTCCTCAGTCAACTCAGTAGCTGCCGACAGCTCGGCCCTGGCCAGCTTCCGCGACGCAGTCAAGGCCGAGGAGAATCTGCTGATCCTGATTGGCTCGGAGCTGCGCGGAGCGGAGTTGAAGCGCCTGATTGACTTCGGCCTCTCACTGCCCGGTGCAAAGTTTGCCCTGCTCGGCGACTACGCCAACTCACGCGGCGCGGCCGACATGGGACTGCTACCTGACCTGCTTCCCGGATACACTCCCATCCGCCCCATCGACACCCAGGACCCCGCCAGCCGGATCGCCATTGAGTACGGATCGCCGACCGCGCCCGGGCTCGACCTGCTGGAGATCTTCGACGCTGCTGCCCAGGGCAATCTCTCCGCGCTATACGTCGTCGGGGCGAACCCAATAGCGCGCTACGGTGTGGATGCGAATGCCCTCAAAGACACCTTCGTGGTGGTGCAGGATATGTTCCTCACCGAGACTGCCGCGCTGGCTGACGTGATTCTCCCCGCCGCGAATCTTTACGAAAAGTCGGGCTCCGTGACCAACAGCTACGGCGATCTGCAGCAGGTCCGCAAGGCCGCCGACCGCGCCGGTGTGCGCACGGATTTTGAGATGATCGTCCGTATCGCCGACAAGATGGGCGCGGATGTGCGCAAGCTGGTCCCCTTCGGCGCCGGCGTCCGCGCAGCCGGTCAACTCGGAGACATGGGCCAGACCCGCGGCGCGGAGTCCGGCGAGGCCGACCGGCACGCCGTATGGATCACCGCCAACAACCTTGAGCCTCGGCTTAGCCCGTTCGATCCTTACGCGATCCTCGATGAGATCCAGCGGCTGGTACCCGGCTACAGCCTCTCGCGGATGCAACTGCTCGCGGGCAACGACCAGCACCTTTCGCCCGCGGCGACGCCGCTCAAGGACGCCGCAGGCCTGGTGCAGATCTCCAACCGGCGCGACCTGGTGCTGCCTGCCAACGACACGTTATTTACCTCGGGAACGCTGGGTCGCTACTCCGCGATGCTCAACCACTTGCAACAGAACGAAGCGCGCCGCAGCGTTGCCCCTGCCGCCGACCAGACCGCCGCCGATTAGCCCAGAGAGAGCCCGTGAGCCATCTAACCAACTTCGAAGTCTTCCTGCTCTTGAGCGTGCTCAAGGTGGCGGTGGTGCTGGTGATCACCTTGATGGGCGTGGCCTACACCGTGCTGCTGGAGCGTAAGGTCCTGGGCCACATCCAGAACCGTTGGGGCCCGAGCCGGGTCGGCCCCTACGGCCTGCTGCAGCCTCTAGTCGACGGCGCCAAGCTCTTCCTGAAGGAAGACCTGATGCCGCTGGCCGTGGAGCGGCCCCTGTTCGTGCTGGCGCCCATTATTGCTCTGGGTTGCGCGCTAATCTCCATCGCAGTCGTACCTTTCGGTGGAGTAACGCAGGTCTCGCTGAATGGCGGCCCGGGCGTCGATATCTTCCAAGTCGCCAACGTCAATATCGGGCTTCTGGTCATCCTTGGAGTTACCTCGATCGGCGTATACGGCATCGCGCTCTCGGGCTGGTCCTCCAACAATAAGTATTCGCTGCTTGGGTCGCTGCGGTCCACCGCACAGGTGGTCAGCTACGAGCTTGCACTTGGCCTATCGCTGGTCGGCGTCGTCCTGCGCGCAGGATCGTTGAACCTGCGCACCATCGTCGACTCGCAGTCGCACGGCTACGGCTTTCTGGGATGGAACTTCTTCGGCGGCTTCCAGTTCGTCGCCTTCTTCATCTACCTGATGGCCGCCTACGCCGAGACCAATCGCGCTCCCTTCGACCTGCCCGAGGCGGAGACCGAACTGGTCGCCGGCTACCACACCGAGTACAGCTCCATGAAGTTCGCCATGTTTTTTATGGCCGAGTATGGCAACATGATCACTGTCAGTTGCGTGGCTACGCTGATGTTCTTCGGGGGCGCGTCCAGCCCCTTCGGGCACCTGATCCCTGCCTTTGGCGGACCCATCGTCCAGGCCATCCTGTCCGTCTTCTGGTTCGTCGCCAAGGTCTTCGGCTTCCTCTTCCTCTATATCTGGGTGCGGTCTACGCTTCCCCGCTTCCGCTACGACCAATTGATGAGCTTCGGCTGGAAGTTCCTGCTGCCGCTCGCGATGGCCAACATCATCGTCACCAGCTTGCTCCTCGCGATGCGGGGCTAGCTCAACGCTGTTTTACAATCGGAAGATACGCAAAGATTTATCGCTGGTTAGAGATCGTCTCTGCCTGCTTTCAAGAAGGACCAACCGAATTCTATGCAGCTCGCAATCTTTATCATCTTCGGCGTATTGGCGGTAGCAGGGGCCTTGAACCTGCTGCTGCAGCGCCACCCCATCAACAGCGCGCTGTCGCTGGTGGTGGTGATGATGTCGCTGGCTGTGCTCTACTGGTCGCTGGGCGCGGAGTTTCTCGCCGCCGCCCAGGTCATCGTCTACTCCGGCGCCATCATGGTGCTCTTCGTCTTTGTGATCATGCTGCTGAACGCCGGCGAAGAGGAGCACACCCACGGCAGCCGCGCTGCTTATTCCGTCGGCATCCCCGGCGCGGCAGCCATCTTCTGTCTGCTCAGCTTCGTCTTCCTCAAGGAGCGCCCGGCCCTGATGTCTTCGAACATCGGGGGCGACCTCGGGAATGGTCTGGACAATATCTCCACGGTCAGCGCGATGCTCTTCACCAAGATGCTGCTGCCCTTCGAGGTCACCTCCATCCTGATTTTGGTGGCGATCCTGGGCGCGGTTGTGCTCGCGCGAAAGGAGCAATAAGGCAATGGCTATGTCCTCGGCAAGCTGGGTCGCCGTCTTCACCGGCATCTTCGCGGCCTTCATCGCAATTTTCGCGTCGGGAGCATTCTGCAAAAGGAGAAAGGAAAAGTGATGGTGCCCACCGCCTACTATCTGGTTCTCGCCGCAATCCTTTTCTCCATCGGCATCGTATCGTTCCTGATCCGGCGCAATATCATTACCATCTTCATCTCGATTGAGCTGATGCTGAATGCCGTGAACCTGACCTTCGTGGCCTTCGCCCACATGTGGCACCAGGTCAGCGGCCAGATCTTCGTCTTCTTCGTCATGGTGGTCGCGGCCGCCGAGGCCGCGGTCGGCCTGGCCATCATCATCTCCATCTTCCGCACGCGCCAGACCCTGAACGTCGACGAGATCGACCTGATGAACTCATGAACCCCATGCCCGCAAGCTATCTCTGGCTCATTCCGCTGCTGCCCTTCGCCGGCTTCCTGATCAACGGGACACTGGGGCGAAAGCTTCCGCGGGCTATGGTTAGCGCAGTGGCGCTGTTATTTACCGCGCTCCCGACCGGGCTAGTCGCGTGGCTTTGGGTGACGATGCGTGCGGATGGCGCGCCGGATGCAATTCACATCGTGGGCCGGCCCTTCGGGTATGACTGGATCGCCATCAGCGGCTTCCATGTCGACTTCGCCTTCGCCGTCGATCACCTTACCCTGATCATGCTCGGCGTAGTCACTGGCGTTGGCTTTCTCATCCACATCTACTCGGTGGGATACATGGCGCATGAGGAGGGCTACTGGCGCTTCTTCGCCTACCTCAACCTGTTCATGTTCTTTATGTCGGTGCTGGTGCTGGCAGAGAGCTTCCTGCTGCTCTTCGTCGGCTGGGAGGGCGTCGGCCTCGCCTCATACCTGCTGATCGGCTTCTACTTCCGCAAGACCTCCGCGGCCAACGCCGGCAAGAAGGCCTTCGTCGTCAACCGCGTCGGCGACTTCGGCTTCCTGCTCGCCATGCTTCTGCTGATCGTCCACTTCGGCAGTCTGAGCTTTGCCCAGGTCTTCGCCGCCATCGGCCAGCATCCGGAGTGGCAGGGCGCGCGCTTCCTGACCGCGATTGCGCTGCTGCTCGTCCTCGGCGCGGCCGGCAAATCCGCGCAAATCCCGCTCTATGTCTGGCTGCCCGACGCGATGGAAGGCCCCACGCCGGTCTCCGCGCTCATACACGCCGCAACCATGGTGACGGCCGGCATCTATATGGTCGCGCGCTGCCACACGCTCTTCGATCGCTCGCCGATCGCGCTGACCGTGGTGGCCTGCATCGGCGCCTCCACCGCCATCTTCGCCGCGTCCATCGGCATGGTGCAGCACGACATCAAGCGCGTACTCGCCTACTCTACCGTCTCGCAGCTCGGATACATGTTCCTGGCTTGCGGAGTGGGAGCTTATGCCGCCGGCATCTTCCATCTGCTCACCCACGCCTTCTTCAAGGGGCTGCTCTTCCTCGCCGCCGGCTCGGTCATCCACGCGCTCTCCGGCGAGCAGGATATGCGCAAGATGGGTGGCCTGCGCACCCGCATCCCCATCACCTTCTGGTGCATGAGCGCGGGCGTCTTCGCCATCGCGGGCATTCCTCCATTGGCTGGTTTCTTCTCCAAGGATGAGATCCTCTACCAATCCTTCAACTCGCCCAACCCCCTGGGTAAGCTGCTGTGGTTCGTCGGCCTGGTCACCGCCGGCATGACCTCCTTCTACATGTTCCGCCTGTGGTTCAAGACCTTCTTCGGCAAGCCACGATTTGAAGAGCACGGAGACGCGTCCCATCCGGCCCACCCGATTCACGAGTCGCCCTGGGTCATGCTCTTCCCGCTGGCGGTGCTTGCCATCCTCTCCGTCATCGGTGGCTGGGTCGGCATCCCCGCCTCGTTCGGCGGCCACAACGAGATTGTGCGCTTCCTCGATCCCGTCTTCGCCAACGGTCATGCCGCGGAAGCTGCCGCATCGACCGGCCATGGCCTGGGGATTGGGCTCGCACTCATCTCCGTGCTTGTCGCACTCGGCGGCTTCTACGTCGCGTACCTCTTCTACTGGAAAAAGCCCGGTACCGCGGCTGAGTTGGCGAAGCGCAGCCCGGATATTTATACAGTCCTCAGGAACAAGTACTGGGTCGACGAGTTCTACAACCACTTCCTGGTGATCCCGCTGCAGATGTTTACCCGCGGCTTCGTTGAACTCATCTTTGAGCGCGGCATCGTCAACGGCTCGGCCCGGATCGCGGCCCTGACGACGCGGGCCTTTGCTTGGTTCACCCGCAGGCAGATCTCCGGGAACATCCGGTCGTACGCAGGTTGGCTTGCCTTCGGCGCCGCAGCCGTGATTGCGGTGATGGTCTTCGGCCGTTCGCTATGGGGGGGCCTGTGATGAACATCGACCACACCATCCTGACCCTCATCGTCTTCACCCCGCTGGCCGGGGCGCTGCTGCTGGCGCTGCTGCCCGACCGCGGCAAAACTATGCAGTGGGCGGCGCTCGCGGTCACACTCATCACCTTCGGGCTCACGCTCCACCTGCCGTTCCACTACTCCTACGCATCTCAGCCGGGCAGTTTCCAATTCGACCAAAACATTCCCTGGATCGCCTCGCCTGCCATCCATTACCACGTCGGCGTCGATGGCCTATCCATGTGGCTGATGGTGCTGACCGGTCTGCTTGCGCCACTCGGAGTGCTCATCTCCTGGCGCGCTATCGACAGCCGCAAGAAGCTCTTTTACGTTCTCTTCCTGCTGCAGCAGGTCGCGATGATGGGCATTTTCGTCTCGCTCGACATGTTCCTCTACTACGCGTTCTGGGAGATGTCGCTGGTCCCCATGTCCCTGCTGATCGCCACCTTCGGCAGGACTGAGAAACGCCGCCGCGCCGCCATCAAGTACTTCCTTTATGCCTTCATTCCGTCCGCGCTGCTGCTGGTTGCCGTGTTGTGGCTCTATGCGCGGACCGGCACCTTCGACCTGCCCACGCTTGCGAATCTCGCCGCGCAGAATGCGATCTCTCCCAACCACGCCGCGCTGGGGTTCGCGTCGCTGGCCTTCCTGCTGGCATTCGCGGTCAAGGTCCCCATCTTCCCGCTGCACGGCTGGCTTGGCGACGCCGTCTCGGAGGCGCCCACCGCGGCCGTGATGGTGCTTGCCGGCAAGACCGCCCTCTATTCCATCCTGCGTTTCTCCTTCGCCATCTTCCCTGCTGAGTCGCGCCACATCGCGCCGGTGATGATCGCGCTAGCGGCAATCGGCATCGTCTATGGCTCGCTGCTCGCCCTGGTACAGCGAGACCTCAAGCGGCTGGCCGCCTACTCCACGCTGGGCCAGCTCAGCTTCATCACACTTGGCATCTTCACCTTCACCATCGCGGGCCTGGACGGCGGCGTCTACCAGATCCTCAACGAGAGCCTCGCCGGCGCCTGCCTCTTCATGCTCCTGGGCCTGCTCTACGAGCGCTATGGCACGTACGACATGCGCCAGTACGGCGGCCTCGCGGCCAAGCTGCCCTGGCTGGCGACAATGTTCGTCATCACCACGCTCTCCATCATTGGGCTGCCGATGTTGAATAGCTTCGTCGGCGAATTCCTCATCCTCTCCGGCTCCATGCAATCCATCTTCGCGCACCATCGTTCCTGGACCGCCTTCGCCGCGCTCGGTGTCATCTTCAGCGCGGCGTACATGCTCGGCATGATCCAGCGCGTCTTTTACTGCGACCTTGGCCCGAAGCCGGAGAAGGTCGCCGGCTGGGACCTGGACGCGCGCGAGCATCTTGCGCTGTGGCCGCTGATCGCGCTGTTCCTGGCGATGGGCGTCGCCTCGCCGCTGTGGATGCGCGCCATCGATACCTTCGGCTCAGCCGCCGCCATCCGCTGCTCCCCAACCGCGATCACCGCTGGAACGCCCAACTCACAACCGGCCCCCGGTGAAGTCCATATTGCTTCCAACGCATCCCAGGGAGGCACACGCTAATGCCTCTTCCTACCCAGGTGATCGCGCTGCTGCCCGAGTACATCCTCACCCTCACCGGCGTGCTGATCATGTTGATCGAGTCGGTGCTGAAGCCCGGCGCGAGTCGCAAGCCGCTGGGGTGGCTGGCCATCCTCGCCGCCGTCTCCACTGGCTTCGTCAGCTACTACCAGATTCGCCTGGGCCCGCTCACGGCCTTCAGCGGCAATATCCGGGTGGATCCCTTCAGCATCTTCTTCCATCTGCTGATCGCCGCGGTAGTGGTCGCCACGCTGCTCGGGTCGCTCGATTATTTTGAAGGCCATGCCGGCCACGCCGGTGAGTACTATGCGCTGGTCCTCTTCGGCGCCGTCGGCATGATGTTCATGACCTGCTCGGTCGAGCTGCTGATGGTCTTCATCGGCCTGGAGATTTCGTCGATATCCACCTACATCATGGCTGGCTTCCGCAAGACCCAGGCATCGGCCTCCGAGTCTTCCATCAAATACTTCCTGCTCGGCTCGTTTGCGACTGCATTCTTCCTCTATGGCATTGCGCTGGCATTCGGCGCAACCGGATCCACCAGCATAGCCGCCATCGCCGCCGGTCTGGGCGATAGCAGAACGCCGCTGATGGCCTTCCTGGCGCTCGCCATGATGATCGTCGGCCTCGGGTTCAAGGTCTCCGCCGCACCCTTCCATGTGTGGACGCCCGATGTCTATCAGGGCGCGCCCGCCCCGGTGGTCGGCCTGATGTCCACCGCTCCCAAGGCTGCCGCCTTCGCCGTGCTCCTGCGCATCACCTTCTCCGGCTTCCCATCGATGCAGCACCGCTGGGCCATCCTGATGTGGGTGCTGGCCGCGCTTTCGATGATCATCGGCAATCTCGGCGCGCTGATGCAGAAGGACGTCAAGCGGCTGCTCGCCTACTCCAGCATCGCCCACGCAGGCTACCTGCTGGTGGCCTTCACCGCCTTCCCGCAAGCGGGCGTAGCGGCCGCGTGCTTCTACACCGCAGCCTATGCCGCGATGAATGTCGGCGCCTTCGCCGTCGTCACCCAGGTCGGCGGATACAAGGAGTCCCTGCGCACCGTCGCGGACTACCAGGGGCTCGCGCTGCGCCGTCCCATTCTCACCGCGCTGCTGGCCTTTTTTCTGCTCTCGCTGATCGGGATTCCCTTTACCGGCGGCTTCTTCGGCAAGTTTTACGTCTTCACCGCCGCGCTCGAGGCCGGCCATGTCTGGCTTGCCATCGTCGGACTCATCAACAGCGGCGTCGCCTGCTTCTACTACCTCAGGCTGCTGGGATCGATCTACGCCAAGCCCGAGCACGAGCCTTCCATCCCCGGCCAGGATGCCCCCAGCCTCGCCCGGACCGCCGCTGTCAGCGT
>Ga0326727_10013617_pt1 | contig 18004 bp, 13 predicted proteins | sample MB2enrmetagenome_FD_207643 | JGI IMG/M metagenome (GOLD analysis project Ga0326727, IMG submission 207643) | Lab enriched peat soil microbial communities from McLean, Ithaca, NY, United States - MB29MY | ecosystem: Environmental > Terrestrial > Soil > Wetlands > Peat | place: USA: New York...
GCCATGAACAGCGGCAGGTCGATGTAGAGCATCTGAAACCATCCCTGGTAAAAGCGGATGATCATTGCCGGCAGCAGCAGCACCGAAAGCACAATCATCAGCGGATAACTGATGTTCGCCGTCAGGTGATACCATGCCTCGATTTTCTGGTGCCGCGAGATGTCGCTCGACATAATCTTCGGCAGCATCTTTTTCGAGACCTGGATCAGCCCCTTCGCCCAGCGCGCCTGCTGCGTCTTGAATGCCGTCATCTCCACCGGCAACTCGGCCGGACACTCCACATCCTGCAGATAAAGAAATTTCCAGCCCTTGAGCTGCGCGCGATACGACAGGTCCGTGTCCTCGGTCAGCGTGTCGTGCTCCCAGCCTCCGGCTTCCTCGATCGCCTTCCGCCGCCACATGCCCGCCGTGCCGTTGAAATTGAAAAATACTCCGCTGCGCGCTCGGCCAGAATGTTCGAGCACAAAATGTCCGTCGAGCAGGATGGCTTCCACTTCCGTCAGCAGCGAGTAGTCGCGATTGATGTGCGTCCACCGCGTCTGCACCATGCCCACCTTGGGGTCGGTGAAGTGGTGAATACAATCGAGCAGGAAGTCGCGTGGCGGAACGAAATCGGCGTCGAAGATGGCAACAAACTCGCCCTTCGCTACCTTCAGCCCCGCTTCCAGCGCCCCCGCTTTGAACCCCTCGCGATTGTCGCGATGGATATAAACCACTGGATACCCCGCCGCCGCATAGCGCTCCACCAGCCCGCGCGCGACTTCGGTAGTTTCGTCGGTCGAATCGTCGAGCAGTTGGATCTCCAGCTTCTCTCGCGGATAGTCGAACCGGCACGTCGCGTCAAGCAGCCGGTCGACGACATATTTCTCGTTGAAGATGGGTAGCTGCACCGTCACGGTCGGCAATTCCGCAAAATGCTCGGGAGCCTCGGTCGTCTTGTTCTTTTTATTCTTGTAATAAAGGTAGACCAGCCAATATCGGTGCCCGCCATACGCCGCCAGAATGATCAGCACAACAAAGTATGGAATCAGCAGCGCCAGGTCGAAGGCGTTGACCTGATACAAACCCTGAAACGTCTTGTCCAGAAAATGCTGGCGGAGATAATGCCCGATGCCCTTGGACTCAAGAATCATCGCGAGCGCCGAAGGTTGAAGTAGCAGGGCCATGAACATCTGAGGAAGTAATTGCAGACAAGGCATTGTAAATGATGAGGGGATCGCTGATGCGATGCGGAACTTCGGGCCTGATTGCTTTTAAGTCGCCCCACGAGGGATTTCACGCCGTTTCGCTTAATTGGTATCATCCCGTAGCGCGGTGGTGAGATCTGCTTTTCTTCCCTCGCTCGCAAACCCAAGGAGATCCTCATGGCACGAGTCACCGGAATCGGCGGCGTCTTCCTCAAAGCCCGCGACCCCAAGGCCCTCGCCGGCTGGTACGCCCAGCACCTCGGCATCAAGCTTGCCGAATACGGCGGTGCCACACTCCTCTGGTCCGACGAAGTCCCCGCCGGTACCGGCCAAACCGCTTGGATGCTCTTCCCCGACACCACCAACCACTTCGGCGCTCCCACACAGCGCGCCATGATCAACTACCGCGTCGACGACCTCGAAGCTCTCCTCACCCAGCTTCGCGCCGCCAACATCCCGATCGACCCCCACCAGGAATCCGCGTCCTACGGCCACTTCGCCTGGATCACCGACCCCGAGGGCAATCGAGTCGAACTCTGGCAACCTCTCGTTGAGACGCTGTAAATTTGGTTGGGTTCTACCTGCACCCACTGTGGTAACAGCGTTCAATTAATCCGGTGAAAGTCATCGCCCATGGCATTTTGCGTGACTATTATCTTCCGGTAGGTTAGGGCCGTGACGCCAAGCTCTCGCGCCGAACGCCTAATTCAAAAAATACTGCCGATACAACGTATCCCTCTGCGCCGGACGGAACCCCGCATCGCGAATAATCCGCCGCAGTTCTTCCTCGGTCGTGCAGTTCGTTACGCCTGCCGCCTTCACCACATTCTCTTCCAGCATCACCGAGCCCACGTCATTGCCGCCAAACCGCAGCCCCATCTGACAGACCTTCAACCCCTGCGTTACCCAACTTGCCTGAACATTATGAATATTCGATAGATACAGCCGCGCGATCGCCAGCACCTTCAGGTACTCGACCGCCGTCGCCTCATCCCATTTCCGCCCGCCCAGCGCCGTATTTGCCGGCTGGAAACTCCACGGAATAAACGCCGTGAACCCGCCCGTCTCCTCCTGCAGCCGGTACACCGCGTCAAAGTGATTGATCCGATGCTCAAACGTTTCGCCCACGCCGAACATCATCGTCGCCGTCGTTCGCATGCCGAGTTGATGCGCTGTGCGATGCACCAGCAGCCAGTCTTCGGTTAGGCACTTCAGCCGCGCCACTTTGTGCCGCACCTCGTCGTCCAGAATCTCTGCCCCGCCGCCGGGAATCGAATCCAGCCCTGCATCCCGCAACCGCACGATCGTGTCGCGCACGTTCAGGCCGCTGTACTCGGCAATCGCCAGAATCTCCGACGCCGAATAGCAGTGTAGATGAACCTTCGGAAACCGCTGTTTGATCCCGCTGAGCATCTTCTCGTGCCATTCGATCTTCAGGTCGGGATGCAGTCCTCCCTGCATCAACACGCCCGTTCCGCCCAGCTCCACTGTCTCGCGAATCTTTTCGTAGATGGTGTCGAAGTCGAGAATGTAGCCCTCGCTCACGCGCGCCGGGTCGCCCTTTAACGGCCGATAAAATGCGCAGAACGTGCAGTATTCCGTGCAGAAATTCGTGTAATTAATGTTGCGGTCGATGATGTAGGTGACCACGCCTTCGGGATGCAGTCGCCGCCGCACCGCATCGGCCTCCATCCCAACGCCGATCAGGTCATCGCACTGAAACATCTCCAGAGCTTGCTGCTTGGTCAAAGACATCATTACCCCACAGTAATGGCTATTTTAGCTGGTGGGAGGGGGTGGACGCGAGTCCTGGGGAAAGATGGGCAGGGCCCTTGGGTAGCTGGGAAATCGTCTTCTCATTCATCTGATTACGACAGTCACTTGGCCGTGGCGGAAAGCCAGCGCAAGAATTGACAGTGTGCGCTCGTGAGAGGCCAGCATTGCCGTTGTGGAACGGGAGCAACGCCTTCGTTCACGTGAGTGTCTGAACGCACGCTGGATGGTGTTATGCAGAGGATCTCAGCGCCGTGTCCGACGTCGATCAAGGGCAGCCTATATATTGTTTTTGGCCTTCTGGGCGTGCTTTTCTTTTTGTTACTGTGGGCCGGGGCTTACGAACGAAGCCCGATGTTGCTTGTGGCGGTCGGCGTAATGGCCGTCATCTGCGTCTGCTCCATGCTACCGTCCCGGCAGGATTTCGTCGACGCCGTATTTGATTGCGGCGATCATTTGCTGGTCAGGAAATCAGATAAAGAAGATACGGTCCCACTCTCCAACATCATCAACGTCAACTTCTGGAAAAACCCACAAAACATTTCCGCCCAGATCACGCTCAGGCTCGCCTCACCAGGGAAGTTTGGAACGGAAATCTCGTTTGCCCTACCCTCGAAGATCTACTGGGGTTTTCCTCCGAGGAGCGAAATTGCCGAGGATCTGCTGGTTCGGGCTGAAAAGGCGAGACGAGCTTCGCAGGCGCAGCATCGCTAGTCGCACCTTGCGACATTTAGTGGCATCTTTCCGATTCGCGGAACCCAACGCCCACTTACTCCGTACCTTCCTGCGCGTACAATCCGAACCGTGGGAGGAATTTTCATGCCCCAATTCCGCATTCTGTCTCTTCCTGTCCTTTGCCTTTGCCTCTGTGCCGCGGTCTTCGCCCAGTCCTCCGCACCCCTGATTCCGAGAAACGTCCTCTTCGGCAACCCCGAACGCACCTCGCCGGAAATCTCGCCCGACGGCACCATGCTTGCCTACCTAGCCCCCGATCAGGGCGTGCTCAACGTCTGGGTGCGCACGCTCGGCAAAACCGACGACCGCGTCATCACCAACGACCGCAAGCGCGGCATCCGCAATTTCTTCTGGCAATACGACTCGCAGCATATCCTCTACGCGCAGGATCAGAACGGCGACGAAAACTGGCGCATCTACCAGTCCACCCTTGCCACCAAACAAACACGCGACCTCACCCCCTACGAAAAGGTTCGCGCCGATTTCGTGGCGCTCGAACCTGCTTTTCCCGATACCGTGCTTATCCAACTCAACAAGCGCGATCCCAGCGTTTTTGACGTCTACCGTGTGAATCTGAAAACCGGCGAACTCACCCTCGATACGCAAAATCCCGGCGACGTCGGCAGTTGGCAGGCCGATCACGATCTCGTCGTGCGAGCCGCCCAGGCCACCACCCCTGACGGCGGCACCATCGTCCGCGTCCGTGATAACGCCAGCGCGCCCTGGCGCGAGCTCATCAAGTGGGGCCCCGACGAGACCTTGGGCAACGTCGACAACTTCACCGCCGACAACAAATCTCTTCTCGTAATCACTTCCGTCGACGCCAACGCCGCCCGCCTGCTCTCGTTCGACCTCGCCACCGGCAAGCGCACCGTCATCGCCGAAGACCCGCAGTACGATGTTGCTTTTACGGTGACTCATCCGAAAAGCAGCAAGCTGGAAGCCGTAGTCTTCCTGCGCGCGCGCCGTGACTTCCAGCCCATCGGCGATGACATCGCCGCCGATCTCGCCGCCCTCAAGAAGGTGCGCGACGCCGATATTAGCGATATCCGCCGCGATCTCGCTGACGATAAGTGGATCGTCGCCTACCAGGGCGACGACGCTCCCATCTATTACTACCTTTACGACCGCGCCTCCAAACAAGCAACCATGCTCTTCAGCAACCGTCCCGCGCTGGAAAAGTTCAAGCTGGCGAAGGTCAGGCCGATTGAATACAAGGCTCGTGACGGAATGACCATTTACGGTTACCTGACCACCCCCGCCGACAAAGAAGCCAAAAACCTGCCCATGGTCATATTTCCCCACGGTGGTCCCTGGGCCCGCGATCTTTGGGGATACGATCCGGATGCGCAGTGGTTGGCCAATCGCGGCTATGCCGTTTTGCAGCCCAACTTCCGGGCGTCCACCGGATACGGCAAGCAATACCTGAACGCCGGAGATCGCCAGTGGGCTGGCACCATGCGCACCGACCTGCTCGACGGCAAGGACTGGGTTGTCAGTCAGGGAATCGCGGATGCAAAGAAGGTCTGCATCATGGGCGGCAGCTATGGCGGCTATGCCACGCTGGCCGGCGTTGCCTTCTCGCCTGACGCCTATGCCTGCGGTGTCGATATCGTTGGCCCATCCAACCTCAACACCCTGCTCAAGACCATCCCTCCCTACTGGTCTACGCTGCTAGCCGTCTTCCACAAGCGCATGGGCGAGGATGAAGCGTTCCTCAAAGCCCAGTCGCCGTTGTTCAAAGCCGATCAGATCAAGGTCCCGCTCCTGATCGCACAGGGCGCCAACGATCCTCGCGTCAACAAGGCGGAGAGCGATCAGATCGTCGCCGCCATGCGTAAGAACAACAAGCCGGTCGACTACTATGTGTTTCCCGACGAGGGCCACGGCTTCGCCCGCCCGGAAAATCGCATGGCCTTCTACGCCGCGAGTGAGGAGTTTATTGCCAAGCATCTCGGCGGCCGTTCCGAGCCTCCGAGCGATGCCGAGAAGAAACTGCTGGAGAGCGTCAAGCAATAGAGCGTCAAGCAATAATCCTTCGCGGAGCCGCCGTGCGTAGCATTCGGAGTTCCGGGGGCGTCGGTAGCGCCCCTACCTCCGCCCCATACCGGTAAAACAGCTTCAACCCTTCCAGGCACGGCTGGTCAAGATAATAGTGAATGTTGTGCTCGAGGTACGCCCGCACCATCTCGATCGGCAGTTCCAGTTGCCCCGACCACTCCTCTGCGATCGCCTCCAGGTTTTCCGCCCTCATTCCGTGATCGCGCGATGTTTTAAATACCTCCGCAATCGCCACCGCATCCCGTCCCGCAAGCGCCGCTTCGCGCACGGCCCAGAAAGCGAACACGAACGATTTCCCCGTGCGCGCCTGCCACTCCTCTGCCAGATCAAGCGTGACGTAGCGTTCGCGGTCCACCTGCAGCGCAGGATCGCCAATCAGCAACGCCGCGTCGCAATGGCGGAGCATCTCGTTCAGATATGGAGCCTTCATCACATACTCGCGCGCCCCGCCCAGCCATTTCGCAAACAGAATCTTCGTCAGCGCTACCGACGTCATCGACGAGGCATCGAGCGCTACCGTCTTCACCCGCTCGATCGGGCCTTTGCTCACCAGCAGTATCGACCGCACCGCCCGGCGTGCCGCAATCGCAATATCGGGAATGATTGCAAGATCCGGGATCGTCGCATACGCTGCCGCCGGAATAATCCCAATATCGGCGTTGCCCTCCGCCAGCGCTCGCGCGCACGCCGAAGGAATCGTGTACGAAATTTCGAAGTCGGCGCCCACCTTACCATGCTCAAAATCCCACATCAGCGGCGCCGTATTCAAATAGGAAATTGCCGAAATCCTTAAGCGGCTCATCACGTTGCGAATTCTACCAAAACTGCTGTGCGCGCCATCATTGACAGCGCCGTGCCGCCTCGCTAGCGTCACCCCGTATGCCGACCACAAATGCCGCAAGCGCCATTCCCCCGGCCAGCAATACTTCCCCAGCCAGCACGGTCCCCGAAACCGCCTCCCGCGACGCCACGTTCTGGCTGGCACTCTCGCTCACCCAGGGCCTCGGAGCCTCGCGCATCCGCAAGCTGGTCGAGCATTTCGGCAGGGTTGATCGCGTCTTCCAAGTCAGCCTCACCGAACTCGAAGCCACCGGCATGCGCGCCGTTTCCGCGCAATCCATTGCCACTGGCAAGTCTCTCGAACTCGCGCAGGAAGAACTGGCCAAAGCCGCCGCCGTCAATACCCACGTCGTCGCCCTGAGCGACTCCCAATATCCACCGCGCCTCAGGGAAATCTACGATCCCCCCGTCGCCCTCTTTGTTAAAGGAGACGCCGCTCTGCTCTCCCGCCCCGGCATTGCCATGGTCGGCACCCGTCATCCCACTCCCTACGGCGTTGGCATGGCCGAGCGTCTGGCCTGCGATCTTGCGGCGCAGGGACTCGTCATCGTCAGCGGTCTGGCGCGCGGCATTGACACCGCCTCGCATCGCGGAGCCGTCTCCGCCAAAGGTAAGACCATCGCCGTTTTCGGTACCGGCATCGACGTTATCTACCCAAGGGAAAATGCGCGTCTCGCCGACCAGATCCTTTCCCTTGGCGGCGCTTTCATTTCCGAATTCGCTCTCGGCACCGCGCCCACTCCGCAGAATTTTCCCATCCGCAATCGCATCATCAGCGGCATGTCCGCCGGCGTGCTCGTTGTCGAAGCTGCCGAATACAGCGGCACGCGCATCACGTCGCGCTGCGCCCTCGAACAAAACCGCGATGTCTACGCCGTGCCCGGCAACGTCACCAACAAAAATTCCTGGGGACCGAATACGCTCATCAAGCAGGGCGCCAAGCTCGTCGCCACCTGGGAAGACGTTTGGGAAGAGCTTCCCACCGATGTGCGGACGGCGCTGAGTCCGCTGCCCCTTGAATCCTCCGACCCCGCCGCCGCATCTCTATTCCCGGATGACGTCCGGTCGCCTCACGAAAAGAAAATCCTCAAACTGCTGAAAGCCGACGAATCCACGCAGATCGACGAACTCGTCGAAATGCTGGAGAACGAAATGTCCTCCTCCGAAATCTTCGCCGCCCTGTTCGAACTGGAGCTAAACGGCAAAGTGAGACAGTTGCCGGGGAAGAATTTTGTGAAAAGCTTCTGAAAGCCGCGAGCTACGAGCTTCGAGCCGCGAGCAAACATGAAGCCTCCGGCCGCCAAGCAATAGGAGGTTTTGCGTGAAAGACTTCAAAGATTTGAAGGTCTGGTCGAAGGCCCATTCGTTAACGATCGATGTGTACAAAGCCACGCGTCAATTTCCCAGGGAAGAGTTGTTCGGAGTAACCTCTCAGATGCGTCGAGCGGCGTCTTCTATAGGTGCGAACATCGCTGAGGGTGCGGGACGTAAATCTGATGGGGAGTTGACGCGTTTTTTGCATATTGCGCGCGGGTCGGCGGCAGAACTTGAGTACCACCTCCTGCTTGCGCATGATCTGGACCTACTGTGCGAAGCCGCTTACAACTTGCTCGCAAGGCGAACCGACGAAGTTCAACGGATGTTAACATCGCTGATTCAGCAGGTGCAGCCGGTCCGGCTTATCAGGAAAACGGCGGCTCCGTAGCGGTTTTGCACGCTCGTGGCTCGTAGCTCGAAGCTCGTAGCTTGGCCGCCCATTTCGACGAAATTTGCCAAACCGTGGTAGTTTCGAGTAAATAGCTATCTTCTGAGGGTACATTGTCCAAAGGTTTAGTTATCGTCGAATCGCCCGCCAAGGCGAAAACAATTCAGAAATATCTCGGCAAAGACTTCACCGTCGATGCCTCGTTCGGCCACGTCAAGGATCTGCCTAAGAGCAGCCTTGGCGTTGATATCGACGACGATTTCACTACCGAGTACGTCGTCATCCCCGGCAAGGAAAAAGTCCTCGCCAAGCTGAAGAAGCTCGCTCTTTCCGCCGACACCATCTATCTAGCGCCCGATCCCGACCGCGAAGGCGAAGCCATCGCCGCCCATCTCGCCGAAGAACTCGGTGACGACAGCAAGAAAAAGAAGAAGGGGAAGACTAAGAAAGACCAAGAACACCCGGATGGTGAGCGCATCCGCCGCGTCACTTTCAACGAAATCACCCAGCGCGCCGTCAAGGCCGCCTTCGAGCATCCTCGCGACATCGATCGCAATCTCGTCGACGCGCAGCAGGCCCGCCGCGTCCTCGACCGCCTCGTCGGCTATCAGGTCTCCCCGCTCTTATGGGATAAAGTCCGCCGCGGTCTCTCCGCCGGCCGCGTGCAAACCGTCGCTCTCCGCCTCATCGTCGACCGCGAGCGCGAAATCAAGGCCTTCGAAAAGAAGGAATACTGGACCATCGATGCCCACCTCGCCGCCGGCAAGCCACCCGCCTTCGATGCGCGCTTCCTCGGCAAAGGCGAAGAAAAAATCGAGATCAACAACGGCGAGGATGCCGAGAAAATCCGCCTCGCTCTCGAACACGCCGACTGGATCGTGCGTTCGGCCGATAAGAAAGAGCGCCGACGCAACGCAACGCCGCCATTTACCACCAGCAAGCTGCAGCAGGATTCCTCGCGCAAGCTTCGCTTCAGCGTGAAGCGCACCATGATGATCGCCCAGCGCCTCTACGAAGGCATCGAACTCGGCGACGAAGGACTGGTTGGTCTCATCACCTACATGCGTACCGATTCCAACCGCGTCGCGCCCGAGGCCATCGCCGAAGTACGCGAATACGTTGGACGCGAATACGGCCCACAGTATCTCCCCGAATCGCCCAACACATATAAGGAGAAGAAGGAAGCGCAAGCCGCACACGAAGCCATTCGTCCCACCTCGGCCATGCGCCATCCCGACCAGGTCAAGCAGTATCTGCAGGAAGACGAGTTCAAGGTCTACAAGCTCATCTGGCAGCGCTTTGTCGCCTCGCAAATGAATCCGGCGGTCTTCGATCAGACCACGGTCGATATCGATGCAGAGTCAGGCAGCGAAGTTTTCTGGTTCCGCGTCACCGGCAGCGTCATGAAGTTCGACGGCTTCCTCAAGGTCTACGAAGAAGCCAAAGACGTGAAGGACGAGGAAGACGAGGAACTCAAGCACAAGCTCCCGCCGCTCGAAGCCGGCCAGAAGCTCACGCTGAAAGGGCTCAAGCCCGAGCAGCATTTCACCGAGCCGCCTCCGCGCTACAACGAAGCCTCGCTCGTCAAAGAGCTGGAAGAGCGCGGCATCGGCCGCCCTTCCACTTACGCCGCCATCCTCAGCACCATTCAGGAGCGCCAGTACGCGCAGAAGCTCGGCGGCAAGTTTACGCCCACTGAAATCGGCCTCGTCGTTACCGATCTGCTGGTCGAAAACTTCAAGGACATTTTCGACTTCCAGTACACCGCGCGGCTGGAAGAAGAACTCGACGAGATCGAAGAAGGCAAAGAGAAATGGACCGACGCCCTCGCTGATTTCTACAAAAAGTTCGCCAAGGATCTCAAATACGCTGAAAAGCACATGGAAAACATCAAGCGTATGGAGAAGCCCACCGACGAGAAGTGTGAGCGCTGCGGCGCGCCGCTCGTCATCAAGTGGGGCAAGCACGGTTCTTTCTACGCTTGCAGCACCTACGACAAGGAAGATCCCAACTCCTGCACCTTCACCAAAGAGAATCCGATCAACCTGCCCGATCTCGATTCCGCCGACATTCAGGAAACCACGCAGGAGGAATACTGCGAAAACTGCGGCCGCGTCATGGTCCTTAAGCGCGGACGCTTCGGCCAGTTCATGGCCTGCACCGGATATCCCGATTGCAAAACCACGCGTCGCCTCGACCAGGGCAAAAAAGTTCCCGACATTCCGCTCGATGAAACCTGCCCGCAGTGCAAGCGCAACCTCATCCTGCGCCACGGCCGCTACGGCGAATTCATTTCCTGCAGCGGCTATCCCGACTGCAAATACGTCAAACAGAATTTCATTGGCGTAAAATGCCCGCTGTGCAAGGAAGGCGAGCTGGTTGAAAAGCGCGCCCGCAAAGGCAACACCTTCTACGGCTGCTCCAATTACCCGAAGTGCAAATTCACTTCGGCCGCAAAACCGATTGCCGAGAAGTGCCCGTCATGCGGCCATGAATATTTAGTCGAACGCATGCGTAAGGACGGCACCGTCATCGCCTGTCCAAATAAAGAGTGCGATTACGAGCGCCCAGTCGAAACCACCGTCGGCGCCGCCACCCAATCCAGTTAACGACTACTTACGCTAGAGGCTAACCATGGCAAAAAACGCAACCACCCACGACGGCATGCTGATGCTCCAGCTCTACGATCTGCGCCGCGAGCCCGAAATGCGCAAGGCGAGAAACTGGTTCCTCGTCGACTTCTGGCCCCTCAGCGCCGACGACTTCATGAAAGTCGCCAACGCCTTCCCCAGCCAGGAAAACAACTGGCTCCGCCAGGTCGCCGGCTACTGGGACATGGCCGCATCTCTGGTTCTCCAGGGCTCGCTCCACGAAGAACTTTTCCTCCAGCCCGGCTGCAGCGGCGAAATGTTTTTCTTCTTCGCCAAGGTCCATCCTTTCCTCAAAGAGATTCGCCAGAAGCTCAATAATCCCGAGGCTTGGGTGAACGTCGAGAAGGTCGCCACCAGCTCCAAACTCGCCCGCAAGCGCCTGGAGCGCGTATCGGTCAACGTAGAAGCCCGCCGCAAGCAAATGGCAAAGAGCCACAAGAAGTAAACGCGTAGCGAGTAAAATGTGGCGCGGGCGCCCGCGAAAAGCGGCAATCGCAACTGATCCGCATAGGGACAGCCGCCTCGGCTGTCCCGCGGAGCGAAGTTCCCCTGTCATCCTGAGCGCAGGATTGACATCGCGGAGCGAAGTCAATCCGGAGTCGAAGGCCCCCTACCTAATCAATAGGCGTCCCCGGCACAACCCGGCATATGTTTTTCTTTCCCACAGCCTTCGTCTCTCTCTGCTATTCTTACTTGGTTGTGCGGATGCTCTGGTGGTTCTTGATCCTGGCAGTCAGCGCAGCGGTGGTCGTGTCGGTGGCGATTTCGCTTTATTTGCGGCTGCGGCATCAGTTGAAGCAAGGCCCAACTCGCGCCCATGATTCGGACTCGGCGCCGCCATCGTCCTCGGCCGGCGCCTGACCCGCCTTACGATTCGAAAGGAAACGCTCATGTCGAAGGCCGCAACCCAGACTCTCTCCCGGCAGATTCGCTCCCTCGAGTGGGCGCGGCAAGCCGGCATCGTCGTCGGCGCCAGCCTCTTGGTCGCGCTCTGCGCCCATGTTACCGTCCCGCTGCCCACGCCCGTGCCGCTCACCTTGGCGAACTTCGGCGTGCTCGCCGTCGCCCTTCTCCTCGGCTCCCGCCGTGGATTCGCCGTCCTCGCTCTCTATCTTGCTGAGGGCGCCGCTGGCCTGCCCGTGTTCACCCCAGGCCCCGGCGGGATCGCGCAATTGATCGGCCCGACCGGCGGCTTTCTCCTGGCTTATCCGTTTGTCGCATTCATCGCCGGATGGATCTACGAGCGCTCCGACCGCAGCTTTAGCTGGGCCGCGTTCTCCGGCCTTGTCGGTGAGTTCGTCCTTTTCGCGGGAGGCCTCAGCTGGCTCTATCTACTCACGCACTCGCTGGCGCAGACCGTTCGCTGGGGCCTCGACTGGTTCCTGTTCGCAGAATTAATAAAGATTATGCTGGCCGCCGCGGTCGCCACGCAGTGGACCCGCCGCATCGCTCGTACTGACAACTGACAACTGATAACTAATAACTAATAACTAATAACTAATAACTAAAACCTGAATACCTGATACCTGATACCTGACCATGACCCCCGTCTCCTCGCCCGTCCGCCAAATCACCGTCGCCCACAGCCCCGATTCCGACGACGCCTTCATGTTCTACGGTCTGGCCACCAACAAAGTCCGTGTTCCCGGCCTGCGTTTTACCCACACTCTCTGCGACATCGAAACCCTGAATCGCGACGCCCAGCGCGGCGTTTACGACGTTACCGCCATCTCTTTCCACGCCTATCCCTACATCCAGAACGACTACACTCTCATGTCTTGTGGCGGCAGCGTCGGCGAAGGCTACGGTCCCATGCTGGTCTCCTCCCGCCCCTTCACACAGGCGGAAATCAAGGAGCGCCGCATCGCCGTCCCCGGCAAACTCACCACCGCCTATCTCGCCCTGGAGTTATTCGCGCCGGGTATTGAGGTAGAAGTTGTTCCTTTCGACCAGATCATCCCTGCCATCCTCGAAGGCAAGTACGAAGCCGGCCTCATCATTCACGAGGGCCAACTCACATATGACAAGTCGGGCTTGCACCGCATCGTCGATCTCGGCCGCTGGTGGCAGAAAGTCACCGGCCTGCCTCTGCCCTTGGGAGGCAATGCCATCCGCCGCTCGCTCGGCCCTGAACTCATGTCGAGCGTCACTCAGGCACTGCACGACAGCATTCAATACGCCATCGATCATCGTGACGAGGCCCTCGCCTACGCCATGCAGTTCGCTCGAGACCTCGACGCCCAACTCGCCGATAAATTCGTAGGCATGTACGTCAACGAGCGCACGCTCGACTACGGCGACGATGGCCGCGAAGCTGTCCGCCGCCTCCTGGAGATGGGCCACAAAGCCGGCATCATCCCCCAATCCCCTCAAGTCGACTGGGTCTAGAAGTGCCGGCGTCCCGCCGGCAGTTGTTGCGAGTAGCACAGCCGTTTAGGTCGCGCGTTCTTGACTCATAAATCAGCCGAGGGTGCCCCATCCTAACGTCGCGTCCTTTGCGACGTTAGGGTGGGATTCCACTGCTGCATCAGGCTTTGGTCTGGGTAAGTTATCTCATGTTATTGCTACGTTGAGTCGGAACTCTCCTCGATATCACTCCAGCCCATTCCCGTAAGTCGGTACTCCCTGCTGCACCATATACAGCAGCATATATCCCCGCGCCGACCAATCGCTCTGCGCATACTGCGACACTAACTGCTGGCACAAAGCAATCGCTTCGTTCTTCGCCTGCTCCGATTTCTTTGCCTGGTCTTCCGTCTTGAAGATCTCGATCAGCGCCGCCCGCCGCCATGCCGCGTCATACAAGGCCTCTGGAGCTGCCGCCGATTGCGTATGCTCCTTTGCATACTTTTCGTACACGTCCGCTTCCTTCTCCGGACACTTCGACGATCCTTGCCACTCCCCGCAAAGTTTGTTGTCGATTAGATGAAATGCCGCTAAGTCAGCCCACTTACTCCCCGGAAACTTCTTCATCACTAACTTCATCTGCTCTTCATTGATGCCTTGCCGATAGAAGGATTCTTTCTCGTGCGCCGAAGGCCGCGACATCAAGTCCGACTTATCCACCTGCCATCGTATGTCCGCCGCCCGGTACAAACCCTCGCCCGCCAGCGGCGAGTTGGGAAAAAGATCGTACACGCGGTAATACAGTCGCAATGCATCCTGCGCCGCCCCGCGCCGCCCGTGCCGTTTGCTCGCCTCGTCCTCCGAATCCGCCGCTGCGCCAAACAAAATCCGGTCGCCGTTCGCCGTCGACGACCACACCGTCCCCGCATCCAGAATCCAGCCGGTGATTGTCTTCTGCTCCGCATCCTCGTCTTCGATAAACGCCGGGTCGGGGATGTTGGCACGCCCAAGCATGGCCTCTACGTGCACCCAGTTGCGGCTCCGCTCCAGCAACACCAACTCACGTCCGCGCTCCGCCTGCCCTAGTTTGGCCGAAGACGAATCCGGCGAAATATACACAATCGCCTCCCGAATAATGGTGCCGCGTTCTGCCGCCACTGCTGGTGAAGTGGCAGTCATGAACAAAAAGGGCGCAAGCAACAACAAAGCAGCAAGGGGTCTCACGATTCGTCTCTCCGCTGTCGAGGGTAGCACGCAAAGTTAGATGCGTGGAACGGCTTGGCGCTAAGCTCTGCGTTCGCTGCGTGCCCTCTCTGCGATCTCTGCCGTTAAGCTTTTCCGGACTTCGATGTTGTGCTTTTCCGCCTGGCAGCGCTTCGCGCCTGCCCCGCCGTTTTTCCCGCGCCCCGCTTAGCGCCCGCCTTCGCGTTCTTCTCCACGCGCAGCTTCCACGCCGCATGCAGCGCGCCCGTCAGCACCTCTTCGTTCGCCACAGCCAGTCGAATGTGCGTCGCGCCCATTCGTCCCCATCCCCCCGCCACCGGCAGAAATATCTCCGGCAACTCCGCTACAAAATCAGCCTGCTGCTCCGGCGAGAGCATCAGGTTTCCGTACCCTTGTTTTGCGTGAGCAAGCGTTGCAAAAATCCGTCCTCCCACCCGGAAATCGGCGGCTCCCATGTGCGAGCTTTCTTCCGCGCCCCCAAAGCTCAAAGCAATACGGCGAAAATTACCAATCGTCATTCGTCACCCCCGCAGTTATGCCAAGTATCGCACGCCCCGTCGCACGCACTCACCCATCGATCCAGCCGACTCTCGCCACGTCATCCCTCCCAATGCACTCCCGATGACCATCGTCACCGCCTTGTTACTCCGGCGCGCGTCCGGTCTCTGATATCGTCAAAGTTATCCAGGCAACGTGGGGTCTGCCGTCGTTAATGGTTTACACATAAATGGTGCGCACATATCAAAAGCTCGTTTGCCCCGCCGCAATTCTCGCGGTGATTCTTGCTGCAACGCCTCACCTCGCCGCGCAGCCCGCTCCCGTCCTCACCGTCGATGGCGTCGTCCGTGACTCGACCGGCGCCGTCATCCGCGGCGCCTCCGTACACCTTCAAAGCGGAGCGTTCCACGCCAAGACTCAAACCGACGACCGCGGACGCTTCTCCTTCGCCGGCGTTCCGGCCGCACCCGGCTCACTTCAGATCGAGGCCGAAGGATTCCTCAGCGCCAGCAAAGCTTTCAGCCCGAACGCAGTCGCGTCCCTCCACCTCGAATTCACTCTCCATCCCTCACCCACCAGAGAGCAAGTCGTCGTCTCCGCTGCCCGCGCTGAAGTCCGCCTCTCCGACGCGCCCGGCAGCAACATCCTTCTCTCGAACACCGATCTCTCCGCCGCGCCCGCGCTCCGCACCGACGACGTCCTCCGCGAGGTCCCCGGCTTCTCGCTGTTCCGCCGCTCCGATAGCCGCTTTGCCAATGCCTCCAACCAGGGCTTCTCCCTTCGCGGCCTCGGAGGCAGCGCCGCCAGCCGCGCTCTCCTCCTCGCTGATGGCATCTCGCTCATCGATCCTTTCGGCGGATGGGTTTACTGGGATCGCATTCCGCGCACCGCCATTTCCACCGTCGAGGTCGTGCGCGGCGGCGCTTCCAATCTCTACGGCAGCGACGCTCTCGGCGGCGTCGTGCAGGTTCTGATGCGCCAGCCCGAAGCGCCCGCCTTCGCGCTCGAGACTTCCTACGGCAACGAGAACACTCCCGATCTTTCCTTCTGGACCGGCAGCCGCCGCGGCCCGTGGGATTACTCCGCGTCCACCGAAATGTTCCGTACCGATGGTTTCATCGTCGTGCCCGAGTCCGAGCGCGGCCCTGTCGATAAGCCCGCCAACGTCAAAGACGCAACTGTCCTCGCCCGCATCGGCCACTCGCTCGGCTCGAACGGCCGCATCTTCGGCCGCGGCAACTACTTCACCGAACTCCGCCATAACGGTCCCATACTCGAGACGAATGACACGCAAATCGGCGAAGGTGCACTTGGCATCGACAAGCCCTTCGGCGGTAACGACTCGCTCTCCGTTCGCCTCTACGGCGACGCCGAGGATTACTACCAGACCAACTCCTCGGTCACCGAAACGACCGTCCCGCGCGACACCGATACTCTAACTTCCATCCAGCATGTTCCCGAGCAAGCCGCTGGCGGCGGCGCGCAGTGGACTCATCTGCTCGGCTCAAGCCAGACTCTTATCGGCGGCATGGATCTGGTCGAGGTTATCGGCGCCAGCCGCGACGTGCTCTTCTCCGGACCCAACGATGGCCGCACCGGTTCTGGACGCCAGCGCACACTCGGCTGGTTCGGCGAAGATATCTTCCATCGCTCGAACTGGACCGTCATTCTCGCCGCGCGCCTCGACGACTGGAATAACTTCAACGGCCAGCTCGTCCTGTTTCCCGTTTCCGGCGCAGCGCCCACAGTAACCACATATGCGAGCCGCAGCGACCTCGCTTTCAGCCCGCGACTTTCCGTGCTGCGCGCGCTCAATCAGCACGTTTCCGTTACCAGCTCCATCTATCGCGCCTTCCGCGCGCCCACGCTCAACGAGCTCTATCGCACGTTCCGCGTGGGCAGCGTTGTTACCGCCAACAATCCCGATCTCAAAGCTGAACGCCTCACCGGAGCCGAAGCCGGCCTCAACGTCACTGCCTGGGATCGCCGTCTCGATGTTCGCGGCACGTTCTTCTGGAGCGACATTGTCGATCCCATCGAGAACGTGTACGTCTCGACCACCGGAACCACTGTTAATCAGGAGAAGGAGAATCTAGGTCGCACGCGTTCGCGTGGAGTCGAGCTTGACAGCATCGTCCACATAAGTCGCGACGTGCAAGTTACTGCGAGTTATGCCTATACTCAGGCCACTGTACTAAGTTACCCGGGCAATCCCGGAGGCATCGACTATGTCGGCCTCTATGTGCCCGAGGTGCCGCGCAACGTCTTCACCTGCGAGGCGCGTTACTGGCATCCTTCGCGCCTCTTTCTCAGCGTTCAGGGACGCTTCATCGGACGCCAGTTCGACGATGCCGCCAATCAATATCCGCTCAACAACTTTTTCGCCATGAATCTGGAAGCCGGCCGCGACCTCACCCGCAACGTCCAACTCTTCGTCGCCTCCGAGAACCTGACCAACCAGCGCTATCAGGTCGCCAACACCGCCGATCCCGCCGCCCCCAGCGGCTCGCTGATCAATCAAGGCCCGCCGGCGTTGGTGCGAGTAGGCCTCCGACTAAATTTCCCGGCAGCGCAATAACGAGGTTGGGGGTACCCCCCTCCCCCCATTCCGGTCCAATGAAGTCATAGACTTAGGGGTAAAGTCTTGAGCTGACGATAGTTAGAGGCAAAGTATTCAAAACAAATAAGTTACTGGCGAACTCACCGGATGCGATCATTTAGAATCAATGAGTTAGCTTGCGATGTCCTGCCAAAGTCTTGATTTAAAATGACTTGGCATCGACCATGCCGGAGCGGGCCCGATTGAGCGTCGATGCGGCACTACATTCCATGGTTGGGGATGCGAGTTGCTTAAGTCAAGGGGAAAGTGGGGAGGCTGTCGCGGGCTTGGGTAGAGCGGTTTGCCGCTGCGAGTGGCTAGGTCAACTACGCTGCCGCGCCAGCGCGAATCTGCTTGATGAGCCTCACTCGAGCCTCAGCGCCTA
>Ga0326727_10013618_pt1 | contig 18004 bp, 15 predicted proteins | sample MB2enrmetagenome_FD_207643 | JGI IMG/M metagenome (GOLD analysis project Ga0326727, IMG submission 207643) | Lab enriched peat soil microbial communities from McLean, Ithaca, NY, United States - MB29MY | ecosystem: Environmental > Terrestrial > Soil > Wetlands > Peat | place: USA: New York...
GAGGGCGCCAGCCGGGCTCTCGATCTCGACGCCTTCGATCAGTGGTACCTGCATCTGTTCCTGTGGAACGAACAGAAGCGGGAAGTTGCGGGGGCCTACCGGCTTGGCCCGACGCTCGACATCCTGGCCGCGCACGGCATCCGCGGGCTTTACACCAGCACCCTGTTCCACTACCAGCCGGATCTGTTTCGCCGCATCGGCCCCGCGCTCGAGCTCGGCCGCTCCTTCATCCGGCCCGAGTATCAAAAGCGCTTTGCATCCCTGCTGCTGCTGTGGAAGGGCATCGGACAGTACGTGGTGCGCCGGCCGGATTGCGCGGTGCTGTTCGGCGCGGTCAGCATCAGCAGCGACTACAACCCCGTATCGCGGGATTTGCTGGTGAGCTTTCTCGAGCGCCATCGCGATCCCGACTTGGCGCACCTGGTCAAACCGCGGCGGCCCTTCCGCCCGAACGCTTCGAGTCACTGGCATGCGCACATCTTGAGCCGGTTCCTGAAGGATCTGGACGAGCTGGCCGACCCCATCGCGGATCTGGAACCGGACGGCAAGGGCGTGCCGATTCTGATCCGGCAGTACATGAAACTGGGCGGCCGCATGCTGGGTTTCAACGTGGACGCCAGCTTCTCGAACGTCCTGGACGGGCTGATCCTGGTGGATCTGCGCAAGACGCCGCTGGCGGCGTTGTCGCGCTACCTGGGCCGGGCGAGCGCGCTGGAGTTCTTGGCGCGCCACCAAACGCAGTGCGCCTGACCGTTGCGACCCGAGGCGGTCCGAAACATTTTCTGCCCGTTTTGACTTATTCACACCGTCACCGGGCCGTCATGCCTTTCTAACATCCGTGCTCTAAACTCGGTCCAATATGCACAACGCTTCTCCGCACTCCGGCGGCTGCGACGGCACGGTCGCCGCGGCGCTGAAGCGCCTGTACTCCGATCCTTGGTTGCTGCTGATCCGCGGCTGGAACTGGAAATCTGCGCTTCTGAGTTCCCTTCTCCGGTCCTCGGTGTTCTTCGGAGTGAATCTCGGCGCGGGCTGGAGGAAGGCGCTGGGCGCGATGCTGGCCGAGTTCGTCTTCCGCGCGCTCACATCGGGCTGGTGCGGCTCCATCACGCAGTCGTTCCGCCGCGTGGTCCCGATGTGGAAGGCCGTGGCGACGCTTGTTCCGGCGCTGCTCGTGGGGCAGCACTCGCTCGAACTGCTGGTTCACTGGCTGCGCGGCACGCCGCGGCTGGCGGCCAGCATCGGCGCATCCATCGCGTTCACGCTGATCTCGACGATGGTGAACCTGGCGCTCATGCGGCACGGGGCGTTCACCGTCGGCGCCGGAAGCAAGAGCCTGATCCGGGACCTTGCCGGCTTGCCGCGCCTGATCGGAGGGTTCTTCGCCGCGCTGGCAGCCTTTTCGAAGCGGCTCGTCTCCGGTTGGCAACAGGAGGCTACGCGGCCTTGAAGACGCTCCACCTGACGAATGCCTGGTGTTCGATCTCGGGCGGTATCGCCACGTTCTATCGGGCGCTTTTCGACGCGGCCAACCAGCGCGGACACGAAATGCGCCTGGTGGTCCCGGGAGACGCGGATTGCACCGAGGAGCGCGGCGATCGCGGCAGGATCTACTATGTAAAAGCGCCGCGCGCGCCCTTCAACGGCGGCTACCGGCTTATCCTGCCGCACCGCTACCTGCTACCGGGTTCCCGCGTTCAGCGCATCGTGGCGGACGAGGCGCCGGATGTGGTCGAGGTTTGCGATAAGTACACGCTGAACTGGCTGGCGGGTCTGCTGCGAGTCGGCGGTATCCTGGGGGTCAAGAAGAAGCCGGCGGTGATCGGACTGAGTTGCGAGCGCCTGGACGACAGCTTCCGCGCCTACATCGGATCGGCGTCGGTCGCGGACTGGTTCTGCCGCGCGTACATGCAGTGGTTCTACTTCCCGCTGTTCGATCACCACATCGCGGTCTCGCACCATACCGCCGGCGAGTTGCGCGCCGCCTCGACGGGCCACAAGGTGAGGCGCGGGGTGTGGATCCGGCCCATGGGCGTTGACGTGAAGTATTTGTCTCCGTCGCGGCGAAACTCCGAGTTTCGCAGAGGACTGCTGCAAGCCACCGGCGGCGACGAGCGGACGGTGTTGCTCCTGTACGTCGGCCGGCTGGCGGCGGAGAAGAACCTGGGTCTGCCTCTCGCGACAATGCGGGATTTGGCCGGCGATCCGGAATACGATTACCGGCTGATTGTCGCCGGCTCGGGCTCGCTGCGGGACGAGTTGGAACGGGAAGCCCGCGAGGTGGCGCCGGCGCGCGTGACGTTCCTCGGCCATATCGGGGATCGCGAGTGGCTCGCCGACCTCTTCGCGAACGCGGATGTCTTCCTGCATCCCAATCCCCGGGAGCCGTTCGGTATCGCGCCCTTGGAGGCCATGACATCCGGTCTGCCCCTGGTGGCGCCGGCAACCGGTGGAGTGTCCGCTTACGCGAACGGCGGCAACTGCTGGTTCGCCGATCCCGAGCCGGCGGCGTTCGCTGCGGCGGTTCGCGCCATCCATGCCAATCCCGTCGCGCGGGCCCGGAGAGTGACCGCCGCGCGCGCAACGGCGGAGCGATTCGCATGGCCTCGCGTGTGCTCCGCAATTCTGGACCTGTACGCGGAGATTCACGCGGCGGCTACGGAAGACCGCGGTGAGTGGCTCCTGCCGCCGGACTTCTTTTCGACGGGACACCGCACTCGGGGCGGAGGAATAGGAGGTTCTCTTGGCCGCGATAACGCGCAGATTCTTCCTAGGGTTGAGTGCCGCGGCGATTCGGCGGCTGCTCGGGAGTGAGACCGCACTCGAGCCGCTTCCGGCCGCCCGCTCCTATCGCGTCGACGCGACGATCTTACTTTTCTCCCTGCCAATTTACACCCGCACCAACGTCGGGTACGGCTACGCGAAGCACTCGGTGACACGGGACGCGGATCGTTCCACGCACCTGCTCGAATTCGCGGCCCGATCGCTGCCCGAGCGCGCCCGCGGGCTGAACCGGCTGGGCATGATCCGGGAGACCGTGGCGGAGAACGGCGGTGGGATCGTCGAAGCCCACTACTTGGGCTTTATGACTGCGTCGCGGGAGGAAAGCCTGAGCGAGGCGAAGAAGGCGCTGAACAACTCATCCCCGCAGACGCTGTTTGTCGCCATCGAGGGCGAGTCGCGCCCGGAGGAGGTGCACAGCCGGCGCGCACACTTCGTCGCCGACGCCGGGGCCGGCGCCGCCGAATGGAAGCGTCTCCAGACAATGGCCGAGGCAGGTCTTCGAGATCCCACGGAGAGGGGTGGCGAGCAGCAGTCCCGGCCCGCGAGCGCCGACGGCGCGCCGCCCACCTTCCTGTTCGCCCTCCTCAAAGCGGTGCGTTCGCGCGAGGAGAAACTCCGGCAGGTCTACGTGTACGGCCGGGACCGCTTCGAACTGGCGACCGCCCGGAAGCCGGACCCCCGCATGGGCCAGCGGCTGGCCGCCAAGGGAGTCGGGCGTCGGGCGGGGTCCGTCACCGCGATCGCCGGAACCATCCGCAATTTGCGCACCAGCGAAAAGATCGTTTTCCGGATCTGGACCGAGGATGGCGGCGACCTGGTGCCGTTGCGGATCGAGTATCAGCCGCGGAGCTATCTCCAGCTCGCATTGGAAACGGAAGCTTAGGGGCGAGCCTCGGACGGCACATCCTGGCGGGACGCAACGAGTACTGGGAGCAGATTTATTTAGCGCTCGCGACTAAGCAGTATTGAGTAAGGGACGTTGTCAGAAGAGGCGCTCGGCGAGCTGACCCTGCCGGACCAGGAGAAGCCCATGACCCTCAGCGCGGTACGCGTCGGCGCGTTCGAGGCGGCCGATTACCAGGCCGGCGGTGGCGCAGCCGGTGCCAGACGTTTCATCCGGCGGAAATATCTCGCCACCGCCATCGGCCCGAGAGGGATGTGACACGGCTGCAACTGTGCCTTAACGACCCTGTGATCTGGCTCTGTTAAGGTGGGTGCTGAATGGGCGGGTGCGGTGCAGGTGCTGAGCTTTCGGCAAGTTATGATGTGGAGCGGCGAGAGAGGGGATCCTGTGGGCGATCTGGAGACAAGTCCCTCAGAACTCCCGGCTCCTCCTCCCTGGCTTGATCGCGGTGAAACAAGGGATTGAGGAGCTCCCAAGCATGGACACGACAGACGGCCCACTGAAACAATTCAGCGTGAGACAAATGACCCGCGACGACGTTGCGGCGGTAATCGCATTGCAGCGGCGTGCGTTTCCGAACGAGCCGCCCTGGAGGGCCGACCAACTGGCGCGCCATCTCGAGGTTTTCCCCGAGGGCCAGCTTGTAGTCTCGGACGAGACCGGCCGTATGGTGGGTTCCGCCAGCTCGCTCCTCATCGACTGGGACGATTACGCCGAGTCCGCCCACTGGTCGGCGATCACCGGGCAGGGGACATTCGCTACTCACAATCCGCTTGGCAAGACCCTGTATGGCGCCGAAATGGGCGTGGACCCCGAGGCTCGCCAGCAGGGCATCGGCACTCTCCTGTACGACGCGCGCAAGGAGTTGATCGGGGAGCGCGGGCTGAAGCGGCTGCTTACCGGCGGCCGGATTCCCGGCTACGCCGCGGTCGCCGAACAGATGACGCCCAAGGAATACGTGGCCGAGGTGGTTGCCGGCAAACGAAGGGACCCCGTGCTCACATTCCAACTCGGGAACGGGCTGGTGGTCCTGGATGTTGTCCCGAATTACCTCCAGGACAACGAATCGCATGGCTTTGCCACGGTGCTCGAATGGCTGAACCCGGAATACACCTCCTCGGTCAGCCTGCAAGCCAGCCTCCAGCACGCAGCCCTGGAACAGGTCGCCGCGGAGGCCCAGCGCGGGACTCCGCGTCCGCGCCGTGTGCGCATCGCCGCCGTCCAGTACCTGCTCCGGCCGATCGGCCGCTTCGAGGACTTCGAGAGTCAGGTGGAGTTCTTCGTTCACAGCGCCAAGGAGTACCGCGCCCACTTCGTGCTGTTTCCCGAGCTTTTCACGATGCAGCTTCTCAGCTACATCAATGAGCCCGCCCCGGCGCTGGCGGTGCGCCGCCTCGCCCGGCTGGCGCCCGACTACGAGGCGCTGTTCATGCGGTTGGCGCAGGAAACGGGCATTTACATCGTCGCCGGGACCCATCCCGTGATTCAGAAGGGCCACGCATACAACGCTGCGCACCTGTTTACGCCCAACGGGAAGGTTTTCCGCCAGAAGAAAGTCCACCTGACCCCCACCGAGAGCGGCCCCTACCAGCTCAGCCGCGGCCATGGCCTGTACATCTACCACACCGACTTCGGCAACATCGCCATCCTGGTCTGTTACGACGTGGAGTTTCCCGAGGTGGCTCGGGTGATGGCCGAGGCCGGCGCCGAGATTCTGTTCGTTCCCTCCTGCACGGACGGCCGCGAAGGCTTCTGCCGCGTCCGCTATTGCGCCCAGGCCCGGGCCATTGAGAACCAGATCTACGTCGCGATGACTGGCACCGTGGGCAATCTGCCTTTGGTGCCCTACATGGCCACCAACTACGGTCAGGCCGCGATCCTGACACCCTCGGATTACTTCTTCGCCCGGGACGGGATCGCGGCGGAGGGCACCATCAATCAGGAGCAGTTGGTGGTCGCCGACGTCGATCTGGATCTGCTCGACGAACAGCGCGTCAATGGCAGCGTCATCCCGCTCCACGACCTGATCAAGGACGCCTACGACAATGTAATCCACTACTCGGATTACAGAAGCCACAAGCGCGTCGAGACCGGACAAGCGCCGCCCCAGCCGGTTTTCACAGCCGAAGTCTACAGCGGTGGGGGCCGAGCGGAAGCCAGTCCGTAAACTCGAGGCGCGCGTCCGTCAGCAGCTTGAGATTAGCCTAAGGTCGAGAGCCGGTCGGTATGGTACTGCCCGCCTCCAGGAGTTCCGGGGCCACTAGGACGAGATTGCCAACCACTTGGCCGCTTTCGAGGAGCGCATTTGCGCGCGCCGCTTCAAGGAGTGGGAACTTGCCGCTGATGACCGGCCGAATCTTGCCCTCCTGGAGAAGCCGGAAGAGGACAGCCCAAACCTCGAGAAACGGCTTTCGGCTGAAGAGCATGGACGCAGAAGCCCCATAGGGCTTGACCCGCGTGCCGTTCGGCAGCAGGTTGAAGACGAGCATCTTGGCGAGGGTGCGCAACAGGCCGCGCATGCTCAGGGGATTGCCGTACCCCACGAGCACGCCGCCCCGACGCAACAGCGGGAGGGCCCTGTCGGCGTAATCGCCGCCCACGCCATCGATGACCACGTCGAGTCCGGCGGGCTCGGCTCGGCGAATCACGTCCACGAAATCCTCAGTGCGATAGTCGATCGGCCGGGCTCCGTATTCGGTCAGGATCGGGTGCTTGCTCTTGGAAGCGATCCCATAGATGGTGAGGCCGGCCAGCCTGCCAAGCTGCAAGAACGCCGTCCCGCACCCGCCGCTCGCGCCGATGATGAGCACCTTGTCACCCGCTTTGACTTTCGCGGACCGGTGCAATATCTGGTAGGCGGTGAAGTAGTTCAACACCAAGGGGACTGCTTCGGCCGGATCGAGGGACGGAGGAACCGGAATGATCTGGTCTTCCCGAAGGTAGACATACTCGGCATAGCCTCCGAGTATCAGGTACGCGGCCACTTTGGCGCCGGAAGCGGCCTGGACAACGCCAGAACCGGCAGCATCGACGACGCCGACGATGGCGTAGCCCGGCACGAAGGGCACCTTGGGTGCGAAGGGGCTGAGTCCGTAGCGCGCCTGTACGTCGGGCAGGCAGACACACGTAGCCAGAACCTTGACCCGGACTTCCTTTGCCGACGGATCGCGCAGGTCGCACTCGGGGATCTGGAGATTCTCGGGTGGGCCACGCTTGGCGACGACGATACGCTTGTACTTCATCGGTTTTCCTCCAGAGCTTCGACGACAAGCCTCATGCTCGCAGCTCTTCGCAAGCGCTCCCACGATCTTAGCTCTGCGAGCCACCTCAATTCGCGGTCCGCGCTATCCGCGGCGCCAGCTCGGTTACTTTCCGCCCGGTTGCGAGCGAGAAGTAGCCTGGCGGAGATGGCCACGGAAACCCTGGCGGCAGGTCCCGTACCCGGCGACCCGGTATCGGTCGCCGCCCGGAAGTCTGTGATGTTCAGTATCGCGGCCGGAAAGCCGCAAAAAACAACCCTTCATGAAAATGTTTTATTCGAATCGTCACGTGCTCGCCATCTTCCTGAAAAGCGCCTGGCTCATCCTCGGCATATGAGACCGTTGGCGCGCTATGCGACCGTCGGCCAGATTCGACGGGTCCGGAAGGATCGGCGGCTTCCTCCCTCGATCCGGGCGGGCGCTGCAGCGCTGCGCTTCCGGGATGGCTGGCGAACCCGGGTGATGCGCGCGATGCGGCGAGCCTTTGGCGCCCGGACGCAGGTCACTCCTTGACGCCGCGCGCCGCCCCGCTCGCGGACATCTTTCACTCGGGCTTGATGGCGGCCAGGACGGGCAGCGCTTTTGCGATCACGCCGGGCGGCAACGGGATATAGTTCAACTCCGGGGCGTACCTCTGGCCGTCTCGCAGGCACCACTCGAATAGATCCCGAATCGCCCGCGCCTTGGCGGCGTCGGCGTAGTCCTTATGCAGCAGAATCCAAGTCAGGGTGACGATCGGGTAGGAGTCCCGGCCCGAGGGGTCCGGCACGAAGACGCGCAGGTTTTCCGGAAGCTCGGCCGAGGCCAGCGCAGCCGTCGAGCTTGCGACCGACGGTTTGACGAAGTTGCCTTCCCGGTTCTCGATGGTCGCAATTCGCAGCCCGAGCCGGCGCGCAAACTCGTAGCTCACATAGCCGATCGACCCGTTGGAATGCTGGATCAGCCCGGCCACCCCTTCGTTGCCTTTCGCCCGCATGGCGTAGCCGGGCCAATCCACCAGGGTCGCCGCGCCGTACCGGCTGCGCCAGGTCTCATTGATAGCGTCCAGGTGCTTGGTGAAGGCGTATGTCGTGCCGCTGCCATCCTGACGCACTACCGTCGCGATGGTGAGCTTGGGGAGTTTCGCCTTGGGGTTCGCCGCAGCAATCAACCGGTCGTTCCAGTTCTTGATCTCACCCAGAAAGATGCCCGCATACGCCTTCCGCGACAGGCGCAGTTCCCCTTCGAAGCCGGGCAGATTGTAGGCCAGCACCACGCTGCCGGCCGTCACCGGCAACAACACCACCCCCGCGGGCACACGGGCCATCTGCTCGTCGCTCATGGCGGCGTCGCTGGCGCCGAAATCCACCCTCTCCTCCGGCTTGATGTTGGCGCCGGTGAAGCGCCGGATGCCCTCCCCACTCCCCACGGCGTCATAGGCGATCACCGCCCCGCGGTGGCTGCCCTGGTAAATCGTGAACCAGCGCCGATAGAGCAATGAAGGAAACGTCGCCCCAGCGCCCTTGAGCAGCAAGCCGCCGGCCGGAGCTTTAGCCTCGACGGTTCCCCGGTCCGAAAAAGAGCAGCCGCCCAGAACGACGATGGCTGCCAGGAGCAGAACAACACGAACTCGACGCATCCCCGTTCTCCTAGCTGAAGGCGCCGCGAATGTATTCCTGGGTGTGCTTCTCTTTGGGCGCTTCGAAGACCTGCTTCGAGTCGCCGAACTCCACCAGGTAGCCCGTGCGCCCTCCCTCGGAAGTATCGACGTAAAGAAAACCCGTGTGGTCGGCCACCCGCTGCGCCTGCTGCAGGTTGTGCGTGACGATAGCGATCGTGTAGCGGCTCTTCAGGTCCAGCATGAGCTCTTCGATCTTGCGCGTCGCGATCGGGTCCAGCGCCGAACACGGTTCGTCCATCAGCAGGACCTCGGGCTCGGTGGCGATCGCACGTGCGATGCACAGCCGCTGCTGCTGCCCGCCGGAGAGCGACAGGCCGCTCTTGTGCAGCTTGTCCTTGACCTCGTCCCACAGCGCGGCGGCCTTCAACGCCCTCTCCACCTTCGCATGCCTGTCGCCCTTGTAGCCATTCAGGCGCAGGCCGAATGCCACGTTATTGTAGATGCTCGTCGCGAACGGATTCGGCTGCTGGAATACCATGCCGATGTAACGGCGCACAGCCACCGGGTCGATCGAGGGATGGTAGATGTCCTTGCCGCGAAAGCGCACATGGCCCTCGAATCGGAACCCGCGCACCAGGTCGTTCATGCGGTTCAGGCAGCGCAAGACCGTACTCTTGCCGCAACCCGAAGGCCCGATGAACGCCGTGATCCTGTTCTTCTTCACCGGGATGGTGGTGTCGCGGACAGCTTTGAAGCTGCCGTAATACAGCTTATCGATCTTGCAGTCGATGACTACGCCGTCGCTCGGCTCCGGACTCTGCGGCGGTTGTTTGGCCTTGGCTGGACCGGTTGACATCTCTCCACACTCCTATTGCTGAACCTGGCGGCGCGAAAGACTCTGGCCGATGAGGTTCACCACCAGAACGAGCAGCACGAGAACCAGCGCCGCGGCCCACGCCATCTCCACCTGGTTCTCGAACGGCATACCCGCAAAGTTGTAGATCAGAACGGCCAGCGACGCCGTCGGCTGCATCAGGGCCAAGTGAGCGCCCCTGGTCGGCCAATAGTTGCTGAACAGCGCCGTAAAAAGCAGCGGGGCCGTTTCGCCGGCGGCGCGAGCCACCGCCAGCATGACCCCCGTCAAGATCCCCGGCATGGCTGTGGGCAGAAGCACCATCCACACCGTCTGGGTGTTCGTCGCTCCCATGCCGATGGCCGCCTCTTTCATCTTCTCGGGAACCATCCGCACGGCATCCTCCGCCGTCAACATGACGGTGGGCAGCATGAGGATGGCGAGCGCCAGGCCGCCTGCAACCGCCGAGAAGCCGCCCGTTATCAGGACCACGGTGCCGTAGGCGAACACGCCCGCCAGAATCGAAGGAAAGCCGGTCAGGACCTTGGCCGCGAATCGGGCGGCGTTGGCGAGACGGTTCTCCGGTCGGGCCTGCGCGAGGAATACGGCGGTCAGAATGCCGAACGGCACGCTCAACAAAGCCGCCAGGCCCACCATAATGAGCGTCCCGGCGATCGCGTTTCCGAACCCTCCGCCCTGCTCGAGAGGCGCCGGCGGCAATTGGGTGAACAACGCGGCGCTCAGCTTGCGGCCGCCCCTCCAGAACAGCATCCACAAAACCGAGAACAGGGGGATCAGCGCCAGCAGAGTCATGGCCGTGACGACCAAGCTCATGAGGAGGCTGAACAGCGTGCGCGGGCGCTGGAGGGATCTCTCCAGCCGACCGAAATCCACGCCCTCGAACGGATTCGGTTCGGGCGTGCCGAGAGGGGGGGCCAATGGCGCGTCGGTGTCTAGCACAGGCACTACTTTCCTCCCTCCATTCGCGCCGAAGCGCGCTGGAGAATCAACGAGCCGGCCATATTCACCACCAGGGTGATCCCCAGTAGCACCAGCGCGGCGTACATCAGAACTCCGACTTCCTTCGGGTGGGCTTCCGGGAAACTGTTGGCCAGCAAGGCCGCCAGCGTGTTTGCGGGAGAGAATAACGAAATGCTGATCTGGTTGGCGTTGCCCACCAGCATGGCCAGAGCCATGGTCTCGCCCAACGCCCGTCCGAACGCCAGCACTATGCCACCGAAGATGCCGCGTGCGGCAGTCGGCAAAATGACCGCCAGAATGGTCTCCCACCGCGTGGCGCCCAACCCATAGGCGGCCATGCGGAGTTTGGGCGGTACGGACACCAGTGCGTCGCGGCTGATGGCGGTAATCGTCGGCAGGATCATGATCGACAGCACCAGCACCGCCGGGAGCACGCCCGGGCCGCTCAGGTCCGTGCCGAACAGCGGCATCCATCCCATTTTCAGGTGCAGCCAGTTGCAAGCCGGACGGATGAGCGGAATCACGACGAACAAGCCCCACAACCCGTACACCACGCTGGGAATGGCTGCCAGCAGTTCGATCAGGTTCTTGAGCAGATTCTCCAACTGATCCGGCAGCCTGCTCCAGAACGGATGCAAATGGATGCCCAGGAGGTTCAGAACGCCAAACACGAACTTGCCCAGGTATCCCTCGCTGAGAAACACCGCCGCCGCAACGCCGAACAGCGTTCCCATAATCAGCGCCAGCAGCGACGTGAACAGCGTTCCCCAGATTTCAGGCAGGATCCCGAAGCGCGCCTGGTTCGGATCCCAGGTCCTGCCGGAGAGGAATCCAAGTCCGTACTGCCGCACCGCCGGCGCGGCGACCATGGCAATCCTCAGAACGATGAACGAGACCAGCAACACCGCCAGCCAGGCAAAACCGCGGTATAGCCAGTGAAATACCGAGTCGGCGAAGATCTGGGACTGCGTCGGCGGTTGCGAAATTGGTTGTTGCGTCATCGGCCGCCTTCCCTAGCTGGCATTCGGCGCGAGCTTGATGTTGCCGATTGCGGCGCCCACCTTCTCGGCCACCGCGGCAGGCAGCGGAATGTAGCCCAGCGCCTCGCACTCCTTCTGGCCGTCGCGCAGGCAGTACCTCAGGAGATCCTGCAGGACTTCGAGCTTCTTCTTGTCCTGGTATTGCCGGTAGCAGAGCAGCCAGGTGTACGTCACGATGGGATAGGCGTCTTTGGCGTCCGGATCGGACGCCCAGACGATCAGGTCGTCGGGCAGTTGCGCCGATGCCAGCGCCGCCTGGCCGGATGCGATCGAGGCGGCGACATAGGCGCCCGATCTGTTCTCCAGAACCGCCATTGGCAGCTTCTGGCTCCGGGCGTAACCATACTCGATGTACCCAATCGAGCCGGGTGTGGTCATGACGCTCGCCGTGACGCCCTCGTTGCCTTTGGATCGCGTTCCGACCACCCAGTTCGGTAGAGTGCCCACACCGGGGCTCTTGGCGAATTCCGGACTCATAGCGCTCAAATGCTTGGTGAACACGAACGTGGTGCCGCTGCCATCCGCGCGCACGATGACGTTGATCGCCGCGTCGGGAAGGCTCGCTCCAGGGTTTGCCCGCGCGATGAGCGGGTCGTTCCATTTCTTGACCGTGCCGAGAAAGATACCGGAGTATGCTTTCCGCGAGAGCTTCAGCTCGGGCACGCCCTTCAAGTTGTAAGTGAGGACGATGGCCCCCGCGGTCATGGGCAGCAACTGCACGCCCACGTCCACCCGGGCAATGTCGTCGGGTTTCATGGCCGCGTCGCTGGCCCCGAAGTCGACCGTCTTGTCAATGACGCTTTTGATGCCACTTCCACTTCCCACCGACTGATAATCCACTTCCACGTTGGGGTGAGCGGCGCTATACGCCTTGAACCATTTCATGTAGAGCGGCGCGGGGAAGCTGGCGCCCGCGCCCTGCAGTTTGACCGAGTCGGCTTCCTTGCCTCCGCCGCATGCCATCAGGCCGGCAGCGGCCAGCGCGAGCAGTGCCATTCGAGCATTTTGGACGATCTTCATACGAGCAGTCCTTTCACGTGAAAACAGCCACGCCCCCCTGCTTCGCTACTGTGGCAGAAGATCGTTACAGGACGATGAAAGTTCGATGTCACAAGAGTGAAATCTGGTGAAAAGCCGAATGGCCCCCGGCGAGGGAATCTGGCTCGGCCAGCCCCTCACTCTGCGGTACGCGATTTTCTGTCGTCCGGACCCTCAGCTCGAAACCCGCTTGCGGCTAGCGGGTAACCTGCGAGGAGCGGCTCTCATGACAAAGCCCTTAGTATCATGGAGTTTCTTTAGGACGTAACCACCTTCTCAGTGAGATCGCAGAGGGTTATACCGACTCGCTGCGGGGCGAAGCGAGGAAGAGTCCGAAGGATCCCCGCGTCGCCGGAATGGGCGAGAAAAGCGCCGGGTGCTCGGGCTGCCCTCTCTGGACCAGGCTTGGATGACTGGTGGGGGCTGCGAGATTCCCTAACTTCGTAACATCGCTGTAACAATCTGCGGTCGCCGCCGTTGTGGAGGAATCGCCGATCGACAAAGGCGTGGCCGTAGACTTGATCACGACCGTCGGTGGTGCACGGTCCCGTCAACGAGAAAGTCGCCGAGCTCTGCAATCGCCCGGGCCTGATCCATGTTAGCCCGGACTAGTTGTGCGATAGCGCGCTCCAACTGGTGGTAGCGTGACCTGTTACTGTGGAGATCTTGTCTCGCCAGCAGCGCCTTACAGAGGTTCGCCGCCGACTCGCAGTTCTTCTCCGCGTGATCGAGGTTGCTGCGCAACTCGCGTTCGATCGGCCCGTACGTCGGGTCGCTAAGAATCAGTTTACTAATGTGTGTGGTTTGTACGGTGTCAGTGCTCATCATCATTGGCCGGTGCCTGGAACATCTGGTGTGCGAACCGTGGGGACCCACCTCTCGATTGCCGCACATCGCACTCGGATGCTAGGGGCAACGGCCCGGGTGAACTGCGAAGGGCGGGCCGTCTGGATCGCCGACATCGGTTTCGAACCGGATTGTCATCAATATGTAGCTGCGGACGGCGAAACGTGACAGGAAGAATCACCTGCGCGCTGTGCGCCCGGAAGCGACGCCGATCCCGCGGCGGCCAATCGTGCAGGATCGCTTTCCGCCGCGGGCGAGCGTGGACCGCTCCCGATCACGGCCGGAGGCTTAGGCGAGCTTCCTCACTGACGGTTCGACGTGAAGGGATGGCCAAAACCAGGCGGAAGCGAACGTTCCGGAAGATGGGATCATAGATAAGGCCGCCGAGACGGAGCGCCGCGAGATTCAGCTCGACGTCTTCGGTCTCGGGGCCGTCCTGTATGGTCAGCGTGGCTCGGGTCGCGTGGTGAATAGCCTCCGCGGCGGGATTCCAGTTGAGAGCCACGCGGTCGTCGCGCTGCTCGAGTTGGAATCCGAAGGGCAGCGGCTCGATACGGGTTGGGGTCGCCAAGACGCTAGTAAGGATGAAGCCCGCGGCCAGGCAGGCGACGGCGAGGAGGGCGCCGAGCGCCCAGCGATAGCCGCGGCGCAGGGCGGGCCTGGCCGCCGCCGGACTTTCAAGGCCAACCGCAGGCTCCTCGCAAGAGGGAGTTACGACTTTATCGGAAGTCTCAAGTTCACAAACAGGCATTTGTTTTGTTCCTCTAGCGGGAGTAGGCTGACAAGTTCGCGACGGGTACCGCTATCCAGGCCGGTAAGAATCGGTCCGCTGGGATAGGCAGCGTGTATAGATTGCCGCTGATCACAACGAATACTGCCGGCGCGCTCCCAGAATCGCCGGGCATCATATTCGAACCGGATTTTCGTTGATATGTCGTTGCAGACGGCGAAACGTGACAGGAAAGGCCACCCGCCCGTGTTAGACTGAGGGACTGTGCTGTATGCTGGATGAGAACGCCGAACAGGCGCGTGGCCTAGCCGAACGGATCTCGTCGGGCGACCCCGCAGCCGAGGCCGAACTGGTCCACCTCTTCAGCCAGCGAATCCTCGCCCTGCTCTGCGCCCGCACCCGGGACCCGGAAGCCTCGCGCGATCTGCTGCAGGACGTTCTGATTGCGGCGCTGACCGCTCTCCGAAAGGGGCAACTGCGGGAGCCGGACAAACTGCCTGCCTTTGTGCTGTCGATTGCGCGGAACGTGGCGCAGGCCCACATCCGGGACCGGAGCCGGGAGTTGCACGATCGGCTTTTGGAAGAGGAGATGGCCTCCCGGGCCGGACCGGATCTTCTCGAGATCGCCGAACGACAGGCCCTCGTTCGCAGGGCGATCGAGCGCCTGGACCAGACGGATCGGGAGATCCTGTTGCGGACGCTAACCGAAGGGGAGAAACCGGGCGTAATTGCGCAGGCGCTGGGGCTGAGCCCGGAAGTGGTACGGCAGCGGAAATCGAGAGCGATAAAGAAAGTGGCGGACTTCGTAACAAAGCTGTAACAAAGTTGTCACGAATCCCGAAGATCTCCCACATAGAGACGGTACAGAGGTCGCCATGAACTGCGAGGACGTGCAGGGAGGGGAGATCGGTGAGAAGTACATCGCCGGCCAACTCGGCGATGCCGATGCAGAAGCGTTTGAGGCGCACTACTTCGAGTGCGCGAAGTGTTTCGAGGACCTGCAGACGCTCCAGGCCCTGACAGCGGTACTGCAACGGCGCGGGAAAACAGCGCACCGGTTTCCCGCTGCCAAGTGGCTGGCGGCGGCGATGGTGCTGGCGGTGCTGGGCGCCACCTGGTGGGTCCGACATTCCGGGAGCCTGCGGAAGGCGGAGAGAGCAGCCCGCGCGGAATCGCCGGTGCCGGTCGCGGGTAAGCGAGCCGCCGAGCTCGCGCTCCTGGCGCGGGTGGATCCGCCCCGCTATATTGCGCCGGTGCTCCGCGGCGACGGCCAAGAGAGATTCCGCGAAGCCATGCGGCAGTATTCCGTGGGCGACTTTGGCGCGGCCGCGGCGGGGCTCGCGGCGGTAGCGGAAAAGGATCCTCAGAACAGCGCCGCCCAGTTCTACCTCGGCGTCTGCTATCTGATGGAAGGCCACGACGCCGAAGCGATGGAGCGCTTGAGAAAGACTATCGCACTCGGGGATTCGCCCGAGCTCGCCTACGCGCATCTCTTTCTGGCGAAGGCTCTGCTGCGCGGCAATGATGCGGCTGGGGCGGAGTTGGAAGTCCGCCAGGCGATCGCGCTCGATGGCGAGCAAAAGCCGGAGGCGCAGCGCCTCCTGGAGCGGCTGGATGCCCTGAGAAGCGGGCGATGATTCTGGTCCTGGCGCTGCTTCTCGTCGGGGTTTCCAATGCCTCGGGCCAGCAGGCTGTCCCGTTGGGCGCCATTCGGCAACTCATGCGGGACGGCCGCTGGGCGGAGGCGGAGCCAATGGCGCGCCAGGCTCTCGCCGAGCTGGAAAAAGAGGCGCCGGACTCCGTCGCGGCCGCGGAGATGCTGGATGCCCTCTTGGAGATCGGTTACTATTCGAGCCGGGTGAAGGATCCTCGGGATACGGCGCTGGCGGAACGCGTCCTGGCTCTCAAGACCAAGCTGTACGGCGCGAAGTCGGCGGAGATGGCGCTCAGTTTGAGACTGGCGGGCCAACTTCTCATTCAGGACTACGACTTCGATCGGGCGCGCGCCCTGCTCGACCGCGCACTGGAGATTCACCACTCCCTTGGCGAGGCGGACGATCTTGAAGAGCAGGCGCAGGCCTGGAACGATTCGGGCTTGCTGCTGCGGAATATCGACGATTTCGAGGGCGCCAAGCTGCGCTATCAGCGCGCTCTCCCGCTGTACACCAAGTCGCTAGGCCCCAGGCACGAGAAGGTAGGGATCTGCCTCAACAACCTCGCAACCGTCTTGGCAAGGCTTGGAGACTATGCCGGTGCGAAGACCCGCTTCCAGCGGGCACTCGAGATTTATGAGAACAGCGTGGGGCCGCAGCATCCCCTGGTGGCAGGCTGCCTGAACAATTACGGTGTCCTGCTGATCGAGACCGGGGACGTGGCGGAGGCGGCGAAGCTGTTGAGGCGCTCGGTGGCGATTGCCGAGGCCAGTTATGGGCCCGAACACAGGCGCACCGCAATCGCCTTGAACAACCTGGCGTATGCCCTCGGCGCCTCCGGCCAGTACGAAGCCGCGGCGTCGCTTCTCGATCGCGCGCTCCGGATTCACCGTGCCACCTCTGGGCCGGATCATACTCTGGTTGCAAGGACCCTGAGCGACATGGCATCCAACCTGGCGCTCAGCGGGAAGACGCAGGAGGCGGTGGAAACGGCCGTTCGCGCCGAAGGAATAGCTCGAGCCTACGAAAGGATTGCCATTCGCACGGTGACGGAGCGCGAGGCGCTCCTGTATGCGGCCGCCAAAGCGAGTGGCTTGAAGCCGTCGGGTTTGGATACGCTGTTGAGTCTGGCCGCGGCCAAGGGGCCAAGCGCGCAGGCGCTCGATGCGCTGATCCGGTCTCGCGCCCTGATATTCGACGAGATGGCGGCGCGTCATCGAGCGGCCAGGACCGGCGATCCGGAAATCGTGCGTCTGGCGGAGGCGCTGGAGTCGGCCCGGCAGGAGCTCTCGCAGTTGACGGTGCGCGGTCCGGGATCGGCGCCGCGGGCGCGGTACGAAGCCAGCGTCGACCGCGCGCGCGAAGCCAAGGACGCGGCGGAACGGTTGCTGGCTCAGAAGAGTATCCGCTTTCGGCAGGAGGTGGAAGAGCGCCGGGCCGGGCTGCCGGAGATCGCGTCGGCACTGGCCAAGGATGCGGCGCTAATTTCCTTCGTGTCCTATCGCCACCGCAATCTGCGTCTCAATCGACCCACGGAGAATCCCGCCCAGCAGTCCGTGACGTCGTATCTCGCTTTCGTGCTGCGCCCGGGCCAGCCGCAGCCGGCGGCGCTGTACCTGGGCTCCGCCAAGGAGATCGACTCGCTGGTGGCTGAAATGCGGCGGAAAGTGGGGCAGGAGGCTTTGGATCCGGCTCTCTCACCGAAGGCTTCGGAAGAAGGCTACCGGCGGTCCGCCGGACGATTGCGGGAGAAGATCTGGGACCCGCTGGTGCCGGCTCTCGGCGGCGCACGGCGAGTGTTCGTCGTGCCTGACGGCGCCCTGAACCTGGTCAACCTCGCGAGCCTTCCGGTAGGACGAGCCGGATACCTCGTGGAGAAGCCCTTTCTATTCCACTACCTCTCCACAGAGCGCGACCTGATGCTCGCGCAGCCCGCCGCACTGGGGACGGGGTTGCTGGTGGTCGGCGATCCTGCCTTCGGCAGCCGGCCCGCGGGCACGGTGCTGGCGCGTACCTACCGCGGCGTCCGCTCGAATTGCACGGACTTTCAAGCCTTACGCTTCGGACCGCTCCCAGAGACGGCACTGGAGGCAAAAGAGGTCGCGGCGATATGGCAGACTGCGCAGGAGGGTCCCGTGGTGCGGCTGTCCGGCGCCGATGCGCGGGAAGCTGCGTTCCAGGAGCAGGCCAGTGGCAAGCGCGTGCTGCATCTGGCTACCCATGGGTTCTTTCTGGGAGGCTGCCGGGCGATTCTAACCGACCCCGCCTCTGGAACGAGTGAGAACCCGCTCCTGCTCTCTGGGCTTGCGCTCGCCG